>Ga0247730_1001517_pt1 | contig 12754 bp, 5 predicted proteins | sample UWRJL073202C2_FD_180959 | JGI IMG/M metagenome (GOLD analysis project Ga0247730, IMG submission 180959) | Plant litter microbial communities from Arlington Agricultural Research Station in Wisconsin, United States - UWRJ-L073-202C-2 | ecosystem: Environmental > Terrestrial > Plant litter >...
CATGTGATCTCCGAAAAAATAAATAAAAGCCGTACCGAGGAACTGATCTAACCAAAGATATACCATTGAGGGCGGTGAGTGTAGCTGAAGATTTCGTCTGGGGGTCTTCTGCACACTGGCCGCCTCAGGTGGTAAAAAGCTCAAAACCGATACGCCTGCTGATAAAAATACAAACCCGTTGTTATGTTCAAGCTCAACTTTAAAATCGCCCTGCGCAACATCTGGAAGAACAAAACTTCTTCACTGATCAATATCAGCGGACTGGCTATTGGCCTGGCCGCCTGCCTGGTGTTATTGCTGTATGTGTCTTACGAATGGAATTTTGATAAACATGCCAAAGACGACGCGAATATCTACCAGGTGATGATGAACCACAAGGGCGCAAACGGACAGATCGCAGAAACAGGGCCCAGTACGGCAAATGTGATTGCCCCGCTGTTTAAGCAAAAATACACTTGGGTAAAAAAAGCAGCAAGACTGAGTTGGGCAGCACCACTTTTGGTATCCAACGGGAATGACAGTTTTAAAAAGATGGGGGAATTTGCCGATCCTGAGATCCTGGATATTTTCGATTATACATTTATCTATGGCAATAAACATACGGCATTAAGCACGCCAAACAGTGTCATCGTTACTGAATCAACAGCAAAACTATTTTTCGGTACTACGGAGGTACTGAACAGGTCTATCCGTTTCCAGAACCAGCTTGATTTGAAGATCACCGGTGTGATTAAGGATCTTCCGGCCAATCTGTCCAGGTCTTTTGATTACCTGATGCCATGGTCAGTTTATGAATCACAATTTGCCTGGGTAAGGGAACAAAACTGGGAAAGCTACAGTTATACCACGCTGCTGAGAGTAGATCCCAGGGCCAGTATAACTGACATCAACGCCTTCATCAAAGATCTCTATCAGCAAAACGGACTAAAGCTAAAGGTTGAACCTTTCCTGTTTCCATACAGCAGGTTACACCTGTACGGAAACTTTGTCAATGGTGTAAGCACCGGGGGCGGAATAGAACAGCTGCGTTTATTTATGGGTTTGGCCATCGGCATCCTGCTGATCGCCTGCGTAAACTTCATGAACATGGCTACGGCCAAATCTGAAAAACGCGCCAAGGAAGTAGGGATTAAAAAAACGATCGGTGCTTCAAGGGCCGGTCTGATCAGTCAGTTCCTGATGGAATCATTGGTTTTAACGCTGCTCAGCGCAGTGATGGCCGTTGTGCTGATTGAAATGTGCCTTCCCTTATTCAATCGCCTGCTTGCTATTGAGTTGAATATCAACTATTCGAGTGCGAGAATGTGGCTGAGTCTGCTCGCCGTGGTATTGGTCACCGGACTGATCGCAGGCAGTTACCCTGCCTTTTACCTGTCTTCATTTAACCCTGTTCAGATCTTAAGAAAGCGTAACCCGGGCAGGGGCATCTTGTCTATCAATTTACGCCAGGTACTTGTGGTTGGCCAGTTCAGCTTTGCGGTCATCCTGATCATTGCCACCACGGTAATCTATCAGCAGATCCGGTACATCAAAAACAGGCCTGTAGGCTACAATGTAAATGAACTGGTGGAGGTAGAACAGGAAGGTGAACTGTATGGGAAATATGAACTGCTGAAATCCAGGTTACTGGAATCCGGCGCAGTCACCTCAGTACTGTCTTCTTCCTCAACGATCTCGAAAGAACTGTCAAGTTCCAGTGGCGGCGAATGGCCTGGCTCCTCTGAAGATGACAAGCTGATCAGGTTCAATACCATGGCCACTACTTATGGTTTTGTAAAGACCACGGGAGTGAAATTATTATATGGAAGGGATTTCTCGCCAAAATTTGCCTCAGATACCAATGGGATACTGATCAGCCATTCCGCTATGAAAGTGATGAACATGAAGAACCCCATTGGCCAGATTGTAAACCACCACGGGTATAAATCTACCATCGTTGGCGTTTTTGAGGATTTCATCCTGGGTTCTCCCTTTGAGAGTGAAAAGCCGCTGATCGTTGGTTTCAACAGGGAATGGAGCGGAATGGTGACGATGAAGCTGAACCCGGCACATTCCGCCTCAGAAAATATGGCTGCCATTGCAAAGATCGTGAAAGCAATCAATCCCGCATATCCGGTAAATATCACCTTTGTGAACCAGCTGTATGCGCAGAAATTAAAATCCCAGAAGGTACTGGGCACATTGTCCAACCTTTTCGGCGGACTGGCCATTTTTATCTCCTGCCTGGGCTTGTTCGGCCTTGCCTCTTACAGCGCCGAGCAGCGTACAAAAGAAATTGGCGTAAGGAAAGTATTGGGCGCATCAGTAAGCAGCCTGATGGGGCTTTTATCCTTCAGCTTTCTGAAAATGGTAGGCATTGCTATTGTGATTGCCATACCTGTTGCAAATTATATCATGTCCAACTGGCTAAAGAGTTTTGAGTTTCATACTTCGGTGAATTGGGCGGTCATCCTGCTGGCGGCGGCCGGCACCATAGGAATCGCCTTATTCACCGTTAGTTTTCAGGCTTATAACGCTGCGAAAGCAAACCCGGTAGACGCATTAAAATACGAATAAGAACATCAGTCAGCGGTAACACACCTATCCTAAACCCCCGGTCATCATGTTTAAACTTAACTTTAAAATTGCACTAAGGAACATCTGGAAAAACAAGACCTCATCCCTGATCAATATCAGCGGACTGGCTATTGGTTTAGCTGCCTGCCTGCTGCTGCTGTTATATGTTGCCTATGAATATGATTATGATACACAAACCATTGATACCGGGCAGACCTATAAGGTCATGATCAATGGCAGGGATGCTAACGGAGAAATTAATGGAACAGGAGACGCTACGCCCAATGCTATAGCGCCCCTGCTCAAGCAAAATTATCCGGCCGTCAAAGCTGCAGCCAGAATAGAAGGCCAGGGAAAAAGACTGATTGCCAATGGTGTGCAGACCCTGAAAAGAACCACCTGTTTTGCAGACCCTGACCTCCTGAATATTTTCGATTATCATTTTATCTACGGAGACAAGCGTACTGCCCTGGCTGAGCCGAACAGTGTGATCGTTACGGCGTCTACCGCCAGGATGTTATTCGGCACAACTGATGTCCTGAACAGGTCTGTGCGGTATGACGATAAGACGGATCTTAAGATCACCGGTGTGATCAAAGACCTGCCCGGCAATACCTCCGTTAGTTTTGATTTCCTGCTGCCATGGTCTTTGAATGAGGCATACCGCTCCTGGATCAAACGTGCCGACTGGGGAAATTTAAACTACAAGACGATCATCAGGATGAATCCGGGAACGGATATCAAACGGTTTAACCAGTCTGTAAAAGGAGTGATCAAACAGCATGCTTCATGGTCAGCAGACGAGATGGTCTTGTTTCCCTTAAGCAAACTGCATCTCTACGATACTTTTGTGAAGGGAGAGAGCACAGGCGGCAGGATAGATCAGCTGCGTTTGTTCATGGGGCTTGCCATTGGCATATTGCTGATTGCCTGTATCAATTTTATGAATATGGCTACCGCTAAATCTGAAAAGCGGGCAAAAGAAGTGGGCATCAGGAAAACCATTGGTGCAACCCGTGGCAGTCTGATCAGCCAGTTCCTGATGGAGTCAATGGTATTGACCATCATGAGCGCTATCCTGGCTATCGTGCTGATTGAGCTCTGCATCCCGTTTTTTAACCGGCTGCTGGACATTCAGCTGGGTATAAATTATTCCAATAGCGCTATATGGATTGGCCTGATGAGCGTTGTACTGATCACAGGTTTAATTTCGGGCAGTTACCCTGCATTTTACCTGTCCTCTTTTAATCCCATTCAGATCTTACGCAAACGCAATATCAAAACCGGGCTGTTGTCTGTGAACCTCAGGCAGGTGCTCGTAGTGGGGCAATTTAGTTTTGCCGTCGTACTGATCATCGCTACTACGGTGATCTATCAGCAAATCCAGTACATCAAAAACAGGCCGGTCGGGTATGAGATCAGTCAGCTGGTAGAATTACCACAGGAAGGCTTATTGTATGATAAATTAGATGTGCTGAGGGACAGGCTGGTCAAATCAGGTGCCGTACTGGCCTTATACCAGTCTTCCGGAACGATTGCCAGTGAGACCTCCTGGTTCTCACTAATGGAATGGCCGGGGTCTTCAGAGGCTGATAAGCTGCAGAGTTTCTCCCAGCTGGCCACAACTTATGATTTCGTAAAAACTACCGGTGTAAAATTGATTGCGGGCAGGGATTTCTCCCGCAGCTTCGCTTCTGACAGTGCTGCGGTCTTATTGAACCGTTCCGCGGTAAAGAGAATGAACCTGAAGGACCCGGTAGGGCAAACGGTACTTGCCCACGGCAATAAGGTCACGGTAGTGGGCGTATTTGAAGATTTTATACTCGGCTCTCCCACATTGAAGGGAAGCCCTCTGGTAGTGGCTTTCATGAAGGGCTGGGGTGGTAAAGTGACCATGCGCATGAACCCGGCCAATAGCGTTTCTGAAAATATAGCCACTATAGAAAAGATTGTAAAACAGGTGAACCCTGCCTATCCTGTAGAACTTACATTCGTGGATCAGTTATATGCAGAAAAACTAAACACACAGCGGGTACTGGGTATCTTATCCAACCTGTTTGGTGGTCTGGCCATCTTCATTTCCTGCCTGGGCCTGTTTGGCCTTGCCTCCTACAGTGCTGAACAGCGTACCAAAGAGATTGGGGTGAGGAAAGTACTGGGCGCATCAGTTTCCAGTTTAATGCAGCTGTTATCTTTCAGCTTCCTGAAAATGGTGGCTTTTGCCATCATCATTTCTGTTCCGGTAGCGAATTATGTGATGAATAACTGGCTGCAGAATTTTGATTTCCATACCAGTTTCAACTGGCTGATCGTATTGATGACCGCCGCGGGAACCCTGGCAATTGCCTTACTGACCGTGAGTTTCCAGGCCTACAAAGCGGCAAATGCGAATCCTGTTGATGCACTTAAATACGAATAACCATACAAAATAAACAGTAACCGAAACGCTGAAAATTGCGTCATACGAATGGATACCAATAGCTAAACGGATTTAAACCAGTACGAAATGTTCAAACTCAATTTTAAAATAGCCTTACGGAACCTGTGGAAGAATAAAACGGCCTCCCTGATCAATATCAGCGGCCTGGCTATAGGTTTGGCTTCCTGTCTGTTGCTTTTACTGTATGTTTCCTATGAGTGGAATTTCAATAAGCAGCTAAAGGACGAAACAAACGTTTACCAGATCATGATCAACTTTGACGGCCCTGCCGGAAGTATCAGTGGAACCGGGCCGCGGACACCAAACACCATCGGGCCGGCACTTCAGCAAAGCTACAGCAGTGTGAAAGCAATGAGCCGTATCGATGACGGGGATTCCAGGCTCATTGCCAATGGAAGGAACAGCTTTAAAAAGAGAGGCCGTTTTGCCGATGCCGGAATCCTTCAAATATTCGATTACCATTTCATTGCCGGTGACCAGAAGACAGCGCTTGATGCGCCAAACAATGTAGTAGTTACTGAATCTACCGCTAAGCTGCTGTTTGGTACGGCAGATGTGCTGAACAGGTCTGTCCGTTTTGAAGACAAGGTAAACCTCAAAATTACAGGGGTCATCAAAGACCTTCCGGACAATACTTCACTCCAGCTGGATTACCTGATGCCCTGGACGCTTTTTGAGGGCATGTATGAATGGACTAAACGGCCGGCATGGACAAATAATAGCTGGACAACCCTGGTCACATTAAGCGCGGATGCCGATGTGAGCCTGCTCAACAATTCTATCAAAGGGATCATCAAAAAACATGTATCCGATGCTACGTCATCTCCCATGCTTTTTCCATTCAGCAAATTACATCTTTACGGTGAGTTTGCACAGGGAAAAAGTACAGGTGGCGGAATTGAGCAACTGCGCCTGTTCATGGGGCTCGCTATTGGTATCCTGCTGATCGCCTGCATCAACTTTATGAACATGGCTACTGCAAAATCAGAGAAACGGGCTAAGGAAGTGGGCATTAAAAAGACCATCGGTGCTACCCGGGGCAGCCTCATCAGCCAGTTCCTGATGGAATCACTGGTGCTTACCTTGTCCGGTGCCATTATGGCCATTGTACTGGTGGAAGTATTCCTCCCCTTGTTCAATAACCTGCTGGGGATAAAAATGAACATCGTATATACCAATCCTTACCTGTGGATAAGCCTGATTGGTATTGTTCTTTTTACAGGGGTTGTGGCAGGCAGTTACCCCGCATTTTACCTGTCGTCGTTTAATCCGCTGCAAGTGCTCAGGAAAAGGACACCTTCCCGCGGAATGTTGTCTGTGAGCCTCCGCCAGGTACTGGTTGTGGTGCAGTTTAGTTTTGCCGTGATCCTCATCATTGCCACAACTGTTATTTATAAGCAGATCCAATATCTTAAAAATATGCCTGTTGGTTACCAGGTGAATGAGCTGGTGGAACTGGCACAGGACGGACAGCTGGCAGGTAAGTTTGAGCTGCTGAAAGAACGGTTAATGCAGTCTGGCGCCATAGAGGGCATCTGCCAGCTGTCCGGCAGTATGGCCATGTACAACTCCAATTTCTGGGGAATGGAATGGCCGGGCTCCAATGAAGCAGACAGGCATATGGTATTCAGCCAGATGGCTACTACGTATGATTTTGTGAAGACCACCGGACTGAAACTGGTTGAAGGCAGGGATTTTTCCCGCCAGTTCCCTTCAGATTCGGCAGCCGTAATGCTCAGTGTTTCTGCGGTAAAGCAGATGAACCTGGTCAATCCGGTTGGAAAAATTGTAAAATACCAGGGCGATAACTGCACAGTAGTAGGTGTATTCCAGGATTTTATCTGGAATTCTCCCTCAGAGAAACAAGACCCGATGGTGGTTGCTTTCAGAAAACAGCAGGGCGGATATATCACCATGCGTTTAAATCCCGCGAATGCTGTTTCAGCGAATCTGGCCTCAATTGAGCGGATCGTTAAAGACATCAACCCTGCTTATCCTGTAGAATTTAAATTTGTTGATGAGCTCTATGCCGAAAAACTGAAGTCCCAAAAGATACTGGGGCTGCTGTCTAATGTTTTCGGAGGGCTGGCCATTTTCATCTCCTGCCTGGGCCTGTTTGGCCTTGCTGCCTACAGTGCCGAACAGCGGACAAAAGAAATAGGAGTGAGGAAGGTATTAGGGGCTTCTGTAGCCAGCCTGATGCAGCTGCTGTCGCTCAACTTCCTGAAGATGGTGGTACTGTCCATCATCATTGCCATACCTGTTGCCAATTATGTGATGGATAACTGGCTGAAGAAATTCGACTTTCATACCTCGGTCAGCTGGGTAATGATCGTCATGGCTGCAGCCGGTACAATAACCATTGCCCTGCTTACCGTCAGTTACCAGGCTTATAAAGCCGCAAAAGCAAATCCGGTGGATGCGCTGAAATATGAGTAAGATTTTCCGGTACAATTATTATCATCAGACACAAAGAAAGGATCATGTTTAGATTAAACTTTAAAATAGCCCTCAGAAACCTTTGGAAAAACAAGGTGTATACACTCATTAATGTTGGCGGCCTTGCCATTGGCCTTGCCAGCTGCATGGTTTTGTTGTTGTATGTAGCCTATGAATGGTCATACGACAGGCAATCAAAAAATTATGCTGATACCTATGTGATCTACCAGCACCAGGTTACAAGTACAGGAAAAATGAGCTGGGCATCGACTCCCGGAGTGCTTGCACCTGAACTGGCGGCCACGATTCCGGGGGCTGTTACGGCTTCTCATTCCAGTTACCCGGAGGCACAATTGCTCACTTACCATGAAAATATCTTCAAAAAGCCGGGTGTTTACAGCGATCCGCAGTTCCTGAAGATGATGGATTATAAATTTTTGAAAGGGAACCCCGATCGTGCACTCCGTGAGGTCAATTCTATAGTCCTTACCGAAACCATGGCAAAAAATCTATTCGGAGATGAGGACCCGATCAACAAAATAATCAAATTCAATAATAAAGAAGAACTCAAGGTGGATGGCGTAATTGCTGACATTCCAAAAAACAGCAGTATACTATTTGACTACCTGCTGCCCTGGAGCTTATGGGAAATACAACTGCCCTTCATCAAAACAGCGGGCTGGGGTAACAATTTTTGCCTTACACTGCTGCAGCTGCAGAAAGGACAGGACTTTAGCAAAGCCAATGAGCTGGCAAGCCATGTTTTACGTAAACATCAAAATGATGCAATGGGTTACTATTCCCTTCATCCTTTATCAAAATGGCATTTATACAATAACTATCAAAACGGAAAATCAGTGGGGGGCAAGATTGATCAGGTCAGGATCTTTTTTCTGCTTGCTTTCTGTATCCTGCTGATCGCCTGTGTGAATTTCATGAACCTCTCTACGGCACGCTCCGAAAAACGGGCAAAAGAAGTGGGGGTACGGAAAGCGATCGGCTCTTCCAGGAAATCGCTGGTGGGCCAGTTCATGCTTGAATCGGTTCTGCTTTCCATTCTGGGGATGGTGGTTGCTTTTGTTTTAATAGAGATGAGCCTTCCTTATTTCAATGGCTTATTGCATACAGAACTGTTAATTCAGTATGAAGACTGGAAGTTTTGGGCTGTTTTCAGCGGGCTCACACTTTTAACAGGATGTATTGCCGGAAGTTACCCGGCCTTTTATCTTTCGTCCTTTGAACCGTTACAGGTTTTAAAAGGATTTAAAATGACCGGGAAAACCTCGCTGTCTGTCAGGCAGGTGCTTGTTGTTTTCCAGTTTGTATTTGCAGCCTGCCTGATCATTTGTACAGCGGTCATCTATCAGCAGCTGAACTATATCAAAGGAAAATCTATAGGGTATAATAAAAATAATCTCGTTGAAATATCTCTTCAGGGGCCAATGCGGAAGAATGAACAGCGAATGAAACTGCTGAAAGACCAGCTTTTAAAGTCTGGTGCAGTCACTGATGTCTCTTTCTTTAGCATGAGCATTAGTGAAGGTGGAAATAATACATTTGGCGTTAGCTGGCAGGGAAAAAATCCTAAAGAAGATGTGTTATTTAACTATCGGGCCACAGGATACGATTTTCCAAAGACCATGGGTTCCGCTCTGATCAGCGGTAGGGACTTTTCTCCTGAATATACAGATACAGCAAATGTGATCGTGAATGAAACTGCAGTCAGAACCATGGGACTGAAACATCCTCTCGGATCGGTTCTCACGTTCTGGGACAGCCGTGTCACGATCATCGGGGTGATGAAAGATTTTGTCATGGAGAATCCATACAGCCAAACGGCGCCTTTAATCTTGTATAACAAGATGAGCGAGGTGGGAGTAGTAGTGGCACGTTTAAATGGCGCGTCTAACATCAGCTCATCTATAGATAAAATCAAAGCAGTAACAGAAGGCCTTAACCCCGGTTTCCCTGTGGAGACCAAATTTGTGGATGAAAGGTTTGAGCAGAAGTTCCAGAACGAAAAGCTGCTGGGAACGGTTGCCAACTGGTTTGGTGGGTTTGCCATTTTCATTTCCTGCCTGGGATTACTGGGGCTGGCCCTGTATATGGCCGAGCAGCGGAAAAAGGAGATCAGTATCCGCAAGGTTTTAGGCGCAAGTAATATGAACATTGTAACGCTGCTGAATAAGGAGTTTATCAAGCTGGTCATTATAGCGGATCTGATCGCATTTCCTATTGCTTATGTGATCATCAATCACTGGTTGTCGGCCTATAGCTTCAGGGTCTCTATCTCGGTGCTGCCTTTTGCCATTGCACTTGGCCTGTCCCTGATCATTGCCATTTTAACGGTAAGCCTGCAGTCTGTCAAGGTGGCGAAAGCGAACCCGGTAGATGCCCTGAAATATGAATAAAGAACAGACTATCGTGAGGGATAGAATAAACTATTAGCTGTAAATATGAAGCCCCTTCTTTAATATGGACACATAAAACGACCTGAAAATGTTTGCACTCAATTTAAAAATCGCATTGCGCAACCTTTGGAAAAATAAGGTGTCTTCTTTCATCAACGTGATCGGTTTGGCTATTGGCCTTGCGGCATGTCTGATCTTGCTGATCTATGTAACCTATGAATGGAACTTTGATAAGCAGTCTAAAAATTCAGCGAACATCTATATGGCCATGACCAACATCAGCAACGATAACGGAAAGATATTCATGACGTTTGACGGAACAACTACAGCGCTTGCACCATTGATCAAACAGCAGATACCCGAAGTTAAATATGTGGGCCGGATGGATTATGGAGGCCGCGGACTGATCGCCAATGGCGAGAACAGTTTCAAAAAAACATCCAGATTTGCCGAACCTGATATCCTCAGGATCTATGACTATCAGTTCATTTATGGAAATCCCGGAACTGCTTTGAATGATCCTCATTCCGTGGTTCTTACCGAGGGCATGGCAAAAACCCTGTTTGGAACAACAGATGTACTGAACAGATCTGTACGCTATCAGGACCGGACTGATCTTAAGGTTTCCGGAATTATAAGAGACCAGCCTTCCAATAGCGCCGACCAGTTTGATTACCTGATGCCCTGGTCTTTTTACGAAGAACTGGATGCCGATGCCAAAGATCTGAACTGGGGAAATTTCAGTTATCTGACACGTGTGCTGCTGGATGCCGACGCTAATCCTGAGCTGGTCAATGCAAAGCTGGGCAAACTGCTCAAAAACTATAAACAGCTAAAATTTGCAACACATTTCCTTTTTCCGCAGCATAAAATCCACCTGTATGGAAAGTTTGAAAACGGCCGGAGTACAGGAGGTGACATTGAAAGAGTATGGCTTTTTATGGGCCTCGCTATAGGTATCCTATTGATTGCCTGCATCAACTTTATGAATATGGCTACTGCCAAATCAGAAAAACGTGCCAAAGAAGTGGGCATTAAAAAAACTATGGGGGCAAGCAGGCCCTCGCTGATCATCCAGTTCCTGACCGAATCTATGGTGCTGACTGTCATTAGTATTGTGATTGCGATTACATTGGTTGAAATATGTCTCCCTGCCTTCAATAATCTGCTGCATATGAATTTGAAGATGAGTTATTTCGATACCTACAGCTGGCTGGGGATATTGGGGCTGGTAGTCATCACAGGCCTTGTTGCAGGCAGTTATCCTGCGTTTTATTTGTCTTCATTTCATCCTATACAGACACTGAAGCGCAAACCACAGGGCAGGAAGATGTGGGATGTCAGTCTGAGACAGGTATTGATCATCAGCCAGTTTTGCTTTACGATCATGCTGATCATTTCCACACTGGTGATCTACAAACAGATTCAATACATCAAAAACCGTCCTCTTGGTGTGGATGTGAACGCACTGGTAGAAATGCCGCAGGAAGGCGCATTGCTGACTAAATATGACGTGCTGAAAGCCCGGCTGCTGAAAAGCGGTGCCGTAACCAATATGTATCATTCATACTCTGGTTTAGTGCACCACAATAATAACATCAGCGGAATTAAATGGCCCGGTATGATGGCCGATAACAATATCCAGTTCAATAAGGTATTGAGTACAGTTGATTTTATCAAAACAACCGGGTTAAAGGTAGTGCAGGGAAGGGATTTTTCAGAAAAATATGCTTCTGATACCGCCGCTGTGCTGGTCAGTTCTGCTACGGTGAAAACAATGGCCTTAGCTCATCCCCTGGGACAGGTGATCGATCTGTTTGGGGAAAAGTTAACGATCATTGGCGTTTTTGATGATTACGTATTTGATTCACCCTATAAATCCAATAATCCCCTGATCGTTACCATGAATGACAGGAATAAAGGCGCAATTACCATGCGCCTGAACCCTGAGCACAGCTTAAAGGAAAATACGGAGGCCATTGAAAAGATCAGCAAGGAACTTAATCCTGCCTATCCCGTAGAGCTCACCTTTGTAAGTGCTACCTATGCCGCTCTGCTTCAGCAGGAGGTTACGCTTGGTATTTTATCCAACCTGTTTGGCGGACTTGCCATATTTATTTCCTGCCTTGGGTTATTTGGCCTGGCAGTTTACAGTGCAGAACAGCGCACCAAAGAGTTTGGTGTCAGAAAAGTACTTGGTGCTTCGGTGTATAGCCTGATGCAGTTATTGTCCCTGTCTTTTCTGAAAATGATCGTTGTTGCCATCGTCATCGCCGTTCCTTTCGCTTATTATTTCATGGGGATCTGGCTGCAGAAATTCGAGTTCCATACTACTATATCCTGGTGGATCATTTTAATTGCGGCATCAGGAACGCTACTTATTGCATTGCTGACAGTGGGGTACCAGGCTTATAAAACAGCTACGTCCAATCCGGTAGATGCTTTGAAATATGAATAAAGAGATACATCACGGAGAATGCCGTGGCAGGTTTTTAGGGGATTTGCCGGCAATAACGGGGTGTATGATTGATAGTTATAGGGATGTTTCTATTAATTAACCGCGTACATTAACTTCCCTGATCAGGCTGACACGCATTCAGGTCAGATCAGGAGAAGTTGGTGTGCGTTGGGATAGGGAGGGAAGGTTAAGGAGCCACCCGCTGATATATTAAAACAGAGTCTTATTTAAACTGACAGATATGTTTAAACTTAATCTTAAAATTGCATTGAGGAGCCTTTGGAGGAACAAGGGATACACACTCATCAACATCGCCGGCCTCTCTATAGGTATGGCAAGCTGTATCCTGATCTTTATCTTCATCAGGTACCAGCTGAGCTATGACCAGCAGTTTGCCAATAAGGACAGGATCTACCGCGTTGTTTCCAGCTGGAAATACGCCGAAACCGA
>Ga0247730_1001518_pt1 | contig 12738 bp, 7 predicted proteins | sample UWRJL073202C2_FD_180959 | JGI IMG/M metagenome (GOLD analysis project Ga0247730, IMG submission 180959) | Plant litter microbial communities from Arlington Agricultural Research Station in Wisconsin, United States - UWRJ-L073-202C-2 | ecosystem: Environmental > Terrestrial > Plant litter >...
GGATTCTGTTCTGACGTCTGGTATTGCACGAATCGAATAAACCGAAGGTAACTATCAGTCTTAATGATATTTCCGGTTACATCTGCTGGGGGCGAGACAGCGCGGGGCCTGGGGGCCCTACCGGCCTGAATGCAGGTACAGACACTCAAGTGTTGAGGACGTTCCATTTGTATAAAAGGTGCTGGAATCGACCCCGTCAGGAAGGCGTCAAGCTCCCTTTCTGAACATGTTTTTGAACGCAGTAACTGTCTTGACGTTATCAGGCGGCTGCGCGGGTCCTTATAGACTGTCCAGATCCCCAAAAAACATTTTGACTGGGCTCTAGAGCGATATTTTCAGGCAGAAAAATATCAAATATGCCCCCAATTTTGCCCCCAATAGCATCAGTTTTGCGAGTGATCGCGAATGGCGATTTCTTACATAGACCAAGATGGATTCGGATGGCTTTCAGTGTACCTTCATCTCAGATTGGGCTGTTTGGCATCGATCGTCGGTTGGTGAAGGCAGAGGGAGTGGCGCGTTTGAGCATTGCTTTTCGGGGTACACCTGAAATGATGTTCACTGATAGCATGTGGCCATTGAATAATCAGCGCTGATTTTCACATTCAATTTGGTGAACGCAATGGTCGATGCTACAGGGAAGTACTTAGACGTATATCAAAGCTGGCAGCAACACCTCTTCAACTTCAACCTGGCAGTCCGGGATACCAATACGCCGGGATTGCGTAAACCTCAGCTTGCCGCCCTATACGCTTCACTGGGCCACCTGGTGATGTCTCCGGCCACGACGGCAACGATCGTGATGCCAACGGGTACCGGCAAGACCGATACCATGCTTGGTCTGCTTATCGCAGGGCGGTTGGCAAGGACATTGGTGCTCGTCCCGTCAGATGCCTTGCGTTCCCAGCTTGTCGAAAAATGCCTCGGGCTGAAAAAACTTCGGGAGATTGGTGCTGTTTCTGCCACAGCACTTAACCCTGTGGTTAGGGCGATCGGCTCAGGAATGTCGGCTGAAGATGTCCAACAGCTTGCCGAGGCGAATGTAATTGTCGCTACCCCGCAAGCATTGCAGCGATTCGACACAGAGTCCCTCCAAGCCTTGGCTGAGCTCTGCAGCCACCTGATCATCGATGAAACCCATCATGTGGCCGCCATGACATGGGAGCGGGTGAAAACCGCGTTTAAAGAGAAGCCATGCCTGCAGTTCACTGCTACGCCTTTCAGGGAGGACAATCAGCCCCTTGAAGGCAAGATTATCTACAACTACTCGTTGAAGGATGCGCAGATCGATGGCTACTTCAAGTCGATCGAATTTCACCCAGTGCGCGAATATAACCTCGAGTTGGCTGACCAAGTGGTTGCTGATAAGGCGGTAGAGTTGTTGCGAGGCGATCGAGAGCAAGGCTTTAACCACCTACTGATGGTACGCGCACGATCGCAAAAACGTGCTGAAGCCCTGTTTGAGCTCTACAAAAAGCATGAAGACCTCTCACCCATTCTCATCCACAGCAAGGTGCCGAATCGGGTCAAGCTGCTGGGTGAAATTGTCGAGAAGAAATACAAGATCATCGTATGCGTGGACATGCTGGGCGAAGGCTTTGACCTGCCTGAGTTGAAAATTGCGGCTATTCACGACCAGCATCGCAGTCCGGCAGTCACGCTACAGTTTATCGGTCGGCTAACCCGGGTTGATGACACGCTAGGCGACGCCAAATTCGTCTCGAACATTGCCAACCAGAAAGTCGATTACCAGATGGCAGTGCTTTACAAGGAAAGTGCCGACTGGAGTGCAGTGATTAGAGACGTGAGTCAAGACAAGATCGCCCGCGAAATCGAAAAAGAGACGTTCACTGAACAGTTCCCGGATGATGCCGACTCCGAGGACATCTTCGGGTTGAACCCCAACCCCAAGATCAGTGCGATCGCCTATCATGTCGAGCGCGACCAGTGGCGGCCAGAGAAAGCGAATCACTTTTCGCAGAAAAAAGAACCGCTGCAGTTCCTTTCTATTAACGACGATTCAGACACCATCATCATGGTGACGCGACGAGAATCTCCCGTCGGATGGGCTCAGACATCGGCAATCGTTGATACCAACTGGATTCTCTACCTAGCGTACTACCACGCGCCCGACAAGACGCTATTCATTCACTCCTCCGGTGATGAATCGCAAGCGACGCATTTTTTGAATTTGATTGCAAGGGATGCCAGGCGAATCAACGGCGAGCCTACGTTCCGAACCCTGCACGATATCAAGCTCATGAAGCTGCAGAACGTGGGGCTGTCTAGGACACGCAAGGATCTGAGATTCACGATGCACGTCGGGCGGGACATCAATACCGTCATCAGTGAAATCGAGAACGGCACGGCGAAAAAGTCCAACATCTTCGCAACGGGCTATGAAGATGGACAGCGCACCACCGTTGGCTGCTCTCACAAAGGGAAGATCTGGGAGATGAGTTCTTCCAGCATTATTTACTGGATTGAGTGGTGCAAACGTTCCTCACAGAAACTCAACGATGCCTCGATCAACCCTTCTGAAGTGCTCAAGGATGTGATTCGCTCAGAGAAAATCGAAGGGGCTTGGCCAACGGGACTTTTCTATGCTGATTGGCCGGAGTCAATTGCGATCGAAAACGAGCAGAAAATTTCGCTAGCGTTCAACGGTGAGATTTTCAACTTGCTTGATGTCGAGCTTGGCAAACCTCGGCGAAGCGATGAGCTGACACTAGAAGTGCCTCTCATCGCCGTTGCAGGAGATGGCACGGAGCATCAACTGCCTGACATCACGATACGGTTACTGAACGACAGCTACAAGTTCTCCTGCCCTGGGGGCAAGATCATTTTCGCTGAAGAAAGCTCGTTCGAGCAGTACCTGGATGCGAACCCTTTGGTCCTACTAGCCGTAGACGGTTCGATGGTCGAGGGCAATTACCGGTTCTACACACCCAATAGCTTGGACTTGAAGCTTCCTATAGCGCTGATTGAGGCTTGGGACTGGGGGACCACCCAGATCCACAGCGAGTCCATGAGAGCAACTCGTAAAATGGACACCGTCCAAGGGTTCACCTACAGCCGAATCGAGGATGACTATGCATTCATTTTCAACGATGATGGCGCAGGTGAGATTGCGGATTTGGTGGCAATCAAAGAGAGCAAAGACGCAATCTTTGTCGACCTTTACCACTGCAAGTATTGCCCCCAAAAAGATGGCGAGGCTCGACCTGGCGCTCGTGTGAACGATGTCTATGAGGTCTGCGGCCAGGCCTCTCGATCGGTGAAGTGGCTGCACACCGAGGAAAAATTCTTCAATCGATTGATGGGTCGGTACCAGCAATCGCTACCGAAAGGGTTCGACAGAATCCTCAAGGGTGACCCAATGGATTTGGAGCTGCTTCGCAACAAGTGCCACGACCATGAGATGATTTTCAGATTTGTGATCGTGCAGCCCGCCATTTCAGCAGCGAAAATCTCCGCTGATCAGCTTACTGTCCTCGGTACTAGTTATTCCTACATTAAGAATGTGTCTGGTTCGGATGTCAGGGTCGTAACCAGTGCTTAACAGAAAGGGGGAACCCATTTATTGCCTCCGGCTTCTTGGGGACCTGCTGTTTACTCCCCCGCTGCGACTCGGCGGGTATGCAGGCCTCTCTGGTCTCAACGGGCGAAAATTCCTCAAGTTGATTTTTGTCACTTCGTTTCTCAACATAGGATGTTTTTTGAGTAATCAATTTTAGGGTATGTGGGGAATTCCATACTCACGGAATATAGCTTCGCCCGCTGCCAGATAAGGTTCTGGCTTGTTCAAGTGAGCACGGGCGTCCCTCAGCAGTCTCTCAGACAGGTTTATCATTCTCTGTTTTCTAGGGCCATCGTCAGTTTCTTCGGCGATCTCTGCGGCCTCGAGGGCTCGTTCGATCGCAGCTCTTATCATGAGCTGCTTGGCCGCTCGTTGTTTGACAAGATCGTCGCGCAACAGACCGAAGACCTCTATCGAAGTCTCTCCTTTGACGCTGGCTTGGCCGGTAGCATCGGTTGCTGGCCGTACCAAACCATCACTTAGAAACTCCAGATGCTGGTCAGGATAATCATCACAAGGGTTGAGCAACAACGGTTGTTCGTTTACGTTGATAACGGTATGGCTACGCCAGCGGTGTGTTTCATCCACGATAGGAAACAGGTTGGCTTTTCCTGATGACGTTTGATTGGGAACCGCGAACTCTTTGGCCCGCTTGCGGTTGCAGTCGATGCACGATGGCAGGAGGTTGCTCCATTCGGCAGCTAACCAGTAGTACCCGGGCTTGGTGAGCTGACCATTGATAACAACGGCACCTTTTGGGCGGAAATGCTCAATATCTTCGGAAGAACCTGCAGCATAATTGAACTCGCAGTAGGCACATTTTTTATTGAACATTTCGCGTAGCGCAAGAACGACATCAGACTCTCTGTAGGCGTTGAATTTTATTTTTTGACCCGCTGCCTGAGCTTGGATCGCAGCGACGCGTTCTCGATCGCCTTTCGAGTCAGGCCGCCTCAAACTAGGCGGACAGGTCGCCCGTTCAACTCTGATCATGGAGATACGTCCCCATCGGTCCCCAGTTGTCGAGGCGATTCAGTTTCACTGGTCTCATCCAGGTTTGCCCATAGCTGCTGTAGGCGGTTTTGTGCTCCGATTCTTATCTGTTCTGGTAATGCTTGCCGCCTGGCCATTCGCTCAGCAATGTAGGCATCTGCAGCTTCGAATACCAAGCGTTCACGCTCAGTCAATCCCAACTGCCGTCCCGACTCGAGTTCTTCACGGAGTTCGTCAAGTCGCGTTTCCTCTGCGGCGCTTCTTTCCCTTGCAGCTAACAGCCCATAATACTCTTCAAACAGCATATCAACTTCAAGGTCTTCTGCTGAGTGCAGGCCGAAGTAGTCAGAGGTCAGTAACTGGCCGACTGTCATGTGTCGAGGGGAAGGTAGATCATCGGTTTCGGCCGTTATGATCTTCACTGAGCCAGTCAATGAACGTTTCAATACGGCTACTTCATCTCTATCCAAACCGCGCAGTGTCAGCGGCTCATGGCTTGTGGCAATAAACTGCAGACGAGGAAAAACCTCTCGCAGGCGCTGGATGATGCGCATTTTCCAGCGCGGATGGAGGTGGGCGTCAATTTCGTCGATCAGCACTATACCTTCAGCCGATGAGGCATCTTCCCAACCCCTTCGCAAGACACTCAGGATATCCAACGCCAAGGCGAGCACGGCCTGGTATCCGCTGCTGAGCGCTTCCAAGGTGTCACGAACGCCGACTGACTCTACGACGATCTGATTATTCTCACGAAGAAACTGCGCTCCATCAGGTCGAGGTAAGAGAGCTGAAAGCGCGCGCGCCACCCGGTCAAATTCCTGTTGATCTGTTTCATACAGCCAGGGTCGCCCGTTACTTAGGCGTTCAAGCGGATTAAACAGGTTGGCAATGTGAACTGAAGAGCGAACGGGGACTACATTCTCGTTCCGAGTCAGTAACCGGGTGGCGCCATACCCCAGTACCATGACTTTGGGTTCTGGAGGATCTATTGTGATGCTGTTACTCAGCGAGTTAAGCGTCATGACGATGGGTTTGGAGAAGCTTGACAGCTGTACACTTACTGTGCCGGTTTCGCATCCATTGCGTAGTAAGTCAGACGCCTTGATATTGAGGGCGTCAACGGCGGTCTGTCCCGCCAACGCACATGCAAGAGCTTGCAGGGTGGTGCTTTTTCCGGTGCCATTCTCACCCAGCAATACCAGCCATGTCCCTGAGCCCCCGGCGCCCAACGACGTCTTTAGGCTCACGTTTTCGCATGATCTGATGTTGGTTAATTGGAAGTGCTCGATAAATCGGCTTTGACGGTAGAAGTCAGTTGATATGTGTTCGTCCAGTACAGAAAAAGACTCCATCGCCACGGTTGTAGTAGTGAGTCGTTCCGCCGCTAGTTTCAAATCCTCTAGGCTTGCAACAAGGCTTCCGGTCACCGCCCCCCGATGGTACCGCAGTTGTTGGAGTAGTTTGTTCGTTTGCGGGACCACAGGTGCTTCCTCAGACGCCCAGCTATGTACAAACTGTCTGCGCAACGCTGCGTACGGACTGTCATCCGTAATCATTGCACTCAGTAGATCGTCCACCACATTGGGTGTGTCGAAGGCTCTTTGTTGTACTGAGAAAATTCGCTTCAGGCTTTCTATTTCACGACGGCGTGCGTCGACCAATGACTCTCGATTGAGCCCAAGTACATCGATGGTCACCTTTCCCTGAAAGTCTTCACTTGTAACACGACCATCTTCTAGGAAAAGTAGCAACGACGACGGATCATCTTCACAAGGATCAAGTAGTAGCCTTTGTTCCTCAGCCAAGCTGATGCTTGTCGAATCTGATCCAGCACGCATTCCTTCGACTGGAAAACGCGACCCTTTTAAGGCGTTGCAGCGAGAGCACGCAGGTAGGTAGTTCGACCATTCAAGCGCGAGCCACCAATAGCTGTCATCGTCTACAGAACCATCCAGATTGCTGGCGTTCTGCCGGGGGCGAAACAACTCTAATTCGGGCTTCTCAACCGGGGTTTCACAGTAGGCGCATTTACTAGGGAAACACCCAGCCAGAGCTTTGCGTATCTCACTGTTTAATTGTGCAGCGTACTTCTGAAACTCGAAGCGTTTTTGCGCCCGCTGCTCCTTTGGCTGGGCAAAAAAAGCGGCAGCTTCCTTTCGAAGCTTATGGGCTCGTTCGGAATTTAGAATATCCGGGACGTGACCCCGCTTTAATCTGATCATCGCATTTCCTCCTTGATCTAGTGGGGCGCAAAAAAACTTGGGGATGAGTTGGGGGTGTGTCAGCACTGTGCTGCAAAAAATGGTAAGCCTGTATCATTTTGCCACTAAAGAGGCTCAAAAGGTCAGGTTGACTGACTTCGGCGAGCGTTTGCTTCAGGTGCGATATTAATTTGCGCTATTTACTCTAGATAGTGACATGACACCTAGCCATCAAAGTATTACTGGCCCTGACGGGACTCTCACACGAGGCGTCGGTAAGCTTCCGTGCCACGACTGTGTCACTTTTTGCTCATGGTGCGGGGCTCCCTTTTTCCAGTAGCCGACATGCCCCTAATCGCCACTCGAATGCCAGCGGTCGTGAATGGCGATTTCTGACGGAATACCAAGGTGATGGGGATGGCTTTCAGTGTACGACCAAATTTGATTGGGGGAGGCACGGAGGGCGAGACGTATCCACCGTATCGAAGGCGTACGGAACTAGGTCTGATGCCATAACGTATTATCCGCTGCAGGCGGACCGAAGTAAGCAGGTACTAATCTTGAGTGCATTGGGACGGGGCGCGGCCAGTGAGTTTTAATGGCGACACGGTAGCTATAGCTCATAGGGATCAAGCCCAAATGATGACCCTATGGCATACCAGACGTTTTGCCATTGAACTTGCACCAGGTCGGTTCCGACGAAATGAGTTTCCTGGTTTCCCAAGCGCAGGAGCTTGCCATTGGCCAAGTACTTATTGGTGGACAAACCCATCTGTCGATCACTGAGTTGTTGAGGTAGGATAGCTCGAAACGGGGCCGCGTAGACTGGGTCATCCGCGACCAGCATGAACTCATCGAACAGGTGAGCATAAGCTTCCATGTGCTCACCTAGATCAAGGGAGTACCAGTCGCTTGTCAGGGTATTGAACCTGACCTCTCCAGTTTCGTATTCCATCACCAAGCTATTCAGGTGATCGATTTCGTTTCGGTCTTCCGTTGGGCAAAAGACGAACACGGTGATGAACGACCTTTCGTGAAGCCAAGAAATCGCATGTGGAATGATGCTCTCGATCGATTGGGGCTCCAGAGTTTTGTCAGGATGAATGTCCCGATAAAAACTCAGTGCCAAGTGCATCTGCTTCATTACGAATGTGTAATCGACGTACATGACACGATATTTCGCTGGAGCCCGCTGCATGCGCTCAAGGTAGATTTGCCTAACATCCGCAACGCATTGCCGCACATCACGGTTGATCTCACGTCCAGTGAAGCGGATCACTGAGTAACCAGCGAGGGTAAGATACCGCTGCCGGATCGCATCCTTTTCGAGCTGTTCCTTTGTCGAGTGATATGCGTGCCCATCCAGCTCGACAATCAGCCGTGCATCTTTGAGAATGAAGTCGACCCTGTATCGATGATGTTTTACGGTGTCTCCGAACCAGTGTTCGCTCTCGATGGCACTCGCGAGATCCTCAATCGCGTTGTGGAACTCCTGCTCGATGTAGGACTGCCCCCGGTCGTGGTACCACGAAGGCGGAGTCTCATCAGTGGGGTGGCCTGGGTACTTCATTCGTCGTCTCCGCTGACATACTGCCCGGTTACCGTTGACTGCTTACACATACCACCGAGCATGAGTGCTCTCTACGACTGTAGAGGGCGTTAGGGTGCTGGTGAATGGTCGCAATACTCCCTGTTAGATTTCGTCTACAGCCCACCTTACGATGCTTTTTTCGAAGTGTGTCAACGGTGCTGATTCGATGCTAGGTGCCCATGCGCGTAACTTGTCGAGTAGTTGGGTAAGGTTTTCTGAAGGTAAGATCGCCCCTTTGAATTTCGAGGAGATCTGCGTCGGCACACCGTACTCATCCAACGCGGTGAGCAGCGGATCATGGAACAGGTTTTCAAGCTGTTCGGCGAAAAAGCCAAAGTCCCCTGGCTCGATGCCCCTGCGGGTCAAAACGTCCGCTTGGATCTTGCTCAGCGCCATGATGTCTCGGGGAAGGCGGTATGAAATGACGTTGCGTATGAGCTTGAGCCGTTGCCCTATCGACTCGCTGGGAGTCCGGTCGGAACCATCCTCATCAATCGCCTGCTGGAGATAGGCCTTGAAGTCTTTCTGGGCTCTGAGGGCATTGATATGCCAAGCGAGTTGCAGCCCTGAATGGATACCATACTCCGGCAGCCGATGAGGAAGGTGTTCATAGATCAGAGTACAGAGATACTCAAGTTGCTTTTGCTCTGGGTTACCTTTCCACGTGAGCCATACGCGACCCAGCGCAAGCTCTCGCAGAATGCGGTCGGCCAATTCGACCTGACGTTCGACTGGAATGTGCCTGTTTTCGATCAGCGTCGCGACGGACAGCTGAGGAGTCGCATAGGCAGCCTCAAGACGCTGCCGCGACTGCTCGGTGAGGTATTCGGGTTCGAGTTTCATGAGCAGTCCCATTGGGGACGCCCCGTCTTGCAAGCCGATTGGGTACTCGACTATGAGGCTCTTCTCCTCTGGTGGCTCCTCCAGCATATGAACCTTACCGATGAAGTATTGATTCATTCGCCCGGCGCGCCCGGAAATATTCTTGAATGTGAAAAAATCAAAGGGACTGTTGTTGATTCTTCGGTCATAGATGATGACGTTCTCTGCCGACGTGTTCACCCCCTCGATCATGGTGGACGTGCAGATGATGTAGCGAATGGTTCGCTCGTTGAACAACTTCACAAAATATTGCTGGATGGCCCTTGGTACACCGCCGTGGTGAATGCCGATGCCTAGCGAAATCGCCTTCGCTACGTTCCAGGCAGGATGATAGTTATCCGCAATCCATTCTGAAATTTCACGGGTGCCATCAAGCGCAGAGAAGTCCCCCTCATCAATTAAATATTGCGCGACCCGATTTGCGCTTGCCGGTGACTGGCAGTAGATCAGGGTAGGGGAGGTGATCTGCGAGCACAGCTCAAGAAGCTTATCCTTTCGCGTGTCGCCGCGCGTTCGCAGGTTGTAGTGCGTCACGTCGACTGCCACGGTCGAGAAGTTCGAGGGAATGAAATTGTACTCATACCCATCCAGTCCTTGGATGTTCTGAATGTGTGGGCCGAGTAGATAGAACTGAGCATTCAGCTTCGCAAGCTTGTGAAAAGCAAGGCTGAGATCAATAGATCGATTCTTTTCGTCAGAATCGCTGGCAAGGTCGAGCTTGTAGAACTCGTCAATGACGAAGAAATCAACATCACCCAGGTCATCACGCTGGAGCACCCTCTCCTGGGTCAACAAGTACACATTAATAGGGGCGTCTGTTGCCGCTTGGCTAGGGTGCGTGATGATGTTGCACTGCTGACGAAAGCGCCTGACCAGCCGCCGGCGAGTTTCATCAATGAGCGCGATCGTAGGCACGATCACTACAACCTTTCGGAACTTGCCCTGTGCGAGGACAGCATCAATCACCAGGCTCTTACCGACGCTGGTCGAGGCACTTAGTACGACGTTTCTGCCTTGCATCAACAAATGGAAAACATGTGCCTGCAGGCGATGAAAAACCATGCCTTTCTCAATCCCTTCCACTCGATGAACCTCATAGGCCAACCGGTCGGGGAACGAAACGCTCTCCATATGTGGGGTGATGTAGGGGAACAGTCCAACGGTACGTACTAGGCTGAGCAGCAACGACTGTTCGACTTCATCGAACAGCTCGAACTTGTCAAGCGCCCGAATGACCAGGTCACGGCCCTCCCATTCGGGATGACCCTTGTTCACGATAGAGCTCATCCCCATGAGCAGGCCGGATTTGTCACTTTTGAGATCGTAAAGGTTCTCTAGCTGCTGTTTGATGAGATCGTATTTCATATCAGCTAGCAGCCTTGCAGAGCGCATTAAATTTCTGAACGAGCTGGTGGATGCTCTCGATCGGCACCAGGAAGACCACTACCCGGACTTGTTTGATCTTTGACGGTAATGTATTGGCCAGCGCATTGTAGTGCTGGGTAACCTCTGTCTTGAGGTTGGCCAGATAATCAGACAGGTACCCCTCGGACAACGCGTCGCTGTCGTAGGCGAGCAGGATCGGGAAGCACAACACACTTAGCATTTCCTGCGCAGGAGCATTGCGGTGCAAGGCCTTGTTGAAGGCTTCGGCCGTGGGTAGGTGGTGATGAGGCTCGCGGAGCGTGATGATGATCTCTCGCTCCTCAGTTAGCGCTGCTCTGGAGATGGTGGCATCGAGCACATCGCAAATTTCTTTCAGTGTCTGATCCATCGTTCCGGTGGAAATCATCCGCGACAAACCAAGCCATAGCTGGTCTGCTTCACCCGGTTTCTGGACGATGTGCGCATTGCCGAACTCGGAAAGCTTGCCGTTGACCGCATAGAAAACCTTACATGCGATTGGCTCGCTGTGTTCCCGACTTCGCAGGATGGCATGCAATATCAACTCTGCAATCAATCGATCCCGAGGTACGGCGGCTTGGGTCAACGTGTTGATGGATCGCGCCAATGCCGTTGGCGTGTGGTGTATCTGGAAATTGGCGATTTCGCTCGCACGTAGACAGAATTCAGGCAGCCACTGCAGCAAGTGCTCCGCTAGTTGTTGGGCTCGCCATTCCTCGAAATCGTACTCGACGTCAAACCCAGACAGGGTACGTAGCAAACCATCCTCTGTGGTCGTATGGAACTCCACCAGGAACGGATCAGGCTTGGTCTTGTATGGTTTGGCAAAGGCGGCAGAGTGCTTAGCAGCTGCACCAAGTAGTGCTTTCAGTCGCGCGAGGGCTGCCTCACGGTGGATTATTTTCTTCTCGGGCAAGGTTTTGACATCAGCAGTTGCAGCGTCGTCGGCCCAAGCCAGGAAGGCATCGTAGATCTCTTTCTGCTGGCGATGAGAAGGGGTCTCCCCATACAGATCGATAACCTCAGCAAGGACACGTAGATTCGTTGCCTCCAGCGACGAAACATCACCGCAAACTTGCCAGACGAAGTTGTCTGCCCAATAGGAAAAGTCCCGCCCTCTGACAGACACGGTCTTGAGCTGCTTGGCCAGCGTCCGCCCTCGCTGGGTGGCTAGGTCGGGGGTAACCCGTCTGTCCAGTTCCTTGGCGAAATACTCCAGCGCCTTTGCGATATCGCGTTTGGACACGATCCTGAAGCAGGCTATGCCCGGTCGCACATCGCATTTTAATGATTTCTGAAACAGGGAGGACTCAGCTTTCTGCTTCTCCAGGGCGGTGCACTCGGTCAGGTTCCACTTCTTATCACTTTCGGTGGTCTTGACCTGAATGTACTCATTGACAGTTTCCCCAGCATTCTCAGAAACCGCGACGATGTCATCAGCGGTTTCGCATTCCACTTGGAGATAGGTACTGTCACGCAGCATCTTCAAAATAAACGCAACGGCGACGTGATCCTGGTATTTGAAACCTTGTCGAGCTGCTGGCCCACCTTTATTTGATGGGCTTGGAATACTCACCATGACGTCCTTGTATCGTGAAGAAGGTTGGCGGCCGGGCTTGTGAAGAGCAAGCGCAAGCTTACGGATACATCCATTGATGGCTCCACGCTACCATCATTGGCGATCACTCGACTATCCCCACTTGTTCTCGTACGGAGGGTCAGCCATTAACTGACGAGATCGAATAGCGCTCGACGGTGGTTGGGAACAGCAAAGGGTGACTTTTTGAGAAGGGAACTGTTGGGCGTTAGGCTGGGGGCATCCTTTTCAAACCATCCATAGCATGCCCTCAGATATGCCCCCGGGAGCCTCATCCACTGGAAGTGAATGGATCTCCATGGTCTACGAAAAGCCAGAAATGCTCAGCTAAACAGCCCGCCCGACAACACCTAAAGACTCTCAGGATCCCCAAAAAACATCTGAATCCGCGAACGCAGCCAGCGCTCGCCCGGGTCGTTGTCCTGCGAGCCGCGCCAGGCCATGTGCAGCTCGAAGGTGCGCGACTCGACGGGCACCTCTTCGGAGCGCA
>Ga0247730_1001519_pt1 | contig 12731 bp, 14 predicted proteins | sample UWRJL073202C2_FD_180959 | JGI IMG/M metagenome (GOLD analysis project Ga0247730, IMG submission 180959) | Plant litter microbial communities from Arlington Agricultural Research Station in Wisconsin, United States - UWRJ-L073-202C-2 | ecosystem: Environmental > Terrestrial > Plant litter >...
TATGATGATTCGGCTTCTTCACAATGAAGGTGAAGTTCTTCGAGATGAGGTAGGCTTAAATTTGCCAATCCGCGTGCCATCGTAAATTCTGCTGCGCGCGGAATGAAATTGAGGGTCAGAGATTGGAGAAATGACTCTGTCGCACGGAAGCGCAGTGGTGGCTGCCACAGCGGATCTCCAAGCGATGGGAGTATGATCTCGTGGATCTCGAGGGAGGTGAGATTGGGATATGCATGGATGAGGGTGGAGATATATGAGGCTTCCTGCTTTTGAAACTCGAGCTTTCGCAATGCAGGGGCCTGCATCCTAAGCGTGCGTCCCGAAGCCGCCACTGGGGAGATGTCTGAGGGAAGTACAGCAACTTCCAGGCTCAAACATCGTGACAAAAATGGGGGGCATAATCCTGTATAAGAAGAGCTGTGTTCTGGGCGGGACATGTCAAGGGAGTGCATGTTCGTAAAGTTGACCCCCATCATGTCCAGTCTATCGTAGATATAGTCAGGATCTGCGACATGTAGGAAAACATGGAACCATCGTGAAGAACGAATAGCTACGGCTTCAAGCGATGGTCCAGAGTTCGCAGGAAATGACTTAATCTTCCAATTGGAGGTCTCGAGGTCTTGAGCCGATGGATGCTCATCTACCAACGACCCTGTTACTGTCACCAATAACGGTAAGTCGTTGGATCGCATTAGTATCTCTTCCCAGAATGCGGTTGACCATCCTCTTTCAATATTTCCTGGCTTGACACGACCTCCCGTGTAAAGATCAAAGTCTAACACAACATCGGTCCAATATTTTGGATTATCCAACATGATATTCCTCCATTGCATCGAAACTTGGCTGAGGCTGACTACCGTAAACAGAGGCCTTGAAGTTTGAAGGGTATATACGAATATCTGTGTGAGAATCTCGAAGGGAAGCTGGATGACAGGGCTGGGGATGAGGGCTTTCACTTCAGCCTGTAGTATCGCTTCAGGCTTGCGATGAGATGGCGCAGATGAGTATATATCGTGGAGACTCGGAAGCGGGAGATACTCGGTGTCTTCTTCTACAACGTGCAGAATAGCAGAATGCCCAGCCATAGCAATGAAGCGCAATAGTAACCAAACGGCGCTGGCGAGACTTCGAGATGATAGTAGCTCTCAGCTAGGCTTAAATCTAGAACCCGCGACTGCATTATGTCATCTGTCTGTCACGATCAGGTGATTAATTATCTTCAATTCCCAAGAGTCCTCAGTCGGTCGCGATCACGCTTGCAATCAGACAGACCCAACTGAAGGACTCAGTACTCAACTCGTGACAGCGTTTCGTTCCGCTGCGATTTTATGTATAAAACAACTCTAAAAAAGCTCCCACTTTTCAGTTATTAACGAGCCGTGGCTAAAAGATGGATTCAGACATCTAAGTGTTTAATAGTCTAGTAATGGCAGGTAGCGATATAATGGATAGGGCTAGTAGTGAATGAATGTACAAAAATTGATGTGTCAATTTCACCACAACAGTACTACTTGTCCTGGGCCTTCGGCAGAGATGAGTTCTGCTTGTACATCCAAGAACTCCTTTCGTTCGGCCGACAGGCCGTCCTGCTCCAGTTCCAACTCGACATCACATCCCGACTTACATCTGGTCTTCACCATACTCATGAGAGCCAGGTCCATATACGGGCTGAGCTCGTCAACTGACATCCACAGATGTTTCAGTGCTGGCAATACGTGCCCATCTTGACCTGATAACAGGCTGAATGACTCCGCGTCGAATATGGACAAGCCATCGTCGTTGTATTCGTTCCTTGCTTCGCCAATATCTAAACTGGTGAGAGAGGGTGGAAGGGAGAGAAGGAGTTCATGTAGGGAGTTCGAGCTTCGAACAACGTTCTGTAGATCGAGTGTCTTGAGACCTGCGCATTGCGCCTTCATCGCAGCGTCGTTCTGTCTGCGAAAGAAGAGACAAAGTTGTTGAACGAAGATTGCAGACTGGACACTTGTTGGATTGAGCGGCCCAGCAGTCAATGTTGTCTGCAATAGGCCAGTCAAGATCCTGTTCAAAGACATTTGTGGGCTGGGACATTCTTCGCAATGAAGGTAAAGCTCTTCGAGGTTGGGTAAGGTTTGGAAGGTCAGTTGCTGACCGAGCGTGTCTTCTGCTTCCCTCGGAATGAAGTTGATTGTGAGCTTTTGCAGCAAAGACTGAGTCGGTGCGAAGCCTACAAATGCGTAGTGTAAGCCGGCAGGAGGTGATAAGGTGATTTCGTTGATTTGTAGGCTCATTAAATGAGGCATTAGCTGTGTAATAATGGTGAACCCAGTAATCTGCTGTTTCTCGAACACGAGATGGCGCAAGGACGGAACATGCAAGGCCTGGTGTGGACTAGGCCTCATTGGATAAATGTCCAAGGGTATAATCGCAGCCTCAAGTCCAGGCGAGTGCTCAAGAAACGACGGGCACATGCGCCTGTACGGATACCGGTCCTCGTCATTCTCGGAGGTCATGTCGAGGAAACGCATGTTGACAAAATTGACGCCCATCATGTCCAGCCTGGTATAGACTTCGTTGGGATCAGTTGTACGTAAGTAAACGTCACACCATCGACTGGCGTGGACAGCAATAGCTTCCAATGCCGCTTCAGAGTTTCTAGGGAACCTCCTCTGCGGCGGAGTGGACCACAGCGACCTTGAGTCCTCTTTCTGACCCTTCTTGTTCACCAATGATCCTGTGACCGTCACCGTCAGAGGCAGGTCGCCAGAGCGCGCAAGCAATTCCTCCCAGAACTCTGTGGAGCAGCCCCTATGTACTAGGCCGCTGGGTTCATTCGCGTAAATGTCGAAGTCCAATACGACGTTGGTCCAGTGCAATGGACTTTGCAACATAATGGCCCTCCATTGTGTTGAAACCTGGCTCAGGCTAATTGCCATGAACAGAGGCTGAGGGGTGTCGAGAGCATAGTCAAAGACTTGAGTGACGAGCTCGAATGGCAGCAGACCAATTGTGCAGATATCCGATGTTTCAGTGTAGGACAGCGCATTTTCCGGTTCCGCTGAAGCCGAGGAGTGGTCCTCTGTGGACAAGGAATAAGAAAGGAATTCGTTATGCGGTTGAGAGCCTGGGTCTAAGTTTGCTTGCATGTTCCGCTTCGAGAAAGGGGTTCAACGCGATGAATGCTGGTGGACGTTTCTGGCAAGAAAGGGTGGCGCGACAAGAATTTAATATCAGAGAAATATCACAATCTCACGTGTTTGCCTCGAGGCCACATTTAGCAGCCCTCAATGCTCAGAGTCAGACTCAGAGTGAACAATCACGCTGATTACCAGAGGTTACAGTTGCCAGCTCTTCATAGTGCGTACTAATCACTAAGACTTACACTTTGTATGATTTTCCCACAGTGCGTTGCACTGATCCCATTTGAATCTCGATCCACATGCATACACACGAATCGGGTGGTCACACGGTCAGGCTATGAGGCCTTTCCGTCCTCAGATCCTCTGAACCAAGCCTATTCCCTGCCTTTCTACAGCCATCTGGATACATTCTAAGGCTGGTTACGATTCTACCTCTGGACCATACTACTATGCATTGAGTGGCCTTGGTTTCTTCCCTTCTGCACCCTTCTAAACCATACACATTGCTCGCGAAACATTAACTACGTGCCACGGTCTTCATTCCCATCGGGACAGTATTCTAAGAATAAGTTCAGACAAATTTTCGGCCTATGATACCCTTATCATCTATAATTAATAAAGGGGCCAGTCACCCAAAGCTTCGAGGGGTAGTAACGGTATACATTTGCCGCGTCTGCTTGGAGTGGTTTCGGAACTCATTTTAAATTAGCCGGTCGGATATAAAAGGGGGCGAGAAAATGTTTACAATATTGAGCAGCTCCCCAATCCTCCTCAGTCTCTGAACCTTCATAGCGCAAATTTTACCATGAAATTCGCACTCGCCATCTCTACCTTGCTCTCCGTCGCCAGTTTGGCACTTGGCGCGTCCGTACCTACGCGCAGAGCTGGCCCGACTGTGCCAACTTCCCAAGACTGTGTATCGGCTTACAAGTATGTTGGCACATACAATGGCGGGTACAGCCAAAAGTGCGGGGATCTTGTTCGTATACCAAGATTAAGCCCTCCTGTCCATGCTCACGCAGATCTTTGTGTAGGCGTATGCATGCATGGCTGCTGCAAATACCACGGATTATATCTGGCACAAGAGTGCCTGCGTAGCTTCTGCAGCATGCACCGGGGTACGGTTCCCTATTAGCAAGACGATCTAGGAGATACTGATGTCGCATTTCTAGCCGGGTAACACCGTGACACTTGCGAAATGCAGTCGCGTACCGGCCAACGAGACGTTCCCCAACCGTCCAGACACTTCCTCGTTGAGCTACAATGTTCGTTACCTTCAGATGAAAATTGCGTCCGTTTTTTTGACCTTGCTGATGGACTAGGTATATGCCAACATCGTTGGTGATTGTGCATACGACGAAGGTGGATGCCCTATTACAACTCAGAAGTTTGTTGATTGGATCTACGGCGTCATGAATAACTTGAACACCAGCAACCCCTTCCCTAACTAGCAAGTATTCTCGAAATCTTTCTGGTACTTAAACTGACCTTTTTGGCCCTTTAGCAACGAGGTTGTGAACAATTGGTGGACACCTATTACCGAGTGGACTAAAACAGGCGATACCGTTCCATACACTAACTTCAACGACTGGCTGCACTACGGTCCCAATCTGGGAATCTGAGAAGTTTTATATTTAACTTGAACACGGACTTGGACTCTTTTGAACATTGAAGTGTTGTACCTACGTACTTTTGGACTTTGTTTCGACGAATGTAATGTTTTTGTTCTCGTACAACATCACTTGGTTAGACTATTCGGTCTCTGCTACGCCGGACGGAGCTAACCAATTCACGCGTGGTCAAAGCGCAGAGCGGCTGTCAAAGATTGTTAGTCCCACGCTTTCAAACTCCGCCACGCGTCAGCACCGCCTATTACCAGTGCCAGCTGTTCCATATCAACCGCCAACACTCCTACTCACGACCCAATATACCCTCCCTTCGTGACTTTGCAAGCCACCCGAAAACGCGAACCATACAGTAGTACTTAATTGGACTGCCGTTCACCTAATCACTGCCCTATTCGCCCAACGAAAATTGACCACTATACTCCGCATACATGGGTCGTGCTCTCTACTCTACAAGATACACTTCGGTGGTCGAGCCTGTTATAGCTGAGCCTGCTGAGCACCATCCGCCCACTCCCTACTCTAGATGGAGCAAGGTTACCAACAACTTTGACCCAGACTCTGAAGAGTTCTTTGTGGATGCACAGTACGAGGCATTCGTGGACCCGAACTCTTTGCCTCCTCATCAGCTGGACAGCAGGGCAAGCTCTCCTGCCGTGTTCTCGGATATAAGCAGTAGCTCTGCTTCCAGCGAGGATGGAGGTGCAATGGGTTCTGGGGAGAGTGAAGAAACGGACCCAGCGTTGCTAATGGCTCGCGTTGCTCGCTCTGATCCAGAGTGGGCTACCACCATTCTCCGCCTGGGAAGAGCGATGGATCAGCGCCAAAATAGACCTCGTGTTACTGCCGCCAATGTTACAAGCGCACCCCAGCCACTTCGTGTTTCAAACGGCAGCACTCGTCCAATCACTACCTCACTCAGCCCAGATGAAGAGACAAACATAGACCGGAACTTTGAGCAGTGGTTTAATCAAGGTGCGAGAAGGGAGGTGGATTCAGCTACGCCAACGGGGCAAGACACACCGACAGTGCGTGCTGCGGCTGCGCCTTCGACTCCAATGCCCATTCCTCCACCGATGGTCCGAGGCGGAGGTGCTCACATCGCGCCAGAGGTTCTCATGGGCACTCCCCAAAGCTTTCAAATGACACCCCCTTCTCCAGTGTCTGTTTCTCCTCGACTTCTTAGTTGGGGACGCACACCAGCGTCTGTTCGTGGTGGAGGTCCGCTTTCCAGTTCATCTGCTAGAGTTTCCGTGTCCGCTGTTCCGGTTGCTCGAGTACGGGTGCAAGGATTTGCTGCTTAGATTGGTTAAGCCCGGGACATGTTAGGTTTCTGTTTCTTTGGTCCGGGTTTATATGCTATACTCTCTTTCTCCATTGGATTGCTTTGTTGTCGTCTCAGTTTTGCGCTTTGCACCTACGCTCTTTGCTTATTGCACACATACACTCACTGTATATCTGTCACCTATATAGCTTACCTTGTTAGGTTATACGCACTGCTGTATCAACATGCCATACTTGTTTTATTTACTCAATGGATTGCGTCTGGACTCGACCATAGAGAGCAAGTGACTCTGAGCGTGACCATCCTCATATAGAATCTGGTTTCGACTCTCATCATCTCACCTGAATCACACTCATATAACCCTTGGTATCTCCTTCGCTGCCCGTGCAGACAGTGCATGAGCGTACAACAGGTTGACCGAAACCCAAAACTTCCATTGTTTGCAGGAAACCTCGTTATTAGCCGAGAAAGCTACTCACTTTCTCCCGTTTGGCTCCCATTCTGCGTATCCGACGTGCAACGTCGGCGAAACAGCAGTGCTGACGTGGAAGAACGATGTCTTCTAGGCCACTCGACATCCCGAATCGTAGCACAGGAAGCAACATTAGTCGGGCAAGCATGGATTCGTCCTCGCCTTTGAGCATACCTGTTCGACCTTCTCCTCGACGAAGTGCCACTGCCATTTCCATGTCCAGAGAAAGGCTATCATCTGTCCTTGCATATGAGCCTAGGATTATCAGAGCAGATACCCATGCGAACATGAACAGAGACCCTGGCTGTGCTCCAGACGCTCCATCCACTTCTTCCAGCTCTAACTACCCCATTTCCTCTCCCACTCGCAATCGAAGACCAAGCGTTGCTACGGTGGCTTCTTCTGCAAGGTCACCTGTGTCGATTGGACCTCGTCGCACTTCTATCACCCAACTTCCATCCTCTTCTTCGGCGTTACACCATAACCCTCGGCAGACATCCCCAATCAGAACCCGGACTACCTCTTCCTTTTCTCCACCTCCCTATCTCCGTCACTCTACTCTTTACCATAAGATGTCCACCGAATCAGACCCCGATAGCACACAGGAATTGAAATTAACCATGCGCACTGCGAGACGCAGAAGAATGCTGTCTCCTGCATTGAGTGACACGGATGATGACGATGATGAACACAGTGTATCTTCGCCTCCACTTCGTTCTACCGCCAATACTACACCTTCTACATACACTGCCCCGAAGGATGGTATTCTAAGGCTGCCAACGCGATGGAACGAGCATGCCCGTCATCCATCGCTCACTGTCTCTTCTGACGGCCGTGACCTTACTTACTCAGGTGTGTTCCTTTTTCCATCCGACTTCGACTTCATATCGTGTCAACTAACCGTAGTCATAGGCACTTCCCTGACGGATGTCGAGGCGGTATCCGCCAGAGCCAACCATCCCATTCCCCCTGCTTGCGGAGTTTTCTACTATGAAATTGAAATTCTCCGTTCAAAGGGTGGTGCCGGTGCCGGTGCGAAAGCTCAGATTAGCTTAGGGTACGTTGACAGGTCCATTTTTCTTTGTGTTTGGTGTTCATTCGTTCACTTAGGTTCTCTGACTCTGCTACTAGAGTTCGCACTCTACCAGGTTGGGATCAAAACTCTTGGGGATACCATGGAGATGATGGTCTAGTTTATAGCTCTGACAGCACCAAAGGCACCAAGTTTGGACCCACCTTGGGAGGAAGCGATATTGTGGGCTGCGGAATCAACTACACCACCAATAAGGCGTTTTTCACAAGGAACGGAGACTTGCTCGGACATGCGTTCAATTCTTTGCCAACGTCTGGCCCTACCTCTCTACCTCTTTATCCTTTTGTTGGGCTACAGCGACCTGGCGACTGTATTAGGGCAAACTTCGGTCATGAGAAGTTCGCCTTTGATATTGATGCTTACGCCCAAGAGGCCAAGGAAGCTGCTTGGAGCACTCGACAAAGCACAGAGATCGACTTGGCCACGCTGGGTCAACATTTCAACAAGGAAGCTGCACACTACAAACGTCAGGAGCAGACATTGATGGATAACCTGATTCTGGAGTATCTCGAGCATCATGGCTATGTGGATACTGCGAAAGTATTCAGGGAACAGTCCACTGCCAATCTTGCTGGCAGTGCCATCAAACCGGAATCTGACGCGCCCATGGATATAGACAATTATAACGATGTATCGGCGACACATATCCATCGCCGTACGGAAATTGTGAATTATGTGCGTGCTGGTGAAATTGACGCCGCTCTGGAGGGCCTGGAGAGATGGTTCCCTGGTGTTCTTCGTGGACCTGCTATCAAAGCCGAGGAGGAGGGGTCTATGTATGAGGACGCAGAAACGCTCTCCCCGGAGAATTTTCTCTGGCTGAAACTCCGTTGCAGAAAGTTCATTGAGCTTGTATTGCATGCGGCTGAAGTTGGACGGCGTGCAGCAGCAGGAGAGGGTCAGATGGACGTGGATGAATATTCCTCCTACTCAGCTATTTCCAGGAAGAAACCTCATACTTCACAGCAAGATGCCATCCTGCAACAGGCAGTGACGTATGGTCAGAATCTGCAGTCGGACTACCGACAAGCGTCTGATGCAGATCCCCGTGTGCGGGATATGTTTAGGCGGACGTTTGGGATCCTGGCGTGGGCAGATCCAATCGGTGCTGGAGGCTTGTCAGCGCAAGTAGCTGGAAAGGAGGCGAGATATGCATTAGCGGAGGAAGTGAGGAAGAGTATATTGAGTGAGTGTCAAACATTATTTACTGCCACTGGTTTCCTCGCTTATGTCTCGAATTCCTTAGGTTCACAAGGACACCCAACGCAACCAACGCTGGAGACTGCTTTCCGGCGCACTAGTGTTTGTTTGAACGAGTTGGCGATGTTGGGAAGCGGGGCTGCGGCCTATATGGATATGCAGAAAGAGTTTCGGTCGGATGCTGCTGATGCTGTCTTTTGATGCTTTCGTTATTCTGTGCTGGCTGCATTGAACATGTTTTGAGATTGATATGGATATGGATATTGGCGTAAAGTATGGAACTGTATTTGTAGGGACGGGTTACACTATGTATTTAAACACGATGTTGTCGCGATTTGCGCCCGGAAGTGGCCTCCAGTGACGAGACTCTGATGACTGCCGTGCACCCGTTTAGACACAGCGATATTCCCCCGAACTGTCAACGTTGAATCAAGGAACCGCGAGGACAGTTTCCACGGTTTGCGCAGTCTCGCTTATCGTAGGTAGCAAAACATACGAACGCTCAGTAAGGATATATATATATATATAAGGCACCCTCTGATATTATGAATATAACGGAAGAACCCTCTATCGCTCCGCTAGCGCCCCGAAATAGCCTCACTCTTCTCGAAAAACGCCTTGTCTTCTCAATGCCATGCTTTCGAGGAAGCTGCTGAAAACATGGTGATTATCGTGCCAGGAATTGCATCCGGACCGGGAGTGTCCCGAGTAGCGGACCGGCTGCATGTTGTCTCCCCACCTCTCCCCCACCCAAAGGACTTTTCCCCGCGCCGTCGTTGCCTCTCGTTCGATCAGTATGGGGGCTCGGCTATTCTCAAATGCGGGCATTTAAGAAGAGGGCTGGCCTGGAATTTCCGTGCGTTAAGGGTTCCCTCTCCTCGCCCCTAACACTGAGCAAGCATGGGCTTCATCGACTTCAAGAATATCCGTGTCTACTGGCTTGCCTCCGTCGCATACTGGGGGATTGTTCTCTTTGGTTATGATACGTGCGCACGCTCTCCTCTAATTCATATTATCTAGAGCAATTGAATCTCAATGTTTGGGTTGTTATCAGGGGAATCGCAGGCGGTGTGGTCTCGCAGAAATACTTTCGACAGAATTTTGGGATGTATAATGACGATGGAACGCCCAACGAGAAAAAGATTCTCGATGTATCCTCCATCGTCGTCTCCGTCCTGCAAGCCGGCGCCTTCTTTGGTGCTCTCGGCAGTGCTCCTGTGTCAGGTACGTTGTTGTTACTGGCATCGCTAAATGTGTATAATAATAACGACCTCCGATAGCTCGCTTCGGCCGGAAGTGGACACTAGTGTACTTCAGTCTGATATTTGCTGTGGGCGCCGTGAGTCCATTTATACTACCCGTGTCGGTTCGGTTGCTAATCTGGAGAACTCAGATCCTCACTACCGTGGCCAAATCACCAAAAAACGGTCTTGCGCTCATCTATGCTGGTCGTGTTATTTCTGGTCTTGGTATCGGTGGTATCTCTGCTGTTGCGCCTGCCTTTGTATCCGAATCATCACCGAAGGAAGTTCGAGGACGTATCACTGGCATGTTCCAGATTATGGTGAGCAATACACCCTTCTGAACCAACGATCTTATTCATTTTTGTTTCTTCATGTGAAGGTTGCCATGGGCGTTATGATTTCATACTTCTTAAACTGTACGTCTATTCCGAACCGAGAACATTTATCCTGTATTAATGATGTTTTTCCAGACGGCATTGGACAATCCTACACCACCGGCGCCATCATGTGGCAACTCCCATTCGGCTTTCAGCTTGTTCCCTGCGGCATGATGCTCATAGGACTCTTGACTGTCAAAGAATCTCCGCGTTGGCTCGTTTCTGCAGGACGCAAGGATGAAGCCTTGGTCAACCTGGCATACTACCGCCGCGAATCCACCACCTCCGAACGGGTCATGGAGGAAATGGCAGAGATTGAGGCTGCACTATTGGAAGAGCAAAAAGCGAGAGAGGGTTTGGATTGGAAGGAGGCATTCTTTGGAAAAGGAAACTTCATCCGATTCGTGATCGCTTTTGTAATTTTCTGTTTCCAACAATGGAGTGGACAGAACTCCGTTGGGTAAGTTGATATGCACTTGCACGTCCCACAGCGATTTAGCCTGACCATCCCACTTTCAGATACTATGCGCCTCAAATCTTTGCAAGTGTGAGTCACCTCTGTTGTACATTGGGTTCCAAACCTAATCCCCTTGGTTGCTTTAGATCGGATATGTCGGCGCCAAGAACTCCCTTCTAGCTTCAGGAGTATATGGTGTCGTGAAGGTATTATTATCTCAGACTTGCGGTCCTCTCTATCTCTAACTTGTATCCCTTAGTTCGTAGCCACAGCTATCTTCGTGTTCTTCTTCGTAGAGTCGCTAGGCCGCAAAATCTCTCTTTTCGTCTCCGCACTGGGGATGGGCACGTTGTTCTTTATCATTGGCGCCATTCTGAAGACGCACCCTCCACCTATCATTGCTGATGGTGCACCCGTTCCTGATCCTCCTCAGGCTTCAAAGGCAATGGCTGCGATGCTGTATATCTACGTCTGCTTCTACTCTATGGGATGGGGTCAGTTTCCTTTTTCCCTTTCTGAATTCGAAATAAAGCACGCTGATATGGTGTATGTTAAGGTCCCCTACCTTGGGTCTACGTGTCCGATATCTTCCCTACACGTACCAGGCATTACGGTCTTGCATTTGCCAGCGCTATGCAATGGCTTTTCAGTACGTTAACTCTACTATCAGCGCCGCATAGCTTCAGCTGACAATGTATCTTCAAAGACTTTGTCGTATCAAAAGTCACACCTGACATCATTGACCAGTTGGGCTACAAGGTCTTCTTTATGTTCGGTACCATTAATATCGGCGGCATGGTCACATTTAGTTTGTGAGTATATATTCAAACCTGCAGACACTACTTTATTGACATGTTATTCAGGTTGATCCCTGAGACAAAAGGCCACAGTTTGGAAGAGATGGATGCCTTATTTGGTGCTGTAAGCACAGATCAGAGGATGTCAGAGCTAGCTAAGCAACAAGGTATTTATTTTTCCACTCTGATATCATAACCAGTTCCTCATGTTTTCTTGTTCTTGTAGAATTACTTGATGCTAGTAGGGATAGGAGGAACGACAGTGTTCCAGACAAAGTCTAGGCATTTCTTACACAATTCATTCCACGAGCTTGTACGAGTACATTTATCCATTGAATCATAGACAGCATTGTTTTCGGTCACACGAGTCACCTCTTACTGGAGATAAATTTGAAATCGCCAACTCAATCTATTTTGTGGACTGGCGTTTATATACGAACGCCTCGCTGAGCAAACCTGATGCCTATGTACTAGAACGGCCAACACAACCTTGTAACTAGTCTCTCTGCCGCTTGGAAAATAAGGGGTGCATGTAGCGCATCCTCATTTCTTCAAAGTGGTTATGGATCTAAGCTCCAGGTTCTTGTCATCAAACTAGCTGGTCTATCATAACATTACTTGTTGGTTCAATGTGAATTCGGTGCCGTTGGACTTATGTATAACCACCAGCATGGCTGTTCCCTACACCAGTTTGTTAAAAGTCGGTGAGGTTTTGATCTCCTTTGCGTATTTGTCATCAAGCAACGATAGAATCCAAGGGATATTGCATGGCGTGCATGGCATCCTCATCAGAGCTTGGGGTTAAAAACGTAATGAACATTGAGGTCCTGTCATCACGCGTTACAATTGCCAAGGAATAGGCAATTTGAGTATAGATAAGCCAACAGAACATGCGGCTGGATAGAAGATTCGAGGAATGGAAAGTGCGGTGTACATTGATAATTGTTTAAGTTCTGGTGATACATGTTTGTTAAAGTTAGACGTTTACTTCTTGCCAGCCTTCTTGGCTTGTACTCTCAATCTATTAATCTGCTTCTTCCATCCGTAGCACTGAGTACATCC
>Ga0247730_1001520_pt1 | contig 12729 bp, 11 predicted proteins | sample UWRJL073202C2_FD_180959 | JGI IMG/M metagenome (GOLD analysis project Ga0247730, IMG submission 180959) | Plant litter microbial communities from Arlington Agricultural Research Station in Wisconsin, United States - UWRJ-L073-202C-2 | ecosystem: Environmental > Terrestrial > Plant litter >...
ATTAGCACATTGTCGTCGCTTCGCCCATATTTCTAGATCCTGTTCAATTCGTCGACACAAAGTGCTCTTCCCCATTCCTCCCGCTGCAGAGACGAGCAGGCATTGCGCCTGAGCTATTTGAGGCAACGATGCGATGGAAAGAATGGTGTTTCGGAAATCAGACACCACCGCATGGTTTATCCACGCGCCTTCATAGACAAAATTTATACGCTCGCGAGTAGTGAGATTCACGATGGCCTGAGCACTCTTAGTTAGATGATCAAGGTTGTAAGTCATTATTATACCTCGACATCTATATCGTAAATTTTAGGTGGCGAATCGTATTCGACTAATTCGGATGGGGTAGATCTGGGCGCAGGAGCGCCCAACAAATCTCGCCTGAGGGGTTCATTGGTATTAACATTTGTCTTTTCCGCTAGCAATCTGGCCGCTTTGGATGCAGCTTTAGTGGCTTTTTTTGATTCACTGATCTGGCTTTCACGTCGTTCTCGTGCCCTATGAATCTCGCCAGGCTCCGGCCGGCGACCACTTGCAACTCTCATCTCTTTCTTCAGCATGCGATACTCTGATAACGAGATGTCCGCAAGACTAACATCTGCATAAGTTAGCTCGATATAAGTGGCGCAATCCTCCAGCCGGACCCAGATTCTACGCATTGATGAAGGGTCGTATTTTACAACAAACTTCTGTCCTTGATTATATTTCTGAAGTGCTGGAGAGTAATACACAACCCCATGAATCTTTATCCCCGCTCTGTTCAAGTGCCGCGTTTCGTAAGGCATAAAGTCGAGTAGTAAGGACTTGGGATCATCTATTAGCTCCGGCATAGTGATTGTACCGTCAGCAGCCCTATACGCGCGTTCCCAGCGGCATAGGGGAGACTCGTTCAGTCCCGAATGTTCCGTTTTATGATATATGTTTATCGTTTCTGCTAACCACAATCTTAATTCGGTGAATGTCATAGCTGGGGGCGCTATGTTGTTGTATAAATTGAGATCTCGCACTGAGCCGGTCGTAGTTCCCGGCAACAATCTCGCCTCTTTCATTAGCGTTCCATTTAGCCTTTCAATATGGCCGCCGTAGTGAGTTGCTCCAGGTGGGCGAAACAATGGCTTTATATTGTAACGCATACAACCTTTGATAAAGGCGGACGAATGAAAATCCGAGCCGTTATCAATTGCCAAGGTTTTGATAAGGCCGTAGTATGGGTAATCAAAGTCGGTAATGTTCAGGCTATTTAGCCATATATTCTTTGGCAACATCGCATGACATATGCAGAGAGCTATCGAATTGGAGGACGGTGCATCTAGGCTAAGATAAAAACCTAAAACAACTCTAGTATGGAGATCAATGGCAAGAGTAAGCCAAGGACGGGTCAGCGGTTGACGGGTCTTCTCGTCGACTACAAACACATCGACTCTAGTGTGGTCCATTTGAACCAAATCTAACGGCTTTGGAACCATTTTCTTTTGGCCTCGGACGGCATTGTTTTGCGCAGCAGTCTTCGCTCCATATTTTGCTGCTGATAAGCTACGCGGGTTAATTTTTCTAATTCTCCGACTTATGGCTCCGTCTGAAGGGCATTTAAAACCAGCATTGAAACACATTGTCTCAACTTTGTTTATGACTGCTTTGTGGCTCGCCCCCGGGCCTTTATAAACCTTTTCTATAGCTTCACTAATAATGCTTTCCACTTGAGTAGAGAAACTAATTGATCCGGTTTTTCTCCCCCTGCGGTTTCTGATCAGCGGTATGAAACCAGCTTCTGGGTCAAAGTGCGCAAGCAGTCGGAACATTTGCGCTCTACTTAACTCAAGTTTCTCACATGCTATTTCTGGAGCAACGTTCAGCTTTCCATTCTTATCCGTTAATGTAATTAATTTGTCAAATCGTTGCATGGCTAGCTTCGCCTCCGACTCCGGAAAGCCTTCCACCGTGACATGTTCTACATACTCGGTATTCAAAAGTGCTTCATCGATTGATTTTTCGATAGAGCCCGGATGGATGGTTGAAAATTCGCCAGAAACTCGATCTTGTACTTGGATTGTGCTGTGGTCTAAGAAGGCGCGTATTTTTAGTAGCTTACCATTGGAGTAAACTAAATCACCTAGCTTTAACTTTCTTGCTGTCACGTAAGGCCTCCAAAGCAGTCCGGGCTACCTAGAACCTAGTGTAGTGGAGGGTCATTTGTCTAGTATTTTTTATCAGCTTTTTATTTGGTCCGCCACGTACAAGGCGTGAAGGTCAGGCCTTCGCCTTAATCGATTCGCAAGATATTATTTTTGTGTATTCTTATACGATAGTTTATTTTTAATATCATTTCCGTTGAATGTATTTATTAGTTTACTTCGGATGGCTTCCCCCTTGTGCTCGGCTCATTCTTATGTGTATGGATCTGCAGGCCATTGGTTGGAGGTCATATTTATAGTCAATTGGGGTTATATACCCTCGCGAGCGAATAGCCGGCATTGTAAGTCACGAACTTTCTTAATTTATAGAACGTAGCCTAACGAACAACGAACAACGAACAACGAACAACGAACAACGCACTATTTTATAGTGTCATATATTCGAGATATACATTTAATGTTTTTCTCGGAGGTTAATAGGTTACCTATTCAGTTTGCACGCTCGGCTGTGATGAATCGAGTTCAATCGCTACAATACTATGGCTCGGTAATTTTCCCGCTCTTCCAGCTATCGATTATCAATAGTTTTCATGCCATTTAATTATTATCTGGATACTCAGCACGCTATTGAGAATCGCTGTCTTGCGTTAGCGTGGCGCTAGCTACCATGCCAGCGAAACCCGGGATCGGTTCTACATAGCGAAGCGCAGATTTGGCATCCTTCCAACCTACATAACTCATCAATGACTTGATGTCCCATCCGTTAGCAGATGCCCAGGTAGCAAATCCCCTGCGCATCGAGTGGCTGCTGTACAGCTCCGCAGGAACCCCCGCTTGTTGGAAGATCCGACGCAGCATTGGAATCATGCTGTTTGGATTGATACCTGCGTCCGCTAGATTTCCCCAACGATCCAGCCGCCGGAAAACTGGCCCGCGAACTAACCCCGCTACCGTTATCCAGTTCATGTAAGCGTTCACGGGACATAGCTTCTTGAGGGCGGGAGTTTTGAAGGTTGCGCCCAGATGTTGGCGATCGCCTTTGGTGTGAGGCAGGTAAAACGTGATGCCAACACCAGCTTCCGCCTGAATGTTTTCCACCTGCAAACGAGCGAGCTCATCGCCTCGAAAACCACGCCAGAATCCGATCAATACAAGCGCAATATCCCGCCGATGCCGCATGACGCTTTTAAAGTCATACCTTTCTGCCGCAAGTGAGGCTTCTCGCTCCAGCCACGCGACCGCTTGTTCTAGATGACGGAGGAGGAGGGGGGCGGCTTGCTTCTCCCGGGCGGGATGCAGGGTCCGGATCCCTTTGATCATCTGGCGAACCGTGGGGGTCTTGGTTGGATCCGGGAAACCCTGGGCGATATGCCACTGAGCCAACGCTGCCAAGCGTTGCTTAAGGGTACTAATCGCATGCTGGTCGGCGTAGTCAGCAAGATAGCGCACGATGCTGTCTCCAGTGGCCGGCAGAAATCCGCCCCAGGTGACTTCGAAGTGTTCAACCGCCGCTTTATAGCTTTTCCGGGTGTTCTCCCGTGTGCCGGCTCGCAGGTATTGATCTGCCTTGCTCATTTTGCCCCTCTTCAAGCAAACGTACCCGTTTGGGAGCGTCAGATCGATTTTAACGCCTATCACATGCGATAAGCCTCAATTACTTTATCAGAGAATCGCTGTTAAATTGCTCATTTTATACCGCAGCTGTACCCTGTAATTACGTAGTACGTAGCATCATACTAAATTGTAGGAGCAGACCATGGCGCGCGGCGGAATCAACAAGGTAATCGTTCAGAAAGCTCGTGAGTCTCTGCTGGCCAAGGGGGAGAATCCGAGTATTGATGCCGTTCGCGTGGAGCTTGGGAACACCGGGTCCAAGACCACTATTCATCGCTACCTCAAAGAAATTGAGGCGTTTGACCCGCGGCCGCGAACATCACGAGATCGCTTGAGCGACGAGCTAACTGAGCTTGTTTCGAGACTGATGGAGCGCCTCATGGAGGAGGGTGGGGAGGCGATTTCGGAAGCTCAGGCACAGTTTGATCAGCAACGTACCGAGTCGGCATTAAAGCTCCAGCACGTGGAAACCAATTTGCTAAACCTGCAGCGGCAGTTCGACGTGCAGGGCGTGGCACTAAAGGCGCAAACGAATGAGCTGCAGACCAGCCAGACATCGCTGCAAGCTGAAATTACCCGCAATGCACGCCTCAGCCAGAACTGCAGTGACTTGGAAGTCCGCGTCCAGGAGAAGGATGAGCAGGTTCGCTCGCTGGAAGAAAAACATCTGCACGCCCGTGATGCGCTGGAGCACTATCGCAACGCGGTCAAGGAGCAGCGAGAGCAAGAGCAACGTCGGCATGAGGGCCAAATTCAGCAGTTGCAGGTTGAGCTTCGGCAGATGCAGCAAACTCTAATCATTAAGCAAGACGAGCTGACGCGTCTGAATCGGGATAACGAACGGTTGCTGAGCGAGTCCCGGCAGCAGGTCAAGGCGCTGGGTTCACAAGAGGATGTGGTGAAGCGGATGACTGGGGAGATTCAAAGCTTGAAGCTGGCAGCAGCCAAAGCAGACGGCACTGAAGAGTCTCTGAAGGAGCAGATCGTGCAACTGCGAGGAGAAGTCGTATCTACGCGAGAGCTAGCAGGGCAAGTGAGATTGCAGGCTGCTGATGCTCAAGCTCGCCTGACTGTGGCTCAATCGGATCTTGACGAGATGCGTGCCAAACTAAGCGCATCAGTCGAGCGACAGTCTTAGAGCGGCCAACTGTGCCAGCCCTCAAATTGTGCTCTAAGCTTCCGCCCTCTTGGACACGGCAAAGCCCCAATTTATTGGGGCTTTGTTGTTTGTTGCATTTGGTGGTTGATGGGCGCCCAACGGCCAAACGTTCCGATACCTTTTGCCACGTTCCGAAACTCTGTATGGAAAAACCGATTGTTTGGCGGACCGATAATCTCCCTTATCCTTCCGCGACCCCTATGCCCCGGTATCATTACCGAAGGCGTGCGGAGGGTATTGGCCACATATCCCCAAGGTTGCGCTTTTCAGGAGAAGCGTCACGCGGGCAACGCCTACTGTAGCGTGCAGAACGTGGCGCGCATCGCAAACCGCATCCTCATCAATGCCGCCATCGCTTCAAACAAGTTTGCGGTGGCTTGTGCTAAAAGGATGATCAGTGAGTAGGGGTGCCAAACTCGCCATGATGCAAGTCACTAAGCATCCCTAGAGGCCGATGGATAGAGCCAGGTGTGGAGGCGCAAATCCGGATGTAGACCAGCACTATCCTGCAGCACGAGCCGTCCAAAACGCCGAATTATCAGGTTCCATGTGCTTTATCGTCCACCGCGCTCAAGTGTCCGGTAACGGACCGAGCAACCTTGCTGGCGTTGATGCCGGTGAGTTGCATCTGCTCCACCTCCGGGGATCGACCTATGTCCAGGACTGCCGATGCTGCCCTGTAGACATCGATCAATGTCGGATCATGTTCCTCGCCCAAGACGCGATTGTTGCAGCCCTAACACGGCGTCGGCTTTACGACCCCACTCTGGGCAACTAGTGTTGTTCTATGACCGCGAATGTTGGGCTCAATTCTCTGCAGGATTCTGGTGACGCGCCGCTGACTTGGTCGAACCAGTCTGCGAGGGAGAAGGTGGTCCTCCTTAAGGGCTGAGTGATCAATTCAAGCGATAACTACTGACATGGCTCTGATGCGGACTGTCAGCGGCAGATAGCCGATAGTAAAGACCATCGCCGGTCACTATCGGCTCCCTTCTGGGTTGGCGAGAGATTACAGCTTGCTAATCATCGCTTCATACTCATCGCTGATAGCATTACTTCTTAAGCGCACTGATCGTCCAGGTCTAGAGTTATTCCACATGTTCGAACTCGGCCTTCTCACCTTTGTCGGGAATTGACAAAGGTATCCCCTCTACACCCGAGTAAGTCACTATGACCACCGCCTGCCTATCCCCGGTCACCCCACGATGACTAGAGTTCACCGACTCGGCGAAACCCTGTCCGGCGGTTACCTTATGTGATTTTCCGGATGTTCTGTCCTCTATCGTCAAATCACCAGAGACTACATACGCGGCGTTTGGTACCGGATGCTGATGCCAGGGTAATGCAGTGTGGGGCGGTATGGTGATTTCTAGAATAGTCAACTGCGGCTGACCTGCCGGATAGGACTTGTAGGGTGTCCCCTCCCAGGAAGCCACTTCTTTGATAGCGACCTTTGCCTTGATCTCAGGCTCTGATGCCGCATGGGCGGCGCTAGCAAATAAGGCGATCATGGCAAATAGACCGGGATAGATATCAAGCTTTTTCATGACATTCCTCGCACTGTTATTTTTGTTTTGCGCCGGTATTGTTGTGCGCTCGAACTCACGACGTATTGAATAATTTTGCTCGGCTATAGAACGATCCATCCATGCCATGTTGCTGCCCAAGGCCACTGCAAAGGTGCGGGTCGGAAAAGTCATTTCCTTCAACGAACAGCGCTGAATATTCAATACCTCTTAGGTTCTTCTTCCCATGATCAAGCCTCAAAAATAAAAACAATGGTCTGAGGAGAAAGCTTATGGTCCTTTCAAGCGATACAACTTTGGTGATGTCAGATGGGCCTGCCGCTGCCCTCTACCAGCAGGGTCGAATCGGCAAGATGCAGCTGCGTAACAGGTTCGTTCAGGCTCCTATCTTCACTCAATTTGCGAGCACTTTCGGCGAAGTTGATGACAAACTGATCGACTATCATCGCGCGCGGGCCCGAGGCGGAGTCGGCCTAATCATCACTGAAAACACCTCCATCGACTGGGAAGTGGGGCGCACCGCTGGACATCCGATTCGGATCGATCACGATCGCTTCATAGGGGGGTTGAGCAATTTGGTGGATGCAGTACATGGCGAAGGAGCGAAGATAGCCGTGCAGCTACATCACACCGGGCGGCAGAACTCGCAAGGCAATACCGAGCGTAACGAGCCGCCATTGGCACCCACTGCCGGTATCACCAGCGCCTTTGGTACGCCTCCGCGCGCGATCGAGGAGCAAGAGATTCCGGGTTTAATCGACAAGTATGTCCAGGGTGCTCGTCGCGCCGTGGCAGCTGGCTTCGATGCCGTAGAATTGCACGGTGCCCACGGTTACCTGCTGGGTCAGTTTCTATCGCCGTTCACCAACAAGCGCACTGATAAGTGGGGAGGATCGCTGGAGAACCGCGCACGCTTTGCCCTTGAAGTGGTGCGTGCCATACGCGCCGAGGTCGGTCCTGACTATCCCGTGCTTTATCGGCTCAGCGTGGTCGAACCCTATGAAGGTGGGCTGTCGCTGGAAGATGGGCTGGCATTCTGTGAAATGCTTGAACCCCATGTGGATGCGCTAGATGTCAGCGCTGGCAATTACGATACGGCGATGACGCTGCTACCCATGATCGCCCCCGGCTCATTGGTCAATTACGCCAAGGCGGTAAAACAGAGAGTGTCGATACCCGTCATTGGGGTAGGCCGCCTGACCTGGCTACTCGACGAAATGTCTGAATCGGTATCGGCGGGTGAGTTGGATTTTGTAGCGCTGGGAAGATCAGGACTCGCAGATCCGGACACGGTGATAAAAACTCAGCGCGGGCAATCTAAAAGCGTGCGCCGGTGTCTGGCTGTCAATGAGTGCATATCGCGCTGGATGTTTAACGGTAAAGGCACGCAGTGCGTTATCAACCCTACTCTTGGCCAGGAGCGGCGTGCCGAGCAGGCCCGTCGACCGGCCGCCCGCAAGCAGCGGGTGCTGGTCATCGGCGCCGGACCATCAGGCTGTGAGGCGGCGATTCTGGCCGCTCAACGGGGCCACAGCGTTACCTTGCTCGAACGCGACCCCCGAGTAGGTGGACAACTTTGGGCCTGGGCAGCGGCGAGCCCGTTTCGCATGGAAGTCATCAACATGATCGAGTTCTACACCAGTGAACTTAGTCGCGTGGGTGTCACCGTACACCTGAACTCCGATGGCAAGGACATGGATCCGAACCTCTGGGATACCGTGCTGCTTGCCACTGGCACCGAGTCAGCGCCGCCGGGTGCAGACGTGGTGCAGATGATGTCCACTGGCATGCTGCCGTCGCAGCGCGAGGTCACGGTCTATGGCGATACCGAAGTGGCTCTGTTCGCAGCACTCTGGCTGGCTGAGAACGGCAGAAGCGTCAGCTTGATTTCCCCGGCGGCGAGCGTCGCCATGGACACCAACGATATGCAGCGCGGGCACCTAACGGAACTCTTGCAGAACCTGGGCGGCACTATCATCACCCATGGCACGCTGTCGGCAGACGATCAGGTCATCATGGCCTGCACGCGCACCCCATCGACACTACACGCCGCGCTTGTCGATGACTATCGCGTGCAGAGTATTGGCACGCGTGCCCGAGGAGGCAGGATGTACGAAGCCACGCAATCAGGCTTTTGGTCCGCCGCACGTACAGGAGAAGCACTATGAATGTTCGCGCGATCGAGCATGTCGGCATTACCGTTCCGGACATGGAGCAGGCAACCCGTTTCTTTGAAGAGGCGTTCGGGGCGCAGGTGCTCTATGACATGCTGGACAAACCGCTGGGGGGGCCAGCAGTGGAAGCAGGCCTTGGCATCGCGCAAGGCGCGGTAATTCAGGTCATCCGCATGCTCAGGCTGGGCAATGGACCCAATCTGGAGCTTTTTTCGTACTCTGGCGTGACCCAGGCGCAGCCCGTAGTGCCAAGCGATCTCGGTATCCAGCACATTTGCATCTACGTAGACGACATCGATGGTGCCGTTGATCGGTTAGCCAAAGCGGGCGGCACCCTGCTTAGCCAGCCTGGAGATCTTCCCGGATTGGATGCAGGTACCGGCAATCGCTATGTGTACACCAGAACGCCTTGGGGCAGTACGATTGAACTGGTCACCTATCCATCTGCCCAAGCGTATGAACGCCAGACAGATCTTCGCCGCTGGAGGCCTGACAATGCCACCGACGGCGATCTCAAGAAACAGTCTAAGTGAGATTCTTGAGGTGACATGATCTGAACGGGCCTGCCTCTTGGCGACTATGAGTCAGCTTTGCTCGCCGTTACCGTGTGCTGTTTTTAGAGGCGAGCACACTCATCTGGTCAGGGACTGGCAGGTGCCGCAGCTGTGAAAAAACTCCACTACTTAAAGACAATAAAGGAGTTGTGATGAGTCTGATTCTGTTGGCCCCCGAGAAAATGCTCGAGGTGATACCGGGTGAGGTGACCATAAAAGGCACCGTGGATACGTTGCTGAACAAGGGAATGTCAATTCGGGGTTATCGTTTCTATAAAACCGAGGTAGACATCCCCTGCATGCGTGACTACGAGTTGGTTCGCTGGAAAAAAGGTACTGCGAATCTTGGGTTTCATGACGGGGCACGATGGCGAAAAAACGCTGTGCAGGAAGATGATGTGACGATACTCACCCGTGGCGAATCATCGCGCTGGTATTGGATGAATGATATCGAAGTCAGTCATATCTACATTTCACAGGCGCTAATGGCCAAGGTCGCCAGCGAAATTTTTCACAAAGACATCGATCGTGTATTCGTTGATCACTACCCGATTGTGAACGACCCTGTGCTGTCCGCACTCATGGGGCGCTATGAGGCCGAAGTGCTGAGTGAGGAACCCGGCAGCGATCTATTTTCGCAGGCGCTGGAAGTACAACTATGTATTCACCTCATGCGCAAATACATCAAATGTGAGGGTGAGGCACAAACCGCTTCACGGATTTCCAGTGCACGTTTTGATACCTTGCAGCGCTATATCGTCACGCACCTCTCAAGCGCCATTTCCGTCAAGGATATGGCCGCCATTGTCGATTTAAGCCCATCACATTTCGTTCGAGTGTTTGCCACTGTGTTTGGCGTTTCGCCGCATCAGTATGTGCAGGCACAACGGCTTAAGCGTGCCGAGCGTTTGCTGTCGACCCTGCGGAATGTTCCGCTCAAGGCTGTTGCGATGGATTGCGGTTTTTCAGACCAAAGCCATATGACCAGGCTGTTCAAAGAAAGGCTGTCAATGACGCCGAAAGAATATCGCGACAAACATGCATTCAGTTTGATCAGCTCTCTTACCGTCCAGTGAATTGAGCGGCGCGGATGCGTATTAGAGGCTTTGTGTGTTCTTGTAGATAGGACTATCGCGCTGACTACTGTGGTGGCTCGGCTTGGCGCCACACCATTTCGGCTTGAAGTTCCTAGGGTTAGTTCGCACTATGGGTGGGTGTGCGCTTGCAATCAATTCTGATCGAGCACTGTCCCGCAGATCGCCAGCGTTCATGCGCAAATTACGGTGTTTGCTAGCTGGGAGCGTAATCGCGACGCCATCCGTCGCGTGGTAGCCAGGATGGCTATGGGGTGTTTCCTGGTTTCTGGGGCCAATGGGTAAAAAAAGCCAGAAGCGCGTCTGAATTGAGCCTCAGCGCTGAAGGGTTGGGCTTTACAGTCAAGCTTTTAACAGCGATGCATGTCATTAGAATGGTACTGGCGCCGATCTATTTCGTTGCACAAGTACGTTGCGCTTGGGTTGCGAAAGCGCGTACGCCTGAAACTGTAATAGGACCTCCATCGACTGCTCTGGTCGATCCTGTTGAAAACAGTTGGTTTCCCTAGCTTGCCGATTTGAAGGGTGACGGACCCTGTTTTTCGCGCTGCTAATCGCAATCCTTGTCCGAATACCTGCGCGGCCATCCGAGATTTCAATCTCAAGCGCTTACTTTCTTGCCCCGTTAATCGCCTGAGACTTTTTCAACAGAATCGGCCGATAGCCGACGCTCACGTACCACAGCTTTCGTTCAAGCGGCCAGGCCCGGCGTCACTGCCCCGTGGGCTATGGCGTCAGCCTAGTGATGTTCGTCTTCAATCGTCAGAGTCCCAGGCACACCCTGATGCATTACCGTTGCGTGCTATATTATTGAGCTCAATTACCGAGCCTGGACTCAGGAATGACAGTGCTAGCAAGAAACCTTGTATTTTTCTTATTCCCCATGTCCCTCGCCGCATTGGGCTATTCCATTCATGGATTTCGAGACAACCCAGCATATGCTTTAAACACGTATGGGCTTCCGCCGGCTGTACTGTATTTCATATTGCTGATGGCAGCTGGCACGTTCTCACTATGTTTGGCGGGCCTCGGCAAGCTATTGGAGCGCCAGTCGGGACTCGCTGGCGGCAAGAGGTTAGCGCTGCGTCTGCTGTGCTATTCGCCATTGCTATTGTCCGCGTCTCTAACAGCTTTGGTTAGCGCTACATACGCCCTGAATTCTGCGGCTGGTTTCGCCGCGGTCTTCTTCTCGCTGATTTCAGCAGCAACTGTATTGTATTGGCTATCACGCGGATCTTCTGCACATCGCATGTAGTTGGTTCGCACACTCTGCGAGAAGCCCGGTTTAACCGCTGGACCTTTGCGGGCCGAGATGAGTGACTCTTGTAAAAGTTCCCTCGGTGCGGGTGTAGTCCAGGTTCGAGACTACGTAAGAAATTGGTCATGAAGAAGTTAGGCCGGTATTTCTTATATTAGTGGTCTGCGGTTCGGTAAGCGCTGAAAACTTGCTATTACCCGGGCGACCTCAACGTTAGAAAATCCAAGACCTCTGCAGCGAAAACTTCAACTGCTTCAAAATTTGAAAGATGCGCAGCCGGCAATTCAATCAGCTGCGCACCTTAAAGGGCATTAACTAGAAACTTGCTTGACCCGTCGGCGACATCGCCAATTATCGTCAGGGCAGGGGATAAGTCAGCGTTATTGCAGCAATGCTTGCAATGGATTGCCGAGTTAGGGACATCGCAGCCTGCCCGATCTTCATTCCCGTACGTGCCGCCTGTAAGCCCTTCTTTTACTTGGCGTTGTCTGGATCTGCGTAAAGCAGATACCGACCAGAGTCAAGTATCAACAACTGTATTCGAAGCTGGACTGCTTACCTGGGCAATAACTTGCCCAGGCTTATGGCCAGCGATCTGCAGGTGCGACCGGGGTGACGGAGCGTGCCGTCAGTCTGCGGCCTGAATGTATTTCCTGATTATTTACGTATGAAAATCGAGGTTGAATGATGAGTTTTAAGTCCAGCGCCAGGCGTTATTCAGGTGCCATTTGCGTAGCCGTCGCCACGGTAGCCCTCGCCGGATGTGCCTCAACGCCTGCAGCGCCAAAGGGATCAAGGACCGTTTTGCAACATGAGGTTTACCCGACGGGGTATGAAGTCAATGTGATCCTTATCGTACTGCCTGCGAACACCGATTCACCCCACCATGAACATCCGGGATTGGAGTCGGGCTATATCGCAAGAGGATCTGTGACTATCAGCATTGATGGTCAGCCGGAACATGTGCTCCATGCGGGGGACACCTTTGAGACGCCGGCCTACGCGCCTCATATTGTAAAAAAACGGGTCGGCCGAGACAGAGATTATCTCGACCTATATCACCGAAGCCGGAAAACCATTGACCAAGGCCCTGCCATAGTCGTGACCAGCTGACTCGATGCCTGTGTGCTAACCGGCATCGATACGACACGAATTCACCCCCGCACATCGGTCAGGAACATGAAGCGGCACGGAGTGCGGCCTCATGTATTGCTGTGCGCC
>Ga0247730_1001521_pt1 | contig 12725 bp, 14 predicted proteins | sample UWRJL073202C2_FD_180959 | JGI IMG/M metagenome (GOLD analysis project Ga0247730, IMG submission 180959) | Plant litter microbial communities from Arlington Agricultural Research Station in Wisconsin, United States - UWRJ-L073-202C-2 | ecosystem: Environmental > Terrestrial > Plant litter >...
GCCCGTTCCGTCAACCGCACCACTCTGCATCCGGGCCAGCACTGGTCGGCGGAGGCAGCCGACCTCAGCCCGGTGAAATCACCCTGGCCCATCACGGCGTGCTGTTTCTGGATGAGTTGCCCGAGTTCGACAGGCGCGTACTGGAGGTCTTGCGCGAGCCATTGGAGAGCGGATAGACGTATCATACACTTTTGAGCGTCAGGATTAGGACACATGGAAACCCTGAAAATCGACCGATCTAAGCCCTTGGCAATCGCCTACGTCCGTTGGTCTAGCACCGTGCAGGGTGGTGACGACAAAGACAGCTATGACCGACAGACAAGCCCGTTGGAGTTCTTCACATCGTCCACAGGTGTCCCCGTCGTTGAAACCATCATCGACCCCGGTCAGTCAGCGTTCACCGGAGAAAACTCGAAGAAAGGAAAACTGAAAGGCATTCTTGATCGAATTGAATCCGGGGAAATCAGGAAGGGTGATTTTTTGGTCGTTGAGAGCATCGACCGGATTACCCGAATGCGTGTGCTTGATGGCGTTGCATTGATACAAGATGGAATTTTGAAAAAAGGCGTGAAGCTCTACACCACGACAGACAACAAAACATATTCATATGAAGACCCTGATAAAGACTTTGAAAATCTTTTGATGATCAGTCTTATTGCTAAACGTGCAAACGAAGAAAGTGAAATCAAGTCAAAGCGTCGGCGTTCCGCTTGGAATAAAGCCAAGACCAAAGCAACAGACGGTGTACCTTTCAACGCTCATAATCCTCCGTATGGCTTACGGTATGACCCCGAAGGAAATTGCTTTGAAATTGTAGAAGATGAAGCCATTGAAATTAAGAAAATTTTTGAAGGCTTGAAATATGAAGGTGTGTCAAACACGCTTAAAAAGGTAAATCTAACGTCAAAACGTAAATGGTCACGGAAAACTGTCCATTTAATGCTTACTAGCCGCTATCCCATCGGCACCCTTATGTCACAAAAAAGAGACGGGAAAAAGAAAGTTTTTGAACGCTATATCGAAAACTACTATCCCGCAATCCTGTCGCACAAAGAGTTTCAAGATGCGTTGCAAGCAATGAAGTTACGAGGAAAAGTAAAGGACTATGGACGTAATACCGAAGGCTATTTGAACATTTTCAAGCACTGCGTGAAATGTGCCGTGTGCGGTCAAAGTCTTATGTTTGAAAAGTCAATCAATCAGAAGGGCATCAAATACGGCTATTTTCATTGCTATACACGAAAAGAAACATTGAGCCATTGCGACGTTCCCCGTTTTCGTTTTGACTTTGCATTTGGTGCTTTGTTGCAGATGGTGAAACAACTGACCGGCGATGAATTAGAATTTGATGATATTCATTCGTGGGCGAGGGAAATGCCAGCCGATTACAACAGCACCGTGACAAATGATGAAATTGAAATGGAAGACTTCGGAAATCAATTTTTATCGTTATTTAGCAAATCGACAGCAACAGAAGCGATAAAAGCAGAATTTTATGAAGCAGAAAATGAGCTTGCGAAAGCTAAATCACTTTATGAGAACATGACCGCCTCATTTTCACAGTATAAAGATGGTCGCATCCCTTCATTCTTCATTCAGCAGATGGCAGATGCAGAACTAGCATATGAGAATGCAAAGGCGGATATAGATGCGTTAACTGCTCAGATAGACAACGCTGAAAGCAGTCTTGAAATCTATTCTTATAAAGACATTATTGAGCTTTATAGTACCGACGAAGGCCGTTTGAGGCTCAATCACTTCTTTAAATCGAACGGTTTCAAATTCGTTTTTAAATATGAAGCCAAAACACGAACACTATTCATGGCTGTTTTGGATAAAGCAGACTCTGAGATTTATCGGGTTGGCAAAAAATTTTCACTTCACAATCCATTGAAAGAATTCGGCATTAATAATCTGAACGTACATATGAACACAGTAGTAAAGCCTAACCATTAAAGAGGCAAGAAAGACGATAAAGCTATCCATACGGATCGACCCAAGGGTGGCATTTTAATATTACGCTGTGTTAAAATCCACTTGGCTTACTTATTTTCTTACAAGGACAGGGAAGAAAAATGAAAAAATCTCTCGGATTGTTTTTGGCCGTAATGTTGTCGGCTTCATCCGTATTTGCACATGCAGAAACCTTTAAACACGTCGAGCTTGATAAAGATAGAAGAAGCGTTGAATATTCAGGCCCTATCAACAAGACAATCAGTGCTGTTAAAGAGCGAAAGTGGTTGGGGCAAACTAAAGATATGAATGGTGGTGTAGTATTCAAACCATATGTGAATACACAGTTTGGCAAGAATGATACTGAATCCGGCGGGGCCATTATGGTTATGGCTACATTTTATCTTTATGACGAGCCAGTCAAAGAAGCTTTGATGGTTGCACGTCAAAGTCAAATTCCCGGTTTTGTTGAGTTTTATGGCTACGATTCAAGAGAGCTTCAAATGCACATAAGAGTGATTGATGATGATACATTTCAAGCATTTTCGAGTGATACCCAATATAAATCACCTGAAAAACTAATGACTTACAAAAAAGTTGAACAGTTCAATAAAAGCAATTATAAGAGCGAGCTGAAATCCGCACTAGATGACGGAACAGTTTTTTAAAAAAACTGATCGCTTTTAAATTTCTGCCTATAAGATGGTTGTCCAAATTGGATGGCCATTTTTTTTGGCAGTCCTAAAAGTGGCAGTCCAGTTTTTAATGAAGTTGGCAGTCCAATAATTTGACAGCACATTATAATATGATAATTGTATTAGTAAGCTTTCTTTCTTTTGCAAGCAAGGCCCTTGGACTGCCATACCTGACGGTATGTCTGTCCACCCTTCGGGACGGGCCGCTTGAAAATTCGCACTTCGTTTGAATTTTGAAAAGCAAAAGCAAAAGCAAAAGCAAGATCAAAAGCCGGTTGCTGTAATGTCTGCGGCTATTACAGAAAATCAAAAGCAAGACCCGAACAATTAGCTGATGCTCATTGTTCAAAAACCAACGTAAACATGAGGAAAATTATGACAGACAAAAAAGACACAAACGATTTCGATTTTGAAGATAGTAATGATTTTGACTTCGGTCCTTCGGAACCTTTGTCAGCCGAAGAATTGAAAGAACGTGCTGAAAGAGAGGTTGCTAGGTTTAAGGAGCAACAAGAACGTAAACGTATCGTTGATGATGCTTACGATAAAATCCTAGGAAGATTTAAAGCAGCACCAACAAAAGACCAAGCACATTACGAAGCATTCAAAGCTGAAAGACTGGAAAGATTTAAAACCCTCAATATAGTTGTTAATGATATTTGCAATAGCCATCTTGGATTTGACTCATATTCTTATGATCGCTTTAAAATCAATATTTTCAGCCAAGAACCTGCACAGCAACTTATCACAACTCTATGCGATATTATCGAACGCATTGTAGATGGTGATCGTGAAGGATATGCGGAATTAACGAAAAACAGACAATTAGCTATAAAGGTTCTTTCTATCGCAATCATTGATTTAGCAGAAGGAAACATTTGATGTAAACGAACAACAGGCCCCCGGCCTTTGTTCACCAAATTAAAACATAGATCAGGAGACACATGAGTAATGACAAAAAACCGAGAGTAAGAAACCGCGACAAACGTTTTACCCTCCGCGTTTCCCAAGAAGAAAAAGACACCCTACTAGCCGCAATGGCTGCAACTGGTTCAACATCAGTTGTTGATCTCGTAATGAATGCTATCAACAATTCCAACGTAATCTTGATCAACGAAGTCGAGAGCTATAACGACGTTTTTTCAAAAGCTGGCGGTTTAGGTAAAAACATAATTAAGGGTTTGAACCTTGTTCAATCCCAGCCTGAAAAATTCAAGACTTTCATAAACTACCTTGAAAAAGACGATGGCAAAAATCTTTCTGCCATGATGGCGTTCGCCACCACATTAGAAAAAGCCGTGAATACATTTTGCGTTTATGAGGATAACGTTAAATGTTCAGCAGAACTGACCTTGAAGGAGTTTGTCAAATCAAAGAAAAAGAAAGGTGCCTAATGATCAATAAAATGAAATTGAGAAAGGGCGGCTATCGTCGCGGGGTTTCAAACTCTGCCAAATACCTTTTGAAGACAAATCCCAAAGGCGACGCAATTGATTGCTCAATTGAGCGTCTTGAAGGTGAATCCGATCAGGCATACGCCAACCGAATTGAAAAGATTTTTGAGAGTGCCCGCGTTCCCAATCAACAGAACCTTTATCAATTCAATTCATTGTCATTACACCCGAGCGAAGGCGACAAATTCACAGATGCACAAATGATCGAAATGGCGAAGGAAGTCTATTTAAGAAATGGCGTTAAAAATGGACTGACTGAAAATCGACACACTATGTTCGTCGTTGAAAGAAACACAAAGCATCACCACGTTCACGCCATGATCCACCTTACAGACCTCGAAACGAAAAAGGTCAATAACAAGATGATCGATTACAACCCGATAATCAAAAAGCTTGAATTGAAGTACGGGCTTTACAATGAGCATCGCAAACCAAAAGACGAAAATGAGTACAAGAAGAAATTTAAAAAAGACGTAAAAGCCATTCTGGATAATGCTTTGACAGCTTCCGAATTCTTGATGCTTGCTGATGCTGCGGGCTTCGACATTCACCACAGCGGAAAAGATGCGTATTCACTCACAAAAGACGATCAGACTTTCAAAGCCTCCGACCTTGCCGTGTCCTATAAGACGTTAAAAGCCGCATTAGGCGACGATCCAGAGTTCGCCGCTACCCTTGCATTGCTTCATAAAGAAAAGCCCGGTAATGACGGTTTTGGGACGATTGGCGGGGATTTCCACGATCTGCAATCGAGCATCACAGAAACCAGAATCAGGAAGTCTAATCGTGTCCTAGATACCCGATTCGATACGCCTGACGGTCACGACTTCTTTTTCAAGAACTCAACAACGAAAGCTTTTGAATACAGTGCATTCATGGGTAAAGCGACGTTCAACACCAGTAACCCCATGGCGATCAAAGCAGGCTTGCAGAAGCTCACAGAAACCGGCAAGCCACAGACCCTACACCTTAACGGTACTGACGCATTCAAGCGTAACGCATGGATCGAATTCCATTTGATGCAACTGGATCAAAAAGGTTACTCGCTCAAAGGCTTTACACCTACGGCGACAGACAAAGCACAGCTTGAAAAGTTGAAGCACGAAAATCCAGCATTTAAGAAGCCAATTGAAGCGAATAGCGTTACAGTTTCACCAATTGAAAAACCGGTCGAAAAAACAAAAGATCCAAAAAGCGAAAACGACATTGTCGGTGCAGCAAAAGCTGTCGGTAGTAAAGCCGTAGAAATCGCTGCTGGTGTGCTTGAAGGTGCGGTAGATAAAATGAGTGATATGACAAACAGTTTTTCAGCCGGAACAATGGAAGAAAAGCTGTCGGAGATGCGTGTTGCTGCTGCTGAAATTAAAAACAATAAAAATGCAGCGGAAGATGTACATTATCAAAATGAAAGGAGAAGACGAAACCAGCTAAGACCGAACTAAAAAAACGCCTTTTAGGCGTTTTTCTTTATCTTTCATTCCATGCTTCATTTGCGTAAACCCTTTCGTTAAAAAGCAACGTTTTCCCGTAACCATCATCGAAACCATACAAAACACTATACATCGTATAATTTTCAGCTTTCAAAGATTTAACGTAATTACCTACGCTTGCGAGCTGATTAACGTTTGCAAATGAACTGATATTGTAAATATCAACATTACACACATTGCCAGAAAATCCTGCACCAACATCAATTCTCACACCCAAACCTTGGGCATAATCTTTGATGTATCTTGATGAAGCTTGACACATGCTTTCATCGGATTGCGGTTTTACAAATATGATATTTGCATCAATTTTCGTCATGTAAACAAATGAAGCGTTTGCTGACATTGAAGAAAATAATGCGACTGTTAAAATTGAAAGTTTTATCATTGTGATACCTCCTTATTGTTGTTTGTTTTACTGAAATCAAAAACACATAAATCAAGTTTTTCGTTGTATGTGTGATAAACCCTAAATGATTGCTTTGCTTCACTCATAAACGCAGCGTTTTTGCATATTTCTGGCTTCCATGCGTCAAGATAACATTTACCAGATGATCCAGAAATAGAAATTCCGAAGTCTCGACCATATTGTATAGGGACGGTTAAAATTCTATCGCTGCTCATCATTTCAATTTCATGATTTTCAACTAATGACTGAACTGCCACTCTTGTTTCATCACCTGCCCAACATATGCAATTTTTGAATTCTTCATCTATTTTTTTAATAGCATCACCAGATCTAAACCCCTTCAAAAGTAGCGATGCGTAAGATTTGTTTCTTTCTTCTCTGCATTTGCTGTCGCTCCACCATGCAGGGTCATCAGCAAAAGCATTAGCTGAAAGTAAAAGCGTCAAAACTATTATCGTTTTTTTCATCATTCTCCTGATCGTTAAGCCTTGGGCTTTGGTTGATTTTTTATCTCTACGTTATTGACTTCGTCTGTCAAATATTCGGTCGCCTCTTTTAATGCCTTTGTGTAATCTAATTCACTGAGCAATTCCCCAGTAAAAATATTTCGTTCAAAACCACCGCCGTTGATTTTACTTTCAATCAATACACTGCTTTCAATTGACGCTTGTGCGACGATTAAAAGCTGTCTCAATAGTCTTTCATCACTAGTCTTAATTGCGTCACCTAACAGGGCTGAAACCGTGCTTCTAATGATGTCGCTGGGTATCTGTGCAATCAGTGCCTCTATTCGTAAAACAAGAGCCTGAGCACCTGCGGTTAGGTGCATGATCTTTTTCTTTTTGCTGTCTTCTTTTATTTCCATTCTGCGTCTCCGTCATCTGTTGGTTGTTTATTTCCCTCTACAATCTTAGGCTTTTTGATTTTTATCGGCTTTTTAAAAGTATCTAAATTCTTAGCAGCAACCGCCTTTTTCTTGCTTAAATCTGTGTATAAAGTCTTATATGTGTAATCAACTTTAAAAGTTAATGTTTTGCCTGATGCTTTCCCCGGTTCTTTTACTTCTTCATATTTTGTAATCAACCCCAATTCTAATAACGCATCGTTTGCTTGACGAATACGCATCACAAATGTTTTATCTAGGGTTTTCGTCGATACGTTAAAACGCTTTCTTAATTCTTCAACAGTAAAATGGTTTGTTGCGTTTTTTCTATTGCACACATACATGATGTATAAAATTCTTTGATACTCACTTGAAAGCAAATCTAAAATATCAAGAGGTATATCGTAAAGATATTCAAGCTCGTTGAAGAACTCGATGAACTCTTCGCTCAATCTTATTTTAGTTGTTTTTTTATCGACTTCATGCCACTCAATGAATTTAAAACCAACTCTTTTTGACACGAGCCTTGCAACATCACCCCTAGTTAATAGATCTCCTTTTTTTGTGTATGAAACATCTATTGAGGATAATTTTTCTTCAATCAAATTTATATAAACGTCTTTAAAAAAGCTGTCACGATGATTGGGCTTAATCTTTAATAGCTTAAATATCTCGGATGTGTCGAACTCAAAGGCGTTTGATTTCTTTTTGTATGCTTTCTTCATCAAGAATAAAAACACTTCAAAATCTCTTATTACAGAGAGATTGACTGACTTCAATCTTATGTCTTTCAGCTCTCCAAACTCTTTAACTTTGATATGGCTTTCCGTTGATGCTGAGTTTTTCGGTGTAAAAAACGGAAGTGCTAAAAATAATTTAGGAACTGAAACATAAGTTTCTAACGTCGCTATCTTCCTTTTTTTCTCTGTGATGATGTATTCCATGGTTATAAAATCCTTAATTCATATATATATCAAACCATAATTTTTGACTTTATCAATAGTTAACGGGAAAAAATTTACATAAATGTCGAACCACATTTTAATGCTTTCGCTTTTATCCTTTGCTTAAAGAATAAATCACCTTAATTGATCTGTAATCTTACAGTTAACTATAACCGAAAACGTCATTTTCAAGACTTTCGTTACAGTTAACTATAACCAGCCATTTTGATTTTTCCTTATTCTTGCGGGCTTTTTTAAACGTTGCCGGAGGGTAAAAGATATTTACTACGTAAATGTATATATAAAATATGAGGGCAGAACGTCAAAACCATCTGGTGGATCTAAAATCAAAAACCTTTCTGGTTAGAGCTTAGGCCCTTTATTTTGACATTTTTGATTGGTGTATTTATGATCCTGAAAATCACCATCAAGGATCGTTGAAAATGTCTAAATTGCTTGATCTACTGGCACAGCAAAAACAGCTTGAAGAGCAAATCAAAAGCCTTCAATCGAATGAACAAGAAGCAAAAGTCATGAAGTTTGTTGAAGAGCTTGAAGCACTTCGCAATAAATACGGCTATAAGGTGCCCGATTTTCTCGACGTGGTGCATTCCCTTCACCGGGTGAAAACACCCGCTAAAACCGCTCAAAGCGTGAGCGTGAAGACACCCAAGGTGGCGAAGCCGCAATATAGGGTTGTGGTTGATGGTGTTGAAGTTGTGCTGAGAGAAGCCTCACAAGGCACTATGAAGCCGGAACTTGAAAAGGTTGTGAAGGCCGCAGGCTTCACTAAATACAAAGATTACATTGCTGACCTGATCAAGAAAAACAAGGTTAAGACATTCGATGACTTGATCAAGAAACTGAAAGGCGTTGTTGTCACTGCCTGACATTTTTGAAGAAAAAAAATAGCCCCTTAACCGGGGCTTTTTTGTGCCTGTTTGGTTTAGGCCCTTTCTTTTGACAATTTATTTTTCAATAAAATATCGTCAATTTTATTTTAGAAAATGTTGCAAATATTTGAGTTTTTTCATTTTTGCGATGGTCGTATTTTGGCTTAAATATGCCATTAATTACGTGTCAATAGCAGATTGAAAATATATTTAAGGTCGGACATTATCTAAAAATAGGGTTAGACAATAAACCCCATCGATCAAAATAGTTAGGCCCTTTCTGTTGACTTCTTCTTTTTATGTGTTTTCATTTAAGTAACAACATACAAAAGGAGATTTATGAAAAACATTAAAAAGAAATTCAATCTAGTCGAATTAGCAGAGCAAGCGTATTACTCATGTGGAACATTCATGCCCGGTGGCGGCGACAAGCACTTCATTAATAACGAAATAAACCCATCAAGATTTTTACTAGTAACCAAACAACCATCGGCTGTTATTGTCGCGAATAGTATTTTTGAAGTGTATTTCAAATCAGAAGAATACGAAGACGCCACCCAGAAAAAAATTCACTTATTCGACTTAGATCAGTTTGATCATGATTATTCAGTTATCAAAATATGCAAGACAAAAAAATACAAAGCCATTTCGAGAATTTCAACTTGCGAGAATTACAAGAGGTTGATAGAGCGTAATGAGTTAATGGCGATCAATAATGTAGACATTGATCCAGTTATTAGAGAAGCTTTTCATGAAGCGTTAACCCCGTATGACTTTTTCTTTTTTAAAGAATTGAAATATGAATACAGGGTGACGATCTCAATAGTAAAAAATCGTAAGGTAGTGAAAACGTTAAAATGCAATTTAGGCCATTTAACGTTGATTAAAACGTTGAAGCCGTTCGACTATCAAGAAACAGAAAGCGAAGAGATAAAAGCCACAAGACCATCATTATTAAATCCTGTTTATACAATTGATGGTGTTGATGTGATGGTTACATTTAACGAAATGAACAAACACTATAAAAGCCTAGTCGATATGATGAGAATATAAACCAGCCCGAGAGGGCTTTTTTAATGTCAATTTTCCGTTTTCTTCTTATAAAAGAAATAGTTTATTGAGCGTAGGCCCTTTTTCTTGGCTTTTAAAAAAGCTTGTGATTTTAAAGCGAAGCGACCACCAGAATAGCGGGCCACGTCCCGCCCCGCGTAGCGGCCATATAACGCGTATCCGGTGATTTTTCGCACAGGTACAAGTCCCTGCACTCAAAACCACCTCGATCTAAAACGCACCGTTTGCCGGGCGTATACCAACCGGTAAACCCCGCTTTTATCCATAAGGTCATTTACCACACGTTCCGCATTTCGGTTTCGGCGGTTTGCTAGGAATCGGGTTACAGGCAAAATATTGTAGAGCACCGACCCATTTAGGATTTATTTCATAACCTTCGAAAATTGGTACCGAAATCTCTGAGGGCTGCCATGTAGGTCTTGAAATGCTCTCAAAAACACTCTTGGCGTCTTTGTATTGAGTCCATTTGTGGAAAATATTTTTACCATATTGAGCTTCTAGCAAAATATGAATGGCAGCAATCGCGTCAAGTAAATTCTTGAAGTTGGCATTTTTCAGGCTTCCACCTCGATTATGCTTCACTGAGTTATATGCATCATACCATTCAAGCGTTTGCGTCGGTGATTGCTTGTTCCAGTTTGCAAATGGCTGGAACACTTTTAAATTCGGATATTGACCCAATACCACCTTATATTCATTTAGTTTGAGTATTGGTAAGCAGTGAATGTAGTCGGTAGTTTTATAGGTTTTCTGTTGCGGGTATCCGTTTTCCATCAATACCCTAAGCAAAAGGTATTCGACCTCAGTACATGCCAAAATCAAAAGCTCACGTATCTTATGGCCGTAAGACTCGAAATTTGTTTCTGACGGTTCAACGACGTAAAGGAGTGAATCTAGTGAATCCTGAATCGCTTGGTAGGCTCTGATTTCTTGGTAGTAGCTATCGCCCACGTAATTGAATTGAAAATTTCCTCTGCTGATTCGCGAGAAGAAAAATCCGGGATTGGCGACTTCAACCAAGTCGAGCACGTCGATATTAATACCTTCGCAAAATCTAAGTAGATAATAATAAATTGATTTTTCCGTTGGTTTTGAAGTGTCACCACCGGCAAATCTTTGATCGTAATCACTTTCAGCTTGTTGAGTCCACTCCTTCCAATTTCGGCATTCGTATGTGTAGAACTGGCTATCAACATACAAGTGAACTATGTCGTCTTCTTTTTGAAAAATACCTAATAGACCGTCTCCATTACGGAAAGCATAGCTTTGGAGCATCTTCTAATCCTCGGAAAATTTATCGTTTACCCAGTGACCAGATCACCTGAAAAACGAAGTGAACAACAGAAAAAGGCCGCATCAGCGGCCTTACACTCTTAAAGTTGGTGGAGAATTACCACAGGCGATTACCTGTAGTCCTCGTAAGGAGTTTCCTCTACAGAGAATTCAATCCCACCCGCTAGACCTTGAACGCTTATGTCCATATCTTGAATTGTAAACTCTCCATCATCAACCTCATACGAAAGGTCGATCTCCACCGTAAATTCTAGCTTTCCTTCATCTACCTGAGTCGTATCTTCAAAGGTGTATATGACATCATCCTCTCTGTCATATCGACCATTTGCATAGTCAGGTCCCGTAACGGACACACGGTAGTGAACCTCAACATCGCAAACGATTTGGCAGTTCTCATCATCAATATGGATGATAGATGGCTCAAAATCTCCAACACCGAGAATTGAGAATTCATCTACCTCCGCATCTTCCCACGTTGACGAGTTATAAGCATCGGCATCTTCAATTAGAGATTTTATGCTCTGCTTAATATCTGCCTCATGCTCTTCGATATAATCTTTGATGAATTTAGACCGATCTTCATCATGGGCATTATAAAGATCGAGAAGCTTGCTTAGGCTTTCGATTTGGATGAATCGGGGGTTTTCTTCGCAGAAAGTAATCAAGTCCTTATCTTCGGAAACAACATATATCTCTTCCCGACCTTTCAACGCCTCCCGAACAGCCAGAAGGGTAAACGCATCAGGGAATTCATTTTTTTTCTTCCCGCCCTGAAATGGAGGCTTTTGATCAAAATACATTTCGACAATTTCGTTTCCATCTACCTTGCTCAAATCAACAACGGTAGTATTGGCGTCATCGAGGAAATCATCAAAAACCTGAATCGCGTGTTTTTCGATTTCTTTTTGATCGAAAGGCACAAATAAATTTTTAATGACATCATCATTAGAATTCGTCAGGATTTTCGCTTTACGGCGAAATGCATTCACTCCATTGATCGCATCTCCAATGTGCTCACCTATTTTACGTTTCACTTCTCGGACGACTATCGTGCTGGTGATGTGATTTAGCTCACCATCACTACAAATATCTTTGAAGGATTCTAAGGTCTTGGAGGAGAAGTCCAAACCAGCCTTCACAAAAAACTCTGTATCTACGAAGACATTCCTTGTTTGTAGCGGCATCGCGACCTCCTGAGATGATGGCTATTTGGTGCTCATACTCACCGTGCCACCAAAGCAAATCAACCCTCCTTTGGTGGGTCGTTTTTCGCACAGGTATGAATCCCAGCACTCCCCCCCCCGATCTAACAACATGACGTTTTCCGGGTGTTTAACAACCGGGAACCCCCCCTCCCGATTAGAAGTGTTAGAAAAGACTACCCCTTTGAGTCGGGACAGATCGTGATTTCCCGCGCGCGAGATCGAGTGCGGTTCCCGGCGCGCTTCCAACTGGTCGCAGCCATGAACCCCTGCCCGTGCGGTTATCTGGGAGAGCCTACCGGACGCTGCCGCTGTTCGACCGATCAAATCCAGCGCTATCGAAACAAACTGTCCGGGCCCTTACTGGATCGTATTGACCTGCACCTGACCGTCGCCCGGGAAACCACCTCACTGACGCCGACGCCCCAAAAAGGGGATGAC
>Ga0247730_1001522_pt1 | contig 12703 bp, 12 predicted proteins | sample UWRJL073202C2_FD_180959 | JGI IMG/M metagenome (GOLD analysis project Ga0247730, IMG submission 180959) | Plant litter microbial communities from Arlington Agricultural Research Station in Wisconsin, United States - UWRJ-L073-202C-2 | ecosystem: Environmental > Terrestrial > Plant litter >...
CGCTGCAGTATTACGCCAAGGACAAGCCGGAGATCAAAGTGGTTGAACGTATTCTCACCGGCGAAAAATATTCGGTGATGTTCAACAAGGGCGATCCGCTGGCCAAACAGGTCAACGAGGTCATCACTACGCTGAAGAAGGAAGGGTTCGTCGCAAAACTGCACGAAACCTGGTTCGGCGCCAAGGCCGAGGCAACGACGTCAACCGTGATGGTCGCCGATATGCCGGCTGCCAAGTAAGGCTGCACTTTCGCCGTTGTGGCGGTAGGTTCTCTGCTGCCACAACGCCTTGCAGTTTTTCCCGGTGAAGCCATGACTCTCCTGAACACGTTTTTCAACATTCCGATCCTGATCGGCACCTTTCCGCTGTTGCTGTCGGGTCTGCTGGTCACCCTGCAGATCGGCGTCACCAGCATCATTGCCGGGCTGATCGGCGGGCTGTTCCTGGCGCTGGTGCGGATGTATGCGCCGCGCCTGGTGCAGGCGCTGGCAAAAATCTACATCGACATATTCCGCTCGATCCCGCTGCTGGTTCTGCTGATCGTCGTCTACTATGCCCTGCCCTTCATCGGCATCCGGCTGTCGTCGTTCCTCTCAGCCGTGACCGCCCTGACGCTGGTGTCGTCTGCCTACACCGCCGAAATTTTTCGTGCGGGCATAGAGGCCATTCCGCACGGTCAGTTCGAGGCGTCCGAAGCCCTCGGCTTTTCCCGCCGTCACATGATGGTCGACATCGTCCTACCGCAGGCGATCAAAATCGTCATTCCGCCTCTCACCAACAATTGCATCAATGTGCTGAAGGATACGGCGCTCGCCTCGGTCGTCGCCATGCCTGACCTGCTGAAGCAGGCAACCCAGGCGCAGGCGCTGTCGGCCAATCCGACACCGCTGATCGGCGCGGCGCTGATCTATGTTGCCCTGCTCTGGCCGCTGGTGGCAATCGTGGCAAGACTTGAAAAACGCTTCGGGCCGGAGAGACGCTGATGGCCGCTTTGATCAAGATCAGCAATCTCGACAAATCCTATGGCATTTTCCAGGTGTTGCACGGCATCGATCTGGAAATCGGCGAAGGCGAAGTGGTGTGCGTCATCGGCCCGTCCGGCTCCGGCAAATCGACGCTGATCCGCTGCATCAATCATCTCGAAAGCTTTTCCGGCGAAGGCAGCATCACCGTCGACGGCATTGCGGTGGCGCCGGGAAAAAATCTGGCGAAGGTGCGAGCCGAGGTCGGCATGGTGTTCCAGTCGTTCAACCTCTTTCCGCATTTGACCGTGCTGAAAAACGTGATGATCGCGCCGATGCGGGTGCGCGGCACCTCGGCGCAAGAAGCCGAGCGCAAGGCGCGCGACCTGCTGGCCCGCGTCGGCATCGCCGAGCAGGCGGAAAAATATCCCGGAAAACTGTCGGGCGGACAGCAGCAGCGCGTAGCGATCGCCCGGGCGCTGGCAATGGAGCCAAAGGTGCTGCTATTTGACGAGCCGACCTCGTCGCTCGATCCCGAAATGGTCGGCGAAGTGCTCGACGTGATGAAGACACTGGCCGGCAGCGGCGTCACCATGGTGGTCGTCACCCACGAGATGGGCTTTGCCCGCCAGGTGGCCGACCGCGTCATCTTCATGGATGGCGGACGCATCGTCGAGGCCGGCACGCCATCGGAAATTTTTGACACACCGAAACACGAGCGCACCCGCAGCTTTCTGCGCGCCGTGCTCAATCACTGACAAGAAAAAGACGGTCTGGAGGACCCCATGCAGACGAGCAAGACGCTGGATATGGATTTTGTACGCAGCCAGTTTCCGGGGCTGGCCAATGGCTGGACGTTTTTCGACAATGCGGGCGGATCGCAGATCCTTAAGCGCGCCGTGGAGCGGATCAACACGTTCCTCTACGACAAGAATGTCCAGATCGGCGGTAGTTACGACATCTCACAGCAGGCAGCCGCGGCCTTGTATGAGGCCCGCACCGCCGCCATGCATCTGGTCCATGCCGCCCGCCCGGAAGAAATTGTCTTCGGCGCCTCGACCACGGCGCTGCTGCAAAATCTGGCGCGTGCCATGCTGAGCCAGCTAACCGTGGGCGACGAACTTATCGTCACGGTCGCCGATCACGAATCCAATATTGGTCCCTGGGACAAGCTGCGCGACGCCGGCATGGTAATCAAATTCTGGCCGCTGAACAGCGACAGTTTTGCGCTCGATCTGGCCGATCTAGAGCCGCTCATGAGCGATCGGACCAAGCTGGTTTGCGTTACCCATGTCTCCAACATTCTGGGCGCCATCAACCCGATCAAGGAGATCGCCGCCTTCGTGCATGCCCGCGGCGCCCGCATCTGCGTCGATGCCGTGGCCTATGCACCGCATCGCGCGATCGACGTGCAGGACTGGGATGTCGATTATTACGTCTTCAGCCTCTACAAGACCTATGGTCCGCATTTTGCGCTGATGTACGGCAAATACAGCCACCTGCTCGAACTCGACACGCTGTACCATTATTTCTACGGCAAGGATAAAGTGCCAGGCAAGCTGGAACCCGGCAATCCGAATTATGAACTGGCCTATTCCGTCTGCGGTATCGTCGATTATTTGTGCGAACTCGGCGAACGGACCGGCGAAACCGGCACGGTCCGCGAAAAAATCTTGGCCGCCTACGATGCGATCGCCCTCCAGGAAAACGCCTTGGCGGAGCGATTGCTCAACTATCTGCGCGCCCGCAACGACTGCCGCATCATCGGCCAAAGCACCAATCGCGACGGCACGCGGATTCCGACCATCAGCTTCAAGATCGACGGCCGCGATTCCGGCGAGGTCTGCAAGGCGATGGATGCACACAAGATCGCCATCCGCTTCGGCGACTTCCATTCCCGCCGGCTGGCCGAATATCTGGATCTCACCGACAACAGCGGCATGGTCCGGGTCTCGATGGTGCATTACAACACTTTGGAAGAAATCGACCGCATGACGGCGGCGTTCGACACGATCCTAGGCTCTGCCGCCTCGTCATCGGAAAATGCCGCCTGAAAAGGACCATGCCATGCAGTTCGACACAGTGATCAGGAACGGAACGGTTGTGACCGCCAGCGATACATTTCGCTGCGATGTCGGCATCCGCGATGGCAAGATCGCAGCATTGGCCGACCGGCTGGACGATGCAGCTGAAATCATCGACGCGACCGGGCTGTTCGTGATGCCGGGCGGGATCGACAGCCATGTGCATATTGCCCAGCCTTCGGGCGACGGCATTGTCATGGCCGATGATTTTGCCAGCGGCACGCTGTCGGCCGCCTTTGGCGGCAACACCACGGTGATGCCGTTCTGCATGCAGGAAAAAGGTACGACGCTCAGGGAATCGCTGAAAGTCTACCACGGCAAGGCTGAGGGCGAGTGCTACATCGATGTCAGCTTCCATCTGGTGGTCACCGATCCAACCGCTTATGTGCTCGGCCAGGAACTGCCGGCGCTGGTCGAGGATGGATACACCTCAATCAAGGTGTTCATGACTTACGAGAACCTGCGGCTGCGTGACGACGAAATTTTGGCCACGCTCGACAGCGCCAAGACTTCCGGTGCGCTGGTCATGGTCCATTGCGAAAACGAGGATGCGATCCGCTTTCTCATCGGCCGCCACGAAGCAGAAGGCGAACTTGCGCCAAAATACCATGCCAGCAGCAGGCCGGTGGCAGCCGAACGCGAAGCGACCCATCGGGCCTTGTCTCTGGCGGAAATTGTCGACACGCCGATCGTCATCGTCCATGTCTCCAACCGGCAGGCGATGGAAGAGATCCAGCGCGCCCGTGCCCGTGGCAGCAAGGTCGCCGGCGAAACCTGCCCGCAATATCTGCTGCTGACGGCCGACGATCTCGACGCCACGGAACTGGAGGGCGCCAAATTTGTCTGCTCGCCGCCGCCGCGCGACAAGGAAAGCCAGATTGCCTGCTGGGAGGGCCTGCAAAACGGCACGTTTGATCTGTTTTCCTCCGACCATTGCCCATTTCGCTACGAGGATGCCGAGGGCAAGCTGAACGAGAAGGGCAAGCAGAATTTCCGCTGGATCCCGAACGGCATTCCCGGCGTCGAGACACGGCTGCCGATCCTGTTTTCGGAAGGGGTCATGAAAGGCCGGATCGACATCAACCGCTTCGTGGCGCTGTCTTCGACCAATCACGCCAAGCTTTACGGCCTTTATCCGCGCAAGGGCACGATCGCGATCGGCTCGGATGCCGATATTGCCTTATGGGATCCGAACAAATCCGTGACGATCCGCAACGACATCCTGCATCACGGCGCCGATTATACGCCATATGAAGGCCTGGAAGTGATCGGCTGGCCGGTGCGAAGTATAGTACGAGGCCAGACCGTCACGGATGGCGACAGGCTTGTCGCAAGCAAGGGCTTGGGTGATTATATCGAGAGAGCGAGATCATCACTAATCTAGGACGGGCGACGGAAGGCTCGCTTGGAGAGATTTTGAAACCAAGTCGGGCATCGGCGGACTGTTTTGTGGTCTGCCGACACGAAAGCCAAGCTATGCCTTTCCATTTTATAGCCTTTGATATGTCGCTCATTGTCGTCATAAAAATGCTGTTCCGTTGAACGGATTCGTAACTAGACCAGATTGCGAACCCGTCAGTTTGGATCGAACTTTACTTATCGTTGCCTCAATAGCCTAGTGCGATGCCGTCCTTGCGGTGGTCGGAGGCGCCGAGCAGCACGCCGCGCTCATAGTCGATCAGGATCGCCTGGCAGCCGCCGATCGGTTCGTCGGCCCATTCGGTGATATGGCCACGGCCGTCGAGATCGGCCCGGACCTCGGGTGCGATCGTCGGCTCAAGCCCAAGCTTGCCGCCGTAATAAAAGCTGCGCGGCTGGTCGCTGGCCTGCTGCGGATCGAGATCGCGGTCAAGCACCTGGCTCAGAATATGCGCATGACCGGTCGCCTGATACTGTCCACCCATTACCCCGAACGTCATCCGCGTCCGGCCGTTTTCGGCCAGCATGGCCGGAATAATCGTGTGGAACGGCAGTTTTCCCGGGCCGATCGCGTTGGCATGGCCCGGCTTGACGACAAAACCCGCACCGCGGTTCTGCAGCAGCACGCCGGATTTCGGCGCGTAGATGCCACTACCGAAAGCAAAGAACACCGAATTGATCAGCGAAATGGCATTGCCGTCGCGGTCGACCACCGAGACATAGACCGTGTCCTTGTGGGTCGGGCCATCCCAGGTGGATGCGGGCGCGGCGCGCTCCAGGCTGATCTGGCTGCGGATTGCCGCAATCGACGCCTCCGACAGGAGTTCGTCGATGTCGAATTCGATATGCTCGGGATCGGCAATCAGTTGGTCGCGCCGGGCGTAGGCCGCCTTGCTGGCTTCGGCCAGCAGATGGATGCGGTCGGCTTCCGAAAGTTTGGGATCGCGCAGGTCAAAACCGTCGAGAACGCGGGCGATCAGCAGCGCTGCCAGTCCCTGACCATTCGGCGGGCATTCGAGCAGATCGAGACCGCGGTACTTCGCCGAGATCGGCCTGGTCTCGAAGGCGTTGAAATCGGCAAAATCGCTTTCGGCGTGCAGACCACCGAGCGCGTTCAACACCTGCGTGATTTCTTCGGCGACACTGCCGCGATAGAAAGCATCGCGACCGTCCCGGGCAATCCGGCGCAGAGTTGCTGCGAGTGCCGGGTTGGTCATCCGTTCACCGGTGCGCGGTGCCCGACCGTTTGGCAGGAAATAGGCGGCCGATGCCGGATATTTCGCCACCCGGTCACTGTAGCGGACCCAGTCGAGCTCGACGCGCGGGGTAATTACATAGCCGTCTTCGGCAGCCGTGATCGCCGGCGCCAGCACGCGTTCCAGTCCGAGCGAGCCGTATCCCGCCATAAGCTTGCACCAGGCGTCGACCGCACCGGGGATGGTGACGGCATGCGGGCTGTCATCGGGAATAGCGGTAAATCCGTGATCGAGATAATAGTCCAGTGTTGCCTTTTTCGGCGACCGGCCCGAGCCGTTAAGCGAAACCGGCGCGCCGCCTGCCGGCGTGTAGAGCGCAAAGCAGTCGCCGCCGATGCCGGTCATATGCGGATCGATCACACATTGCACGGCGACCGCGGCGATCGCCGCGTCGACCGCATTGCCGCCGGCTCGCAGAATATCGACTGCGGCCAGCGTTGCCTGCGGATGGGAGGTTGCCGCCATGCCTCGGTCGGAAATGGCGACCGAACGGCCCGGCTTGAAGAAATCACGTTGCTGCATGCCCAAAAACCTTCGCTGTCAATTTAGCCCTGAAGCGGCTCGCTTGTCTTGATCTTTGCCGTCGCCTCCCGGTCGCAGAGAATAGTGACCACTGGGTGTAGGCCAAGTGCGGAAGCGGGATTGTCGAAGCCGACAGGCCCGTCGATCGCCGCAGCCAGAGCATCGGCTTTCTGTGCGCCGGTCGCAAGTAGGAGCAGCTCCCGCGCCTCAAGAATTGTGGCGATGCCCATGGCGCTCCGTGGTTTGATTTATGAGTACAAAGCTCCACCATGGAACGACGCTATTGGAATTACCGTCAGTCAAGGTTGATGCTGTGTCGGGCTGCCATTTGAACTAGGCCGACTTCCGAAATTTCAGCGGCAGTCTTTGCAGGAACGCTTCGCGCTGCAGATGCGGAATGCGGGACCGAACTTGAAGATAGCCTCGGCGGCGGCGATCTAAACCCTGGAAGTTGCCCGTAGGAGCTCCGGGGTGGTCGTTGGGAAGTCGAAAAATTCCAGATATGCGGGGATCTGTTCGTACAACATATCGACGCCCACCTGAAACGCGCAACCGCGGGCACGGACGGCTGCCAGAAACGGTGTGATCTCCTGTTTCATCACCACTTCCCCGACGAATGCCGATGGCGCAATGCGCGAGACATCAACCGGGAGAGGATCACCATCGTTCATGCCGAGCGGTGTGGCATTTACGATGATGTTGCAGCCGGTTGGATCCGCCGAGCCCGTCTTGACCCGCAGACCGGGATAATGCAGGCGCAATCGGGACGCCAGGCTCTCCATCATGTGAACATTCGAATCGTACAAGGAGAGCTCGTCGATTTCCGCTTTGGCAAGTGACGCGGCGATTGCCGATCCGACCCCGCCGGCACCGACGATCAGGGCACGGCTGCCGATGATCTGCCGACCCCGTCGCAATACACCGCGCACAAACCCTTCGCCGTCAAACATGTCTCCGACCAGCGCGCCTCCCGGACCAAGACGGATCGCATTGCACGATCCCGCAACCTGCGCATTCTTGGAAATTTCGTCCAACAACCCGATCGTTGAAATCTTGTGCGGCATGGTAATCAGCGCCCCGTGAATGTTGGAAAGCCTGAACACCAGCTTGAGGAACGTCGGAAAATCTTCCGCCCTGCATCCCATCGGCACCACGACCGCATCGACCCCGATCGTCTCGAAATAAGGGTTGTAGATCTGAGGCGATTTGAAGGTTTCTGTGGGGTAGCCGAGATGCGCGATGAGTTTCGTCGTGCCACTGATCATTGGGATGGACCTTTGAGTCGTATTAAAACTGGGGCATTGGGTTGGGTTGCGCGGTCCGGATCCAAACAATGACAGAGCTGCATCGCCGTGGCTGCATGTAAAGTAAGGTCAATGTCTGTCCAGAATTTCGCCCAGAAATTTTCGTGTTCGCTCGTGGCGGGGTGCGGTAAAAAACTCCGCTGGCGGTGCCTCCTCGACGATGGCGCCGCTCGCCATGAAAATTACCCGGTCTGCGACCTGGCGGGCAAAGCCCATCTCGTGGGTCACGCAGATCATCGTCATCCCCTCCTCGGCCAGAGCAATCATTGTGTCGAGCACTTCCTTGACCATTTCCGGATCGAGCGCCGAGGTCGGTTCGTCGAACAGCATGACCTTCGGGCGCATGCACAGTGCCCGCGCGATCGCCACGCGCTGCTGCTGGCCGCCCGAGAGTTGTGCTGGATATTTTTCCGCCTGTTCGGCAATCTTGACCCGTTCGAGCAGTTCGCGCGCACGGCTTTCCGCTTCCGCCTTGCCGAGGCGCAGCGATCGGATCGGTGCCAACATGCAGTTTTCCAGCACTGTCAGATGCGGGAACAGATTGAACTGCTGGAACACCATGCCGACTTCCCGTCGAACGGCATCGATCGTCTTGGCCTCGTGCCCGAGCACGATGCCACCGACACGGATCTCGCCTTTCTGGTAAGCCTCCAGATGGTTGATGCAACGGATCAATGTCGATTTGCCGCTGCCCGACGGCCCGCACAGCACGATTTTCTCACCGGTGCGCACCGTGAGGTTGATGTCGTAAAGCGCCTGAAATGCACCGTACCATGTCTCCACCCGCTCCATGGCGATCATCGGTTGCGCTGCGTCCGAAGACATCGGTTTGTCGGTCATTGAATCACTCCAGAACAATTTCAGAGGGCGCCTGTCTGTCGATCGGCGCTGCAAGGCCTACGGCGCGGCTACCGCGTCGCCTGGGCAAACTTTCTCTCGAGATGTGCCCCTAACAGGGTCAATGGGCAGCACATCAGGAAATACAGCGCACCAACGATGCCGAAGACCAGCAGTGGCTGAAAGATCTGGTTGGAAATCATGTTGCCGGCCCGCGTCAGCTCCGTGAAACCGACGATGGCGGCAAGCGAGGTTCCCTTTATCAGTTGCACGAGGAAGCCGATGGTGGCCGGCAGCGAAATCCGAAACGCCTGCGGCAGCACGACATCGCGCATGCGCGACACATAATTGAGACTGAGCGCCTTGGCTGCCTCCGTCTGGCCCTTCGGCACGGCATCGATCGATCCGCGCCAGATTTCACCGAGATAGGCACTGGCATGCAGCGTCAGGCCGATCGACACCGCAACCCATGCGTCGAGCCTGAGCCCGATCAGGGCCAAGCCGTAGTAAACGACAAAGAGCTGCATCAACAATGGCGTGCCCTGAAATATGCCGATGTAGCCAGCCGTTGTCGTTTCGAGCCAACGCACGCCGCAGGTGCGTGCCAAAGCGACGCCAAGGCCGGCAAGGCCTCCGAACAAGAAGCCGATCGCGGCCAGCAGGACCGTCCATTTCAAGCCTGCCAAGAGGAAGAGGTATTCGTCCGGACCCATGATGATGCCTCCTACTTGACGGGATATTTGAAATAGCGGGCGGAAAAGGCCGCAAAAATCCGCATCATCAGCCAGGAAATCACCAGGTAGAACAGCGTGACCGTAAAATAGACCTCGAAACTGCGGAAACTCTCGGATTCGATCCGCTGTGATACCGATGTCAACTCATAGGCGGAAATTGCCGAGGCGATGCTCGTCGACAGCGTCAGCAGCACGAACTGGCTGGTAAGCGACGGGAAAATTGCCCGTAGCGCCGGCTTGAGGATAATAAAGCGGAATACTTGGGCCTTATGCAGACCCAACGCCAGACCCGCTTCCATCTGCCCCTTGGAGATCGACTGTACGCCGCCGCGGATGATTTCGATCGCATAGGCACCGCCGTTGATCCCGAGTGCTAGGATGGCCGTTGGGGTGGGATCCAGCCGGATACCAGCCAGTGGCAAAGCGAAGTAAATAAAGAAGATCTGTACCAGGAACGGCGTATTGCGGATCAGTTCGACGAAAGCGATGACCAGCCATCGCACAGGCTTGAAGCGCGAGTCACGCAGCAGCACCCCGGCAATGCCGATGACGATGGCCAGTACCATGCCACAGAGCGCAAGAACGAAGGTCCCGAGGCAGGCCAGCAGCAAATTCGGCAGCCCCTCGATGACGGGGGTGAAATCCATGGTGTAGTTCATTGCATATCCCTACAGATGCCGTCTGCCGATCAGTTCGGCGTCACCATTCCCGTCATCGCGCGAATGGCCAGTTCATATCCCTTCGCTCCAAAACCGATGATGATCCCGGTGGCCGTGCGCGATATCAGGGAATTGTGATAAATGCTCTCGCGCGCATGCACATTCGAGATATGCAGCTCGATCTTCGGGCCTTCGAACATTTTCAACGCATCCAGCAGCGCTATCGAGGTGAATGTATATCCCGCCGGATTGATGATGATGCCGCAGGCATCGATTCGCGCCTGATGGACCTGCTCCACCAGTTCGCCTTCGAAATTGGTCTGGCGAAAATCGATGTCGAATCCCAACGCACCCGCTGTGGAAACGCACCGTTCGCGGATATCTGCAAGCGTCGTCGTTCCGTAAATCTGCGGCTCACGCTGCCCCAGAAGATTGAGATTTGGCCCATTGAGGACGAAGATTGTCTTGCTCATGTGAAACTTCCAGTCACCGGCACCTGACTGCATTGCAGTCTGGTGCCGGCCTAAACGACGAGATTGTTTGGCTATTTCCGAAATCCGGCTAGGTCGTAGCCTCGTGGCTCAGTTCACCGCAAATGGGATATTTTCAAGTGTCGCCGGGAACTCCGGCACCGGCACTTTCATCCACTTGTCGTAGATCTTTTTCAGCTCGCCATTCGCCTTGATCTTGTCGATGAAATCATTGAGCGCGACGTTGATTTCTTTTTCACCCAGGCGGGTGCAGGCGCCGTTGTAGAGCTTCTGGAACTCGAGTTTGTTCTCGAACTTGCCAGGCAGCGCCTTTTCGACGCGATCCAGATAGAAAATATTACCGCCAAGCGCGTCGGCTTGACCGGAGACCAACGCCTGGACGCTGGCCGCATCACCGTCGTAACGGCGGATGGTGGCGTTCGACGGCGCGTTCTTGGTGACCTGCGTGTCCTGGGCGGCGCCCTTGGCAACACTAATAGTGAGACCGGCCATGTCGTCGTTACTCTTGATCGACTTTGCCTTCGGACCAATCAGCACAATAGCGTTGGCGTTATAGGGCTTCGAGAACTGCACGGCCTTTGCGCGGTCCGGCAGCATGGCCATCGTGGCGAAAAGTACATCGACGCGACCGGATGTCAGCGCCGGGATGCGGTTGTTGACTTCAAGCGGCACAAATTCCACTTCGACGCCGAGTTCCTTTGCAAACAGCGCGCCCATTTCGGCGTCAAATCCGTCCTGTTTGCCGGCGCTGGTGACAAAGCCCCAGGGCGGATTGTCGCCCTGAATGCCAACGACCAGCTTGCCCTTCGCCTTGATTTCGGCAGGGGTGATCGCGGCTGCGGGCTGCGAAAGCGTTACGGCTGCAACCAAGGCCGCTGCTCCCAGCAGGGCATTGCGGCGATTGAGTTTTAAATTGAACATGTCGCTCCTCCTCTTGCGTTTAATTGAGTGCCAGCAACTCCTCAATTGCTGAAAACGAGCCAAACGTCGCATAGCAGACTTATAAAATCAACATAGTTTTTCGAAATCATATGAGGAAATGGATATAGGCATTGAAAAACGTCTTAGCTGAAGGCTAAGATGTCCGTCGGTACCGCAGGGGTACTGAAAGCGAAGAAATTAGGTGACAGATGAAAACCTCGATCGCTACGGTCTCGATCAGCGGCGAATTGCCGGACAAGCTCGCAGCGATTGCCAAAGCCGGCTTTGACGGCGTGGAAATCTTCGAAAACGATTTCCTAGCCTTCGATGGCAGCCCTGCCGATGTCGGAAAAATAGTGCGTGATCACGGGTTGCAAATCACCTTGTTCCAACCGTTTCGAGATTTCGAAGGCATGCCGGAACCGCATCGCACCCGAACCTTCGATCGCGCTGAACGCAAGTTCGATATTATGCAGCAACTTGGAACTGACCTGCTTCTCGTGTGTTCGAACGTCTCGCCGGTGGCATTGGGGGGCCTCGATCGCGCGGCGGCCGATTTCCACGAACTTGGGGAACGGGCAGCGCGGCGCGGACTGAAGGTCGGCTACGAAGCGCTGGCTTGGGGGCGGCATATTTTTGACCACCGCGACGCCTGGGAAATCGTGCGCCGGGCCAATCACGCCCATATCGGCTTGGTGCTCGACAGTTTCCACACGCTGTCGCGCAAGATCGACATCAATTCGATCCGCTCGATCCCGAAGGAAAAAATCTTTATCGTCCAACTGGCCGATGCGCCGCAGATCGACATGGACCTGCTCTACTGGAGCCGGCATTTCCGCAACATGCCAGGCGAAGGTGACCTGCCGGTAACCGCCTTCACCAGTGCGGTCGCCGAGACAGGCTACGACGGCTATTTTTCGCTGGAGATCTTTAACGACCAGTTTCGCGGCGGCTCGGCAACGGCGATCGCAGCTGACGGGCACCGTTCCCTGATCTATTTGGGTGATCAGGTGGGGCGCACCACCAATATGCAAGGCGCGACGGCAATCAAGATGCCGGATCGCGCGACGGTCAGGAGCGTGGGCTTCGTCGAATTCTCCGCCGACAAGACGGACGCGGAAGAGCTGAAAGGGATCCTGCGAACGCTCGGCTTTCGCCGCACCGCTCAGCACAAAAGCAAACAGGTCAGCGTCTTCGAGCAGGGCGAGATCCGTCTGCTGTTGAATACAGACGAGGCCGGCTTTGCCAATGCCTCGTATGCCGTGCACGGAACGTCCGCCTATGCGATTGCGATAACCGTCGATGATGCCCGCCAGACGCTGCAACGCGCCGTGGCACTTGGGGCAGAACCGTTCACGCAAGCGGTCGGTACCGGCGAGCTCGAAATTCCGGCGATCCGCGGCGTCGGCGGCGGGCTGGTTTATTTGCTGGACGACAAGACCGACCTTGGGCGGATCTGGGACATCGATTTCGTCAAGATCGATGACGACGGTCCGGTACAAACCGCCCGTCTT
>Ga0247730_1001523_pt1 | contig 12703 bp, 16 predicted proteins | sample UWRJL073202C2_FD_180959 | JGI IMG/M metagenome (GOLD analysis project Ga0247730, IMG submission 180959) | Plant litter microbial communities from Arlington Agricultural Research Station in Wisconsin, United States - UWRJ-L073-202C-2 | ecosystem: Environmental > Terrestrial > Plant litter >...
CTTCAGGCCTGGTGACTACGACAGCGATGATGATAATGATGATATACCAGAAACGAGTTCGCGTCGTACAGAAACTCATTCTCAGCAATCTACCCTCCACCGTATCAAGGATGCTCTCTCTCTAATTATTCCTGAGCCCCCTCATTTGCCTGTCTCCATTCGATCCCCTCGCAATCATCGCCGAGCTCGTTCAGCTCGTGGAATATCTGCCAAAGACATTCCATGGCGCACTCCGCAGACTTCCAGGTCTGCTGCTACCAGCGGCACCTCCACTCCACGTAGACCTCCTTCTCATATTGACCTTCCACGACCTGAGTCTCCCTCACTGGTCATGCGTTCTGCACAGGTATGTCCAACTCAATTTGGCCGAAGATTGAGAGCTGACGCGGTATGCTGCAGGCTCCCTCACCCTCTATAAGGCGGCGCCCAGCTAGTATCCATGCCAGTCACTCTGATTTATCGTCTCTCGTCTCCGACATGGAAAAGTCTGGCCCTGCCAACCAAACTATGATGTTTAGACCATCTCCATCTGCATCCTGACCGCCGATACCTGTACCTCTGGCTCTATGTAATTCCAACTATTTGATCTCGAACTAGCGCTAATTGTATACCAGACTTGTATCATACACATCATATCGAAACAGATTGCATCCTACACTAGTAACTACAGCGCTTTCTTGTGAGTTCTTTCTATGTAAGGCAGGCCTACAGACCAGGCAATGTTGTAATCTTCGTGGTTGTCTTTAAGGTGAAGACTCCTGTTGACGAGGTTCAGACTGTAACCAGCGCGAGGTGAAAGAAAACGGCTTACATGTCTACGGGCAGAAGAGAAGAAATCAGCAATCAAATCAGACGAGGAAATAGAAACAACTCACATTGACCCCCAATGGACATGAGATATGATCCTAATGCCTACGAGTAAAAAAAATTCAGGACCAATCGTAACAGAGACCGAGAAAGTGATTTCAAACCGTAAAAATGTGCCACCATGCATGGCCTTCGAGCAGGAACGCAGCAGGCCATCCAATAGCTTGTTTCCAGTCGGTGAGAAGATCACAGAAGATGTTGTCTAAATTCCAAATGAAGAAACCAAATGCGAAGAATGCTGCGCCGGAAGAATAGCATCTGCTGATGAAGGACTTCCGCGCAGCAGGGATACGGTGCCTAAGTTTGGAGAAGTTGAGGAGGTAGACTGTACGTCCTGCCATGCCGAATACCAGACTTGCGAAGACGATTTGGTGGTACACAGGGTTTCTATACACATAATAGCTGGGAGAAATCAAAAAGTATTTTAACATCAATATGAAGGTGAGGAGTGGGAATACATGCCTCCAGGTGAAGAGTAAGTCGAATCCTAGCAGGGCTGTAACCTCGAGCTTGGAAATACTTTTGAAGCCTGGTTTGGTGTCTATCAATGTCCAGAGACTTGAAGATGCTACATATATCATGGGAAGCTCATCGGCCAGCTGGGCCTCGTAAAGAAGACTTGCATGGAATGCCAACGACCCTAGTCCGACCAGCAGAAAGCCCTGCGTGTTTGTGAGCGATGGTGATAAACGTCAGTTTCAAGTTTCAACGCACGAAAGAGCATGCCGTATATCGGGTTGGAAGATTCTCTTTCTGTGTAAAATATACCAGTCTTAGAGCCAGAAATATGGTGAAGAAATTGGACACGGTGTTTGCCTGTAGAGGGGGGTCGTATTATATATCGACGCGACAAGAAGGTGCGATGTACATGCCATCTCTGCAATGTAGTAGGAGAACTGGTAGTTGGCCTCGCACCAGTCAATGCTAGATGTCGGGGGGCCAAAGTAGCCAATAGTGCTGCTGTCAGACATGATGGACGCGTGAAAGCAAAAGAGTCGGTCGTCCGGTTCGGGTCGAGGACAAGGGCTATCCCGAATTCCGAATATGCGCGGATCATAGTAAACGTCATGACACGTGACTGTCTTCCGCTTGTTCGCCTCCAGCCATGTCGACGCGCCCAAATCCAAAACATCCAAGAGTTGAAGAGGATGTGATACCTGGCGTCTCCAAGTCTCTACAATTTACGATTAAGCTGCTCGAGCTTCAGAAACCATGTTCTCGTACCCCCAGGTGCATCTCACGGCACGAGTTCGAGGTTATTCTCCGAGACTGGATGCTCGCGTCTCGTAAAATCAACGAACGCATACGAAACATTGTTCTACAATCTGGCTACACAATATCGGCTGCAGGTCAGCTAGAAGAGGTATACTCGTACACTCATACAGATGTATGCGTCCTGAATGCTTTCCTAAGCTCAACGAAAGTCGCGACGAGCGTGAAAGGAAGTCAAGATCTATAGCCACCGAGCAGAACAATGCAGTAGTATGTTTATCAAACTGTTGTTGCACCCAACCTTACTGAATATGACCTTGAATAGGTGCTCGATATCTTGGTCAAAGCTTTGTCAAGCAAAACACCCGATGTCAGTCTGCGATTCATCAACGCTTCAGTAAACATTTAATATTTGCCTTGCTTTTGCGCATACAGAGGATACTGGCACTCAAAAGTCAGCGCTGCAGTCCATCCGTATCGAATGCGGCTGCTTTTCTTGCTAGCACTTGCTCTGAGTCCCTGCCGCCCTCGATAGATGTAGAGGGAACGTCGCTAGGAGGAAACGTACAGGTCTCCACGATCAGAGGCACTCCTTCTCTAGTCTCTCATTTCTCCACTTCCCCGGAGAAACATGTCTCTCCCTCTGGAACATTCTCTAGTAACAGGCGATCGTACATTCCCAGACCAAAGGCGTCTCCAGATATGAGCTCTGCATTGTACAGCCCTATCAAGTTGTCGAAGCCGCCGATTCTTACGAAAGTCGATAAGGACACAGCGAGGAACTCAAACCGGCTATCTGGGCCACTCATGTCCCTCCCTACAAAGCCTCATCGCGCTGTATCACAAGACAGTCCGAAGACCCCTACTCCTCGGGCAAGAGCTCAGACGCTTTCCAATACCAGCATCAAGAGCACCACGCCTCTACATCCTTATAAGGAGACAAAGCGTCTGTCATTGCATGCTCGCGCTTCTGCTAGCCCTATCGGGACGAGATTGCCAGGTGTGTGGAAATAATGGCTTGCTATTGAGTAGAGATGCCAGTCGCTTGTTTTCTATGGACGTATACCAGTGGACTATATGGTTATTATTCTGTCACCTTTGTATTGCCGCATCAATGCCTGTAATTTCTGTAATCGACGTTCTGTATTCGTAGTGTTGTAGGCTGTAAGCTGTAGTTTGAAATTCTGTTATGATTTGATCGGAGTCTTGTGTAAGCACAACGTCCATCATCCTCTCCTCTCATGCGCAAAGCAGGTTACGCGTTGGCTCGCCATGGCCAGAGAGCCAGTCGACGAAATGCACGAGCATTCTCTGCCCACTCGACAGGCTCTTTGGAACCTCCTGTCCAAATAACGACGCTACCCAATAAGATACGCGTTGTAACCGAAGCAACTCCGGGCCATTTCGCCTCTGTCGGTCTGTACGTGGATGCTGGGCCAGTGTATGAGAAGCCAGAGTCTTCTGGAGTGAGCCATTTCATTGACAGACTGGCTTTCAAGGTGCGTCTCGTATGGCCATTGCTACGCTATTCCTATTTCTGACGATTTAAAATGACAGAGTACTTCTAATCGGACGGAAGTAGATATGGAGGAAGCTCTGCACTCGCTTGGAGGTCAAATAATGTGCAACTCCACACGGGAGACTATCATGTACCAGTCCTCCCACTTCGAAAGCCAGACGCCCATGGCATTATCCTTGATGGCAGACACTGTCCTCAACCCTCGCTTTGACGAAGAGGAGATCGACAGTGCTCGGGAAGCTGCACGATATGAGGTGAAGCAGCTGGCCTCCAAACCAGAGATGTTCTTGCCCGAGGTTATGCATGCTCTTGCGTACAATAACCAAGGACTGGGCAACTCGTTAGTCTGTCCACCAGAGCGGTTGGACTCCATAACATCGCCATTAATACGGCAGACCATGCAGGACTGGTACAGGCCTGAACGCATGGTCGTGGCTGGTGCTGGAATGTCGCATCAAGAGCTTGTCGAGCTTACGGACAAGCACTTCTCTTCACTGAAAGCGTCCCCTCCCTCACCCTTGCCAACGCAAGTACGACCGCAGCAATCAATACCTTCACATGTATTGTCCCCTTCGCTTCCTACTTCACCCAAGAGCTCGCTGACCCGAGCTGCGTCGTATCTTTTCCCGCAAAAACAGAAAGACGCTCCGTCGCCGTTATCATTGACATCCGGCTATACTGGAGGCACCAAGTTCATTTTCGATGGAGACGCTGAATTCAATCATTTATATGTTGGATTCGAAAGTGTTGGCATACATGATGATGACGTTTACACCGTTGCTACAATGCAGATCCTTCTAGGAGGTGGTGGAAGCTTTTCCGCTGGTGGACCCGGGAAAGGCATGTATTCTCGCCTGTATACCCACATCCTCAACCACTACCCGCAAATCGACCACTGCGCTTCCTATCATCATATTTACGCAGACTCTGCTCTGTTCGGCCTATTTGCGTCTTTCGTACCTGCTTCGTCAGGTTACAGAGGCGGAAACACCCCATCACATATCCTGCCTCATCTAGTACACCAGCTTAGCTTGCTGTTGTATTCTGCAGTTCAAGCACAGGAGCTCCAGCGTGCAAAGAATCAGCTCAAGTCAAGTCTGATGATGGCTTTGGAGAGTCGGGTCATCCAAGTGGAGGATCTTGGCCGACAGATCCTTGTGCATGGCCGACGAGTGCCTATCGAGCAGATGCTAGAGAAAATTGACGCAGTAACACCAGACGATATCAAAAGAGTGGCCAACAGACTATATGGCCCCCAGTCAGGGAATAAGCCTACAGTGTTGACGCTGGGGCACGAGAACATAACCGACCATGAAGCAATTTTCCGCAAGTATGGTCTTGCGGGAGGAGAATCAGCATGATATTTATACACATATACACCTGCCTAATACACATAATCTTTGCTCATTTAATCTTCTGGATTGTTGATGACGATTTGGTGCACAGTAGAATCTGAGAGTTGGGTTCATGGCCCATCCACGCGGAGGGATGTGTTGGGTACAGGCGTGTAATCTACCACAGTTAGATTCAACCAGGCTTAAAGGAGATGTAGCACCCACCTGCAATCTAAAGCCTTCTTCGAAGTGACCGGGCTTCCCTTCAACCACTGCATACTTGGTTGCATCCCATATAGTAAGCTGCGCGAGACGGTTCGCAGGGTAGCGCGAAGTCTCTGAATCTTGGGCAAGTAACGTCAAGACCGTGTGAACTTGACGAGGAGGAAATTTGTCCTAAATCAGTCCAATTAGCTAAACAATGAAGGAGGCCACGGTCAACGGACGAACATCAAGCTCGCGTTCAATCTCGTCTCGAATTTTGTCCTGCTCCCGTTCTTGCGACTCTTGAATGTACCATGCTAGCCATCCAGCTTCCCGGGCGCTGATCATCTTAAAAACGTTCGCTGCATCCTCTGGCTCTTCCAGCTGTTCGTAGTAGTCGTAGACGCTGTCTGGTGGACCGTCGTCACCTCGTGTGAAATTGCTTCCCGCCTTCTGCTGCAATCTCTGTGCGTAGCCTTGATAGCGTGAGTAGGTTTTGGAGTGTGCTTCTCTGAGCTTCGCCTCCTCATTTTCACGCAGTCGCTAGAAAAAATGTTACAGGCATTCATGTTAGGAGAAGGGTCACTTACTGTCCAGCGATCGCGTTCAGCGAACTCCTCCTTCTTACTGCGAGAACCTTCATTGACTAACTTGCCGTCTCGAACTCGCATCTCCATATACAACATCGGAAACACCTAAATAGTGAGCATGAGGAGAATACGCTAAGCCTGCCTATAGATGCGGACCTGGAGAATAACGAGGTCCATAAATGGTACAACACCACCATCGGAAGTCAAACTATGCATGGTCGCAATCGGGCACGAAGGAAGAAATCCGAGCTTTGTGTGCCATGGTACGAGATGAGAGCCGTTCCCTCCTAAAACAAGTCGGGTAGAATCAAAGGCCTCTAGAATTTCCTGTGGATCTTTGTTCTCAGACCAGAGCTAGGACGCAGGAATCAGTAAGAACAGCTTCATATGGCCAATGCAGAGACAGCATACTGATGCTCCTGCAATAGCTATCTTTCGGCCAACTTTTAGTATGCCTCTTTTCACAGCTCTGGATAAAGCCTTGTCCACTGAGGCACGCAAGCGATACCATCCGTCAGTAATCTCTAGCTCTGGCAAAGGCTCTGCAGCTTCTTCCCCTGTCGCTGGAGGCCATGATATCCCAGATATACAGACAACCATTGGACTTGCAGCTTGCGAATCCTTCGTGACAATCCGCCGTAATGGAGGGCGAATCCCACAGTTAATCTCACGCTCGTATCTAGGAAGTCAATATTCGTTAGCTACTGTCAATGTGTAATGGAACTTGTACATACCTATAGAGTAGCTGTGACAAAACCTCTTTCCAGCTCCATTTCTTTTCTTGCACCCTACTCTCCTTCTCGGGGTCCAGTGCAGCCATACCAGCAAGCTTCCAAAGTATCAAATTCCAATGATTATCCACCCACTCTTGGGTGACGTCTGTACATCCTTGTTTTAATAACTCTTGGAATGCTTCCAAGGTGCCGAGTGGCTTCGATGGCGATTCCGCATCAATCCCAGGTTCATAAAACTTGTAGTAATATGCCGTGGATGGAGAAATCATGGCTAGTTCTGCCGCTGCGCTGTAGGAAGGTCAACTAAATGGAGGAACCGATAAAGAAAATACATACAGGCCAAACGCTTCGAGTTCTTCCCTCGTATATTGCTGAGGAGTAAGATTTGACGAACTCAACTGCTGTCTTGATGAATGTTGAGCTGCATTGTATCAGCAAAGTCGAGACAGAAGGGAGAAAGCATTTACTCAAGTCGAAAACACAGCGATGCTTGTTTGTATCCTGCTGCTTGGAAGATTGAGTGGGCTTCCCGGGAGTCTTAAGTATGATTGGGACAGCAGCTTTCAGTTGCTCTTCAAGCTTGGAACGTCCCGGGTTGCCAGGTTCCATGCCAGCCTTGAAAGGAGTTCTGAAACGAGGAGTACTTGAGTGTACAGGGGTTTGTAACGGTGTTCTGATGGGTGTTGCCGGGACTTTATATTGTGAATTAGACAGTGGACTCGCAGTAGTAATGGGGGAAGCAGATAGGGGATGTTGAGAGCGAGCAGATGAAAAATTCATTGGACGGGAGGACTGTGGGTTCAAAGGGGAGCTGGTTTGTATCAGGGTGGACGCGTTCCGAGTCTTTGGAACGATAAGGGGTGATTTAAATGGCTTGGGGCGAGGACCAGATCGAAGGGACGGTGAAGGTATAGGTCCGGAGGGTGTCGAGAGCCTCGACGCTCGTGAAATTGTGGGTGCGGGAGTGGAGGGGGCTTGGATGGAAAGCGATTGCAGCACAGTGCGAGATGGCGAGGCTGGAGGTAATGGTGTAGAAACAGGCTTGGGAGGGGATATTGAGTCTTCAGTGAGTCCAGCGTTTTCTTGTCCTTCCTCTTTTTCCCAACTCTCGATCTTCTTTCGCGCCTTTGCCAGTGCTTCAGCTGATGGAGCCAGTATTCGAGCGCTAGCACTTTTGAATCCCAGGCCCATTTCTGGAGGTATACGCGACGATGCTGTTTGGAAGCCAAACGATACATCAGGGTTCGGAGCATCTTGTGAAGCGCTCGGAGCCACGAATGCGCTAGCTGTGGTGAAACTCGCCGATTGATATCCAATAAAACTCTCTTCCATTGGAGCGAACCATGACGAGTGATCTTGCTCCGGTGGATGTTCTGGTGAAGGGCTTCGTTCCCGCGTGTCTTTCAGCAGCAATTCCTTTAATGAGGAAGCCGTTGAGAATCCCAGTGCGGAGGCAGCCGAAAAGCCTAGCATAGCTGAAGTAGACGAAGCTGGTGCAAATGGATTGTCGTGATCTGCTGGTAAATTTGCGGGCTCTTCCAAAGGACTGCCAGATGAGCCCCGTTCTGGTCTTTTCCCTGCAGCCTTCGTCGATATTGTCGAGGCATTTTGGGACTGATCAACTCGGTCGAATACTTCTAGTTCTTCTTGACTGGGTAGAGGGAAGTCGTCGTCGATATTTGGCGACGAAAAGTTCATGCGCCGCCTCTTACGCGAGGGAGAGGCCTGTGGTGAGTCTGTAAATATTCGAGGAAATCAACAAATAATCTGGAACTGTGAGTGTGGACATACTGACAAGATCGACGCATGAGAGCAAGAAGCACAAACAAACGCAAACACATTAGACGCGACGTGAATGGACCCACGTGACGGAGTTATCTTGCCAAATGCGGCCAGGACGAGCTCTGCTGCATCAAGCCCACGGTCTTTCTACATGGCGCTCTGCTATAGCTGAGAAGAATTCAAGCGTAAATGCTTTGGTTTCTACTTCATCTATGAGTCGAACTGTGAAGGGTGATCTCAGGGGGGCAGCAATAGCCGTCAAGGACAATATTTGCACTGTAGACCTACCCACGACATGCTCGTCAGCAATGCTCAAAGGTGCGTAACAATGGTGGCTCCTTCCTCTTCTCGTGTCTAACATGATCTCCTACAGAGTTTGTCTCGCCTTTTGATGCAACGGTTGTGCGGATTTTAAGAGAGAAGGGGGCAGATATAGTCGGCAAAACAAACTGTGATGAGTTTGGTATGGGGTGCGCCGGAAAATTGCTCTGAATAGTGGAGATGAAAGTGACACCCATTCAAAGGTCCATGAATACTTATTCGGGCCATGGACCAGTCGTCAACCCTTTCCAACACCTAAATGCTTCCACTCCCTGGACTGACCGAGAGAAGAGGGTCGCTGGAGGAAGTTCTGGCGGAAGTGCAGCCGCAGTTGCTGCTGGAATGGCATATGCGTAAGCTCGTTAAACATCTTTAATACTCCCTCGCTAATGTAGACGTCAGCGCACTGGCTACGGACACGGGCGGCTCAATAAGATTACCAGCGTCATATTGTGGCGTAGTGGGCTTAAAGCCCTCGTATGGCCTTCTGAGCAGGTAAGATCTGGCAGTTCTGTCACTTCTGCACGGGTCTAATGGAAGTCCAGATATGGCGTAGTTTCTTATGCAGACAGCTTAGATTGTGTCGGCCTTATGGCCCGGGAAGTTGACGCGGTTCAGCAAGTGTTTGGTCAGTTGTGATATTTGTGTCTTCCTACTTCTTGCTCACAGATCTTTTCAGATATGCTGAATGTATGTGACGAGCAAGATCCCACGTCTGTATCACCTTCCGTACGCGCAGAGGCTATCAAGACAGAAAAAGCAACACCATTTTGGTCTCAACAAAACCGGAATAGTCTCCGTGGCCTTCGTATAGGCATTCCTCAAGAATACTTTCCGTCAGAACTGGGGCCGGAAAACTTGAGACTTATGAATCGCATAATCCGTGACCTGTCTGCTCAAGGAGTAGAATTTGTTCCAGTCTCGTTGCCTTCAACACCTTACGCACTAAGTGCTTACTATGTTATTGCTAGTGCTGAAGCCAGCAGCAACTTGGCGAGATATGATGGTGTAGAGTATGGTAAGTCTTATTGTCACTCCCTCTGCACGGCCGCCGGCTCATAAACATGGATAGGTTCTCGTGTCGAAGTTGATGTCACTACGGATAAAACCAAAACGTCAAACGTTTATGCTCAAACTCGTGGTCGATTATTTGGGTCTGAAGTCCAAAAGCGCATACTCTTAGGAACGTATGCCTTGTCAGCCGAGTGAGGCAGTCTTATGCTCTTTCCTTTCTTCCATTCGCTAATAAGGTAAATTAGTGCATTTGACAACTACTTCCTCCAAGCACAAAGTCTTCGCCAACGCATTCGCGATGACTTCAACAGCATCTTCCGCGTACAGAATGTATGGTCGTCTGCACCCAACTCGTCGAATCCGGAAACTGTCGATGCCCTTCTGCATCTTTCCGCGATACAAACTGCACCTCTATTGGATTCACAACCTCAAGCACTGGATGCCTATGTTCAAGATGTATTGACTGTACCAGCCTCCCTGGCTGGATTGCCTGCTATGAGTGTTCCAGTCCAAGGCAGTGAGGACGGATGGCCGGTAGGATTGAGTGTTGTGGGGCAATGGGGATGTGAACGGACGGTGCTAGAGATTGGAAAGGCCATAGAGCAATGTCGATATTAGAAATGACTGAATATTATTATATATCTGCTTATTCTTTGAGACGAATACGCAGAACACCCCGCTCGTGGCATTCGGCCATCCTATTCTGCACTACCCGCACAATCTCTCCAGGTACATTGCTTCTAGCCATGAACACAAATTCGACACTGCGCAGAGTCTGTACTGTGGCCAAAAATGCATCTATCTCGTCCCACGAAACCACGTCAAACCAACTCAAAAACTCTAGTTGTATATGAAAATAAACGTTTTTCAGCACGGTAGACTGGACAGAGGTGACCATAGGGACTGTGTGCGATGGTATTGCAGGTGACATGTGAGGTAAATCGAAAGAGGACAGGTTTAAAGACGCGATGGTGAGACTTTCAAGTGCTGTGTTTTTGTTCAAATTCAACGGAGCCAGCGAAGCACCTAGGACACATTCAGCTCGCGTCTTGATATAACACTTAGAGGACAAAACCTACTATAGTCAAGATTGTAGCCAATCTCACAAGACTTCAAAGTAGCTGCCGAGCAGTAAAGGAAAGTTTGCACAGAAGCCAAATGTCTTTCTGTAAGAAACACCGCAGAGAAAGACTCCAGAGAGTGTATGAAGGGATGGAAGCTAATCTGGTGTAGAATCGGCGTGATGCTGACAGACCGCATCTCCAGCGACTTCAGAGTAGAGGTATTTTCCATTTTCTCTGGAGCCCAGGTCTCGGGTTCTTCAAGGTGGCCCACTGGAATCCAGATAACGTCGCTTAGGACCAGCTTCTCCACCCCTTTGCAGCGATTTGAGATCAGCACCTCGAACTCTCCAGACCCCCGTAGCAAACAATCAAACAAGGCCAATATTCTGGGACCGCGGAAGCCATTCCCACCTAGTATTGCCTTCATGATGGCTTCATCTACGACTTCGTATACAGACAAGCTCTGTCGTACAGTCGTGAAGTGTTGCTGCAACCGCTCTATAATATCGGGTGTCCATGCGGCATTCATTGGAGGGCCTACACTTATTTCCATGACGTTGCAGGCAGTTGGGATCGTGCATGTCGGAGAAGAGAGGAGATGGACGAGGGAATGGACGTTATTAATGTTGAGTGAGAGACTGCTAAAGACATGGTAGCGTGCACAAGGTAGGAAGGAGTGACAGACCAAGCTTGCTGCGCATAGGCTGGAAATATCGTCCTGAAGAAAATCTAGGACGTTATCGATTACTTCAGAAGGTAAGGCTGGTGGCATGAGAGTACAGACGCAAGCTTGGACAATCAATCGAATTGATAACAGCCCTTCACCTGATACCACCATCTCCTGATGCTTCCAGCTGAGCTCACGGATTATGCTATAGACTACCTTCACGGAGACAGTGAAAGCTTGAAGACTTGCAGCCTTGTCTGTAAAGACTGGCTTTCCAGCTCTCGCTTTCATATGTTTTCCGGTGGTATGGGGCTTTCGCCTACTAGAGCCTCCGCTTTACACGACATCCTGTCAGCGCCATGGAACTCTATACCCAAAGAAATGAGAGACATAACTCTATATCCCTCCAGAGAATCTCACAGCGCCTCTCACCTAAACACAATCTTCAATCATATTTCCAACGTCCGACAGCTCTCTCTTCGCGGTCTAGTTCTCTCCGGTTACCCTGCAAATGTGCTACAGCGCATAGTGAAATTCACCAAAGATGCTGGCATAGTAACTTTAGCTATGGCAGGAGTCGTATTCTGTGACGCACTCGAGTTATGCGATCTCCTCCACGCGTCCCCATCGCTCCGTACACTTTCTATGGCAGTATTGCACTTAGAAGTGGGAACTCCTTCTTTCGCTCAGGCTATGGAATCCAAATCTCCACACAAGCTTGCTGTTTCTCAGCTTGAGAATGTGTCTGTACAAGGCAGTGTAGCGTATAAAGTCCTGGAATCCATTGCCCAAGGATCCCAACCTACTTCGTTGACAATAGCGGAGTTTCAGAGTCACTGGTCCGACTACAATGCTCTCCCAGTCGTTCAATGGCTTGTATCAAGCTCCGAGAGGTTGATCGAGCTATCACTTTGCATCGACGGTTCTTGGTTTTGTAAGCAACTTATCCAGCTTATGGATCTACACTGATTCTTCATTGTGGACTAGCAGAAAGCAGAGGAGGGCATAACTTCGACCTGAGTCAAAGTGTAATGTTGAAGATCCTGACTTTGCATCTGGAGGCGCTTTCTCTCACTTGGATCATGTCCGAGTTCGAGAAAACGCTAGAATCGCTACCGCCGCAGGCTGTCTTGACCACCTTGACTATTGCGCTACCTCATGCGGATATACACCGGTTTGACTGGGAGTGGCTTGGAGGCTTTCTTGTCTTCTCTCCGACTTCTGTCCGTGCAGAGAGGCTTCTAGTTGAAGTTGAGGATTGTGGACCAACCGAAATCTCTCCTGACGAATTGATATACGTTCACAATGCATTGAATGATTTCCACGTCGCTGGGGGTATAGTCGACATGAAGGCAGGTACGTCTTTGATTCCATAAAATATCCCGATGGATGCTC
>Ga0247730_1001524_pt1 | contig 12701 bp, 14 predicted proteins | sample UWRJL073202C2_FD_180959 | JGI IMG/M metagenome (GOLD analysis project Ga0247730, IMG submission 180959) | Plant litter microbial communities from Arlington Agricultural Research Station in Wisconsin, United States - UWRJ-L073-202C-2 | ecosystem: Environmental > Terrestrial > Plant litter >...
TGTGAAAAAAGAAATTGAATGGGTAAGCGATGGCGTTACCCACAAGTTCAGCACTTATGTGCGGCCGCTCTCATACCAGACCGCTATCGGCGATATCAATGCCCGTAACGGTGTTGATTTTCTTGCCAGTCGCATCGCCTCTAGCCTTTGCGATGAGAACGGGAAGGCAGTGTTCACGGTTGCGGACTTGACTGGGCAGGACGACCCCGAGCGGGGCGCCATTGACCCAGTGCTCACGCAGTTGCTGCTGGTCGCTATTCACGAAGTGCAAAACGCGGGAAAGATTCCGGCCTCGACGAAATAGATGAAATGTGGTGCGAGCTCGTGATGAACGGGATCGGGGGCCGCACCATCGCCGAAGCGCAGGAAAACATTACCTATCCCGAGTTCATGGTCTGGTGCAAATTTCGAGGACGTCGTGGCTCCCTCAATCAAGGCATGCGTATCGAGGCGGCAATCGCCAGGCTCGCATCTTTTTATGGAAACTGCCGTGCTGGGAAAAAAGTATTCGAGATCGAGGACTTTGCACCGCACATGGATGAGCCGGTGCTCACTCTAGAGCAGGCGATGTCGTCATGGGCCTAGGGTGATTTTGGCGAGAGCAGTCAAAGACTGGTAACTTTGCTAAAAATCATGGAACGAGTAGGAGGCTTCATGCGATTTGCTATAGCTTTAATTTTCATCGCCGTACTTGCTGGTTGTGCAAGCAGCGGGCACAAAATAACGCCTGAAAAAATTCAACAAATACGTGTCGGGCAGAGCGACGCAGCCCAAATGCAAAAAGTTTTTGGGCCGCCGGTATCCCAAAGTTACGGCTCCGAAGGGAAGCTTTCAGCCAATTGGATGTATGTCCACGCCGGACCATTTGGCACCGGAATGAAACAGCAGATTCTTTCGGTTCTTTTTGATGAGTCTGGCAAGGTCGAAAAATACACCGTTATGGATGGAACGCCAGGCGGGGTGCGGCTCGGCAATTAATCATTGCCCGCTATCAATTTTTTATAAATCAAACCCCGCTTCGGCGGGTTTTTTTACGCCTGGAGATACGCTGTGGCCAACTCGCTGGGCACCCTTACTCTCGATTTGGTCGCGCGCATCGGCGCATTTACTGGGTCGATGGACAAAGCCAAGGTCAACGCACAGAAAAACATGGCGGCTATTGGCAAGGCCGCCGAGGTTGCGGGCGCCGCTATTGGCGGACTTGCAGTAGCGGGAGCCGGCGCATTCACAGCACTGATTGCCAGTTCGATTGGCACAGCCAAAGAGATAAGTAATTTATCCTCGCTTGCTGGGCTCGGCACCACAGAGTTTCAAAAATACGCCGCTGGGGCTGCTTCGGTAGGGATTCAGCAGGACAAGCTGTCGGACATTTTCAAAGACACTAGCGACAAAATGGGCGAATTCATTTCGCTTGGTAGCGGTGGTGCCAAGGACTTCTTTGACAACATCGCGCCTCTTGTTGGGGTGACTGCCGATCAGTTCAAGAAGCTGAACGGCCCAGAAGCTCTTGAGCTGTATGTGAGCAGTCTGCAAAAGGCCAACGTCAATCAGTCCGAAATGACCTTCTATATGGAGGCTATCGCGAACGATTCGACAGCGCTTGTTCCGCTTCTGAAAGATAACGGCAAGGCCTTCAAAGAGCTGGGCGAGCAGGCGGCAGTTGCTGGCGCGATTCTCGACGAGAAAACAATCGCAGCCGCTAAGGGCTTTTCCGCTGAAATGCTCGTTCTTGAGCAATATGTAGACGGCGCAAAAACTCAGATAGCAGCTCAGTTTCTACCGGTGCTGGCGCAGTTCAGCAAAGACGTTGCTGATGCGGCCAAGGAAGCAGGCGGCCTGGGCAACGCAGTTCAGACAGCTGGCGGGAAGGTTCTGACGGCGGTGGCGTTCATTGTGAATGCCGGGGATGGCGTTACACGGGTTTTCGATATAGCCGCGAACACGCTGGTTGGTCTGTATGCGACCGCGGCTGGTCGCCTTAGTCAACTGGCTGCTAGCGGTTCAGAACTGTTGGCACACCTTCCAGGCGCCACTGGAGATCAGTATGCCGAGCAGGCTAAAGCTTATCGCCAAGCCCAGAACGAGAACATGTCTGTGGCGGCCCAGGCTGCTGCCGCGATAAAAAAGGACACCGAGGAATCTCTAGCCGGCGATGCGTTGGTGGCATACGTGGCGAAAGCAAACGCTGCGGCTGCAAAGCTGGCGGATTCGGCGAGCACTCCTCTAACGGGTGAGGGCTCTGTGGCGAAGGCCGAGGCCGCGAAGCGCAAGGAAGCTGCGGCCGCGGCTAAGAAACTAGCGGCAGAGCAGTTGGCTGCGCAGAAGAAAGCCGACGCGGCAGCGGATGCAGCGGCGAAGAAGCTTCAGGATCAGTTCGAGTCGACGGAAACCGGTTATGAGCGCGAAATCCAGCTCATCAACACCACTTCTGATAAGCGCAAAGACGCAAGTGAAGTTTCTCAACTGGCATTCGAGCTTGAGTCGGGGAAGCTTGTTGGTATAAACGCCCAGCAACAGCAAAGATTGAAAGACCTTGCATCAGAACTGGACGCAAAAAAGAAGCTTAAACAGCAGAACGAGGATGACCTGAAGGTCGCCGCTTTCGCCGCTACTCTTGAAAATGATCTGCAAATCAAACGAAACGGCAATGCCCAGTCGTTGGCTGGGCTTGGATTAAGCGACAAAGACCAGGCTAGATTGCAGGAAAGTTTGGCGGTCCAGCAAAAGTATGTGCAGGACGTCAAAGATTTAAACACTGCATTCCAGAGTGATGACATCAGCGAGGATGTCTACAAGCGTGAACTCGACCTTCTAAAGTCCGCGAAGGATAAAGAGCTTGCGGTAAACAGTGAATATTACGAAAAGCTGGACGAAGCACAGAATGACTGGCTAACCGGTGTGGGGAAGGCCTGGGCGAACTATGCCGAGACTGCAAGCAACTATTCGCAAATAGCCAACGAGCAAATTACAAGCCAGCTGAATACATTGCAAGGCAGCTTTGGCGATGCCATCTATGCAATGGTTATGGAAAACCAAAGCCTCGGAGATTCTTTCAGAAACATTGTCGACGCGATGGTTGCCTCCTTGATCAAAGGCCTGGCCGACATGGTTGCTCAGTGGCTTATCCACCAGGCTATCAAGCTTGCCATCGGCACAGCTGGCGACACCGCTTCGGTTGCGGCGGCGACTGCCACCGGCACGGCAATCGCTGCGGCATACGCCGCGCCCGCCGCGTTGGCATCGCTGGCTTCATTTGGCGCCAACTCCGTACCCGCAACCGCAGGGATTATCGCCACCACCGCCGTTGCGGAGGGCATTGCTCTTTCGGGTATGGCGCACGACGGGATCGACTCTGTCCCCCAAGACGGCACTTGGCTGTTGCAGAAGGGTGAGCGCGTAACCACCGCACAGACAAGCGCAAAGCTAGACAAGACCCTTGCCGATCTGGGAACAGACTCCAGCCAGCGCAACGCATCCGGTCGCGGTAAAACTGCGAGCATTACCCAGAACATCAACGTGAATGGGGTAATTGATAACAGGACCTCCGGCCAACTTCAGCGGGACGCTGCTCGTAAACAGAGACAGGCATCGAGGCTCAACTGATGTTCAATGAAACCCGTCTCCTGGACTGCGTGTCGTACGGCTCGCAGTTCGGGCAGGAATTCAACACCCGTATCACTACCCTTAAGTCCGGGCACGAGCGCCGCAATGCCAACTGGACACTGCCGCTTGGGCGTTACAGCGTGAGTTACGACGCGCTTCGCCCAGTTGATCATCCGTTGGTTCGCGGTGCTCACATGTCATGCATGGGCAGCTTGATTGCGTTCCGCTTCAAGGATTGGACTGACTATCAGGCGCAGCGGCAACTGATCGGCGTGGGTACCGGGGCGTCGCAGACGCTGCAACTGGTGAAGAACTACGCCTTCGGCCCGATCAGCCTGGCGAGGACGATCAAAAAGCCGGTGCCGGGAACGGCAGTGATTTTTGGATACGACTTGCCACTGGATGCGACAGTCGATTACACCACCGGTCTAGTTACTGTCACGGCCCCGACCGGCGCGCCGATCACATGGTCAGGCGAATTCGATGTGCCTGTTCGATTTGAGTCAGACCGTCTTGATGTCGACCCGATCGCTCAACGCAACAACGAGTACATCCTGAGCGCTGATGTCGATCTTGTTGAGGATCGTCTATGAGAACGATCCCGACCGCGCTCAAAGCTCACCTTCAACAAAACGTGACGACTACGTGTCGCCTGCTCAGCATCACTCTGCGCGAGGGCGGGGTATTCGGTTTGACCACGCTGGACAGGAACGTCGATTACGACGGAGTGACATACATTGCCGCAAACGGTTTCGATCCATCGGTGATAGCGACTGATACCGGCCTTTCCGTGGATAACGCCGAGGCCACTGCGCTGCTTGCGGTCAATGTCCCTGGTATCTCGCTCGAAATGGCGATGGCCGGCGACTTGGATGACGCTTCGTGGGAACTGCGCCTAGTCAACTGGGCCGACCTCAGCATGGGGCACATGGTCATCGATGCTGGAGACATTGGCGAAGTAACGGTATCGGGGGAATCCATCTACATACCCGAACTGCTCAGCTACGCCATGCGGCTTAAACAGAGCATTGGTTATGTGTGGTCCAGGCGATGCCGCGCGACATTCGGGACCGATCCGAATACCCAGACGGGTTGCGGCGTGGATGCTTCAGGTATGTGGCGCGCCGGTACTGTGTCGGCGGTAGGCAGCGAGCCTCAGGTGGTATTCGCGGCCGCCGGATTGTCGCTTGATCAAGAACCAGTCCCCGGCCGATTGCGCTGGACGTCAGGCCCTAACCGGTCTTCGCGGCTTTACCAAGTGGAAGGCTACAGCGCAGTCAGTCACACGATCGCCTTGCTTGAGCCGGTTCCATTTCTGATCGAGCCAGGGCACCAGTTCGAGATCCGTCGCGACTGCAACAAGTCACCGAGCTTCTGCAACGCATACGGCAACTTAATCAACTACAAGGGCGAGCCATTCATTCCGGTCGGAGACGGCCTGGAATCGATGACGCCTGGCTCGCAGGTTTTTGGAGGTCTGAGTGGATCAGCAATTGTCGATTGACGCGGCCATTGCCGAAGCTCGCACATTCATCGGGTGCAAGTGGCGGCATCGCGGCAGGAGCAAATACGGCATCGACTGTATCGGTTTGGTCGTACTTGCGATGGCCGCCGGCGGGATGTTGATGCGTGATCGCGTTGACTACAGCCGCACGCCGCACATGGATGGTCTTGAGCGTGAGATGGTCGAGCACTTCGGCGATCCTGTTGATGATCTTTTGCCGGGGGATGTGGTTCTCATGGCTTGGGATGGTGCGGTTGAGCCTTCGCATGTCGGCATGATCGCGAGCAATGACATAGGCCTGACACTGATCCACAGCTTCAGCCAAATCAGCGTCACTGAACACGGTATCGACGAGGCCTGGCGCCGGCGCATCATCCGAATTTATAGGCCCTGGCCATGAGCCTGTCAGCGACGATCTTTGGTCGCGATAGCCTCATATTCAAAGCGACGAACATTCTGGGTCTTGGCCTGCCAGGGCTCATCGACAAGACGTTCGGGCCAAAGGCTGCCAAAGGCCCGAAGCTTGGCGAGATCGGCCAGCAAACTGCCAAAGAGTCAGAGCCACGCGTAATCGTCTGGGGTCGCGTCCGGCCCATCGGCGGCAACCTGATTCATTGCCAGTCGCCAGTAAAGCGGATGGTCAAAGAGTCCGTAGACAGCGGCGGCAAGGGCGGCAGCACCAAGAAGACACAGAAAGTTGAGCACGTATTCCGGACCTACGCTCTGGGTGTCTGCGAAGGACCGATCACGGCTTACTCAAGGATTTGGCGCAACAGCAAGCTGGTGTACGACGCGCGCGGTAATGATTGGGGCCGAGCCAATAACAGCGTGTTCCTGAAAGCATACAGGCTGTATCTGGGTCTGTGGACGCAGATGCCATCCCCAGACCTAGAGGCAATCTGGGGTGCAGGCAACGTGCCGGCGTATCGCGGCACGGCGTACATGGTTGCGTTGAACGAAGATTTGACCGACCTCAGCGGTGCTGTTCCCCAATGGCAGTTCGAGGTCGAGCGCGCCGAGGGCTATCCGCTGACTTCGAGACCGTATGCGATCGAGGAAATAGAAGGGGTGGCATCTATTGGTTCAACCGTTGCGGCACCCTGGCAGGGCCTGATCGAGGGAATCGCGTCCGGTGGATCGACTATTCAAGATGGCTCACTAAGGACTCTGTTGCGCCAGGTCGCAGTGACCGAAGGCGTTGCTTCAGGCGGATCAAGCATACCTGATGGGACACTGCGAACGATTCTTCGCACCGTCTCGAACACGGAAGCTATCGGTTCCACAGGTTCGACATTGCCGAGCGGCGAACTGAAGCGAGTTCTAATTCCCTATCTAAATTACGCGCCGGAAGGATTGAGTTCCGCTGGCAGCACCATCACGGGCGGTACTCTTGTATGAATGACACCATTGAGTTGGTTTCTGAAGTTGCGGGTTTCTACACTTTGGAGTTGTTCAGGGTTGATGCGACCGGCGCAGAGATTAAAGGCAGTCGCCGGCGCCCGGTGCCAACGTTCAAGAATTTGATCACCAATGCTGGCCTTGATCGAATGGGGGCGTTCACCGATTACACAAACTTCTGCCAGGTCGGCAGTGGTGCAACGCCGCCAGCTGTGGGCGACAGCGGATTGGTCGCTAAAGTCGCAGGGGTTGGAACACCGGTTTCGCGCGTTACGGCCAATCAGCCGTCCGCCCCTTACTATGCTTCGACAACAAAGACGTTTGAATTTGGCGTTGGAGTAGCGGCCGGCAATCTTTCAGAGGTAGGCATAGGCTGGGCGGATACCGGATCGTTGTTCAGCCGCGCGCTAATCGTTGATGGTTCTGGATCTCCAACAACCATCACAGTGCTGCCCGATGAAATTCTGCAGGTCACTTATCAGTTGCGCTATTACGCCCCTACTGTGGATAACAGTGGCAACTTAACGCTGAATGGCGTTTCAACTGACTGGGTTTCGAGGGCCTCTAATGTGACTGTCGCTGTCGGCGGCTGGAATTCGCCTGGTGACACTTCAGCGGGGTTCGACAGCACATCTTCATACCAGCGAGTTCATGATGGGGTTGTGAGTGCTGATGTTACTAGCAGCCCAAGCGGCACGCAGTCGGAACGCACCAGCGCGAGCGATGCCGCGTACAGCGCGGGAAGTTATGCTCGCTCAGGCAACTGCGTTTGGGGCCTGGCCCAAGGCAACTTCGCCACCGGCATCAAGTCTGCTTTCGTTCGTCATGGTGTTGGCTCCTACCAGATCGGATTCACTCCAGCGATTATGAAAACCAGTAGCCAGGTCCTGACGCTGACGTTCCGTCATGCCTGGGCTCGGAAAGCGCTGTAATGCTGCCCGATAACGTTTTATCGACCAGTCCGGTTCGAGGGAATCTAACTGGCGCCCGCGCGATGGCAGTCACCAAATTCATTGATTACGAGGACGGAGGTGTTGCGTTAAACGACTCCAGTAAGGGCAATGCCTATCAGGTATGGCGTGGGCGCCTGATTCGGAATCAGGTCTTGCTCAGCGCCCCCAATACGCCGGAATTCTTGCTGTTTGAGGCCTCGGGGATCACTGAGATCAGTTTCACCTTCGATCAAAACATGCGGCCGGTGCTGGCGTTCGTTCAAGCGGGAATCGCGAAACTTCGATGGTACGACCCATTAGCTGGCGCCCAGGTCGTCACCAATTTGCCCGCAAACACCATCACTCCGAAAGTCATCCTCGACGATAAGCGACAGACCCAAAACAGTAAGGGTGATGTGATTCTGGGTTATGTGCGCAATGGCGGCCTGTATTTCCGACAGCAGCGCGAGCGCTACCTAGTTGAACGCCTCTTGGCATCTGGCATTAAAAGCGGAATTTTGCGCATCGGCTTTAGCGATCAGCTTCGGCTGCAATTCATGATGGAGGTTCCACCTTGAGCCAGGCCTACGACCCGCTGGACTGTAGCTGGGCTCTATCCTCGATTGTTGCTGAAATCTGCGAGCGGGCGGGCATTCCTTTCGGGCGATTCGACGTGTCACTCCTGGAAGGTTATGTCGACGGGTATTGGACCTCGAATGCGAACTCAGCTGCCGGCGGCATCGAGACACTGTCCGGCGTGTTCACTTTCGACCCGGCCAACTTCGGCGGGGTTCTGCATTTTGTCCCGCGCGGCGAGGCACCAGTGGCGTCAATCTTCAGAGATGATCTTGTCGACGACGGTAAGGAAATCGAAAAGGTCAGCCGTCGCGACAGCATCACGATTCCAAGGGTTATCAACCTCGAGTATTACGACACCGATGGCGGACTGACGCCTGACAAGCAGACCTCCGATCGCAGCTTCGACAATCGAACCACTTCCGAAAGCTCCAGCGAAACCGCCGTGATTATGCGAGCCGATGACGCTGCGCGCGCGGTGGTAGTTGGACACAAGATCAGTATTGAAGAGCAGCGCGGTGAGATTGAATTCTCGCTGCCTGACAGCTGGATCGACCTAACCACCAGTGACGTCATCCTGTATGAGGGAGAACGATTCCGGATTACCGATTGCGAAATCGATGATGGACAGCAGAACTACAAGGCGACCTACGACCGGGCCAGCGCCTATCAGTCGAACATTCAGGGGGTTCCGGCCAGCGTCCCGTCGACGCCGCCAAGCCTGATCGCCAGTGAATCGAGAATGGAGTTCATCGACTCTCATATACTTCAGTCAGCTGACGATGCGCTGGGCTATTACATCGCTGTGTCGAGCCTGACCCTGGACTGGGAAGGCGCAGTGGTTGAGATGAGCAGGGATGGTGGAGCGAACTGGATCGACTCAGACGGCACCATTTCCAACGCCATCATGGGGTCTATGACCTCCAGCATTGCTGCGCACTCCGCTGATTATCGGGATGACCGGAACACCTTTACGGTGAAGTTGCTTCGCGCTGACATGGAGCTTCTGCCGGCTACCTTCACAGAAATTCTCAACAGATCCAACCTGGCGATTATCGGAAATGAGCTGATCAACTTCTCAACTGCTGAGCAGATCGGGGACAACGATTGGCTGCTGGGTGGATTGCTGCGTGGGCGTAAGGGTTCGGCGGCCGTCTCCCACGTAGCGGGTGAGCGGTTCGTGTTCCTCGACCGGGCTGACCTGGCCTTTGTCGAGGCGGAGCTTTTCGAGCTTGGGCGATCACTCACTTTCCGGGTGACGTCTTACGGCCTGACTGATGGGCCAACAACTACGGTCACGTTCCAGGGCCGGTCCCAGCAGGAACGACAACCGGCTTACCTAAAAGCCCATCGTGACGGAGCCAGCCTGGTCGCGTCCTGGCAAGGAGTGGGGCGGCTGGGTGGCGGGCGGGGGGTTGGCATGGGCCGGTACTTCATCGGCTACCGCGTGACGCTCGGCGCGAACACCTACGACACCACCGGCATGACGCTGACGATCCCCTACGCCGCAGGAACGCTCAGCGTTCAGCAGAACAATTCAATCACGGGCTTAGGCCCGGCAATCTCGGTGAACATATGAGTGTCAGCACCAACAACGCTATCCCGTTTGTGCCGGAGAACACCATTGATCCGGCGGCGGGCCTCAACGAGGCAATAAACACAATTGATGTCCTGCTGCAGCTTGCGGTGCTGACGGTCAACGGCAATACGCCGCCGGCTAGCCCCGCCGCAGGGGACCGGCACGTCGTTGGCACAGCTCCGACCGGTCTTTGGGCTGGTCAGGCTGGCAAGGTCGCCCGCTTCCTTGATGGGTTCTGGTCATTCTTCTCGGCGCGATATGCGTTCAATCTGGCTGACGGCATTCTGTACGGGCGCGTATCGACAACCTGGTCGTCTGTCGCTGGATCGTCTGCTCCAGCATGGGGATCGATCACCGGCACACTGTCTGCTCAGACGGACCTGACCGCCGCGCTGGGCCTGAAGGTCGACAAGGTCGCAGGCCTGCAACTTTCCCAAGAGAGCTACACGACTCTCGAAAAAACCAAGCTGGCCGGTCTCGATCCGAATCACTTCCGCGGAATGTTCGCCACCCTGTCCGCACTTCAAGCGGCAGTGCCCACGGCGAACGTCGGCGACTACGCCTTCGTCGATCCGGCGTCGGGCTCTGACGTCATCCAGTACCTGTGGGACAACAACGACAGCAAGTGGGTGTACAACGGCCCGACTGCTGGCGTCACCGCAGCTCAGGTCAAGACGCTGTACGAGTCGAACGCCAATACCAACGCATACACGGATGCGGAGAAGTCGAAGCTTGCCGGTGTTGCTGCTGGCGCGCAGGTGAATACTGTCACGTCTGTAGCTGGGCGGACTGGCGCGGTGGTGCTCGCGAAAGCTGATGTTGGGCTGGGCAACGCCGACAACACGGCCGACAACGTCAAGCCGGTGAGCGCTCCACAGCAAACAGCGATTGATGCGGCAATCACTGGCAATAAGCGCAAGTGGAACGGAGGCTTCAACCGATACAACACCAGCCAAACCCTTACTATTGCCCAGCTTGGTCGAGTGATCTGGTTCACAGCTCCAGGTTTAACTTGCACGATGCCAGCCCCAGCCACCGGCGCCGCTGGCGATTGCTACACGATACGAAACGGCACCACTGGGACACTTACGATAACCACGCCTTCAGGTTCGATATACCCCGAGGCAGATAACTTAGCGACGCAGTCGTATGTGCTCGGGCCCCGCGAATGGGTTGAAGTTGGAACGGACGGAGCTAACTGGTGTTTTAACCTTCGCGGGCGGTTAGACCAAGCGTCTCCGCTGGATAGTCCGGCATTCACTTCGTCCGCCCAAGTCGCAGGCCCTGTAAAGCCCGGTCAGTACACCCTTACAACTTTGCCTTCAGCTTCAGCCTTCAGTGGCTACGAAATCGACGTAACCAACGCTACCGGCGGCTCCAAACGCTGCCGATCAAATGGCACCGTTTGGCAAATCCTCAACACCACAACCACAGTGAGCTGATCATGGCCGTTCCCGTGTATTCCGAAGAAACGTTTTTTTATGAAGTCCTGCTGCGTTTTGGTGAGGTTGCGCCGAACAAGGGCAAGCTGACCGGGGCAAGCCTCACCCAGCTCACACAGTTGTTGAGGGATGGCGTGCTGCTGAACAGCACGATCAATCCGCCAGAACAGCTGGCGCTGGTTGATGGTGAGTCTGGGATTAAGCTCGGCGATGTGCTGGGCGAGGTGAATGCAAACACCATCATCGACAACCAGGTTCTAAGCGCAGCCAATCAGTCCTTGTCCGCAGAAGTCGCGGCGGCGACCACTGCGAACCAAGACCTGGGCACCGAATTGGGCCTGACTCGCGAAGAGTTGACCGCAGCTCAGGCCGAGATCCAGCGCCTCACCGATCTACTCAACCAATCTGTTGCAGTAGCCGAGCCGGCGCAGGCAGAAACCCCGCCCTCTGAATAACGCCACACCGGATACGCAGGCCCGCCATGAGCGGGTATTTTTTTGCCTGGAGGAAAGTGATGACTGTCACAGATAAAGATCGTGACGTGCTGGCGCGTACGCTATGGGGCGAAGCGCGCGGCGAAGGTCTGGCCGGGATGGTGGCCACGGCTTGGACAATCCGCAACCGGGTGAACGACGGCAAGGATCGATCGTGGTGGGGCGAGGGCTATGCCGGCGTATGCCAGAAGCCTTACCAGTTCAGCTGCTGGAACGCGAACGATCCGAACTATCCCTTCCTAAGCGGCACCAGACCAATTCCGAAAGCCGAGTTCGCCGTGTGCCAGCTTGCGGCGCAGCAGGTTATCGATGGCGTGAAGCCAGATCCAACCGGCGGCGCAACCCACTACTATGCGACGACCATGCCCAATCCGCCGAAGTGGGTGGTCGGTGCGAAGCAAACGTTAAAGCTTGGGCATCACGTTTTTTTCAAGGACGTCCCCTGAGGTCGTCCCGAAATAGTGGTCCGGTACCCCGTGCTGCCGCATTACCGTCTCGCGCTGGTGCAGCACTCGTTTTAGTCCGTCAATCTGTCGCCAGACCTCAGTGCCGTCGATGTTCTGCTTGGAAATCATCGCGGCCTGCTTTTTTACCTCGGCGGCCAGCTTGTCACGCTCAGCCGTGAGAGCCGTGTGCATGTCTACCAGCTTGACCTGATTTTTCCGGTACCGGGTCAGCTCCTCCTGGAGCAAGCGGTTTTCCTCCTCGATGAGGTGGACGTGCTGCCGAAGCATTTCTTCTGGGGTCGGGCAGTCCGGCCAGTTCTCGGCGTCGTAGTCAATTTCCATGATGAATCCGAATACTGTTTGGATATACAGTAATGGAATTGAGTAAAGATGGCGAAGTTCATCTGACGGGCAGTCGAATTCAGTTGCGGGAACGGCGGCTAAGCGTAAATCACAGGGGGAGTTGAGGGTCGGCAGGACGCCGGGAGAAGGGTTGCTGAAGTGTCTAATACTACCTCGTCTTACCTCGGTTCTATTGACCCTAAGCTGGCCGATATGGGGCTTTCTTTTTAGACAGAAAAAAAGCGCACGCCGTGTGCTTCATGGCGTGCGCTTCTATTTTCACCCTACTGTTGCATCATCGGGGTGTGTGCGGAGAGATCGGAAATTGCTTTATTCATCAGGTCTTTAGGCAAATTCGTTGGGAGGTGGGGGCAAAGATGTGACA
>Ga0247730_1001525_pt1 | contig 12694 bp, 8 predicted proteins | sample UWRJL073202C2_FD_180959 | JGI IMG/M metagenome (GOLD analysis project Ga0247730, IMG submission 180959) | Plant litter microbial communities from Arlington Agricultural Research Station in Wisconsin, United States - UWRJ-L073-202C-2 | ecosystem: Environmental > Terrestrial > Plant litter >...
GGGCACACCGGCTGCAGATGCAGCTAGAACTCGACGATTATCTAAACTATAGACTAGCCCATCCTTTTCAAATACTCGAACAGCTGGCAAGTCAGCTGGAGAAATCTTTCCAGATTTCAAATCATCAATCGTTGTTTGAAGAACCTTACCATCCGAAAAGCTATTCTTAACACTATCCTGCGTGAATCGAATATCTTTTGGATTAGCATATCCAGTTAAATTATCCGGAAATGCAGACGGCATTTTCTGCCCAGAGCCACTTATACCTTTTGCACCACCTATCGCTTTGCCCAAAGCAATGGCTGCGGCGAATTTTAGAAGATCCTCCCTGCTGGCGCCATTATCTACAAGGTTGATTACCCCCGGCACATCTACGGGAGCCAAGTTTGAACCGATTAATCCATCCTGCTGAGCAAGCGTGACAATCTTCTCGTTGCTTAGTCCTTGACGCTTCCACTCGGCGATCTTCTCACTAGTCCTAATCGCATCGACGTAAGGATTGCCGATCACTCCCGCCGGCGCCCAATCCGCGCCTGAAAGCGAAAGAAAATAGGGGTCAGACCACCATTAATGTAACCGTGGTCTGCCCCCTATTTTCGCTATTTTCGAATATTTACCCCGCAGGAACCGCATTGATATCAAACTCACCTTGTCCGTCAATTTCAGAGTCTGCTCTCAACACTTTAAAATCGCAGCTTTCCAAATTCAAACGAACATTTATCGCATGTGCCCCACTTGAAGAGGGCATTATAAATTCAACCTGAAGTGAATAATCTCCTTCACGCAGCTCTAGAGGAACCGAATCCGAAATACTACCAACTTCAATATTTCTGTCTCTCACCGTGAAGGGAACTTTAAAGGCCCTAACCACCTCCGCGCTCATGGCTGGTACTTGTTCATTAACGAAGAAATTTATTATATGATCCCCTTCATCAACTAAAGCTCTAAAAGAGACGCTCCCCAACCTCCACGCAAATCCTTGCGCAAAACTACGATCGCTCCAATCGTTATATGGCTGATCAAGCGAACTCAAAAATACGCAAAATTGCGAATAAGACAAATATATACTTTCGCTAAACCTAGCCATTAGTCCACCACCTTAATTCTGACTTTCTCGCCATCGGAGAAATAGGGGTCAGACCACCAATATACATTGGTGCACTAATCGTGGTCTGCCCCCTATTTCCTTCAGATAGTTTTTTTACGGCACCTACCAGCGCCTCTACGTCATCTAGGTTTTTTGAGTCCTTCTCAATAGGAAGTATGTTTGGCGGCAAAGCCGAATAAATTTCTAAAATTCCACCTAAAACTTCCGCGCCACTCTCGTCTATCTCGTCAATAAATCTCGGCGGAGTAACGCTCCAAATTCTTGACGCAGCAACCTCATTCACAAGCTGCTGCACATTAGATCTAATAGACTTGTCCAAATCCTGAGCCACGTAAAAAATTAACTTTTGCTTCGCAAGCTCTAGCGGTATGGAATGCATTACTCAGCTCCTTTTTTCGGAGGGTATGCCGGGAGAGCTGACCCTTAAAAAGGGACGGATTTATTTAAGCTTGGCCCTGACCGGTAAGTATTAAACAAATCTTTCCCTTTTTCTCCATTTTTCTCAAATAGACAAGCCGGACGGGTCTCTACCCCTCCTCACAAATAAGTACTTAGCTTATCGACCAACCCGACCCTGCCAATATAATCAACAATGTACTCGGCAGCACCTTCGTCCGCTTCAGCTATAACCGCGGACATTTCTTTCGAACGTCCTGCTTGCTTATAAGCCTCGTGTGCGAAAAAACCAACTACCAACAACACCAAAATCAAACTGTCCTGTTCTAAGCTGCCCTCGACAAAAAGATGCTCGGCCAAGGGGCCGTTTTGCACCTCTTCCGAGTCCAAGTAGTAGGCCAGCCGATCAGGCTCTACACTGTGGTCTTGCAGCCATGACCAACACAACTTTACAGCCTCACGGCATTTCTCTTGCGTCGCCACCTGCGTAGAAAAGCTATTCAATACGTGATCAATAACCCGAAGAAAAATAGTCGCCTTCTGAGTCCATGGCAGATCATTGACGAGAGCCAATACTTGCTTATTGTCCATTGACGATCTTCCCACCTTTAACCAGTACAGTAAGACGATTCGCCATTATAAAAATAGGGGTCATAAAAATAGAATAAGAATAGGGGTCAGACCAGCAATATACATAAGTGCACTAATCGTGGTCCGCCCCCTATTTTCCTCCCCTATTTTCCTTTCTATTTCCCTGACCCCTATTCCCCTCAACTCAGTAAACCATATAAAAAACAAGAAAATTCATCAGACAACTTTCTAATATTCATATCCGATGAGTCCACTTCGACTACAGACCAGTTGTCGTTTGTATCGAAGCCGAAGCATCGGCCCTGCATATCATCTCCGAAAAATCGAATATCCCGAAAAGCGTTAGCAGTACCTGCATCAAAAATCTCTTCAGCCTCTAAAAAGCCGCTGTAAAGCATGATACCTGCATAGTCAATTTCTCCAGCACCAAAGTCTTTTAAGAATGCCAGATAATCTTCGGGAACATTTTGAAAACTGTCTCTTATCGCACGTAAAACTGCATCATCCACAGCGTCTAACCCATCCAATAAATGCTCATCTTTCTTCTCTCGCATCAAAACTTCAAAGTTCTCCATCAGAGCCTCTCTATTTTTTATCTGAGAAAATTTCTCGCGCTACGCTCCCCGCGCGATGGATTCCACCTTGGTGCTGATCCGGGAATCTAGCAGGGTGCATGTTCCACCATTCATTAGGCCCCCCAAAGCTATTTTCAATAATATGATGTGCATCGAAAGGTTGCCCCGCCTTTCGTGACACTGTAAGCCCATTCTTAGCAAGAACGTCCTCAGTATAGCGCGGCCACATTTGGCCTGTATTAGCCTCCCATTGACTGATTAAGTCATTCTTCACTTTATTGAACTGCTTCCTATTAATATCAGACAGCTCCGGAGAAAGCTTGGTGAATTCTTGCTCGCGCAAAATGTTGGCGAGGTTAGCACGTTGTTCATCTGTCACTTTAAATCCGGTCTGCGCTTCGAGTTCTTTAAGATAACGACGAGCCTGACTCGACAGTTCAGTGAAACCTTTCGCACCCTGGGCTAAAAACTCACCCGACTCCTCCGTGGCCAACTTCTTTTTCGCCAAGGCAGCGGCAATGACCTCTGAAATCTTCCCACCCAAGCGCACACCGGCAAGAGAAAGCAGCGCATCATCCAACGCCGTGACCGGTTCAGCCGATTTCCTGGCGAGTACCAACAGCCTCGACATCGCGTCTTTTGAAGCCAAGTCGTTGGTCGAGACGTTAATGATTTCCGTCGCATGAGCATCTGCCTGCTCCCGACCGTACTGAGCCCATTTGTCAGCCAAGGGCAATTCGCCATAGAGGCCTTTGCCCAGACCATTAAACAGGCTTGTGTCTACAAACTGCTCTTTGGTCGAATTGAACGCATACACCGCAGAGCCATTGGCAATAATTGGGGTACCGTCTTTCCACGTTAATGGAATCTTCTGATCAGCCAATTCTTGAATCGCGCCTCTGGCAATCACCAAATCACGATCCAGCCAATCCCGCGTCGGGTCGTTGCCCCAGTTCTTTTCCAGTGCGTCTAAACGGGCGTTTTCGACGGCATCGACCTTTGATCCTGCTGCCATACGCAGCAAGTCTTCCCACGAGGCATCCGATTTCGGCTTGAGCCTGGTTTTCTCTAACTCTTCAGCTTTCTTCTTGAGTAGCGGCACCTCTTGGGTCAGGTGAAGCTGTCGATTGAATACTTCGACGCCGTAACCGGTCCCGCTACCGACAGCAGCGCCGCCGGTGCCATTCCCGGCGCCTGCTCCAGCCCCGATCCCGGTCGCAACCAACGCGGCTATGTTGTCCTGACTGGCCTCAGATAATTTGCTGTTCTCAAGCGCCTTTGCAATCGAGGGCATCAACGCAGCAGAAGCACCGGCCCCCAACGCGCCACTCTGTACGTTGCCGCTGGACAACCCAATGGCCGCCCCTGCCAACGCGTGCAACATGACACGTGCTGCTCCACCTTCAGCCCATGCGGCTCGAGTGGCCGCGTCCGATTTCGGGTTAAGGGATTGCGCCTCGGCGTAATCACCCACGCGCTTGAAGATCTCGCTGGAAGCTGTATTGGCAACGATACCGACTGTCGTACCGACGGGCGCGCCACCAAGGCCCGCGGCGATCAGTCCCGTCGCGATATCGGCCATCATTTTCTTGTCGCCGCCGAACTGCCACCGCTTGGCTTCCGAATAAGCCAGATCAGCGGCACGGGCGGTATCAGCAGCACCAGGCGCGCCTGCGTCTGCTTGTTCCTTCGCCGCCTGCCCAAGCCTCTTGGCCTCATCGGCCTTCGCCCTGCCTACCGCACTGATCACCCCACTGACCAACTGCGCCGAGCTTTGGATCAGGTCAATACGCTCTTGCATGGCCTTTTCATCAGGCCGGTCGAGTTTCTGATTGGCGTTGGCGGTGTCGCGGTTCAGCCCCACCAGGTCATTGGTACCTTCGGCACTGCGAACCACAATCGTGCCTTCGCTGACCGCGCTACGGGTGTAGCTATGGTCTTTTTCCTTGAGCGCTATCGGGATGCTGCCGCCCATCGAGGCACCGCTGGTGCTGCTGGACGACACCGAAATACCGGCAGACTGACTTTTGATTTCGCTGACATTCTTGATGTCGCTGACGATCAGGCGGTCAGTGCTGAGCCGGTTCTTATCAGCTGACGCTTCACTGGCAATCACCGCACCTTGCAGGGTGGTGTTCTTGCCGACATTGATGTCGTAGCCGCCCGTGCCCGCATACAAACCGCTCTGGTCGGTCACGCCCTTGTAGTCGCTGTTCATATTGGCGGCGGCAAGGTTCGCCGAGCCCGCGACGGTAGAGCCGTAGCAGAACGGAGGGATGCAGATACTCGCGCCGAAGCCTGCGCTGCTCTGTTTGCTGCGCGACGACTCGGTGTCCTGGAGGGAGATGATATTGAGGTTGCCGCCAATATCTGCCTTGATACGGTCCGCACGAACCTGGGCGCCTTTGAGGGTGGTATCGCCACCGCTTTGTAACAACAGGCTGCCCGTATCGAGGGTGCTATTGACCTGAGTGACGGAGTTACCGTTGCCATTGTTCCTGGCCCCCTGCGCACCGAGGTCGAGGGTGAAGCCGTTTTGCTCGCCAATATTGAAGCTGGCACCAATAGCGGTTTTACTTTTCGACCCTTCGTTTTTGCGGTCGGTGGTGTTTTGTGCGCTTTGCATCAACACATCGTTTTTGGCTAACAACAAGGTGTTGGCGGCTCTCAAGCTGCTGCCAGTGATCTGGATATCACCCTGAGTTCCCGTCGCAGCGCCCGTGGCAACGATCGACAAGTCTTGCCCTGCGTTGAGCGTGCTCTGCTTGGCGGTGACGCTGTTGTATTCGCTGCTGTTCTTGCTGCGATTATTAGCCAGTTCAGTACCGATCTTGATCAGCGAACCGTTGCCGGGCGTGCCGCCGGTTTTGTTTTTAAAGCCGGAGCTTTGCGCATTGGCGTCCGAGGCCTGGCCGTTCAGGTTGTAAGCGGCGAGGGCTGCCTGGGCGATTTTGACTGCCTTGAGTCGTGGGTCATCAGCACTACGGGCCGCTTTGACCGCGTCGCGCATGCTGGTGGCGGTGTCCACCACCGAGCCCGCGATCACCCGCCCAACGGCCAAGCTCTTGGAACTGTCCTTACTGGTCTGACTGGCCGTCTCCATCCCCGAGGTGACGGTGACATTCGCCCCACTCAACTCCATGTTCTTGGTGCTCACCAGATCACTGGCCACCACCTTCAACTCACGCCCCGCCCTCAACGACACATTGCCCGCACTGGAACCAATCGTGCTGCCGGTCAAGGTCATTTCATTGGCCGTGCCGTTGTGCTTCGAGCTGTTGATGTACAGCTTCTGGTTGCCGGTCATGTCATCCAGACCGAGCTTGTTGCCGGTAGGGAAATAGGGGTCAGGGAAATAGGGGTCAGACCACCATTAATGTAACCGTGGTCTGACCCCTATTTTCGGAAACCATTACGTGCGCCACGCAACCAAGAGAAATTCGCCCCGCTTATTTGGGGGCTTTATAAAAATGTGGCCTGACCCCGATTACCCCTTACTTCATGAAACTTTATGAGTGAAGAATCCAGAAATCCATATCATGGATCACCCAGTATTTATTTTCAGTTGAAATTAATTTATCAAAATCACTGGATGCCTTCGCATCCCATCTCAAAGGAGCGTAATCCTCATGAGCTCTATCCCAATCAGTGTGTCGCAGCACCTTATTATCAAGATCAATAAAGAATTTCGGAAGCCTCATTCTCAAATTATCAAGTTCATCCGACCGCCCCTCCGCGTCATTGGACAAAATAGCTTCGATATGTCGATAAATCTCAAAGAGATGTTCCGGAGAATATCCAAAACAGAAAAAGTCCCGCATTTCCTCAACAGAAAACTCAATCAAACTTGCAGCTTCTAGATACCGAGAAAAGGTATTGACATCCAGCACAGGGATGCCACCTCTAAAATTAGCTACTACATCATCATAAAGATCCGCGTCCATTTCACCAGCATCTATATAGGCTTTGTACTCCACCCCAACATCGATGCAATAGTTTTCTTTATCATCAACAACATAATAATATTTGCCACTTACAACAAACATGGCCACATCTTTTCGCCCTTCAAAAATATCATGAAGTACATCATTTAAGTCATTTTCCAAATTCATCAAAAAACTCCTTGCTCGTTATCACTCTAGCTTTTGAAGAACTCTGCTCTATCAATCTATCCCAAACTTTTTTAAAAACGGGGACGTAGAAAAACGGGGACGGATTTATTTAGGTTTGGCGCTGGTCGGTACTAAATAAATCTGTCCCCTTTTCTCGAAACTCAAACAAAAAGGGTGTCTGGCCCCGATCACCCACTCGAGATGCTCGTCCATACTGATGTGGATGTTGCTGTAAAATTCGCATCATTAGCCGCTGGTTTACCGTTACCGACTAACTTTGTTTCACCAGACGGCGAGCCGCTCGCAGGTCCTTTTGAACCATCAACTTACCCAGGAAATGTGATTTCCATCTAAGTAATATAGTCCCTCAAGCCTTCCTGAAATTTCAGGCAGCTCGAGAAGGGAATCTGAAATATATGAGAAAGGAAGTCCGTTCCTTAGCTCTTGAGCTCTTGAGCTCTTGAGCTCTTGAGCTCTTGAGCTCTTGCAGAGTAGTCTGCCCAAGAAGGTTCAACCATCCCATTCCATAATGTAACAAACGAGCCATCTTCAAGAAGAATGACAGGCTTTAAGTACTCAACTTCCCCACCGCCATCCCAGTACAGATAGCCCAAGTAACTAGAACCATCTCCCCCAACAAAACTAGCGCGAACGATTATTTGAGCGTCAGTACAAGTTTCCTTATCAATGAGAGGGCGAACTGTTAACTCATCTTCCGCAGACTCATCCATAGGAAAGTACCAAACACCACAACAAGCAAGATCATCAATAGCTAGTTCATATATCTGTTTATCAGTCATGCTTGCATACCTATTTAATCAGGTGCTTTATTGACTCAAACAATTCGGGCCGTCCTATACCGCCATAGGCTTTCTGCAACGCTGAGCTTATTTGACCAGAAGTATACGTAGCCGGCTTAACGCCTACCAGGGGAGACAAACATGAAATAGGGGTCAGGCCACCAATATACACTGGTGCACTAATTGTGGTCTGACCCCTATTTTTCCAAGAATGCGCCGGATATTAGGCAAAGCAAAAGACCTACTGATTAAGACTTTGGCAAACCCGAAAGTACTGCTTTAAAAATTTGAGTTCCATCATCAACGGCTGATGATGCTTCATATATTGCTTCGGCTGCTGCCATAAGCGAGTTCTCTCCACCAGCTAAGGACAGCGCCGATACAGCGCGAGCTTGGCTAAACAGCTGAAGGCCTTCTACATTTAAGTTTTGCCCTTCGTCCAGACTGTCTTGCAAGTCAAAATACTTCTCATCCAACTGTGCAGCTAAAGCATCTAGCTCAGAAATCTGATCAGTCGTAAGTTTATTACCAGATCTTAGTTGCCTAAGAGACTCGACAACAATAGGCACTTCCACTGGACAGGCCTGAAAAGCAAGTTCGCAAGCCACTTTTACAGCACTTCTTCGTTGCTCCTCACTGACTAACTTAAGCTTTTCTACAAGGCCTTTCTCAACCGTCTCTAAACGCATAATCATTGTTTAGCCTTTGGCAGTGGTTTTAATGGCGTTGACACATTGGCCCCTGTCGGTTCAATTACGTTCTGACATGATGCACAGACAGGGCGTGTGGCACCGATATCAACAACTTTCAATCCGTTGGCATTGGCATAGCTGACAATATCCGCTTCTGCGTGGCCTGTACCAACAACTACTTTCTCACCTTCTTGCAAACTCACTCCAGGACGAAGATAGCCACGAGGTTCACTTGTACTGACTAGAACAGAGCGAACACCATTCGTATCCTCTACTACCGCAACCCCCATAGTTATTCGGCCTTGAGAATTCGCAGGTATTTGTGACTGAATTTCACTTACACGATTTTGGACAAGGTTCGATGGGTTTTCGTAGGCAAGATCTCGCTCTAGAGATGTACCTGCACCTTTTGCATCAAGAGCGCTACCTTTTGCAGTCTCGACATTCCGCGCTGCTGCCGCAGCATCTGCAGTAGCAGCTACCTCCTTCGCTGCAAGCCTGCCAAATCCTCCCACACCTAACGCCGTACCGCCAGCCGTCGCGGCACCAAAGGGCAACTCAACTGCTGTTAATGTCAGTTCGGTACAAACTACTGGGTTCATCCCACAGGCATTTAACAGTGCTGGACCAAGCAGCATGGCTCCTGCCACCGTTCCGGCTACAACTGCACCACCCGCCACCGTATAAGCAAGGTTTTCACGACGCTCATCATACATTTGCACCGAGCACGCTTGCGCGCTCAGTCCTGCACAGTTTCGCTCCTTGTAGCGCTCATTTTCAGCCTTGATGCGCTCTTCAGCCTTTTGTTCAAGTGTCTTACCCTCAGCTAACGCACTTGCAATATCACCCAGCGAGTTGTTCTCAACCGCATTGTTGCCAGCCTTTGCACCGGCAATTGCACCGCTCAGGTCACCTCCTGCAAGCCCGCCTGCCAACCCCGACGCCAATGTCGAAAGCGCCGATACGGTCTGTCTCTGCTCCTCGCTCAAATTCTCAGTTTTAATATCCGGATACAACCGCGCCGCAATTAACTCCCCCGTACCAGCTCCCGCGGCACCGGCACCCGCCGAGTTCCCTTGGGCCTGTGCAACCACAGCACCCAATACCACGTGGGCCATGATTCGGGCGGTATCGTTGCCCTGCGTTGATTGCTTGATGAGGTTTGCCAGATAGGGTGCCGACGCACCCGCAAGGGCAGAGCCGATGTCACCCCCTGCCAGTCCTTGCAAAGCTGCCGTCACCGCTTGAGCGGCACGTTGATAATCGCCCCCCGTTCCGTACGGCTGCATCACCGTACGGGTCACCTGTGCGGCGATCTGTTCATCCGTTGGCCGGGTATTGCCCTCCCTGATCAGCTTGTCTCGCGCAGCTGCTATCGCTTCCGGATCTTTTTGAGCGTTGGCCGCGTTGATGGCGCCTTGAGTGCGAACGATGTCCGACGCCTGAGTGCCAATATCAGCAATCAACTGCACTTGCCGCAGGCGCTTCTGCTCTTTCTCCTTATCGAAGATAGGGCTGATGCTGCCGTTGGCGTGTTCGACATCGTGGCTCAGCGTTGCAACGTCCTGCTGCTGTTTGGCAGGGTCGCGGATGTCGAGGGTGCCGTTGGAAATGGCCGATGACGTGGTACCGCTGTCGCTGTCGCCATGGTTGAATGCGACCAGCGTGCCACTCGGCATATTGCTGATGAAACCTTCAACGCCATTGTTGCCACTGCTGACGCTGGCGCTCTGCAACTGGCTTGTATAGTCGGCTTTGTTCTTCAAAACGCTCCAGCCAAGGGTGCCGGTGCTCAGGCGGTTTTTGTCCGGAGTTGCAGTGCTGGCGATCACGCTGCCATCGAGTTGCGTGTGGTTGCCCACATCAATCTGGTAGCCGCCCTTACCGCCGAACAGGCCAGTTTGCTCCTGCACACTTTTATAGTTGGAGTCGATCTTGCTTTTGCTGACGCTGAGCGAGCCGCTACCCGTCATGGTGCCAATCGTGAAACTCGCGCCGCCGCTGACATCTGTTTGCTTGGACTTGTAGTCGTCGGTGTCTTGCAGACTTTGCAGCGTCAGGTCGCGACCGACTGTGGCTTTAATCTGATCTGCACTGACCTGTGCGCCTTTAAGGACGGTGTCGCGCCCACTGATCAGGCTGACTTGCTTGCCAGCATCCAATGTCGTTTCTGTCCAAGTTGTACCGGTGCCTTTCTCGTTGCCGCTGCCCTTATTCGCATTGGCGAAGATGCTCAGGCCAGCACCACTGGAACCGAACCCAAGGCTGACGCCTATGGCACCACCGCCACTGCTGTTCTTGCCATCAAGCTTTTGTGTGTTGGCGGCTGCTTCCAGGCGGATATCACGCTCTGCTGCCAACAGCATTTCATTACCGGCCTGGAGCTTGCTGCCCTGGACACGGATGTCCCCGTCTGCGCCAGGCGTGCCGTTACCGGCGGCTACAATGCTGAGGTTATTGCCGCTGGTGAGGCTGCTGCCTTGGTTTGCTGTCTGCTCCTGGGTCTGTTTGGAGCTGGATTTTTGCGAGCCGAGCGAGATGGCGATGCCTACAAACTGCCCAGCGTTAGCGCTGGTCATGCCGCCATTCTGCTGTGCCGCCTGCCACGCCTGCACACCCGTCAAACCCGCCTTCACACCTTGCAGCGCCGAGAGGCGGCCGTCGTCCTCATTCTTGGCTTGTTTGGCGGTCTTGTAAGCGGAGTCCACCGCGCTACCCACAGTGCCGGATAACGCCAGGGTCAAACCACTGGTTTTGCTTTTGGCCGTCTGTTCGCTGCGATTGTTATTTTCGGACGCCAGGATGCTGACATTTTGCCCAATAAGGCTGATGTCCTTACCGGCAACCACGTCAGAGCCGCGAATGGTCAGGTCTTTACTAGCCTGGACGTCCACACTGCCCAGCACACTCCCGATGTTGCTGGCCCGGGTGGTCTCGGTGCTGCTGGTGAAGGTGTTTTGGTTGCTGCTTGAGCCCAAGGTAACGCCGATCCCACCAGAGCTCATCAAACCCGATTTTTTAGTCGAGGAGGAATGGCTTTGTCCGAAGGTTTCCGTCGCCCCGTCAATCACCACATTGCGCCCGGCAATCAGGCTGGTGGCATTGGTGGAAACCACGTCACTGGCGGTTGTGCCGATGTCCCGCCCGGCGCGCGCAACGACGGTGTCAGCACTGATGGAAGAACCCTGCTGGCTGATCTGGTTACTACTATCGATGCGCGTCTTCTGGCTGCTGGACAGCAACCCGCTGCTGGTTTTGGTTTTGCGGTAATAGCTGTAGTCGCTGTCTTGCACGGCGTTCAGCGCAAGGTCGTTGCCAGCGTACAGGTAAGCTTCCTTACCGGCGCTCGCGCGGCTGGCGCTGACGAGGAGGTCGTTGCCTGCACTCAAGGAAAGGTTGTCACCGGCCACCAACGATGTGCCCACTTGTTGGACATGATCTTCCCGGCTCGTAACCTTCTTCGAATTAGATGCCGAGTGTTGCTCGTTCGCGACCGAACCGAGACTCAAATTACCCGTAGCCGCCATCGCTAAATTGCGTTTGGCATTAACCTGGCTGGCCACGGCGCTGATGTCGCGCCCGCCAATCACATGCAGGTCGCGGCCTGCCTCGACCACCGAGCCTTGCTGGGCGATGGTGGTGAAGCTGGAACGATTGCCGATGGCGCCGCTGTCGAGGCTTTTTGAAGCGGTGATGTTGACGTCGCCCGCCGTCTTGACTGTGGTGTCGGCACCGCTCTTGAGCACGCCGCCGACGTTGTTGACGTTGCCACCGGCTTGCATGGCCAGATCGTTGGCCGATTCGATGCGCGCGGCGCTGTTGACGAAGTCGCTGCGTTCGGTACGGTAGCTACTGGCGCTTTCGTGGGTGGTGACGCTGCGTTCGTTGAGCAGGTCGGCGCCGGCGGCGAGGTTGACGTTGCCCGCGCTGATCACACCGCCTGCGCGGTTGCTAAGGTTGTTGCCGGCCAGCAGGTCGAGACGGCCAGCGGCCTCCATCAAGCCGCTGTTGGTGAGGTTGCCGCCGACGTTCGCCAGCAGGTTGCCGGTGGCACGCAAGGTGCCGGCGTTGTTGAGGTTGCTGCCGGTGATCAGGTTGACGTCCGTGCCGGAAATCAACGCGCCGTTGGGTGCCAGGCGGTTGTTCGCCTGGGCCAGGTACAACACCGGCACCAGCACTTGTTGCCCGGCGACGGTGGCGTTTTCCAGCCAGACGATGTCGTGGGTCAGGGCCGCGACCTGTTCGGCGGTGAGGCTTACGCCCACCGACAGGTTAAGCGCGGTTTTGCTGCCGATGGCGTTGTCCATCAGGTGCTTGAACAGGTCGGCGTCGCTGGTCTGGCCGTCGATGAAACGCTGGCCGGTACGGGCGAGTACGGCTTGCTGGATCAGGCGCTGTTCGTAGAAACCATCGCCCAGGC
>Ga0247730_1001526_pt1 | contig 12693 bp, 9 predicted proteins | sample UWRJL073202C2_FD_180959 | JGI IMG/M metagenome (GOLD analysis project Ga0247730, IMG submission 180959) | Plant litter microbial communities from Arlington Agricultural Research Station in Wisconsin, United States - UWRJ-L073-202C-2 | ecosystem: Environmental > Terrestrial > Plant litter >...
ACAGACGAAAGTGCCATATTCCCATCGCCAACATTTCCTCGAGGCCTTGAATGTGAGAGGACGACCGTAATACCCTTGATAGGCGCAGACGAAAAACCACAACCCCCGCCCGACATATGTGTCGAGCTATTTAGCATCGCGTTTCCGGACTAGGCCACCCTCCCAGAGCGTTCTCTTTGTCGTGATTCGTTGAGAGTACGAGCCGCTGTTACACGAGCTCAATGACGCGTACGTGATTCTCACTGGCCATGGCATCTGCTGAACGGACTTTGATTCGCTCTAGGTGGAAACTTCAGATCTCTGACCCAATCGTACAGTGGATTTTGCGCTAGTTTCTCAGTTCCGAAGACAATCAACTTCGCCCCAAATCGCGGGTGAGCTCTTCGGCGTCATATCGCACCGACCCTTAACAGCAGGAGGCACCAGCATTCATCGACTTGTGCCTGCAAGATACGCAATGACTCTCAGCTGTCCTTAGAACGACGGCGTGCTGACGTTCCTATTCACATACATACGGCTTTCGCCTCCCAGGTTTTCCAAATCCAAAATACCACGAACCCTTGTGACAATTGATTTCGGCCTTCCCTTGCTATACGATGATCTCTGGCTGGACAAAGTGGACGTTGTGTCGACATTGCCGGGTTCCAATACTTTGGTGCATTCGTATGTTGTTCAACATTTTTTTCTCAGAAGAAAGATCAGGAAGCGAATCTCGATGTCTGGATAGTCGCCATGTCCTTCCGTGCCCCTCGGGATCCAAGCTCTTCGTCTTCAAGGCATGAGCAGATACGAAGTATCGTCAAGGTCACCCACGTATACGAAGATGCGTGTTTCAAGGAGAACCTCAAAACCTCCATTGGCATTCGAGGGTCGCAGGCTCACATGGATGGAAACTACGACTATGCATTATGTGGTTGTCAGTCCTTACTCCAAACGCACAGTGCTGGGGTTCGTGGCCGATTCCAAGAGGGTGGATGAGCAAGCAAGACCAGCGGGGGGTGGAGTATCGGGTCGAGTGTTTTCGTGTTGATCTCGAGGTTTGTGAGACGTTCGGTTTCGATTCAGTTTTGGTTTTCTGACGATTTTTAGCTGTAATACTAGTGTCCTGAAACAATGGCCCAGAACAGGCACGCATACCATGTGGAGGACAAGAGGGAAAGAATCTCTCATAGAGAAGATCGAGTCAGCCCATAGCCGTTTCTGGGTCTGTTCGTTTGCTCATCATTGTTGCCGGTAGTTGGAGGCTCACCGGCCTCACCTACATGAACACTACGATGACATGTTCAACTGCTATGATTTCCCGGTCCCTTTATATAGAGTAAGGCTGCAGAATGTTCGTACTAGCTAATGGAGCGAGGTTCAATTCCGCTACAAACAGCCATCTACAGAGATAAGGTTGAATGAGGCGATTCGTTTCTTTATAATACACCAAAGTTGTTTGAGTCGAGACATTATTAGGGGTAGTCAGAGTGGGTGATTCTAGGTCGATTCGGAAGGCGGTTCAAGTCACGATTCTATGACCCGAATCGTATGAGGATTGTGGCCAAATCGTCGATTCACTCTGACCATCAACAAACACTTTCACGAATGCTCAACCACGAATCGACATTTCGAGTAACCTGATTTTGTCTAAACACGGACAAGTCATGAATCGATTGCACCAGAATCGCGATTCGGATCGCTGTCCCTCCTCCAGAGGAGGGACGGAGGTCGATTCACGATTCGCCTCTTTCCCACGGTTTTGTAGTCGATTAAGCATATTGAAACGTGGTCTGAATCGCCTTCCGAATCGGCCTAGAATCGCCCACTCTGACTACCCCTATTTAGGGACTTTGACTTCGTCGAACCGGAACGGCATTTCCAGTGTCCGCCTCTTCTCCGCGATTCACCATCTCAATGCACCGTTTACTTACACTTGACACCCATTCATGGCGAGCATAGTTCCACAACGCCCAAACCTGACCGAAATTATTCACTACTCTGTATGGCGAGCTACTCACATCGTCAATCAATGGATGAACGCGTTTTGGATACCAACAGTCATCGCGCAAGAACACCAGCAACGCGTTCCAGCGGTCTAGCACGGAGTTTGCTGTAGTCCGATTGCAGGTTCCCAGATAATGAATTGGGCACATTCCCAACCTTCTCAGGTTTCCCTGTGCATTCCTCGATCTGTCTGTCTATCCATTAATTCATTCGAGCCTCGTTTCTCCTCGAGTTGCCCTGGTCTCTTCAAGCTACCACCAACTTGAACGTCCTTTCTCCTGGTGCTTGCTTACTTTGCTGTCACAAATCGTCAACTATGATCTCGTTGGACCCGTGGGATTCCCTCGATTCCCTCGATCTCAAGAACCGGCGGAAATACGTAGCTTCGGGCCACTTCAAAGACTCGCATGGCGTTCCGAGGTAAGCGGACGTCGTAACATGTGTGGAAGGCAGTGATGTTTAACTTCCTTGCTACTGCAGGGGAGACACGAGCAATCCAAAACCACCAGATCCTCCCAAAGGCGCCGAACAGCCTACCGCAGCTGAGGCTGAGGCTCGTGCGTATTCAATCGTATCTGACAATGTGCTGCGCTTAACGATTGACTAATTCAGGAAACGCTCTGATATCAGAGCTGACTCCTCGTGTGCTGGTTGGTGATGATGATTACATGAGGAAGTATCCCAACGACGAATACGGTGCTGAGATGTACCCTGATGCACGGATCTGGAGGACGTACCTCGACGAGCGGGACATAGCAGACAAAGAATACATCGAAGACAACAATGCTACGCTCGATGGCATCTTGGTCTTCGTGAGTTTGACCACCTTGTTTCTGACGTTCTTGGCTCACTGGTACCAGGCATCCATCTTCTCTGCTATCCTTACCACCTTCATCACACAAACGTACCAGACTCTTCTGGAGGATCCTCAAGAAACCTCGCTCAGCTTGCTCACGGAACTCGTCGCCCTTCAGCGAGTGATAGCCAACGGATCTTTGGGTAACGATGTTCCATCTTCTGAAAGTTCTGCCACTCCATTCGCACCCTCTTCCTCTGATATCTGGATCAACGGTCTATGGTTCATCAGCTTAACGCTGAGTCTCCTCACTGCGTTCCTGGGAGTGTTGGCAAAACAGTGGCTGTACCAATACATGGCAGTGACATCGGGTGATGCTCGCAGCCGTGCGCTCATCCGGACAGGCGCGATATGTTGGGCTACATGACTGGCAAGTGCCAGAGCTCATCGGTATCCTCCCCGTCATACTGCACCTATCCCTCGGCCTATTCTTTGCAGGGCTGGTTATTCTGCTGCGCTCAATCTTGCACAATCTTGCCATCTTCGTCGCTGCTGTCGTCGGCACTGTATATGCGGCATATGTTGTCTTCAACATTCTCCCGCTCATCTATCCTCGCTGCCCCTATCGAACCGCGCTCACGCCAAAGCTGTTCAAGCTTTCCAATTGGCTCTACGCGTTACGGAGTGTTCGCCTTTCATTCATGCCACCTACCGATAGCCGACCTCCAGCCCCAAAATTGAATAAAGGCGACACCAATACCATAAAGCTGTGGCTTGGGAGGTGGTGGTCCAGGCTTCTCACGCTGAGGATATCGGCTTCAAAGCTCACGCTCAAGGGTGATCTATGGAGAGTTGCTGAACGAAACGATGCTTTAAGCACAAACGGGGTTTTGGAGGCCAACGCGGTGTCATGGCTGTACACCTCTTCGTACAATCCCACTGCCAAGCGAGCTGTCCTCGAAGGACTTGCTGGTTCTCCTATCGCTTATGCAGATCAGTATGCAAAGTGTTGGGAGCCTGATGTCATCTCACAAGTGGAAGAGGACCTGTACCGACTGTGCACACAACTTAGCTCACCAGGTCCTGATGCAGAAATTGACAGACAACTGGAGCTCCATATTAGAGCCTTGTCAAATATTCAAGCAACCCCCCGAAGTGACTTCCGGAAACTATATGCCAATACACTGTCTGGCAGTTCTCGGAGTCCTCGGCTTCGGGCAATGTTCCTGATTTACTTCGAGTATGATTTCTTTGGTTGTACTCCCAATGACACCCTTGCTAACTCAAACTTAAGACTCGATTTCTTTGATGAATTTGCAGAAGATATGTCAGAATTACGCCTCACAACTAGCACTTGGATCTCCTTGTTCCGAACCGAGCCTGATTGCTTTCCTTCCAAATCGACTTTTACCATCTTGACTATTTTGAGAGATGTCTATTTCTTTGGCTTTGATTCTCCCCTGTTCTCAGATGACAACTTGCCCTCAACGGATGTCCACCATCCAAATGAAAAGATGTGCAAAGCCATGCATGCACACATTTCCAAGCAATCATTAAAGGCGTTTAAGCATTTGGATGATGACAGCTGTGACGAGTCACCTGATGCACTACTCAGGCTTCTCACGCTCATCACTACAAATGTTGCCTATGACAAGGACACCTTTCGACGCAGCTATTCACCATTGGATGAAGTATCCACCGAAGACTCGCTCGAAGCGATGGATGTGACACTGGATTGTCTCCTGCAGGTCGTGGAAAATGGAAAGGCACACAGGAGGGCAATAACTTGGTCAGATCCCCAGAAGGATGTGCTTGCCATGCTCACTACCACACCACTATTCCAAATAGGTGCAACAGATTTGAGGGACATTCTACCCTCTGTCAAGCGTCGAGTCCTTCTCAAGACCACGTCTTTGATTGGACTTGTCTACACACCTGAGGATCCACTACCCTCTACTGCTATACCATTTCACTCAGCAATGACACAGCTCTTGCTCCAGATGTATATGGATGGTCCAGATGCCAAAGGACAGCCCAAGCATGAGTACAATGACAGCATTGCGCTCTTATCCTTAACTTGTACTCGTGATGACAATCTTCTATACAAGGCATTCAGAAAGGGGAACATAATTCCAATTCTTTCCAATAACTTGCTGGAGTCAAATACCAGGATCGTTTCCAACGAGAGGGGCGACCTGACTTTTGGGCGCTGGAACACAAAGTATCCCCAGCGTTCCTATGTACCAGGATTTTTATTGTTAGCCCGTCAATTTTTGGAACGTTATCTGGCCCACATTCCTACCAATCAAGAGCGAGCCTCAGGCAGCCCCATCAAAATATTATCTTCTGATATTGACCAGGACAAAGAGTATCTATTTCAACCAGAGACTCTCTATCTTCTTTGCGCCGCTCTCCTGCTAAAAAGGGGGGCCTGGGATGATCATGCCGCTGTGCGCAGGATGTTGGTACGGCTACTGAAATTGAAGCCTGATGTAGAATCGTGGATTGACTGCATACAGAGACTCATCAGACTACCGCAGTCTGAATTGTCTAAGTACATAGAACCCAACAGGTGGCTTAAAGAGAACGAAGAGGAGCGAATAGGGCGACTTTATCGGGACATAGCGGACATGCAGTCAATACTAGGCATTGACAATGCAAGGCTCGAGGATCCGACGTGGAAGCAAACTGTGCACTTCAATGTCGCCAAGACTAACCGTTATGGAGAACCAATTAAATCTGTTTGTTCTCGTTACACTGATCTCCCGCCGCTTAGAACACTTATTTTTGTTCCCCAAGCTTCTTGAGATATACCGTGATAGCGAACCCTCACCTCAGGTCGACCATGAGAGCGAATCCTCACCTGAAGTCGACCGTGAGGGTCTTGCCACTGCGGCGGATGAGCCTGAGGCGAGTCCTACGCGAAAGCGAAAGCGGCATGACCGATTGCAACGACTCAATCCATTCCACCGATCGCGCGCAGCTGATTCGAGCTCACACGAAACGGATTCGAGCTCATACGAGTCTGTCGAGATTTTGGTAGACTCACAGAGTGAAATGACAAATACCCAAAGTTCTGGAAGCGATCATTTGAACCCTCCCAATGCCGACGAGGTAAGTGTTTCGGTGCGAGCCATTGAACTTATTACGCAGAAGGAGACGCTGACGTCTATCTCCAGCCAGCTGATATTCATGATGATGTTCTCACATCAGTGCTTGGAGCTCTAGCCCACTTGGAGGTGAGCAATACCATCGAAGAAGGCGGGGGCGACATGAGCAATGTGAGAGATACGTCGGGGATCGAAGAAGTGGAAGATGGGTACGGCGATAACGAAGAGAACAAGCCCGAGCCTGAGAATGGACAAGATGGAGACCAGGTGAGCGCCCTGGTGCAAGCCTACATATTGCAAGAAGAGATAACACAGATAATCCTATAGCTCTACATGGATCACAGAAATGCCTACGCGTCCACTACGAAGCAAGACGGCGCTGACGACGATAATAGGGTGAGTACTCTAGACGGATGAGAACAATTGGGAAAAACTCACAACGTGTGATGTGCGCCTACAGCCATCTCCACATCCGGATCCAGCAGTGACGATTCACGAAAGTCTCAAAGTGGAGGCCAATGCCGGTGAAGGCCCAAGCAATAGCAGCGAAGTCCCAGATTCTGAAAGACAAGGAGAGGAGAGCACAGATAACATACCATTGAAGCAGGAAAGGCCTCCCCGTGTTACTACTCTCAATCAAGTCGATGAAGCAGGTGCTGGAGGGCGGTCTAAGTAGATGCTGCTAAGCTTTAGGAAAATATCTTTAAATCCTCTTCCTTCCTTCGAATGTCGAATTTTCAGTTACTAGTCGTCGTATCTTTTTATACTACATTCTGTTGTTTGCCCAAGGCTTTCAGCAAGACTCGAAGAAGCTTGTGCTCGTGATGGATCTAGTGGAAAGACTTGATCTAGGTCTCTGTGCTTCCTTCTATCTCTCCTTTGACTTCGTCTTGTCCTTCTAGTAGAGAGAATTAATCGTTTCGTCATATCCATGTTCCTGATCGTCGAAGAGTTCAAGGTAGTTTTGAACTAATAACAGCCGTATGTGCGAGCGAGACTGTAAGACGGACGTGAACTATGGTTGGTCAAAGAAATATCATCCCAAAGCGGCTACGTATCCTGATGCCGCCATTCCAAAAGTGGCAACAGTGCCTGCCTCTTTGCAACCTCTTGAGTCTTTGCACGTCCACCATCTTCATTCATCCATTCGCTACTTACATGGACTCAAGCTCAGGACCAGAACACCCTATCAACGCCTAGAACTGTCGGAGTGCTTGCACTCCTACATACAGCACTGACCGGCTGACCAGTGCGTGCTGAGCACTGGATGTCGGCTTCCAATACTGTATTCTAACAACGGCCTACCGTAGTGTTCCTCCGCGTCCAGCCCCCAGTACACGCCCGAAAAAGAAATGACAAGGAAAGAGGATAACAGGCAGTCAGCTAGCGTTGCAGTGAGTTCGCAATGCTACCATCTGTATTCCCATGGCTAAGCATTGCAGGTGGACAGCGTCTTCTTGGGTACCAACGACTGAGCGAGATCTTGCGCGTTGTATATCCCTGGAATACAACCCTACGACCCTTCATTCCCCTATTCCCCTACTGCACCCACTCTATCTTACTTGCTCCACACGGTGCTCACATGCCAGTTGGAGGGAATATTATGGTGGCTACGCACGAAGACGGAGGAGAGGAAAACATGGACGAACGAGTTTGCGATGCGTCTCATTCTGGCTACGTTTCTCGAGCGCCCTATGGCCTTTCGAAGCTGGGTTTACTCGTCCAGGCAGGGGATGAGAGATACAACCCACCGCAGCACTGCAATCTCGATCACTCGCCCTCTTACCCTCTTGCTGCTTTCTTGAATCTTGCGGTCGGACGCGCTTCTGAGCTCTCAATGCTGGTGTCGCTGCGATCACTAGATATGACTGGCTTTCAACGCAGTGGTAAGTCGTCTCGACGCTGAACTGGTTTTGTAGACTAACGTTCTCGTATTAGTTGTCATTGCATTGAAAGCTTTGCCTTAGCACTGTCCAGGGACACCTCCTCTGCCCGTTGGAACGATATTTTGTAGCCTTCTACCCTGTTCCTTGCGTTCAGGTGTACCTGCATGGCAGGTCCCAGTTTCGCGTACGTGTCTAGATTATCGTTGGAAACTACTGACTTAGTATATATAGCATTTTAGCCATTTCTTTGCAGAGTGAGGATTCCCTCCTCAACGGACCTCTGATTCCGAATGCTACTCTCCCTGAAGACAAAGTTCGTTGAGGAACCACATACCAGAAAAGGTTCGGGTTCCGGAAAGAAGGAAGCGACGGGTCCCTCCCATTCAGTATGTTTGCTTCGCTTGACTCTTCCTTGCTGACATTGCTGACTTCTTCGCTCAGCTTCCTCGTCTGTACCATTGAAACAGGGACTTGAGCCAAGTAACTGCTGTTCGTGGACACCTAAATATCTCAAAGTAGCTCTCTAGCCCTGCGAATCACATGGCTTTCCCGCCTCTTCCCTGCCATTTACCATCTTGCGTCTTCTATCTTTGCGCTCTGCATGGGCTTCGACATATGCAGCTCAGCAACGCGCAAATATGAAGACTGTGTTTATTTTCGGTCGTGTACACACGTCCTTGGTCACTGGATCACCGTTCGACGCGTTCCCAGTGTCAGCAGTCCATGCGCGTCTGATACCCCAGTACGTGGGACAAGGACAATGAGAGGAAGCTGTCTAGTTTTCCAGTGAGTCTCCCTAGAATCTATTTATTGTTCGTTGAACTAAGCGTTGTTTTCAGGTTGGATATTCTACTACCGACTGGACTGATTATTATCCATCGCAGTCCTTAACGTTCTTTCTGAAGGAAACTCTAACAAGCCGGATTCTTACGCACTTCGATGGCTTTGGGCCTTCAGGCTGTATTGCATATCCTCGAGACTTTTGGACAAACAGCGCACCCCAATCTTCTCTGTGTATGATCTGCCTTCGGCTTGTCAAGCTCCCGCTCCCCTCCACCAACGAAAGCGAGGGTGAATGTAGCACGACGTTACCGATGTCAGTAGCCCGCTGCTTGCGATCTCTCGAAGTCGATATCTCAGCTGCACTCTTCAAGCCTGGTTCACCCACTTGCACTAACGAAACCGAGTGTAAGTGACTTCTACTGTATGCATTGTCGAATCTCTCTGAAACATGTTTACACAGGCATTAGCTATGGCTTAGACACTGAACTCTGCCCAAATTGGATGCCGTGTCGCTGTTGATACGTACGTTTGAAGAGAGATACGAGGATTGTGGAGTCCTGGGCGAAAGCTAAAGTGGCATGACCGACTCCCATTGTTCAATCTCTTCTGCCGATCGCGAGCAGCCGATTCGAACTCACATGAACTTTGTGAAATAGTGGTAGATCCACAATGGGCAACGCCAGATGTTCAACGTTCCGCGAGCCATCAGTTAAGCCCTCCCAATGCCGACGAGGTAAGTATTCCGGCGCGAGCAATTCAACTTAATCCGCAGGAAGAGATGCTGAAGTCCATCTCTAGCTAGCTGATATTCATGACGGCGGTCTAACATGAGCATTTGGAGCTCCAGGACACTTGGGGGTGAGTGATACCATCAAGGAGGACGAGGGGGACATGGACAAAGTGAGAAGTACGTCGAGGATCGAGGAAGTGGAAGATAGCTATGGCAATAACGAAGAGAAGGAGCTCAAGTCCGAGTCCGAGGTAAGGTTTTTTGTACAAGCTTATTTATCGCAAAGAGAGATAGCTGTGATCACTCTATAGCTCTCCATGCACCACAGAAATGCCCCCGCTTCTACTTCGAAGCAAGACACTGCTGACGACGATCATGAGGTGAGTACTTTAGCATGAGGGTGATCAACGAAGGACTCACAACATCTGATATGCGCCAACAGCCATCTCGACAGCCACATCCAGCGGCGACGATTCACGACAGTCCCGAAGTGCAGGCCAATGCCGGTAAAGGGCCAAGCAACAGCAACGAAGTCCTGGATTCTGAGAGACACGAAGAGGTAAGTTCTCACAATGAAGAGAAGGAGAACACTAATAACGTGCCATTGAAGCAGGAAATACCTCGCCCTATCACTACACTCGACCACGCGGTTGAAACTGGTATTAGTGAGCATTAGTAGCTCATGCTGCAGTATCAGGACATTATGTTCCGTGTTCTTTTCTCCCTTCGAATCTTTCATTCCTAGTTGTCATGTTTTCCTGCTATTGGCTTTCCTTCTTTCGAGTTGGTTGTGTTCATTCTAAGGCTTCTGAGTAGTCTACTGCACTTGTTTTCATGAGGAATTTGAGTGCAATGTCTTGATCCAAGCTTCTGAAGTCCCCTTCTATCTTGTCATCTGCTTCGTTATCTCTGTGCAGCTAAGCCTAGAAATCAATGCGAAGGAGCATACCCTTGTTGAAGCGTATTGAAGTCATTTTGCCTCCCGAGTTTGTATAGTAGGCGCACTTGTATGAAGTTGGAAGGATCTCGAAAGCTTTTTTGGTATAGAGTCGAGACAACGAGCATCGATCGTTTCGTCATATGTGTATTTCACTCTTAGAAAATTGGGATAGAGTAAAAGATCCCCGAGAACAAGGGTTCATGCTAGTTCCGACCCGGCGATCGTGTGGGGTCTGAAGCTTTGAAGACGAAATGGTCGCAATTGGTTACACAAATGTGCCAAAGCAATCCCATCCCAATGCTATTCCCGAAGCGGCAATAGCGCCTACCTTTCTTCCTTCGTCCACCATGATCCACCTTCTTTCGTTCGTTCGCTACGTATATGTCCTCGAGACTCGAACATATTACCAACGCCCCGGTCCTCATGGAATGCTTGCACAGCTCTCTACTGTCTACACACATCATCTATCAGTGGTCCACCGCGTGCTAAATGACATCCTCTATATTCTGCCCATAGTCTCCCGTAGAGTTTCTACGCGTCCTGCTTCCAGTGCACGATCGGAAAGGAAAGAAATATAATGGGCTACCAGCTGGTGAGACATAACACTACAATTTGTGCTTCCAAGGCTAACTGTTGGAGGCAAACAGCGTCTTCTAGACTGCCAACAAGTGGACGAAATTCTACGCGCCATAACCCCTGGGATTCGATCGCAAGACTTTTCATTCGCCTACACTGCACTCACTCAAGTTTACTCGCCTTCCCCGCTGTTCACATGCACACCAGGGCGGAGAGGAGAGGAAATCATGCACCAGATAGTTTGTGAATCGTCTCGTTCTAGCTACGTTCGTCGAACTACCCATGTCCTTTCGACGCTGGATTAACTGGGCCAAACAGAAGGCTCGAGTATGACGGAAGAGATAGCCCAATGAAGCATCGCCATCTCGACTCTTTGCCCTCTTACCCTCCTGTTGATATCTTGGGCATTGTCCACTCAGGTAATTGGACTTGCCTTCGAGGTCTCACAGGGGATGTCGTCGATTTCAATAGAAACGGCTCGATTTTCAGCCTGATAGTAAGTCGTTTTGGGGCTGAATCGGCTTTGTAGACTGACACTTTCGTATTAGGTGCCATTGCGGAACCTTCGCCTTGAGCCCAACCGAGGATGCCTCCTCCGTACCTTCGAATAGTATCTGGGATGGTGTTTCGCAATCACATACTCCACCCGGGGTGCTTGCGTTCAGACTTAACTGAACGGCTACCAGTTTTGCGCACGATATCACGGTGTCTCTGGCATTCTTGTCCGCATTTGGTACGTGCCCAGGATATGATAGTGTCGAACCCCTTTTCTCAGTAGCATTTCATGCATTTTCTCACAGAGATAGGGTTCCCTTCTTAGCGGGCTTCCGAGACTTTTCTTCCTAGAAACGCAAGTTCGTCGAGGGACCGCTAAAGAAATGGCTCAGGAAGGAAGAAAGCAAAGAATTTCTCCTGCCTAGTATGTTTTGCGTGCTTGACTCTCCTTTTCGGAGTAGCTGACTTTCTTTGTTTAGCTGCCTCGAATATACTATTGGAAGAGAGGTACTAGAAGGAAATGGTCCCTGTCAGGTTTACATGTCGCCTAGTCCTTACTCCCATCATCTCAACCCCTACCCTCGGCGTGCGCGTCTGGGTCCTTCACTGGTAAGCCATCTCGTTCAATATCCTTTGCGAGACTTATCATTGAACAACGACATGTTACTAGGTTTTATTCTATCGTCAGTATTGATAGACTTGTTTACAACAATTCCGAAGGGGTCTTCTACTTTCCGATAGACTGAGACTCGTCATGTTTTCGTGGTGGTATCCAGCCATTGATACTATGCCCGAGTCGAAGTCTCTTGCATCTGCTCATTACCTTTTGGTACGTGGTTTCTCCATAGCGATACCGAATCTTGCTAACTGGTATTACAGTACAGTCATGTAGTAACTGCCTGGAAGTGCCTTAATCCGATGCTCGGTTTTTCTGGCTACAGGTCACTGGACTGCTCCAAAGAAGAGAACGACGCGTTCAGTGCTGAGAAGAATTTCCTTGAGCGCGACTAGATGGCCAACCTACCAACATGCCACAACGACTTGTATGGATATTGTCTGTGTCCGATCGACCTTGGCGTGGGCTTGCACTCTTGGTGTTGGATTTGGTTACGCTGAAGGCTCTTCTTTTCTTGCTACAGAGTTCACTCTTTGGCGCGTAGCACAGTACGTTTCGTGAGTTTGCTCTGTTTACTTCATCACCAGACCTGTCTAAGATAGCGTATCGCAGATAACTACTTGAGCCGTCCTTTGTGATCTCTGCTGACCTGTTCGCGCTTCCTCAACATCTTGACTCACGATCTAGTGCCGACTGTCGCTGGAGCGATGGCTTCGCGTCAATATCCCATTATTTGACCCTGGAAGGGCTGTTGTCCTTGACTCCAAAACGAGAA
>Ga0247730_1001527_pt1 | contig 12691 bp, 12 predicted proteins | sample UWRJL073202C2_FD_180959 | JGI IMG/M metagenome (GOLD analysis project Ga0247730, IMG submission 180959) | Plant litter microbial communities from Arlington Agricultural Research Station in Wisconsin, United States - UWRJ-L073-202C-2 | ecosystem: Environmental > Terrestrial > Plant litter >...
TGGGTGTGGTCTCGGTGAGGGGAGGAACGAACTCGCTCGAGGCGATCATGTCCTACCCGTGGGACGGGGACGTCTCCGTGCCGGAGCTCGACACGGACGCCGCGCAGTGGGACACCGTCACCTTCACGTCGGGGACGGAGGCATTGCCGAAAGGCGTCGTGCACACTCATCAGACGACGATGTTCGGGCTTCGTGCCTACATCGGAGACGTCTTGGGACTGTCCCCGCAGGACTGCGTCTTCATGCCGTCGCCGATCTGTCACGCATCGGGCCTTCAATGGGGTCTCCGCAGTGCCATCTACGCGGGTGCACCGCTGGTGCTGCAGGACCGTTGGGACCCATCGGTCGCTCTGCAGCTGATCGATCGGTACCGGTGCACCTACACGCTGGCTGCCACCCCCTTCATCGTCGACCTGCTCGCTCAGGATGTCGTCGATGAAGGCTCCGGCTCGTCGCTGCGCTACGTCGCATCAGGTGGCGCTGCGATCCCTCGGCACCTGGTGGCGGACGTGCGAGCGGCGTTCGGGGCCGAGCTGATGGCGGTGTTCGGATCCAGCGAGACCTACATCTCCACCGCAACTCGTCCCGGATCGTCCGATCAGCTTCTGGCCAGCGACGGGAGTCCTCTACCAGGAGTCGAGGTGCACGTCGTCGATGCACAAGGGCGCGAGGTCCCGGAGGATCACGAGGGTGAGATCGTCACGCGAGGACCTCAGGTGTTCCTCGGATACCTGGGAGACCCCGATCTGACTCACCGGACCTTCAGGGGCGAGTGGTACCGATTTGGCGATCTCGGCCGCATCGACGGCGACGGCATGCTGCACGTCACGGGGCGGATCAAGGACATCGTGATTCGCGGGGGCGAGAACATCAGTGTCCGAGAGGTCGAGGAGCTGTTGATGACGCACCCTGACATCGAGAGTGTGGCGGTGGTCGGATACCCGGATCCCCGCCTTGGCGAGAGGTGCTGCGCAGTGGTCGTGAGCCCCGGGCACCGGGTGGACGTCGCCGACCTCTCGGCCTTCCTCCTGGAGAGAGGGCTGGCGAAGTTCAAGCTTCCGGAGCGTGTCGAGCTGGTGGACCACCTCCCGATGACGGCGACGGGGAAGGTCAGAAAGTCCGAGCTGCGGGACATGCTGCGAGGGACCCGTACGTGAGGGCACGCGGGGTGGCCGTGATCACGGGAGGCACGAAGGGCATAGGCGTCGCCACCGCCCATCGGCTGGTCGCCGACGGCCACCCGGTGATGCTGACGTACCGCAGGGACGAGCAGGCAGCACATGCTGCCCGTCGGCTCCTCGAGAAACAGGGTGGCGAGGTCAACCTGGTGAGATGTGACCTCTCTGAGGGCCCCGCGCCTGTCCTGGAGGCTCTCGCCAGCGATGCTCGCACGATCGACATCCTGATGCTGAATGCTGCCGCCAGCGCTTTCAAGCCTCTGGCGGAGCTCAAGCAGCACCACGTGGCCAAGACGTTCGGGATCACGATCGGAGCGATGATCGAGCTGGTGAACGCGGCGGCGCCCCGGATGACGGCCGGCGGTTCGATCATCTCGATCTCGGGAGGGGACAGCATGCGCCACATCCCCGGGCACGGACTTCTCGGTGGCGCGAAGGCTGCTCTTGAGGCCCTCACCAAGTACTACGCGGTCGAGCTTGCGCCGCGCGGCATCCGAGTCAACTGCGTCCTGCCCGGCCCCGTGGCCACCGACTCTGCTCGCATCTGGGCAGGCGAGGACTATGAGTCCTTCCTGCGACGTGCGTCGGCGGCGACTCCGGCTGGTCGCATTGCCGACCCAGGCGACATCGCCGCAGTGATCCGTCTCCTGTGCCAGCCGGATGCGCGCTGGATCAACGGCCAGGTCGTGGTGGCCGACGGGGGCATGTTCTTCTCCGACCGGATCTTCACGGAGGACGCGTGAGGACGTCGGATGCGGGGCCCCCGTCCGCGTTGGAAGGACTTCGTGTGTTGGACCTGACGATGTACCTCCCGGGCCCCTACGCGTCGCTGATGTTCGCTGATCTCGGGGCCGACGTCATCCAGATCGAGCCACCGGGGGGAGACCCCTCCCGGACGATCGACCCGCGCGTGGGCGACGACAGCGCACTGCATCACTGGGTCGGCAGCAACAAGAGAAGCATCGCGCTGGACCTCAAGTCCGAGTCGGGAACGTCGCAGTTCTTCGAGCTCCTTGCGGGAGCGGACGTCGTGCTGGAGGGTTTCACGCCGGGTGTGGCATCACGGCTCGGTGTTGATTACGCCGCGTGCGCCGCCGTCAAGCCGGACATCGTCTACTGCAGCATCTCCGGTGCGGGCCAACGGCCGGGATCGTGTGCAGCGCCGGGCCACGACATCAACTACATGGCTCGTGCGGGGTTCCTCGACCAGGTACGAGACGCGCAAGGGACCCCAGTTGCCGTCGGTCCGGCTGTTGCCGATATCGCCGCCGGTCTCCACGCGGCTGTCGGGGTCCTGGCAGCAGTCCGACATCGCGACGCTGGCGGAGGCGGTCAGCTCGTCGACGTGAGCATCCTCGGGGCTGCCCTGGCCATGGCGGCTCCTCAGCTCGTGAAGGCGCTGGCTCCGGTGCCGCAGCCTGAGGAGCGGGATCACAACAGGGGTGCCGACCCGGCCTATCGGGTCTATCGAACGCAGGACGGGCGCCACCTCGCGATCGGAGCATTCGAGGAGAAGTTCTGGGTGAGGCTCTGCACGATCCTCGGAAAGCCGCACCTGATCGCCCGTCGGGCGACTCATCCCGACGATGTCGCAGCTGAGCTCTGCGGGCTCTTCGCGACGTGTTCGCTGAGTCACTGGGACGCCCTGCTCGGCCCCGCTGACGTTTGCTACGCACCGGTCAACCTCGCGAGCCACGTCCCGTCGGACGCTCTGGTGGCGGAACGAGGTGATTTCGCGATGGTAGGAACGCCCGGCAGGCGGCAGACACCCCAGCTGCAGAACCCGATTCATCTCTCGGCCACGCCGACGCTCGCTCGGCAGCCGGCGCCACCGCTTCGTGAGGGAGGCCGTGTCGTCGGATGGATCGAGTCCAAGCGCTAGAATGGCCGACTACGGTATACGACGGTAGGACGACGACGGAGACTCCTGGGGGCGCGATGGCAGACCGGTTCGACACGACGACAGCTGATCGGCCGGTCGTTCGTTCCTTGCTCGGTAATCAGATCGCCGACTCGCTGCGTCGGGACATCCTCCTGGGTGTGATCAAGCCGGGTACGAAGCTCTCCCAGCAGCAGCTGTGTGAGCAGTTCGGAACGAGTCGTATGCCGGTCAGAGACGGCCTGAGAGCGCTTCTCCACGAGGGCCTGCTCATTACGGACTCCGGCCAGCACACGATCGTCGCGCCCCTGAGCCGGGCGGATCTCCTGGATTCCTATCTGATCGAGGGCACCTTGGCCGGCATGGCCGCGAGCCGGGCCTCGCACCTGGCTACCGATGAGGATCTGGTTCAGCTGGAGCAACTCCACCACGCGATGGTGAGCTCGGATCGAGCTCGAGACCACGCCCGGGTGGCGCAGCTGAACTGGACGTTGCACCGAAGCATCAATCGGATGGCTCGATCTCGCAAGCTGCTGTCCGCGATCAAGGCCATCTCGCTCGACCTGCCGAGAGACTTCCTGGCAGAGATGCCTGAATGGGGCGCCACGTCCAACCGCGAGCACGAGCAGATTCTCGATGTCATGCGCGCCAAGGATCACGATGAGGTCGGTCGGCTCATGACCGCTCACATCGTCGATTCAGGTCAGGGCCTCATCCAGTTCCTCGAGTCGCGGGGCCTGCAGATCGATTGACGATCTGATAAGCCATTGCACGGCGGTCGAACACGGTATACGGTATTCCTGACTACAGGAGTGATCATGCGGAGAACCTTTGTGGCCGGCGTGGGCATGACGGCGTTCGGCAAGTACCCGGAGGCGAGTCTCGGAAGCCTCGGGCGAGAAGCCGTCGTCGAGTGTCTCCGCGATGCGGGAATCAGCCCGAAGGCTGTCGAGATGATCAGCTGCGGATGCGCTCGCAGCGGGACGTTGCAGGCTCGCGAAAGTGGTGTGGGGCAGCTCGTGGGGTGGGAGGTGGGCATCGAAGGGGTCGCCGTCTACAACGAGAAGGCCTTTTGCGCGTCGGGTGCCATGGCGTTCAATGTCGCCAACATGGCGGTGGCATCGGGTATCCACGACGTTGCTCTGGTCGTCGGTGTCGAGCGCATGTCGCGTAGGGACGGCAAGGGCCGGCCGCTGACCTCCGACGGCATGGTGCTCGAGGGCGAGCAGGGTTTCACACCGCCCGCCTATTACGCGATGGCGGCTCGCCGGCACATGGATCTGTACGGGACCACGCGCGAACAGATCGCCACGGTCGCCGTGAAGAACCGTCAAGCGGCCGGTCGCAACCCCCGAGCCCAGTATCGCCGACCGATCAGCCTCGACGACGTGCTCGGTTCGCGGCCGGTCGCTGGTTCGTTGAACTTGCTCGACTGCTGTCCGACGGGTGACGGCGCTGCCGCCGCTGTCATCGTCAGCGAGGAGGGCGCGCGCCGATTGGGGATCGAGGCGAGGATCGAGGTCGCTGCGTCGGTGGTGGGCAGCGGATTCTTCGCTGACCAGCATCGGGACATGTCCTCGTTCGGACTCGATCGATCGACGGCAGGCAAGGCCTACGCGGCAGCCGGGTTCGGGCCCGCCGACATCGACGTGGCCGAGGTCCATGACTCGTTCTCGATCGCCGAGATCATCCACTACGAGGACCTTGGGTTCTGCGAGCCAGGCGCCGGCGGAAAGCTGGTGGAGGCGGGCGAGACCGCCGTCGGCGGCCGAATTCCGGTCAACACCGGCGGAGGTCTTCTGAACAGAGGTCACCCCTTGGGAGCCACGGGAGTTGCTCAGATCGTCGAGCTCACCGACCAGCTGCTCGGACGGTCCGGTGAACGACAAGTCGTGGGCGCGCGCATCGCTCTCGCGCACATCAACGGCGGGTTCCACGACGGGGACTTCGCAGTCTCCGGCGTCACTCTGCTCAGGAGCGTCGACGCATGAGGTACGTCGGTGAGGCCTCGCTCGGGCAGTCGGTCTTGGTCGAGGACGAGGACGGCGGGCATCAGCTGCTGGCAAGCCAATGCCCTGAGTGCGGCGACGTGCGCCTTCCATCGCGGACGCTGTGCCCGAACGATCTCAGCCCCTGCGAGCCGATCCGCCTGCAGGGGACCGGGGTGATCTACGAGGCAGTCCGCGTGGGTCTCGCTCCTCAGGGTTTCGAGGCACCGTTCTGGGTCGGATACGTCGACCTCGATGGTGGGGCTCGCTTCTTCGCGCAGATCGGATGCCTGGACGGAGAGCGGGATCCACGACACGGTGATCGGGTCGTGATGAGCGTCGAACCCATCGGGTCGACCGAGGAGGGCCTGCTCGGCCCCGTCTTCAGGAGGGATGATCCGCATGCTCAAGACTGACCTGTCGGAAGAGCTTCAGGACCTTTCCGCGATCACACGCGAGATCGCCTGCAACAAGATCGGCCCCTTGGTCGAGGGGGCGGAGCTGGCGGGGACGTTCAGTGAGGAGATTCGAGGCATCCTTGCCGGTGCAGGATTCTTCGGGATGGTGGTCCCCGAGGAGTACGGGGGCGTGGACGGCGACATTCGCCACCAGGCGATCGTGCTCGAGGAGATCGCGCGCGTGTATCCCAGCGCGTGCACCTATCTCACGGCCCATTGGCTCGCCACGAAGCTCATCGCGCTGAACGCGACCGGGACAGACGAGTCGCCGTGGGTGGCGCCCCTGCTCGGCGCCGCGGCGTCCGGTGACCGGCTCGGAGCGATCGCGGTCACCGAGCCCGATCACGGTTCGGATCTGGGCAGCGTCACCACGAAGGCGCGCCCCGACGGTGACGAGTGGGTCATCAACGGCACCAAGCGGTACATCACCAACGGCGGGTTCGCCGACTTCTACACGGTGCTGGCCCGCACGGGCGGCACCGGTTCCCGTGGCCTCTCGTTGTTCTTCGTCGAGGCGGATCGCCCTGGCGTGAAGGCCGCCCGCTGGGAGCGCAAGATGGGGTTGCACGGCTCCGCCACCGCGGAGATGAACTTCGACGAGGTCAGGGTGCCGGCCGATCACCTGATCGGCTCGCAGGATGCCGGCTTCACCTACCTGATGCGCGCATTCGACGAAGGTCGGCTGGGAGTCGCCGCCATGTGCCTCGGCATCTCCCAGGGCGCCATGGATGCGGCTGTCCGGTACGCCGGTGAGCGGACACAGTTCGGTCGACAGATCGCCGGGTTCCAGGGCGTCCAGTTCCTCATCGCCGACATGGCGATCGGAGTGCATTCGACGAGGAGCCTGGTCTACGACGCTGCCCGGGCCTTCGTCGATCGGCATCCCGACGCGTCGCGTCTCGCGGCGATGGCCAAGGTCCTTGCATCGGACGTGTCGATGGACGTGACGACCAACGCCGTCCAGGTCCACGGCGGGGCCGGTTATGTCAGCGACTTCCCGGTGGAGATGTTCATGCGGGACGCGAAGATCGGACAGATCTACGAGGGCACCAACCAGATCCTCCGGATGGTCGTCGCCCGGTCCTACTTCGGGGACGTCGCGCGGTGACGGAGCAACTCGACGTCTCGGCTGCGCGGGGATCGGTCGCTCGCGCCTCGGAGGACCTGATCGATCTGCAGCTGACCGGACAGATCGCCCACATCGTGCTGAACCGCGCGTCGAAGATGAACGCGATCAACCGTCCGATGCTGGCCGGTGTGCGCGAAGCTCTCGGATGGGCCGAAGCCGACCGGCGCGTACGTGTCGTCGTGCTGCGGGGCGCAGGCCGTGCGTTCTCCGCAGGCGGAGACCTCGCGGAGGTGGGTGGACTGGTCCAGGACAGCCCGAGGTTCAGCGAGTTCCTCGACTACTGGCACGACTCACTGCGACGGTTGGAGACATCACCGTTACCCATCATCGCGGCTGTTCACGGCTTCGCGTTTGCTGGAGGATTCGAGCTGACCCAGGTCTGCGACGTCGTCGTGATCGGGGACCAGACCTCCCTGGCCGATCAGCACGCCAAGTTCGGCCTGTTCCCGGCGGGGGGATCGACGCAGCGACTGCCCCGTCTCGTTCCCGCCCGCGTCGCCGCGTGGATGTTGATGTCCGGCGAGGCGGTGACGCCGGCCCAGGCGCTGTCTCTCGGCCTGGTCAACGAGGTCGTCGACGAGTCCGACGTGTTCCGACGAGCGCAAGCCATGGCGGAGATCCTGGCGAGCAGGAGCGTCGCGGCGAACGCAGCCATCAAGGGCGCGGTCGCTGTCGGGAAAGGACGAGAGATCGTCGACGCGATCGCCGCGGAGCGACCGATCGCCCTCGCGCACATGGCGTCCCCGGATGTCCAGACAGGGCTCGCCGCGTTCCGTGCGCGGACGACTCCTTCGTTCGCCACCTAACTCCTAGAAGAGGATGCTCATGGAACTGCAAGACGTGCTGTACAGCGCGAGCGACGGTGTCGCTCGCATCACGATCAACCGTCCGGAGAAGTACAACGCCTTCCGCGAGGAGACGCTCGATGACCTCATCTCAGCGTTCAGCGCCGCTGAGGCCGACCGCACGGTCGGCGTCATCGTCCTGACAGGCGCTGGCGACAAGGCCTTCTGCTCCGGCGGTGACATCTCGTGGGAGGACAAGTCCGATCCGGGGGGCGCCGCGCAGATGAACCGGCGAACCAGCAACCTCTCGCTGATCATGCGAGGGTGCGGCAAGCCGATCATCGCCCGCGTCCGCGGATATGCGGTGGGTGGGGGCAACGAGCTCCAGATGCTGTGCGACCTGACGATCGCCTCCGACGACTCGAAGTTCGGCCAGTCCGGCCCGAAGATGGGCAGTGTCCCGGTGTGGTGGGGGACTCAGCTCCTGCCGCGCATCGTCGGAGAGCGCAAGGCACGCGAGATCGTCATGCTTTGCGAGCAGATCCCCGCACCCGAAGCCGTGGCGCTCGGCCTTATCAACAAATCCGTTCCGGCCGACGAGCTCGACGCGGCTGTCGACGCTTGGTGCGAGCGCCTGTTGTCGCTGAGTCCGCAGGCCCTGCGCGTGGCCAAGATCTCCCTGAACTACGAGACCGACCAGCTGTGGCCATCGGTCCAGCACGGACAGCAGATGATCAATTTCATTCATGGAACCGAGGAGTTCCATGAGGGGACGCAGGCTTTTCTCGAGAAGCGCGCGCCCGATTTCGGCAAGTTCCGCAAGTGAGGCGAATGGAGATGAACGCTATGGGTCAGGACAAGGTTGCCGTGGTCGTCGGCGGTGGAAGCGGGATCGGTCGAGCCACCGCAGAGCTCTTCGCGGAGAGCGGCGCCAGCGTCGCAGTAGCCGACATCAACATGGAGGGCGCAGAGGAGACGGCGGAGATCCTTCGCAAGAACGGCGCCACGGTGACCGTCCACGCGTGCGACATCACCGACATGCGCCAGACCGACGAGCTCGTCACGGCAGTGCTGTCCGAGCACGGCGGTCTCGACATGGTGACGAGCACAGTCGGGTGGTCGGACACGACCTTCTTCGTCGAAGAGGATGACGCGTACTGGAAGCGGATCATCGACATCAACCTGATGGGCGCGATCCACCTGAGCCGTGCGGCGATCGGGCCGATGAGCGAGCAGAAGTCCGGCGCGATCGTCCTGACGAGCTCGGACGCGGGAAAGGTCGGCACGATGGGCGAGACGGTCTACGCGGCAGCCAAGGCGGGCGTGATCGGATTCGTGAAGTCGCTGGCGCGTGAGATCGCACGCGACGGCCTTCGTATCAACGCGATCTCGCCCGGACCGACGGACACTCCGCTGCTTCGCGCGCAGTCGGATCAGCACGTGATCGACAAGATGGTCAGGGCCGTCCCTCTCAAGCGGATGGGGACCGCGATGGAGCAGGCGGCCCCGATCGTCTTCCTGGCGTCGGACGCGGCCAGCTACATCACCGGTCAGACGTTGAGCGTCAGCGGCGGCCTGACCATGACGTCCTGATGTCCGGCGACGACACCTGGTCCACATCCTTGGATCGTCGATTCGCTCTGCCCAGGGACGAAGGATCGTCGAAGGTCACTGATCTGTCAGCTGCCGTCAGCGATCTGGTGAGACCGGGTGACACGGTGCATGTGGCCTACTCGGACGCCCGCCCCAACGCGGCGCTGCTGCAGCTGGCCCGGACGTTCGCCGGCACTGACCCTCGGTTCACGCTGGTGACGGCAGGGCTGGTGAACGTGCAGCACGCTCTCGTCGAGCTCGGACTCGTGTCGCGGGTCGTCGCATCGTTCGCCGGGGAGAACTACCCGGTGGCGCGCCCGAATCCTGCGCTCGTGCGCGCCATCAGGGACGGGCGAGTCACGATCGAGCACTGGTCGCTGTGGAGCCTGATCGCCCGGCTCGCCGCGGGGGCGCTGGGGGTCAGTCATTTCCCGGTCCGCTCGATGATCGGCAGCACCATGGGGGACGAGGCCGCGGCGCGTGGCGAGCTGATCGAGCTCGGCGCTGAGGACGGCGGAGACGCGACGGCACTTGTCGCAGCGCTTCGCCCCGACATCGTGCTCCTTCACGGTGCGGCCGCCGACGAGCACGGCAACGTCGTGCTGTCCGCGCCGTACGGCGAGGGTCAGTGGGGATCGTTGGCGTCTCGGCGCGGAGTGATCGCCACGGTCGAGCGGATCGTGTCCACGGAGGAGATCCGCGCCATGAGCACGATGGTCCGTATCCCCGCCCACGCGGTCCGCGCGGTGTGCGAGGTGCCGTTTGGTGCTCACCCCTATGGATTCAACAATCCGGGAGTCGCCGGCGTGCCCAGCTATGGGGAGGACGAGGAGTTCGTGGCGGACGCCCTACGGGCCAGCCGGACACCGGAGGGCTTTCGTTCCTGGATCGACGAATGGGTGCTGGGCACCCGCTCGCACGCCGAGGTGGTGGACCGTCTCACTGCGCCGAGGATGGCGGCGCTGACGCTCGATCGCGGGCCCGACGGCTGGAAGAGCCGAGTCGACGTCTCTTGGAGCAGCGAAGCGCCGGCCACGCCGACCGAGACACAGGTCGTCGTCACCGCGCGGCGGCTCCGGGCCGCGGTCACGGCACGCGGGTTCGACGTGATCCTCGCGGGTGTGGGTCTGTCGAACCTCGCGGCGTGGACGGGGGCCGAGGTCCTGCGTGCGCAGGCCGTCGACGTCGAGCTCATGGCTGAGATCGGCCTGTACGGCTACTCGCCGCGTCCGGGGGAGCCGTTCATCTTCGCCGGCCAGAACGTGCCGACCAACAAGCAGCTGACCGACGTGATGGGAGTCCTCGGCACGTACGTCTCGGGTCCAGGATCGCGTTCGATCGGTGTGATCGGTGCTGGCGAGATCGACCGCACCGGAGCGATCAACTCGACATACGGCAAGGACGGGGACTTCATCGTCGGCTCGGGCGGCGCGAACGACGTGCTGTCGTCGGCCGACGAGGTCATCGTGACGGTGAGCCACCAGCCCGGCCGCCTCGTGGACGAGGTGTCGTACGTGACGTGCCCGGGGCGCCGCGTTCGCACCATCGTGACCGACCTGGCAGTCCTCGAGCGGACGGACGACGACGGCTTCGAACTGGTCGCGGTACTGCCCGCCGCCGGTTCCGACATCGGCGACGCCGTGCGCCTGGTGCGCGAACGGACGGGTTGGGACCTGGCCGTGTCGGCCGACGTCGTGGTGGAACCACCGCCGACGCGCGCCGAGCTTGACCTGCTGCGGGTGTTCGACCCGACCCTGCTCTTCCTGCGTGATCGCCGTGAAGTGGCGGTCCCCTGATGTCTGGTCTTGGCAGCGTGATCGTCACCGGAGCAGCCAGTGGCATCGGGGCGGCCACGGCCCAGAACCTGCTGGGCCGTGGTCTGCGTGTGGTCGCCGCCGACATCGCCTTCGATCGGGCCGTCGAGCCTGACCCGACCTTGAACAAGCCTCTGGTGGAGACGCGACTCGATGTCGGTAGCCCGGACTCGTGGGACCGGTTGCTCGCCGACGTGGACTGGTCGGCGGCTCCTCTGGTGGGGCTGGTCAACAATGCGGGGATCTCACAGGCAGGCGGGATCATGGCCACGTCCGACGAGGCCTGGCGGCGTGTGCACCGAGTCAACCTCGACGGCGTCTTCTACGGGATGCGGGCTGTTGCCCCCCTCCTGCGGGACGCGGGTGGCGGGTCGATCGTGAACGTCTCCTCGGCGGCCGGACTGGTCGGTTACCACGAGGCTGCGTACACCTCGAGCAAGTGGGCCATCCGCGGCTTGTCCAAGTCTGCGGCCGCCGAGCTCGCCCGCTGGGGCATCCGTGTGAACTCGGTGCATCCGGGCCTGGTGGGCACACCGATGGCCGGTGAGAACACCCCCTACATCGCTGCGCACCTCGAGGCCGTCCCTGCGGGATCGGTGGCTACTCCGGATCAAGTAGCTGCCGCGATCGCCTTCCTGATCGGCGATGAGTCGCAGTACGTCTCAGCGACAGAGCTCGCCGTGGACGGTGGCTTCAGCGGGGCGGGGGCGTATCACGCGATTCGACGGCGAGCGCGCGAGCTGCGTGACAGCGCTCCGGACGAGGGGGCGCCATGAGCCAGGCCCGTGTGATCTCCAACGCGACCATCCTGAGCCGAGCCGCCCCCATCGTCGTGCAGGGGATCGCAGGTCTTCGACGACACGTGGGCACGACTGTGGGATCCAGTCCGTGGGTGTCGGTGGACCAGGCGAGCGTCAGCCGGTTCGGAACCGTGACGTTCGATCGAAATCCCCTTCATGTCGATGTGGAGGCCGCGAGAGCGGCCGGTTTCGACGGCACGATCGTCCACGGTTTCCTCTCGCTCGCGCTGGTCGCGGGGTTGATGTCCTCAGTACTGCGTGTCGATCATGACGGAGCGGTGCTCAACTACGGCGTCGACCGAGTGCGGTTCCCGGCGCCGGTTCGCGTGGGGGCGCGGGTCCGTCTGACGATGGCTGTCGCTGTCGTGGCAGAGGCCGAGCACCACACCGACGTGACCTATCGATGTGTCGTCGAGGTGGAGGGTCAGGAGCGTCCTGGCTGTGTCGCCGGTCTGATCCTTCGGTACCTGTGAGAGATCGGCCGTCGACCAGCTGCGCGACCTGAGGACTCATGGACTCCAACAGACGAGGAACGATGATCATGACGATGGCACTGGACGATGCGCACGAACGGTCGGACGCCAGGAGAGACACCGCGCTGGTCACGGGCGCAGCGCACGGCATCGGGAGAGCCGTCTGCGTGGAGCTGATGTCGCGAGGGCTGCGAGTCGTGGCAGTCGACATCGATGAGGACGCACTGAAAGTCCTGGAGGACGAGGTTCTCGCTTCCGGTGCCGGGGCGATCACGTGGCATGCCGTCGACGTCGGTGACCGCCGAGCGATCAGGGCGCTCGGCGAACAGGTGGGGGGGATCACCTATCTCGTGCACTGTGCCGGGGTGTCGCCACGCACCCCGACCCTCGACATGACCGACGACGAGTGGGACAACGTCTTCGCGATCAACCTGACCTCGGCGCACACGTTGGCGACGACATTCGCCCCGGGCATGATGGCCCGAGGCAAGGGCCGGATCATCCTGCTTGCGTCGGACCGTGCTCTCTACGGCGCGGCCAACGGCGCCCACTACGCCGCCTCCAAGGCTGGCATCGTCGCCTACACGAAGTCGC
>Ga0247730_1001529_pt1 | contig 12690 bp, 16 predicted proteins | sample UWRJL073202C2_FD_180959 | JGI IMG/M metagenome (GOLD analysis project Ga0247730, IMG submission 180959) | Plant litter microbial communities from Arlington Agricultural Research Station in Wisconsin, United States - UWRJ-L073-202C-2 | ecosystem: Environmental > Terrestrial > Plant litter >...
CGCTCTGCCATTCCCTTGTATGAGCTCTGTGAGGCCCTCTTCCGCTTTTCGTTTGCTCTCAATATACCCCCTCGGCACAATAAAAGAGGGGTAGATATCTTCTGCTGAAATATACACGAATGTCTTCTCCGTTTCTTTCCCGGCTTGCAGATAGGATTGACATACGTTCAACGCCGAAGTCGTATTCATTTCTTCGTACCCGTTGCCCTTTTCAGTGGACAATGGGTTGGGCGAGTGGGCGGAATACAAAGCTTGGAGGAGTGAAAGGGGTGAGTTGGATTTTACTGCAGCTTTGTATGCAGAGGAAGAAGAGGCAGGAAGGAGTGTGCCGAGTGTATGTACGACTGCTGTTACACCGCGGAATCTGTCTTCTGGTATTCGAGGGTTTCGCACTATATCGTGTTGTATCCATTCTACCTGTTAGAATCGAATTAATCTTTGCATAAAATCCACAGCCGATTACTCTGAGCGCACGTCTTTAGTCCATGCAGGCTGATGCCCTTTATTTGGTGTTCGGTAGGGAAGGCCAGAGGAGGAGAGAGATGTTACGCGGAAGCCAGTTGAAAGGGCATGTTTGGCAATGCTGGAGCCGATAAAGCCTGAGCCGCCTGTGAGCAGAATATGTGGCTGCATGGCTTCTAGATGCAAGAAGCTAGTAGTGGTGAGAGAGGATAAGTAATGACGCGACCACGTGAGCAATCAGACTCTACATCATAACACCCATCTCTTCTGTGGCATAAAGCGCCTTGAAATACATATAGAGAAGAGGCAAAGACTCATAGGTACATGCTGTATGAAATCTAGACAGGGTAAGGAAAAGTAACAGTGCTATAGTCAGTCTCCCTCCGAGTCCCCTTCCGCCTCCATATCAGCCCACGTCTCAGGGACACCACGCAGTACGACTGGAAATGCGTGCTTCTTTTGTTCACGCAATAGTACTTCGTGCGCCGACTTTGGAAGCCACAAAAGCGCGGAATAGTAGATTTCCATCGGATAAGTCGATATGACTGAGAAGTTATGTTCGATAATGTGACGCACATCGTCAAACACAGCGCCAAACTCCGGCTTCAAATTCTAGATAAAGAGGCTGATTGAGCATTTCTTATCGCTTAGTGATATAAAATGGAAGCACTGAACTCGTAAGGCATCCAAAACACCAGGCTTGTCCAACTCTTCTACGATCAATTGCATGTCTCCAGTCCACGCCAGACATTCCACCCAGTGGAGAACGTGGTTCTGAACAAAATTTGACAGAGATTCAGTAACCGTTGTGAGCGCTCCCGGTTCATAATCAGATCTGGAGAACCACTCGAACATATGCGTGATCCAGTGCGTAGCTGCATAATGAAGGACGGGGGAGATCATGATAGAGATGTCGGAGGCCAGGTCGTCTTTCTCTGTGTGGCGGTCAACCTGATCGCCAAGAATGCCTTTTCGAAGATTCTGGTTTAAAATCTCCAAGCAGCGCAACAGTAGGTCACGATGAAAGAAACCACTGTTGGCTTGCCAATGGTCGAGAAGAAATTCCTTGAACGAGGCGTGTAGAAGGTAGACGGGCTGCAAGTCTTCCCCCTCGTGCACAATTACAAAACAGGAGAGCAACTTCAGGCAGTCTAAAACGGCCTTTACACTCAGTGAAAGTATTTTTGCTATGTCGGAAAGGGGAAAGGGAGTGGGCAAGTGGGCAAGAACAAAGAGTATCATATCTTTTGGCTCTGGTTCCAGCTTGCCAAGGATCTGTGCATAGAGGTCAAAAACAGAAGCCGTCTTCGTCCGTAGGATGTCCTGGAGCCGCTCATTAGGTGGATACCCAGAGCCTTCGAGATATCTTAGTGCCGTGGCGGTATAAATAAACAGACCATTAGCTTTCGATGCGATGACATCGACGTCGTCTTCTGTATACCATCGAGAGTGCCAGCCAGTGCGTTTGCACACATCGGCAAGGCCTACTTTCAAGTATTCGCGCATGTCGGAATTGACGCGAGAAGTAGGCACTTCATCCAAATCCAGAACGTGGAAGTGGCGTTTGGCTTCGTCGATTATACCAGATATATGGGGCTCCAACCGGTTGACGATAACGAACCGAAGACGACTAGCGATGCCTTCGTCTGCTCTAAGAATGAGTGAACGAATAAACGCCTCGGTAGCAGTCGTGTCTGAGCATTCGTCAAGCCCGTCAATGACAACCACCAACGAGGAGGCGTCTTCCCAAGCTTCCATCGAGTAGGTGGTCTCGTCTAAAGGGTCCCACAGCAATCGTTGAAACTGCTCTGGAATTGGTTGGTCCACTGCATCTGGAAGTTCGAGTACACGGCAGAGAGCCATCAGGAACCCCTGGACGCGATCGGCTATTTGATACGCCAGAGTAGGGACGATGCGTTGGGCATCGTTTCTCTCTGTTCCTGCCGTATGGGAACAGAAGAAGCTCGCAACCTCAATCCCATATGCGCCCAATCGCTTACAGAAAGTTTGAGCTACCGTAGACTTTCCGGTGCCTGTGCTTCCACTCAGCAAGAAGAAGGGCGTTCCTTCACGATTAATAGCCCACTCTGTCAGCTCTGATAATACATTCATACGAGTTCCAGGAGCACATTCCGTGTATCCCTCATGACTATATTTTCTTGGCTTGAGTGATCCATTGTCAATGTGCCCAAGCCTATTTAGCAGTTCTTTCAGATCTTGAGCATGACGAACAGGTGATGCTATTTCAACGGTCACGTACCTTTATGCCTGGCGTTATTCAGTGCATCATCCAGTAGGCCCTTGGTCTCGAGTGAAGAAGTTGATGTCTATGAGCGAGACGGTGTAAGCCTTCATTAGGGAAAGTCTGTAGTCTAATTACCCGTAGAAGCTTAAGGAATTTATCGAGCTTTAACATGCCTTCAATCGATTCAGCCTGGGCTTGGTGATTATCTCCTTTGTATTGGTATGTATTTTGTAGAGATCTGCTGGCATCATCAAATGCACTTGAAACAAAGAGTGTTAGAGACATCTGAAGCACACTATGGAGTGAAGTTCAATATCGCACCCTTTGATAAGCTCGAAGCGCTCGACATCTAAAAAGTAAAGGACTTGGGAGGTGACCAAAGGATGGAGCTGCCTGATTGATTTTGCGAGCAGATATATCTTGTCCCCAATGGCGCTATCGCGATTCTAAGCAAAAAAGAAAGACATTAACTGTTCAATATACCGTAATTTTTGAAGCTATCTGAAACATACGTCAGAAGACCAGACCTCGTTAGCAACCTTTCTCAAAGCCGCATGAAGGGGTGTACTGTAGGCCACGGCGACCCGACTAGCAGTGAGAAAACTGAGTGTTAAATTGTCCCATGTGCCCAAAAGTAATTCTGAAGAAGACATTTCGTTGGTGTGCACAATATCGTCATCAAGTCTCCGTGGTATTTGGAGTTCTTTTTCTAGAGCGGCAATACGTGACTGTAGATCCAAAATACGGTTGGTAGCTTGAAATAATGCTTGCTCAGACTAGTTGTGTTAATGAGAAGCTAAGAGAAAGGTCACCTCGCTTCAAGAGGTCAATTTTGGTACTCTTTTGACTTAACTTGGCGGGCAGCACATCTTTGAGCTCCGCGTACGCTTCGCGTAACTCGTCTCTTCTCCGCTGCTCCGCCTCGATCCTCTGCCTACGGGTGGATTCTTTACGCGAGTGGGCATTGTTGGTGTTGTCCCCTGGAAAGTTTTCCCCGTCGTCATCTGCCGAACGCGAGTGGGCTCTGGGACCCCCCATAGAACGCTGGGAAAAACTGTTGCTTCTCGAGGAAGAGAGGGAGTTGACACCACTGCCGGCGCTGGAGTTGGAATGGTCATAGATACCTCTGCCAGGCGAGTTCGATCTCGATCTTGATCTCGAGGGTAGTGGGGGTGATATAGCACCTAATCGTACTGTTCTATTTTCATCGGGAGCTCCACGTCGGCGCCTTATGATGACTTCGCCTTGCTCTTGAATTTTTGCGAGAGGGCCTTCACGTTTCCTGCAATTAAACGCAAAATTAAAAATTCCGTACATCCAACGATGGATCTGGTGCTCACTGTGGCCACTGTCGCTTCATGGGACCCGGTATCACGCACTCGTGGTCTCCTTCCAAGCAGCGTCTGCATCGCTCGTCTTCTGCAAGAAATTCGCAACGAATCTTAAGAGCCCGACATCGAACGCAGGCGCCACTCCTGAGAAAAGTACTTAATGCGAAGACAGAAAGAAGCGATAGGAAAAACAAACGTCCTAAGAGTCGTGCTACCTTCTGCTTGGGATCTCTTGCCCGAAGACCCTGGCGTAGAAGAGATTGTGACGTTTGATTCCGATGGATTATCCCGAGGTGTCAATTTCGTACGTTCTGACAAGGAAGATTTGAAGCTTTCGAGCGTTTTCAAGATGTCCAGATCCCTGGCATCTAATGAAGATGATTCAACCAACTCGAAATCTTGGGCCGAAGCCTGAGGATGATGTAGACTAAGTTGGAGGCTGTCAGGGTATAGCTCCATAGGTTCGAGATCTGGAGGCTCGATCCCCAGAAAGGCGCTGCGGTCCTCTTGAAGTCAAAGAAATAAAATGAGTCGGTCGTGTTATTCGTGGATGGGGTTATCAACAATACCATCCGTATGTACAGGCTCTTGAGTTGGAGCGTCTGTTTGCGCATCCCCATTGTCCTCCTGAATTTGCGAATGTTGATCGCGTGCAAACATGCCACCTTTGGTTGCTGCGCGCCTTGGTTCTAAATGATGGCCACCAGGTGCAGTCTGCACATGAGCGTAGGGGTTAAGCAATACTAATCCATTCTAAGCATTACGTAAGGGGCTACAAATAGTAGATTTACACAATATATATTTTTATTCCACCCTCTTGACAACACTTCAAGTCAAAAGGCGTCGAAACGGCGAGGAGGTATTTTCAACACTATGACACCACGTTCAGCGGACGATAGAAAGAGATGCGTCCCTCCCATCTGTGCGTGATAGTAACCTGATTTCTTGTATTTATTAGGGATCCAGCAGATTTCCTCGCGGCCTTGTTCGAAGATACGCTGGACTTTGAAGGGATGTTCACGACCACGATTCATCGGTATGCCAAGATAACCTGAAGAATCGGTGTCTATCGTACTGAGTTCCCACCCTTTCACATTCTCAGAACACATGGTAGAATGGCCATGCTCGTTATTGAGCATCAAGAACGGTAAATTGCCTTTGGAGGAGTGTTCTTGCCCTGTCTCCGAGCTGTGGAGAACCTGTACATGGAAGTCAGGACTGGTTTGTTGTTGAGTCCCTTTCGAAAAGTGAGTGACCAGGACTCTGTTGTCTGGAGAGAAGGAGGTGAAATGAACGCGAAGACGCCGAGATAATGGCCCTTCGATTGTGTACTGCAGGTCTCCAGTATCAGTTTTAAATACTCGAATTCCTTCACTGAGATGTCCTTCAATAACGATGCACTCGCAACCGTGTTGACATGCTTACCTCGAGTCCTCTGGATTATACAATCCTAGCAGGGTCGCGTCAGGCGAGAAGAACAGACATCCACTGCTAGTGGAAGAAACACCATGCACTGGTATCCGCCGATAAGCTCTGGCCTGGGCATCCACAAGGTAAAGCTCAGACAACTTCTGATTCCAAACTGCAACCCGATCGCCATGAGGTGAAGCAGCAACGTCGAATATGCTTCCTGCAAGTCCACCTATTTCCATGTTCCAAGTAGACTCCTCATCCATAGAGAGAGGAGAGGACAAAAGGGGAACGAATGTCAGCTCGACCGTGAGGGGGTCGTACGAGAAAATCCCATTGCTTGCCAGCCTCAACACAGCATTAGGACTGACGGAAAGCGAAATCTGGGTCTCCGAATTCGTCTGCGTGTCCCATTCATGTACCACGATTTCAGGAGAAGGCCCTTGTGGTCTGGAAAGCCATCGGGCGTATGGGATATTCGGAAATGTAACAAGCGAGTCTACGATGTGCTTTTTGGATGTACGCCTCTGTCCCAACGCAGGCGCCAACCAAGCATCAGGAAGACTGCGTGTCAAGGGTGGAAACGAATTCTTCTTTTGTTTTCCGGGAGCAAGCGGCTCACATATTAGCTTTGGAAGCCAAACCGAGGTCGAATGATAGATTTCGAGTGGATAGTTCTCTACAAAATCAACGTTCTGCGAAAGGAGTTTGGAAAGGTCTCCAAATGTATGGCCAATCTCCCGACTCAACCCCTGGGAGTGTTTCAGTATCATTATACTTAAGCTGTGATTAAGTAAGAGCTTACACTAAGTGTTTGAAGAGTAGCGGGCTGTTTCAATTGATGTTGTACTTGGCTGAGGCTCTGCAACCATCCAATGCATTCTAACCAACGCAGCAAATATACACCGACAAAATTATGCAGAGTGCTGGCAACGATTTCTTTGGCAGTATCATCGAATATAGAGTCTGACATGTGCATCATCCAGTACTGAGATGCGTATCGGACGACCGGGGAGACTCGAACAGAAACACGTTCCGAAGTTGCATAATGCCATCGCAAGGTGATTCCGCGGAGAGATCCCTGTCGATAGATATCTTCTCCAAAAACTTTGTCCTTCAAGTTTTCCTTTAGAATCCCCAAGCATCTCAACATGAGGTCACGGTGGTGCAATCCTGTGTCAAGCCGCAAATGCAGGGGAAGATGATGCGACGTAGAGAGCAAAAATTCCGCGAAAGACGCATGCAGAAGTTGTACTGGCTGCAAATGCTCCTCGGGTTCTGTAGGGACAAGAGCGATTGATGACAGAGATCGAAGATAGGCCCGCACTTCGTCAATATGAACGTCGAGCAGATCTGCTATATCTGGAACACGTAGGGAAGTATGCGAACAGGACAGCATAAACAATATGCCTTTGATTGCGTGTACCTCGGTTGGCTCCAGAACATCCGACTCGCCAAGGTTGTTCAGAATCTTGGCGTACAGGAGATGGAGAGGATCAGCCATCTTCGGCTTGTTGACCGAGGTCGCTTCGCGAATGAGGCGAAGACGATGCCGAGGATGGCCAGGAGAGCCAGCAAGATACTTCATTGCAGTAGCAGCGTAGATGAATAACACATCAGCCTGGCTGACGATGAAGTCGACATCTTCCTGTTGATACCAGTGATCATCCCATCCGTTCCGTTCACACATTTCTCTGAGATCTGCCTCCACATACTGGCGAATGTCCTTATTCACTTGGGGACGTGGAATAGCATGGAGCTGTAATGTAGAGAACTGGAGAATAGATCGCCTGATTGGTACTGCAATGTGTGGGTCAGAGCGACTGATCAGAAGGAATCGGAGTGGACTAGGGGTCTCTTTTGTCCCCGCAGTTAGAGTATGAAGTAATGCCGTGACGGAAGCTTTATCAGGACACTCATCTAGGGCATCGATCACAACTATGAGGGGAATGCCCTTCGACGAGTTGGAAACATTCATAGTGGCCTGCAGAGGTTCCCAAATAAGCTGGCTGAATTGACCCGCAACTTGTTGTTCCACAATGTCTGGTTTCTCAAGTTGTCGGCAAAGTCGATGCCTGAAGCCTTCGACGCGATGCGCTAACTGAAAAGCAACGGTGGGAAAAATGCGTCTCGCGTCCTGTCTTCCTCCTGCCGTGCGCGAACAGAAAAAACTTCCACCGAGAATGTTGAACGCTTCCAGTGACTTGCAGAGACTCTCTGCAATAGTCGTCTTGCCTGTTCCCGCCATACCATTGAGCCAAAAGAGCGGCTTCCCTTCTGGGTCGAAAGCCCAATCATGGACTCCCTTGAGGACGCTCTCGCGCGTTCCAGGAGTACACCCAACTCGTAAATCGCTGTATTTGAGGGTTTCAAACGAAGCGTGAAGTACCCGGTCGAGTAATTTCAAGAGTTCTGTTGCTCGGTCAGTCCTGCGAGTTGATGTAAAATAAACGGAGCCTGGTCACCTTGCTCACGAATATCAATCACTGAAGCTTCGGTTGTGAAAGAGACATCGAGCTATGCCGATGCGCATTAGCTTGAGTTTCTTCTGAAAATAGGCGACATACCTGGAGAAGGTTGACGAATTGGTGTAACTTGGACAATGTCGTGATCAGTTTGGTCTGATCGTCAGCTCCTCCTGCAATGCGTGAGAGGCGACCCTTCTCCTGTTGGGCTTCAACAGTCGCTCGTGCGTCGTCAAAGACCCTGTCATGAGCACATGTTTATCAACAAGTGTTCTATACGAAACTGCAGTGCACGCACCCCGTGATAAGTTCCAAGCGTTTGATCTGCTTGAAGTCGAGATTCTGCGGGTAACGGGAGATGGTTTCCTGTAACAGATTGAGCGTTCTTGATATTTCTTCCAATTTCTCCATATTTGATGAGGATGTCTACGTAGGCAAGCGTCAGCGGGTTATACTACGCGCGTTGGAATTGCAACTACGCACTTCGACTAGGGAAATTATGCCATTCAGCCCACCCACAGCACCTTGAAGCGGTGGAAAGACCACCGATACTTTCTCCACAATCGAGAGAATAGATTTAAATGCCTCCCATGCTGTCTTCGTCGGGCTCGTACCAATAACGACAGAATCTGTATTCTCAGACGCGATGACAGTAGTACCGGGAGACGACGAGATTGACTGAGACGTCAGTGTCCTTAGTGAATCCTCTGGGCTTGATATCGGCGTCGATAGCGACTCCGATTCTCTAAGGCTCGGGTGAGCAGAGAAAGAAGGCAAACTCTCGGATAACGGCCTTGCCACTGACGAAAGCAACGCAGGCTCTGTCGTTCCTGTTGGGCTGTCATTTGGCAAGGAGACAGTTGTAAATGCAGGTATAGAGGTGTGTCGTTCGACTTTGGAAATCCTGCTCTTGAAGCTCTTGAAATGCTTCATGACATGTCGCTGGATAGAACAAGTCTGTAGCTAGCACACAGCATCTTTTTCCTGCACGTGGCCCTCCCGTCTAGATAGGCGCTTGTGTATCAGTGGAAAGGCGCATCGTTTGTTGGCAGCGACTTGTGAGCCATTGAATGAATTGAAGTAGTGCGGAGGCGTAGCGGCTCTCGTGATGGTAGTTCTAAAAAGCGCTGCATGCGCCATAATGTTGCACTGATGGCCATCTTTGGGCTTTACTGTATTCAGCTTTCAATGCTTTATTTTTCACGCAGACAAAGGTACGTCTACTGACTCCATATTACACGCACTTGAGATTCTGCAGCTTACCATGATGAAATTACAAGCAGTTTCAAGATTTCGATGTGAAAGCCATTAACAGCCGAAGAAAAACCCTTGCCCAACATCATCCTTCTGTCTAAATGCATGCGCCATGTCCAGATCCATGGCTTGTGATACTCTAGCTCCCAAAGCAAAGTCAACGATGCGCTCGACCATGCCTAGGACAAATTGGGGCTTGCCTATCCTTGCTCCTTGGGTTTCGTAAAATATTTGGTGCTCGAATATCAACATGTAAAATACCTGCGTCAGAAAGATCCTCATACAGTGCACGGACGTCTCTTCTGCTCCATTGGTGAGTAATCTCTACTATCTGAGAGCAGCATGATCGATGCTGACCTTGCTTTCTGAGGCCCTCCATGTCTCCATGTTCGCTCTCCTCATTGCGGGCATAGTACTGCCATCCCAGTCTCTCCAGAACAAGAACTGAAATCATAGGTTGCTTCGGGTTGTCTCTGCAGGCGTTCCACTGTGACTTCGTCTTGCTGCCCAACAGGTCATCCTCAAGCACTACGATTGCGTGAATCGTCTGGAACACGATCTAAAGGCCATAAGCCATTACTCTGCAGCCTCTGCAATTCAGAGTCAGAATCGATTCCTTCATCAGGATGATGAGAGTGGAGGTCCTGCCACACCGTCACTTTTAGGAGGTCCATGGAGTGTCCCAGTATTTGAGCATAGGCGTCAAGCGGGACTTGAAAGAACCCATAACAACGCGGAGTGATAATATCTTCGTATCCGTTTTGTCCAGCCAGTTGCTCGTAGAACCATGCCTCGCGTGCTAAGCTTCTGTTGGAGCGCGGTTTGGCGAATTTGAGGCAGACGTTATCAGGAAAACTTGAATATTTATGGGCAGAGGCCTGATCGACGTGAGCATGGTAAGTCACCTCTGACAAGCCTTGGGAGATGCGATTGCCTAGGGTAATTTGCAAGCATGAGCCGTGGCTCCGATCGGAAATGGGAAGCGCTGGGAAATGAAAGCGAGGTGATTTGTCCAATGTAAATGTACGCCGTCTTGCTGGGAAAGTCTCAGAGCGATGGAGAGTTATTGGTGGCAATGGCACGGAAAGAATGTCAGAAGCCAGCACAAGACCTTGGATTGCTATGAAACTGAAAGTGGTGATGCTAGCCTAAAGTTAACAAGAACCATATGAATGTAAACCCAGTTGGTGAATGTTAACATACTACGCACCAGAGGAGGGACATGCCCACCGGAAGGAGAGCCAGCCGTATTTTCAGATTCAGTCGGTATTGGCTCTGAATTATCGCATGCATCCGAGTCCACGAACGTTGATACAGGCGCAGACCGTTCCATACGCATTGGAGATGGTGTTTGATGATGGTAGGAACGACGCGACGCGTTTGTTTGGTTCCTTTGTTTGGGTAAATGGGCTCTCAATCTATGTAACCAAGTATCGAAAACATGCCATTGGCAATGGGAGATGGCGATTCAAAATATTTCTACTTTCAAAGCCTTCCGAATAACTATATGATCCACAAAATAAGCACTCGAACCACTGCGATCACAATTTCGCCAGTGCAGCGCATTCAAAATCAGCCCATGGGAAGGGAGGCTAGTGATGGCAAAGGTCCATGGTTTGGAAGGTCGTCAAAGTATCTGTCGGGGAGTTGAAAGTGTTTCGGCACTTTGAATCGCGGAGACCTTGTATCTCGAATAAAACGTTCCCTAAGAATACTCCACTTTTTCACACTTGCTTCATTGTATCCTTCCACCTGCTCCGGCGACTGACACATTTGCACCATGGTTCTGTCGAGACGCGCAAACAGTTCGATTGCATGCTTCCAAGGCATATCCTCTGGATAATGTATCGCCTGCGCAATTCTGTACAAAAGAGACATTGATTTACGCCTTTTGATCATGCCAGGGATTGACTTGTGCATGATGTTCCACATGATTTGACAGGAAAGAGGAGAGGAAAAGTCTCGCCGCGCTCGCAAAACGAGTGTAACGATCCACGCCCAACTAGAACCTGCACCTAACGGCCAATCGATGATAAATACCCTCTCAAGTAGCAATGAAATTTGGTCCTGAACGACGTGTCGATCTGGAAGAGAGAATCAGCCTAGATCCTCATGCTGCGTACTTGGAGCTCACGATGTAGGGCTTCTGTTATTGAGGGCTTGTCAAAGATGTCAAGGAAGTACAGATCACGGAACGAGTTAATAACCTGATCCCAAGCTCTTGCGTTGTGGATGGCTATGTTGTCAAGGGTGTAATGGGCAGACCGTATAACAGATTCAACTTGATGTCGTCCTGCAGGACTATCTATGTTCTGGTTGCCCTTGGTTCTGTAGCTGTAATCGCGATAGACTCGATAAATATTGTCTGAGACCTTTGCTTCCTCAGAATCACAGAGGACATGATTCCACAGATGGGGGAGCGAAGGAATCAAGTCCTGTGGATGAAATTGCGACTGTAGGCACCAGTAGAGAGACTTCTCCATTACACTGTTGCTCCGAAGAACATCGTATACCCAGCGTAAGGCACAATGGATGGAGCTAACCTCGTGTTCAAACCAGTCTTCAGTCTCGGTCTTCAAGAACTGTAGGTCAAAGGCTGACCAACGAGACAACGTTGCTGGGGCTTTGCCGGGCATACGTAATAGACCATGGCACCATTGCTGAAATCGCCGATACACGACAAAGAATATCCACGCTTGCGGAGACCTGAAGGGCGTGAATGCAGCACGACAATGTTTGCCACTGGAATATGCAGGGACCACTGTCGTCATAATGATGAACAAGATGGTGAGAGCAACAGCAATAGTGACCACTGCTGCCCTATTCCATAGCTGAACGAGAAGGCCTGCGAAGAATAGCAGGAGGGCAGTTAGAACGATTACAGGCAGCGCTGCCATAATCTGCGGCACTTTCCACGCCTCGAGTGAGTCAAACCGAGCCTGACGGACTCGAATGGCTTCGCGAGAAGACACAGCGACATCTTTCTGATACTCGCGGATCCACTGCTTTCCGAGAATGCAGACCGTCGATACAGATAGAGCAAGGGTCAAACTGAGAAAGTAGAGAACATTGATTTGAATGTCGTGTGTGCTCGGGATGAAGTCGTCAACCATGTCAAAACTTGCAACTTTCGAGGAAGTTGCATTGGCAAGTTGCTGAGAAATGGCTAACAGGAAGACGTTGGTAGTGTCTTCTGGGCTTTGGGATAAACGTTGGAGAGACTCGACGCAGAATGCTGTGAGTGCGGCAGAGAATAGACCGGTCTAATACATTGGTCAATCACAGCAAAAATTCGCCCTGGCTGGCTTACGAAAGTGAGGATAGTATCGAGCTCGCCATTCCAGGCATCACACATTTCCTTGTCGAACTTGCCAATGCCGTCTTTCAAAGGTTCCCACGGATCACCTTTCATTGTTGGGTATACATACGGGATCCAGCTTCTCCATACCTGCGGCTTTGGCAGGTATGAGTGACGTATGACGAGAAACGATGTTGTTCGCTTGCCCTTCGAAAAATTGCGTCT
>Ga0247730_1001531_pt1 | contig 12673 bp, 10 predicted proteins | sample UWRJL073202C2_FD_180959 | JGI IMG/M metagenome (GOLD analysis project Ga0247730, IMG submission 180959) | Plant litter microbial communities from Arlington Agricultural Research Station in Wisconsin, United States - UWRJ-L073-202C-2 | ecosystem: Environmental > Terrestrial > Plant litter >...
TACTATTTATACAGCACTTATTGCCCAAGGAGTACCTTTCTGGAATATTGTCAAAACTATGACAAATCCAGCTACAGATTTTTATCTAAAACATTTTGATAGGGAAGCCTTTAAAGCAAAACATGTTAATTTTGACAGTGTGCTAGTAGATATTGATAATGCTAAAAATGGTACGCCAAGTAAAAAAACTAAAGCTTTTAAAAATTTAAAAGCAAATAATTTTGAATTGGTTGCAAATACATTACGAGATAGTGATGGTTCTGCAATTTCTGTTAAATCTTTAAATGAATTTAAAGATTTATTAACTCAAGGTAAAGCTGTACAAATACTTGGTAAGTACTTAGGTATTAACCAAGGTATTAAGTCTAAAGCATATGAAATTTATTCATTCACTAAAACTATAGAATCTTATATGTTAGATGCACATGGTTTAGAGTTTAGCTTTACTAAATTTTTAAATAGTTTGAATAGTGATAAAGTTTATGCGAATGAAATGATAGACATGTCATCTAATGGAGCATTTAATTTATTATATGTATTATCTAGGGCTACTAACTTTGAAAAGCAATTACAAGGTTTTAACGTAACGAATCAAATATTACGTGAATCTACATATAAATTAAATGCAGCATATGCAATAACTAATAAACTAACTGGTTACGTATTAAGTGATGGTAAAGCTCTAAATGAAGAGCAATTTAATGAAGTACAGAAGTTTATTGATAATAATGTTTTATTACAATTCTTTAAGAATGAAACTAAAACAAACTCTGATCCAGCTACTAGACCAGTATTTTATGATGGAGATACTCGTATAGAGTTAACAAATAAAGAAGGTAGAAAACTATTTACTGAGTGGGTACATGATAAGTTTATACCAATGATTAAGAATATGCCTGACTTTGAAAATAATGAGTTTATACGTGATTTAACATATGAAACTGTTAGAGATACGTTATATTCTGAACCTGTTCAAACTGTTAGAATGACTTATGATACAACTAATGCAATATCTCCTGAAACTAAGTCTAAGGAAGATAATTATAAGTTTAGTTTGAATCAACTTAAGTTTGCTTATGATACTGACCCTAGTAATCCTACTGTGAACAATTTATTTAACGTTTTATTCTGGTATAACACACTGGTTAATAAAGGTGGTACAGGAAAGTATTCATGGGCTAAAATGCAAAATGAACTAATTATGAATGATGCAAATCATCCATTTCAAAGGCTAGCTCAATTGCAAGGTTCATTAGGAAAAGATACAAGTGTAAGTTATGTAACTAACAATCCTGATGTAATTACAGTTAATGGTATTGATTTTAATGTCAAAGACTTAGTTACATATCACAATGTAACTGGAGAAACTACTAGAATACTTGAAAGTAAAGAAGATGAAGCTACTAGAAATTCTGCCAATGGTGATTTCTCAGATGACGATGAATATAGTGTGGAGGATTATGATAATAATTTTGATGACGATGAACAAAGTGGTAATTACATACCATTAGCTAGAATTGTAAGATCCACTAGAAAAGGTGAAACTGGTACTCGTGTAATATTTAAAAGGGGTAGTGCTTCAGAAACAATTAATGTGCAAGATCCATCTTTAATTATACCTTACGATCTATCAGCTACAAATGTAGAGAATGAAGATAATCAGATTGCACCAGCAGATTCAGCTAGAGCAATTAGGGAATTAGGAAGTAGATTTAAAGAGCTTAATCCGAATGTTGATATTCAATATCCTACTAAGCGTCAAATTATACAGTTATCTAACTCACAGAATTATGATTATACAAGGGCAAAAGCTTTTATTATTAATGGTCAAGTTAATATTAACTTAAATAAAGCCTCCCTAAGCGATGTTGTTCATGAGTATGGTCACTTGTTCTTACATTCATTAAAATACGAATCTTTAGAATCTTACAATGCTCTTATTCAATTAAGTACAAACCATGAAAGATTTAATGAAATTAAAGACGTTTACAATAAACTAGAAGGTGATGACCTTAATGAAGAGGTATTTGTAACTTTATTTGGTGAAGCTATGAAGAATAACTTAGGTAGTGATTACGATGGTAAGGAATTAATGACTAACTTTGCAGACTATACAAAAGAGAAACTAAATACTCTATTGAATAAAGAAGTTGGAACTATAGTTGATCTATCACCAAAAGAAGTTATGAATTTATCACTTGAAGATGCCATTAATTTAATGGGAGATACGATTATGAAAAATAGAATAGATAACTTATTCGATGGTCCACTTGGTTTCAAAAGAGAAATACAAAAGTTAAAAGATGATCTATTTGAAAGAGGATTAATAACAGAACACTGTGGCTGAGAATTGCATATTTAAAATAAAATTACAAAATGGTACTACAAAAGAGTTTGGTTCCCAAGAGGAACTGGACTCTTTTATTAGAGATAATAAGAAGGAACTTATAGCATCCCTATTACAAGGAAAAACTATATTCTCTAAAGAGAAAAACGAAGCTCAACAGACAGAATCAAAACTTAGATCTCAGAATTTAGGTATGCATCTTCGTAAGTCTGATCACGTCTACTATAGAACAAATTCTAATGGTACAACCGAAGAAGGATTTACATCTACAACTCAATGGATTACTAAACCTCATGATTTAGGAAATCCTAGTGGTCCTGAGTATATGGTTCCGGAGTTTAGACAAGACATGTATATTCAAGAATTAGCTGGAGAACTTATATCTGCTGGTATTAGCCAAGATATGGTTGATAAAATAATAGAAGAGAAGAAACAAACTTGGGAGCTATCCACTGTAGCTGGTACATCATTGCATGATGTTGCTGAGAATTTTGTTTTGAAAAATTATACTTCTGCAGAGGCTATTAAAACTGATTATCCTAAACTATCTGATGATCAAGCTAAAAATTATTTTGATAGCTTAACTTCTTTAATTAACCAAATTAAAGCTGAACATGGTGATGATGCTATACTTATACCAGAATTTATTATAGTTGATAATGATGCTAAATTAACTGGTACTATAGATTTACTTGTTATTGACAATAAAGGTAAACTACACATTTATGATTATAAAACATCATTTAAGGATATTGCAGATTGGAAACAAGTTAAAAAGAATACAGTTGATTATCAATTAACAACTTACAAACAAATGTTATTACGTCAAGGATTTGAAGTAGGTAAAACAAAATATGTACCTATTAAAATTATTGATTATAATGCAGCAAGTGATACTGTAGAGAATTTTATTATAAATCCTTTAATGGATTCCACTCAAAGTAGTAGAGGAAATGTAGTATTTAAAATAAATCTTTTACTTCCACATGCTTTTAAACCCAAAACTGATTTTATTGTAGATAATAAAGCTATCAGTGAAGTATTGCTTAAATCATTTAATTATGAGATCAAGAATGCTTCAGTGAATAGAGCTGCGTCATCCAACACAGTCAAACAACAATTAGACTATTTAATTGAATCAGGTAAAAGATATCCAGATGCTAAAGATAATGAGTTCGTATACTTACCTCCTATAGGAGGGGCATCAGTTAAAACAAGAGTATATATTAATGATCCTGAAGAAAAGAATCTTCAAATAATAAACGCTTATTTAACTCAATTACAACAATATAACGAGAATCTACCTTATAAGATAACTGATTATGTGACTGCTGCAAGACAGTCTATATCTGAAGGTAGAGCTATAGATAATAGTGTTTTATGGAATAATGATGATTCATATACAGCTGATCAGTTAAGTAACTTACTTGGTAAGTATGTAAATAGTGACGAATGGAAGGCTTTTGAAAGTGATGTTATGTCAGATCTTGGTATCGTAGCATTTGAAAATGAAAATACACATCAAGTTGATTTTATAACAATGACTGGTAAAGCATTGAATGAAGCACCGTCCCTCCTAAATAAGAGGAGAAAGTTATTAGGAAATACTATAACTGATCAAAAATCTAAAGACTTAGGATACAATAAGGATATAACTAATGGTGATATAGAACTTCTTAAAATTTACGCCTTTATTCAAAATAATGAAGCTACATTTAAAGATAAGAAAATAGGTACTATAGCTGCTGTACAATTAAATACAAATCAGAGTGTAGATAATATAGCTGTGCAGACAGTTAGTTCATTACATAGCCAGTGGATGGGTTTAACTAAGTATGGAGATGACTTTGAATTAAAAGCTAAAAGTTGGAAACCTGCTGAACAGGATAGTTATGAAAGTTTAGTTTCTTTTGTTAAAGAAATGTTTGATACTCCAACCACTAAAATAACAATCAATAAGAATAGAACTCAATTTCTAGAGGATTTAAAAACTTTAGACAAAGTTGTAGAGAATGAAAATAAACTACAATTGTTAAGTAAGCTTATCAATAACCTTCAGTTAGATATTAAAGACAGTAGAAAATTAAATAGTGAAAGTGATGATAAGAAACAATTATTATTTTTAATATCTTCTGCTATTGTACAATTACGTGGTCTTGAACAAACTGTTGAAGGTGATGTAAAGAATTTTAATGATATCATTAATGAGAATTTAATGACATATATACCTGAGAGAATCCAACATAAACTGACTAGACAAGCTATTAATTTAACTAATACAGCTCTTAATGATGCTAGACATAAGTTTAATAAAGATGCAGAAGTTCTAGGACCTCTTCATAATGAATTCTACAAAGGTATGAATGCTACCGATTACAAAGTGAAGGTAATTGGTGATAACTATGAATATTTTCAAAATCTCTTAGAAAAAGATAATGGAAGATATACATGGAGGTTTAAAAATCCAGAAACTGATCCTGAATTAAGTAGAGTAGAAAAAGACTACATTAAAGGATATCTAAAACAAATCAACACCATTCGTAGAAATAAATTAATTGATAAATATGGTGAAGGATCTGAACAGATTGTACAGTTTGATTTAAATCCTCCATTGGAAATACCATTAATGAAAGCACATGGTTATTCAGCTCTTAAGAATAAGGGCATTAAGGCTTATGCTAAAGATTATTGGGCTAGTTTATCTAATGATGCAATGATATTAGGTAATGATGTTGAATCTACTAATAAATTGAATTTTCAAACTCAAATGTTTAATCAATTTGACAGATTTGATATGAATGCTGATGCTCGTAGAGATTTCTTAGTTACAGCAAATGATAATGATTTAGAACAAGATTTAGAAAATATCATCTATAGTTATACTATGGCTAATGCTAAACAAGTAGTATTTGATAAAGCTTTACCAACTCTTAATGCACTTAAATCAATTGCTATGTTAAGTAATAATTTCTATTTTAAAGATTTAACTAATGTTGAAGCTTTTGTAGATAGATATATAGGTACTACATTATTTGGTAAAAAGATTCTCGCCGGTGAAAATGCAGAACTATCTAAATATACTAAAATAGCTGCTGGTCTCACATCCAAGCTTACATTAGGATTATCCTTACCAAGTGCTTTAAATGAAACATTTAATAATGCATTCATGAGTATAAGTAAAGTATTTGGTGCTAGTGTTGGTAAATCACATTTTAGTAAAGATAGTTGGTTAGGCGCTGAGGCACTTGTTTGGTCTGATAAATTAGGAAGGAATCAACATCATATTGGAAAAATGAACTTTACAAGACAATTAAACTCTATGTATTCTATAGTAGAAAGTGATTTAGGTCAGTTGACACATGCTAATCAAAGTACTTCTACTGGACTACAAAGGAATTTTATGTCTAATGTAACTATGAAATTGAATCAATTACCCAATTTTGCACATAGAATGTCATTCTTTGTTGCGCAAATGATAGATGATGGAGTAATTAAACAAAGTAATGGTTCATTCTCTAAAGATTCAGCTATGAAAATGGTTGGTGAAACATTGGTGTATGATCCAAAACTTGACCAAAGATTCTCTCTTTATTTAAGTAGCCCTAATAATTTTCCTTTAGGTAAAGAGGAAAGTTGGAAAGAATCAAGAGCAAGATATCTTAAACTTGAAGAACTTCTTAAGCAAGAAGAAAATGGTATAAATGAACAGACAGGTTTGATTAATAGGCCTTATGAAAATAAAACAAGAGATTCACTTAAATCTATGGCTGATGAAGTATTTGGTGGCTATGATCCTGAATCAAAAGTAATGTGGGCTAATACAGCATTTGGACAACTTTTCAATCAATTTAAGAATTGGATGTGGTCTAAGAAACATCGTATATGGTCACCCACCGATATAGAAGGGCGACAAGGTACTTGGACTTATGATAAAGATCAAGAAGATGTTATTTGGAAAAATGATATTATGGAAGGAATGGGTAACTCATTATGGGCTTTATTTCAACAAGTTAAAGAATCCAGAGACTTAATTGGCTCATGGAATGAACTTGCTCCTGAAAGAAAAGAACGTATACTATGGGGACTATCAGATCTTGTATTATATGCACTTATTTCTGGTTTAGCTGCTTTCTTATTAAATGAATTTAATAGTGATGATTATCCTATTGCTAATACATTTGCTAAAAGTATGAGGAATTCTACAGGTGATTTAGCATTTTGGTCTGTTGCTACAACAGTAATCACACCTAATAATCAAATCCCTATGGCTGGAATGATTAATAGAGTTGTACAAGGGACTGCAGGTCTAATAACAAATGACCATCAAGCTACTCAACAAATGATGAATAGTTTAGGTTTGTACAGAACATTAAATCCTATATATAAACAAGTAGTGGACAAAACAGAATAACGAAAAAAAAAAGGGAAACTCATATGAGTTTCCCTTTGTTGTTTATATAAATTTTATGCAAACATCTTTAGGTACTCCTGAATAGGAGTACCGTTACCATCTTTAAAACCATTTTGAGCTAACTTCGTTTTTTTAGTTCCGTCAAAATAATCTCTAACAGTATTTGGTCCTAGTAAGTGTGCCATTGCACCTATACCATTCTTTGTAACTAAAACTCCATCTTTAACTGTACCAATATATTTTTGGTAATCTTTTAATTCATTTAAATTTGAATCTCTATACCTGAGAGCCGCTTCAAATTGTTTATGTGGGTCAGATAAATAGTCCTCCATTTTGATTCCGACTGCAGCTAGTGCGTCTTTATTAAATTGATAAATACCTCTATATGATCCTTTACCTGCAGTCTGTCTGAAATCACTCTCACGAGCACCTAATAGTTTTAAATATGTTTTATCTGCTGCATCATAACTTGAATCATCAATTTTCTTAATAATTGGTTGAGCAACCTTATCTGTATCATATTTAGCTAAATCTATAACTGGCTTCGATAAATAAGGAAATGGATTCTCTGGTGTTACCATAGGAATATATTTTGGTTTATTACTTAATTTTGCTAATAGTTCTTCATTCTTTCTAGTAGATTCTTCTAAGAACTTTTTCTGTTTATCTTCTTGTTGTTTATTAATCTTGCTCTCTAATTCGTCTTTATCAGGAGCAGCGAAACTATCCAATGATATGTCCATATTGAACATGTTAGCTGGATCATTGTATAATTGATAATTTTTTATTTTGTCCTCTGGGGTAAGGCTTGTAAAGATATTGTCAAACATAATCAAAGATACATAATCTTTAAAGAAAAAAAAAGGGAATCAATAAAAGCATAAAGCTAATATTGATTCCCTTTTAAAGATTCGATTATATATAAATTACTGTAGGTTGATTTTCTATTGAATAATCGGCTCCTAATATAGAAACATTATATAGATCTGTTTGTTTTTCATCAGCTACTCCAATTGTAGTATGACCATGAGATTCATGTATATGGCTAAATAAATGTAATTTAGGACGCATTTCAATCAATTTTTGAAGTAACCAAGCATCTCCAGCATGTTGACCATTAAGACACCAATCGAGTTTACCTAAAGGTGGACCATGTGTAACTAATACATCTGTATCAGTTGGACACTCTTTCCAATTATCTTTTAATTCATCAAGGCTCATATTAAAAGCCCAACTATGAAAAGCTAAAGTATAGGGAGAACCCCAAAACTTTATACCATCAATAGTAATTGATTCATTATGTAACCTATAAATATTTTGAGCAGTAAAGTCATCCTGTTTAGATTTAAGATAAGCTAACCAATCATCATATTTAGCAGTATGCGTATACTTTCTAACATTCCCATCTGAATCTGCCATCAATTCATGATTACCTTCAATAAATATTTTATGTTTAGCTTGAGTTTGTTTGCCTAACCATTCATAAAAATTCATTACGTCTCCTGATGAACCTATCTGTGTATAATCCCCTGTGTGTATTAATACATCACACTCTGGAATTGTTATGTAATTATGCTGGTTGTGTGTACAACCCAAACTTACAATTTTCATTATAGACTATAAGCTAATCCAAAGCTTGCAGCAGGATAGACGCGCCATCCATCATGACTATACATATTTCCAATAGCTGAGAAACGAGCTTGGAAGTGATCTACTAGAGGCACACCAAACACAATTTGTGGAGTAAATAACCAACGACTATCTTTCACGTCTTTAATATAAGTTGATGCACCAACAGCTCCGCTAATTGAAATATTCTCAATTTTTGCAACTTTTGCATATCCTTTCAAACCAACTAAGGCTTCTTTATTCAAATCCCAGTTAGATTGAACCGTACCTGTTAAACCGAATACTTCTCCAAAATAACCAATTTCAGCACCTAAATTAACATTATCTACACTTTGCTTACCTGCATATTGATTTAATGGTGCTTTACGCACATCACTTACTCCGACATAAGGAATAAGGGTTAAACCCGATTGTGCAAATGCACCAAAACTAAATACCATTATGGCAACTAAAACTAATACTTTCTTCATATTTTCTTTTTTATAAATTAATGTCTCTATCTAACTTCTTCTTTTTATCTTGTCGTATAATTTCTCTCATAGCCGAGAGATATAGTTCTTCATACTGTTTGTCTCCTGTAACTTCTATACCACAATACTCTGGTAAAGTATCTATTGGTAAAGTAGAATCAATGTCTATTGTTATAATACCTAAAGTATAACGATTAATAAATACATCAGCATGTTCATGTCTTAAATGATATTTATACTTCTTGATTTTATTAACAGATGTACCTAATAAATAGGTGGCATCTGATTCGGGTATCCTTGCACTAAAAACCGCATCGTAATCTTTATGAGGGATATGAAGTGATAAATTGGCAAAAGATATGCCACCTGGAGATAAATCAGTATTCTTTTCAATCTTTGTATAGGAATTACCATTATCTGTTATAAAGCATGTTTCAACATGAAAGGCATTAATACCTGTTAAATCTATAGGAATTACAGATGGTAAAAACTTTCTGAATTGTTCTTTTTTCATTCAATATACACTATTGTATTTTTTAATTTATTTATATACCTAGGATCAGATGCATATCCAATTCTTGTAAGGAATTTATAATAATTTCCTTCTGTATATCGGCTTTGTATATGTTCTCTATAATAGACAATACAATCGTCAATGGACGCAAAATAACGCGTCCTACGTCCTTTCATTATACCAAAAATATTGTTCTTATTCTTGGCTGCTGGACTTTTAAAGTTCCGACTTTCGTGAACCGCTTGACGGAGTACTATGTCAGGATGATGTAAATTTGCTCTCACAATTTTATCATAAACTTCTGTTTGTTTACTTTTTACTTGACCAGATAGAGTGTTTGCAAATAACAAACAACCAACTGTCAAATTAAAAATTTTAATCATTCGGTAAGATTTAGTGAAAAATATTTGAATTGCAAATGTACGCAATTTGTCTTTAAATGGCAAATGCCCAGTATTTAGCTGAGCATTAGTTCTGTAACGTCTCGGGAGAAGAGGTTAGTGATAAAGAAGCGACCACTTCGTTTTAGGAAGGTGATCAAAGATAATATATTTATTAATCTTTTGCAAATAAATACTTAATATGTTTTTTGCTTTTTCAATTAAATCATCTAAATTTTCATCTGAAAATTTAATTGCACCTAATGTTGTTTCCTTACCAGTCAATTCATTTATTTCTCCAGAATTCTTTATAATATCTTCAGGATATGGAGTAATATAAATTACATATATGGATGGTGCAGCTTCTATTCCTAACATCTCATTAAAATGTACTTTTATAGCATTAGTGACAACTAGAAATTTTGGAAAAATCGGTTCTAATAAGTCTCTAATTATCTCTAACTTAGTTTTTTCTTCTTCTGTTACCATTATAACTTTTTCAATCTTTCTAAAACATCATTTGAATTATGACCGTCCCATATTGGAGCTTTGTCTAATTCTTCTGCAAAATCACAATCTTCCCACCTATCCATTGGTAAATGATAAGTTATTTGTTTTCCAGCTTCTTTAAAGATACCTAAGATAAACCAACCATCCCAAACTGATCCATCAGAATGAGCTTTGGATTTCCAAATATCATCACGATAAATAAAGTCTATATCCATACTATCTCTTAATTCAGCTTTACTTTTTAAGAGGGCAATATATAAAGTAATCCTATGATCATACAATTCACCAAAGGCATGATAACCATCAGAGATTTTATTTGTATCTAAAGTATTATCTTGAGATCCTCCTTTTATTAATCTATTTATAGCTTCTTCAACTGAAATATTTTCATCATGCATCAAAGAAGTAATACTTTTATTCTCTTCCATTATTTTTTCAATATATGTGCTAAATGCGTTGGTCTAGACAAAGCCACATATTCTAATTGTCTACGCTCATTTACATCTCTGCATATATTAACATTATCTATATCAACAAATACATTAGTATAAGATGAACCTTGACTTTTATGCACTGTACATGCATAACCATAATCAAGTGTTTTTGTTCTAATTACTCTATTGTCATAAATTAAGTCTTTCATCGTCACAAAAGATTCAGTTATAGCAAAGTAGTTTTTAAACAAATATTTTCTCTTAACTCCCTTAAGTCTTGCCCCTTCTAAAACAATGGCTAAGTTTTTATAATGTTTGTCATCAGCTTCCGGATCTAACATAAATACTTTAGATATTTCTCCTGTATGGATATCTTTTAAAGTTATATTATAACCAGGAAATAGACCATATGATGGAATTAATTTATCAACTTTTGGTGCAGATATAATCATATAATCGCTTCCATTTTGTAAAACTTCTTCATAACTTCTAGAATATGAATCATAAGCCATAAGTAATTCTCCATCATTGAATACTTTTCCATTACAGCCCATTAGCTTACGTACAAGCTGATTAAAACCCGCAACCCTAACATTAGTATAGGCCAGAATTTTATTGCCTTGTGGAACCTTATTTAAATCTTCTAATGAATAAAAGGATTCTGATAAAGCTATCTGGAAATCTCTCATTTTATGAACTCTTAAACCTTTCCCTGCAATAGTATCACTTTCATACACTATTTCTTTACCGTCTCTTAATTTGACTAACGTATCAAGCAATGGGTTATCGTGTTGTCTCTCTACAATTGTTAGAGTAAAACCTGGATAATCCGTACCATGAAATACCTTTGAACTGCTCCCTTGTTTTACTGGGGCTAACTGCTTAATATCACCTAAGAATATAATTTTACCTTTCTTAGCCATTTTCTTAATTAACATATCATATAAAGGATCATTAACCATAGAACCTTCATCTACAATAAGTAAATCTTTATGAGTTTCAAACATAATTAAATTTAAACTCTCTAAGAATCTCATAGCTCTAGCATCAAACTCGAATATATTAAAGTCAGGTTTAAGACCTAATAACTTATGTAATGTTGTAACATTCCCATTCTTTGATAATCTACTTAATACAGCTTTAGCTTTATGTGTAGGAGCAACTAATCTTACATTACTTTTTGTAGTTAAACGGTCATATTCTAAGAATATTCTCATTAATGAGGACTTCCCAGTACCTGCAGAACCACTAAGAACAGTTGTAAGTTTATCACTAGCCATAAATTCAGCTAAATGATTGAGAGCTTGTATTTGTTCTATATTAGGAGTGAAATTGATCCCTATTTTTTCGAGATCAATTTCAACACCTTTTATTTTTATTATCATTGTTCTAAGATTGCTCTTTCAACTCCTAAATCTCTAAGAATGGCTTTATCCTGATCAAAAGACTCTGGATATCTAGCATATAGTTTTGCAATATTACGGTCTCTAATTGCATCAGTACTCAAGCCTAATGCAAAACTTAAATATTCCATTGAACTATATAAGTCATCCACTAAAGTTTTTCGTACAGTTTCATCAGCATGTTTAGCATAAGCTAAATGTTTTTTATCTAAATCTTGTAGTAGAGCAATATTTTGACCCATACCAAAGATTATCATATATTGTTGTCCTGATGTTTTATCAAGTTTTAATGCACCAAAAGCTTCTGGTTTAATAGATCCTTCATAGTTATTAACTGGATCAATATTCCATAGATTACAATAATTTGACAAATACCAAAAAGCATCACCTAGTTCTTCTTTAAAATTAATTAAATCTTCCTTAGAGACTGCTTCTGGTAATTCCCCCATAATTTCAGTGTTTAATCCTAAACTCATGTGAGTACTATCAGTTATTTTAGAACCTGTATCGGACATTGTTCTACCTGTTAATTTTCTATATTCAGAAAAATTCATATTTCATTGTTAAATTTAAAT
>Ga0247730_1001532_pt1 | contig 12664 bp, 12 predicted proteins | sample UWRJL073202C2_FD_180959 | JGI IMG/M metagenome (GOLD analysis project Ga0247730, IMG submission 180959) | Plant litter microbial communities from Arlington Agricultural Research Station in Wisconsin, United States - UWRJ-L073-202C-2 | ecosystem: Environmental > Terrestrial > Plant litter >...
AGTTGGCTCGCACGCTCGGCCTCCTCCCTCAGCAGCCGATCGCGCCAGAGGGAATCGCCGTCGCCGACCTCGTCGGGCGCGGCCGGCATCCTCACCAGAAGCTGTTCCGGTCGTGGACGACCGACGACGACAGAGCCGTCGTGGACGCGCTCGAGGCGACCGGTATCGCCGACCTCGCCGACCGCAGCGTCGACGAGCTCTCCGGTGGTCAGCGCCAGAGGGTCTGGATTGCCATGGCGCTCGCTCAGCAGACCGACATTTTGCTGCTGGACGAGCCGACGACGTTCCTCGACATCGCACACCAAGTAGAGGTTCTCGACCTGCTTACCGACCTCAATCGCCGCCAAGGCACAACCATCGTTCTAGTGCTGCATGATCTGCACCTGGCCATCCGCTACGCGGACACCCTCGTAGCAGTCAAGGATGGCAAAGTCCACGCGATGGGCGCTCCGTCGGAGATCGTCACGAGCACGCTCATCGAAGAGGTTTTCGGCCTGCGCAGCAACATCATCACCGACCCGGTGTCAGGCAAGCCAATGGTCACTCCCCTCGGAAGGCATCACGTCCGTTGAGCGCCGGGTAAAGAGACGCGCGTCACTTCTTTTTTGTCAGCTTCCCAGCTGCTCCAGCGTCGTTACGATGCGTTCGGCCATCCTGTCTGCCTTGAAATGATCATTGGCGGTGACGGTGACCACGGCGTCGCCGTGGAAAACCAGCAACTGCCCGTACGCACCGTGCAGGCGCCAAGCGGCGCCGGGCCCATCCCAGCCGGCGAGCGCATAGCGGCGGTATGAGGGCTCATACCCTTCTCCCCGCTCGAACCAGTCAGCGTGCATCGCCTTAACCCAGTCCGACGACACGAGGCGCTCTGATTCCCACACTCCGCCGTCGCGGATGAGCCGCCCTATCCGAGCGAGCTCAATCGTGCGCAAGTGCAGCCCCCCGCCTGCAACAATCCAGCCGTTCGGGCACCGCTCCCACGTGGGCGCTTCGATAGCGAGCGGTCCGAACAGTCGCCGATCGAGCCACTGGGGGAGGTCTCCGACAACAGCGTCCAACACGCGCATCGCGGTGTATGTGCTCGCGTTTGAATACTGGAATACCCGTCCGTGCGATGGACGGGCGAGAAACTCGCGTGCGAGGTCGGGCCAGTCCGTCATCATCGTCTCGGACCACGGAAGGTCGATGCCGCTTGTCATGTTGAGCAGATGCCGCACAGTAACGTTGTCGACGCCCTTTCCCAGGGCGAAGTCCGGTAGATAGCTGGCAACCGGCGCATCAATATCGAGAACGCCGTCGTCTGCCGCGATCCCGACCGCAAGAACGCACACGCCTTTGGCTGCCGAATGAACATCTCGGCGAACATCGTCGCTCCAGTGATACTCGGCGGTCTGATCGCCAATGAGGACGTGCACCGAGTGCGCATCGAACCCGTCCTCCGTGGCGATGCCAACAAGGCGGTCTACGATCATCTGCGCACGACTCATCCCACTATTCTGCCGGGTGCACGATGGCCCTGTTGGGCTTCGGTCTTTGTGTCAGGAAGGTGCTACCGGCGCCAACTGAATATGTTGCGGCGGCGGTGACGGCTAGCGTTGGAGCATGCCCCATCTCCTGCACCTCGATTCCTCCGCCGACTTCGAGAACTCCCGGTCGCGCGCGATCGGGGCGACCTTCGTCGAGGCGTGGCTCGCCGCCGACCCGCAGAACACGGTGACCCACCGCGACCTGCACACCGCCCCGCTGCCGCACCTCGCCGACTCGTCGCTGCACTGGCCGGCGCACGCGCGCCCCGAGGGCTCGAACCCGCCCGCCGACGCCGAGGCGCTGCAGGCCGAGCTGATCGTCGAGCTGTTGGGCGCCGATGTGCTGCTCGTGGGCGCGCCGCTGTACAACTACTCGATGCCGTCGACCCTCAAGGCGTGGATCGACTACATCCACGTGCCCGGGCTCACCGCGGGCGACGAGCAGCCGCTCGCCGGGCGTCCCGCAGTGATCATCACGAGCCGGGGCGCCTCCTACGACGAGGGCTCGCCGACCGCGGGCTGGGACCACGCGGTACCCGCGCTGCAGCTGATTCTCGGCGAATCGCTGGGCATGCCGGTCACGGTCATCACGACGAGCCTGACGCTCGCCGACTTCGTTCCCGCCCTCGCAGACCAGGCAGAGCGCAGCAGCGAAGAACTCGCGCTGGCGCACGACGAGGCCGCCTCGGCCGGGTCGCGCCTCGGCGGCATGACCCGGCTGGAGTAAGAGGGCTAGGCCCAGCGCACGACCTCGGCGATGTCGAGGCGGGGTCCACGGTCGCGGTACGAGTCTTCGGTCGGGTGGCCGATGTTGACCACGAGCGTCGAGCGGAAGCGGCCGTCGGGGAAGAAGTCGGCGTCGACGGCGGCGGCGTCGAAGCCGCCCATCGGTCCCGCGGCGAATCCGAGCGCGCGCACGGCGAGAACGAAGTAGCCGGCCTGGATCGCGGAGTTGAAGCGTGACGCGTTGATGCGCATCTCTTCGTTCTCCTCCATGACCGGTACCATCGCCGCGCGGAACGGCGCGACGGTCGGGATGTGCTCGTGGAACCGGCTGTCGAAGGCGAGCAGCGCCACCGCGGGGGCCGCGAGCGTCTTCGCCTGGTTGCCTTCGGACATGTGCGACACGAGCCGGGCGCGACCCTCGGGGCTGTTCACGTAGGTGACGCGCAGCGGTTGGAAGTTGGCCGCCGTGGGCGCCCACTTCGCGAGTTCCCATATCTCGGCGAGTTCCGCGTCGGTCACGGGTTCGGGCGAGAACGTGTTCGCGGTGCGGGCGTTGGTGAAGAGCTGGGCGCGCGCCTCGTCGTCGAGGCGGGTGGGGACGTGGATGGGGGTGTCGACGACGTCGGTCATTGTGCTTCCAAATCTGTTGTTACTAGGTAAAAAGAAGTGACTAGCAACACCGTAGCACTGTAGGCTGGTCTACATGACGACGAAGCCGATCGAGACGGTCGAACCGCGCGCCTGCGACGGCGCGATCGCCCGGGCCTTCGGATTTCTCGGAAAGCGCTGGAACGGCGTGATCCTGAGCACCCTCATCGACGGCCCCGCCGGATTCTCCGAACTGCGGCGCGCCATCGGCGGTATCAGCGACTCGGTGCTCGCCGAGCGCCTCACCGAACTCTCCGGAGCCGAACTCGTGCGTCGCACGGTGACCGACGGCCCGCCGGTCGCGGTGGAGTACAGCCTCACACGCGCCGGCCAGGCGCTGGTGCCCGCGATGCGCGAGCTCGCGACGTGGGCGCGCGAGAACCTGCCCGAGTCGGCCTAACTGACGCCGTCGGCCTAGCGGGCGTAGACCGCCTGCAGGCCAGCCCAGAGCTGAGCGGCCGAGTTCTGCCAGCTCCACGTGGCCGCCTGCGCGGTTCCCGCTTCGGAACGCGCGAGCCACTCGCCGGGCGCCTCGAGGGATTCGATCGCGGTGACGAAAGCCGCGGCATCCGTGGGCGTGAAGAAAAGGCCGGCCTCGCCTGCGATCTCGTGGAAGATCGTGATGTCGGAGACCACGACGGGCACGCCGAAGCCCATCGCCTCGACGAGCGGGATGCCGAAGCCCTCGTCGAGCGAGGCGCTCACGAGGGCCGTCGACGACTGCAGCAGCTCGACGTACTCGGCGTCGGACGCGCCGTTGTGGATAACGAGATTGCCTGCCGGGTTGAGCGCGCGCAGCCGGTCCTGAGTTTCCGACGACATCGGGCTCATCAGGTGCAGTGTGTAGTCGGGCAGGTCGTTCATCGCCGTCACGAGCGTCTCGACGTTCTTGTAGGGCATAAACGAGCCCATGTAGACCAGGCTCTTCTCGCGCGGGCGGCTCGCCGCCGGCTTCACCGACGCGGCCTCGAGCGAGCTGGCGTTCGGCGCGAGGATGAGCGGCTTGGTCGTGAGCTTCTTGTCGGTGATGAGCTTCAGGGTGGTGCGCGACACCGCGGCCACCGCGTCGGCGCGGTTGAGCAGCAGGCGCTGCGGCCACCAGACCAGGTGGTACAGCCGCCAGAGCACCCGCACGGCCTGCGGCAGGTTACGCGGCGGCGTGCGGTGCGTGTAGTAGATGAGGTCGTGCACGGTGAGCACGAGCTTGTAGTCGCGCCCCAGAGACCCCATCGTCTGCATGGGGGAGAAGACGACATCCGGATGCAACGGGTTCAGGTAGCGCGACATGAGGGAGTCCTTGGGACTCGTCATCGCCGGCGCCATGATCCACGGCAGGTCGGGCAGCATCTCGAGCTGGCGTTCGTCGTTGATGATCATCGTGACTGGCGTCAGCTTGGCGAGCTCCCGCACCAGATTGGCGGAGTAGCGGCTGATGCCGTCGTGGGTTCCCCAGCGCACGGCCCGGCAGTCGAAAAACAGCTTCACCGGTCACACGGTATCAGCCGTGTGCCGGTGAAAGCTTCGAGGCGGGGGCGTCAGACCCCGAACACCTCGCGCAGTTTCGCCTCCTCGTCGTGGCTGAGGTTGGTCTCGATCAGCTCGAGCTTCTGGTCTTTGAACGCGTCGGCCACGCGGTCGAGGACCTCGCCGCTCGAGAGCAGGAAGAGCGCCGACGTGCCCGGTGTCACCTTGTCGCGCACGTCGTCGATGAACTTGTCGTCGATGCCGACGTCGCGCAGCGAGCCCGACAGCGCGCCGGTCACCGCCCCGATGGCCGCACCGAGCAGGGGCACGAAGAAGATCAGGCCGAAGAGGAACCCCCAGAAGCTGCCGCCCAGCGCGCCGGCGCCCGCGGTGTTGTTCAGCTGGCGGGTCTTCGGGCGTTTCGCGCCGTACTCCCAGTAGACGATCGCCGCGTCGTCGACGATGATGAGGCTCTCCGTTTGCAGGTCGAGCAGCACTTTTTCGGCTTCCTCGGCTCCCGCGGCGGTGGGGTACTTCCAGACGGTCAGCGTGCTGGTCATCGGTTCTCTCGCTTTCTGTGGTCGGTTGTCTCCTGGGTGGGTCAGACGAGTCCGAGGCGTTCTGCCTCGGCGATGGCGCTGCGGCGCGAGGTGACGCCGAGTTTGCGGTAGATGCCGCGCATGTGGGTCTTCACGGTGTTGATCGAGAGCAGCATATCGTCGCTGATCTCGCCGACGGTGCGCAGTGTCTTCAGCTCGGAGAGCAGCTCGCGCTCTTTCGGGGTGAGCGAGCCAGCGGGCTGCGGCTGGGGCAGTGCCTCGCGGCCACGCGCGAGAATCTGTGCCGCTACCTCGTCGTGCGGCCCGAACCGGTGCAGGCCGTGGGCGAGAATCGCGCGCACGGAGTCTGCGCCGGGTCGCACCACCTCGGCGAGGGCGCCGGTGTCGTCCGCGCGCTCCAGCGAGCGGTACATCGCGGCGTGCGCGCGGAACGCGTTGCCCGACTCGTGCTCGAGCACCGATTCGAGCGACCACTCCACGATCTCGGACACGGGAGTGCGCGGGCGGCGGTATTCGTGCAGAAGAGGGGTCAGGATGCCACGGGCCGAGGTCTGCCGTCCGGTCGCGTGCAGCAGCAGCGCGTACGCCACGTGCCAGTCGTGGCCCTCGCCGATGAGGTGGCGCGCCCGGTCGAGCAGCCGCTCGCTCCAGCGGTGCTCGCCGAGCGTGAGCGACATGCGGATGCCGAAGTGCAGCGACGAGACGACGACCGACGCGGGCGCGCCCAGCAGGTACGCGGGCGGCCAGCTCGTGGCGAAGTCCTGAGCCGCCCGGCGCTTGTCGGGCAGGGTGTCGAACGTGACCGCCTGCAGGGCGTGCTTGGTCTCCACGGCGACGTCGTCGAGCGGCTGAAGCTGGGCGAACTTCACGGCGGACATCACGTGCTCGCGCGCGTCGCAGTCGTCGAGCAGCTGGTACTGCGCCCATCCGGCGAGGGCGTGTGCGTAGGCGAGCGACGTGTTCGAGGTGTGCCCTGACGACTGTTCGGCGATCCCCAGCGCGGTGTCGGCGTACCGCAGGCACTCGCGCACGTCGGTGGCGGCGAGCCTGGTCGCGGCGAGCCCGACGGCGCTCATCACCTGCCCGGCGGGATCGCCCACGTTCTCGGCGATCGCGCGCGACGCCTCGAGCTCTTCGACGGCACGCGCGGTCGCGCCGACGCGCGCCTCGGCGACGCCCCTGCCGAGGTGCACCGCGCAGCGCAGCGCGTCGGGCAGGGCGAGCATCGTGCTGTCGGCCCAGCCGGAGTAGAGGCCGTCGATGCGCTCGCCGCGCAGTGCGGCTATGCGCAGCTGCACAAGGTAGAGCAGCCAGTCCCACTCGAACAGGTCGTCGACGCCGAGCCCGGTGGGCCGCACCCGGCCGACGGCGTCGACGGCGCGGTCGACCTCTCCCACGTCGGCGGCCGCCCAGGCGAGCACGAGGCTCGCGAACGGTCCGGAGGTCGTGCGACCGGCCGCCGATCCGGCGAGCGCGAGCACGTCGGTCGCGTGCCCCTCGGAGATCAGGCAGTAGCCGGTGTGCCGCAACACGGTGTCGACGAGGTCGCCGTCTTCCGCGTCGAGCGCGAGTTGCAGGGCGACGAGCGGGTCGCCGTGCACCATGTGCCAGTGAGCGGCCCGGTCGGTCATCTGCGGCAGGGCGTCGGGCGAGAGTTCGACCAGCTTCTCGCGGAGGAAGGTGTGGAACAGCGGTTGCACGCGGTACCAGACGCGCCCCTCGGAGTCGGTGAACGCGCGGCGCAGCATCGGGTTGTTCTGGGCGAGCCGGCGCAGTGAGTGGGCGCTGTCGAGGGTGGAGCCGATCGTGTTGGCGAGGTTCGCGGTGATGAGCGGGCAGACCCCGGCGGTGAGCATCGTCGATTTGTCGAGCGGCGTGAGGTCGTCGTAGACCTCGCGCTGCAGGTACTGGTGCAGCACGTCGGGGTCGAGCACGCCCAGGCGGGCGTCGAGCGTGCCGGTGGACTGCGCCACTCCCGAGTGCGCGAGGCTCAGCGCGGCGGGCCAGCCCTCGGCCGCGGCGAACAGCGTATCGACGCTCGCGTCGTCGATCGGCTCGTCTTCGAACAGCGCGTGGGCCTCGGCGTGGGTGAACGAGAGCGAGTCTGCGGTGAGCTCGTGCAGGCGGTTGGTGAGCCGGGTGCGCTGCTCGAGCAGCGACGACCGGGTGGCGAACACGACGTAGACACTGGCCGGCACCAGCTTGAGGAATCGGATGAACTCGGCCTCGGAAGCCCCCTCGGCGAGCAGGTGCGCGTCGTCGAAGATGACGGCGACACGGGGGCCGAGCAGGTCAAGGGCTCGCGTCAGCCCGGCGAGGAACTCGCTGTGTCCGCGCGGCTCCATGCTGGCCTCGAGGTCGAGCAGCGCGCGGGTGGCGGCGTCGTTGCCGTCGGCCGCGACGACGAGAGAAGCCACGATCGACCCCCAGAGCACGAGCGGATCGCGGTCGTCGTCGTCGATGTCGCACCACGCGACGACCACGCCGTCGCGCAGCGCGATGCGTGCCCACTGCGCGAGCAGCGAGCTCTTGCCGTAGCCGGCCGGCGCGCTCACGACCATAAACGTGGCGTCGGGGGAGTCGAGCCCGGTGAACAGGGCGTCGCAGAGTCTCGGCCGCTCGACGAGCGAGCCGGCCGGCACCGGGATTCGGATCTTGATCGCCGGAGTGTCGTGGATGAGTCGTGCGTTGGTCGCCGTCACCATGGCACGAACTATACGACCGCCCCGCGGTCGCGCGGAAGACCGTCGAAACCGCTCACCCGGTGTGGGCGAGGCTCACCCGTGGCGGGTCAACCGCCGAGCACCTGCTGCTTCGCGCGGGCGAATTCGTCGTCGCTGATCGCCCCGGACGCCTTCAACGAACTCAGGGTGGCGAGCTGCGAAGTGATCGACTCGCCCGCTGGTGCGGCCGGTTCGGCGGGGGCCGGATACGCGGCCTGCTCGGCCTCGTACTGGTCGGCTTCGGCCTGTGTGCGTGCGCGGTTGTCCATGCCGCGGTTGATGGCGCGCGCGGTCATGGTGGCCGTGCCGGCGACGACGGCCGTGCGGGCGACCGCGCCGAGCAGCCCCGGCCGGCCGAATCTTCTGAACAGGGGCATCGCCCACTCCTAACTGTCGACGAGGGAGGCCGCCTGCACCGTCACGGGGTCGACCCGCACGTGCAGCTCGAGCACCCCGCCGGCGTCGGCCGCGATCTGCGCGATCGAGTCGGCCCACGTGTGCTCGATGGCCAGCAGCAATGCGGCTGCGTTCGGGCCGAGCTCCTCGACGACGAGTTCGGCGTCGGCGCTGGAGAGCAGCGGGCGCGGGTCGGGGCTGATGGCCGACCAGCGGGGAACGATCTCGTCTTCCAGATCGGTGACGGTGACCGTGCCGTTCGGCTGCTGGGTGGCGATCACGGCGTCGACGACGCGCAGCGTGCCTGCGCCGGTGAGCTGTTCGAGGAGGGGCGCTATGCCGAGCATAAGACCCGCCTCGGGAAACGAGATGACGACGACTTCGATGGGGCCCATTGCCGGCTCTCCCTCTTGCGTGATTGCGGACCCGAACATTGTCGATCGGGCGTAACGGGCGCACCATCACCCATGCGAGGTGACAGTCAGAACGGCGGCGCGGGGCTGAGCGGGGGCGGCGGCACGATCCAGATGACGCTCACCGCGACATCCGTCGTCTCGAATGCGTCGACCAAGGCGCAGACGCAGGCCGACCGCATCTCCGCGCGGTGCAGCGGCGCGTGCCAGAAGCGGATGCGGAAGGTCATCGCACCGGGCGAGTGCGCCGCGAGCAACACCTGCACCCCGGGTACCGAGCGCACGTGTTCCGTGGCCTCGACGGCCTCGCGGGCGATGCGCTGCACCTCGCGGTAGTGCCGCCCGGTATTGGCGCGCAGTTCGAGCTCGCTGCGCGCGAAACCGCGCTCGGTGTCGCTCGTCACGGGGGACTGCAGCAGGTCGCCGTTCGGCACGTGCACGGTCTTGCCGTCGACGGTGTGCAGCACCACGGCCCGGCCGTTGAGTTCTTTCACCACCCCCGTGTAGCCGAGCACCGAGATCTCGTCGCCCACCTTCACCGACCTGCGGGCCTGGATGACGAGGCCGGCACCGAAGTTCTCCGCGATGCCGCGCAGAGCGAGGAAGCAGATGGCCGCGACGATGATCACCGCGGCCAGCACGGGTTGCAGCGGGGCGCCGAGCACGGTGAGGGCGATGCCGACGGTGAGAAGCAGCAGCGCGTACCGCAGCACGCGGGCGGCGAGGGTCGCGGCCGCGTCGCTGAGCCCCTGCACCTTGCGCAGCAGGGCGAGCGACCACTTCTTGGCGAGGCTCGACACGATCCACCCGGCGACCACCACGAGCACCGCGATCACGGCCGCGGCGGGAGTGATCGTGTTGCTGGCGAAGAAGTCGGCGAGGTTCACGGGCCGACCGTACGGGGCGCGCGAAGACCGGCCGTTCGCCCCGTACGGGTGAATCCCCGTCGCCGAGAGCCCGGTTGCAATGGGGCATGCGCGTTCTCCCCGGGTTGACCCGGCACAATCTCGTGCGCGAGTCGGCCGCCGGCGTCACGCTGCTCGCCATCGCCGTGCCGTTGAACATCGGGTACGCGCAGATCGCCGGTCTGCCGCCGACCGCGGGACTGTACGCGTTGGTGCTGCCGGGCATCGTTTTCGCGCTGCTCGCGTCGAGCAGGCAGTTGGTGGCGTCGCCGGATGCCGCGGCTGCCGCCCTCGTCGCGTCGAGCATCGGGGCGCTCGCCGTGGCCGGAAGCGACGACTACCTCGCCTTCGCCCTCGCCCAGGCGCTCATCGGCGGAGTCATCTTTCTGCTCTGTGCGCTGTTCAAACTCGGGTTTCTCGCCAACTTCCTCGCTGAGCCGATCCTCATCGGGTTCGTCGGCGGTCTCGCGCTCGACATTTTGGTGAGCCAGGTCGCCAAGATGCTCGGGGTCTCGATCGACAGCGGTGCCGAGTTCACCACGAAGCTCGGCCAGCTGGTGGGCGGGCTCGGCAGCACGAACCTCTGGTCGTTGGCGCTCGCCGCGGTCGCCGTCGTGATCCTCGTCGGCGGGCGGCGGCTGGCGCGGCAGGTGCCGTGGGCGCTCGTGGTGCTCGTGGTCGGCACACTCACGCTCGTGCTGACCGGGCTGGAGGACCGCGGCGTCAAGGTGCTCGGGCCGGTCGAGGCGGGCGCCCCGCAGCTCACCTGGCCGTCGCTGTCGTGGGCGGAGTGGGCGTCGCTTGTGCCGAGCGCCGGCGCGCTGACGCTCGTGGCGATGGCGGAGGGGCTGCTCGTCTCACGCAAGTACGGGCAGAAACGCGGCTACACGACCGACCCCAACCGCGACCTGCTCGCCTTCGGTGTCTCCAACCTCGCATCGGGGGTCACGGGCGGATTCACCGTCGGCTCGTCGACCTCGCGCACGGCGGCGACCGACCAGCTCGGTTCGCGCACCCAGGTGCCTACTCTGGTGGCGGCCGTCGGCACGCTGTTGCTGCTGGTCTTCGGCACCGCGCTGCTCGAGAACATCCCGTCGCCCGTGATCGGGGCGATCGTCGCGGTCGCCGTGCTGCCGCTGCTCGGCGTGCGCGAACTCGCGGAGCTCTGGCGGCTGCGCCGGTTCGAGTTCGCCGTGGCCGCCGTCTGCTTCCTCGGCACCCTGCTGCTCGGACCGATCGTCGGCATCGTGCTCGCGTTTGTGCTCTCGCTGCTCAACCTCGCGCTGCGGGCCTCGCGTCCGCCGGTCGACCTGTTGAGCCGCTCCGACGTTCCCGACGGCTCGCTGCTGCCCCTCGACCCCGGCCAGTACCTCACGGCTCCGGGCGTCGTCGTGGTGCGGTTCGCGGCGCCGCTGTTCTTCGCGAACGCGGCCGTGTTCGACGACGCGGTGCGCAAAGCGGTGGTGGGCGGCAAGCCGCTCGGCCTCAGACACCTCGTGCTCGACTGCGAGGCGATCACCGACATCGACGTGACGGGGGCGAAGACGTTCCGCGAGGTGGTCGAGTGGCTCGCCGAGCAGCAGGTGACGCTGCACCTGAGCCGCGTGCGCCCCGACCTGCTCAAGGTGCTGCACCGGTTCGACCTGCGCAGCGACCTGAAGATCCACGGCACGAACCGGCAGGCGTTGCAGGCGCTCGCGCGGGAGGACTAACGGTCAGACGTCGCGCACGCAGCGGAACCCGATGTGCGTCGTCGAGGTGTCGTCCGACTGCGGCGAGCGGGCCGCCGGCCGGTAGCGCAGGCAGTACTCGGGGGCGCAGAGGTGCGATCCGCCCTTGAGCACGCGGCGGCCGTCCGAACGGTCTCCGACGACGCAGCACGGCGCCTCGACGGTGTGGCGCTGGGTGTACGGAGTCGTGGTCCACTCCCACACGTTGCCGATCATGTCGACGAGACCGAAGCCGTTGGGCGCGAACGAGCCGACCGGGCTGGTTCCGCGCCATCCGTTCGCCCCGTCGTTTCTATACGGAAACGCACCCTGCCAGGTGTTCGCCATCAGCTCGTCGTCGACGCGCGGCTCGTCGCCCCACGCGAACCGGCGCGACTCGAAGCCGCCGCGCGCCGCGAACTCCCACTCCGCCTCGGTGGGCAGGCGGGCGCCGGCCCAGGCCGCGTAGGCGGAGGCGTCGTCGAACGACACCTGTACCACCGGGTGGTCGCCGGGCGCCTCCTGCGTGCCGAAGGGGCGGCGCCAGCTCGCGCCGGTGATCCAGGTCCACCACTGCCGCCAGTCGTGCAACGCGACCGGCCCGTCCGTCGCGCGGAAGGCGAGCGACCCCGCGGCCCGCTCGTGCGCCGCCAGATCCGGAAAGTCGGCGGCGGGCAGTTCGCGCTCGGCCGTGGTCAGGTAGCCCGTGGCCGCGACGAATTCGGCGAACTGCGCGGTGGTCACCGGGTGCTCCTCGATGAGAAAAGGGCCGACGGATGTCGCGTGCACGGGCCCCTCGTCGGCGTAGAACTCCTCCGAGCCCATCAGGAAGGTGCCGCCCTCGATCGCGCGCATTCCCGGTCTCTCCACACCCGTCAGCATCGGGTGAGGCGGCGGGTGCGGCCTCACCCGCGGTAGGCGAGACGCCCGCGGCGGGCGATCCATAGCGTGGATCGCGAACGGGAGGCCGGACATGGGCGAAGTGATCGGGGCGGTATTGCCCCTCGCGCTCGGCATCGCCGTCAGCCCGATTCCGATCATCGCGGCGATCCTCATGCTGCTCTCGCCGAACGCGCGCTCGACCGGCCTGGGCTTCCTCGGCGGCTGGGTCGCCGGCATCGTCGTCGCCGTCGTGGTGTTCACGCTGCTGTCGACGCTCATCCCGCGGGGCGACCCCGACGAGTCGAAGCCCGTCGCCGGGGTGATCAAGATCGTGCTCGGGCTGCTGTTGCTGGTGATGGCCGTGCGGCAGTGGCGCAGCCGCCCGAAGCCGGGGGACACCGCGGTGCTGCCCAAGTGGATGTCGGCGATCGACAGCATGACGCCCGTGCGGGCGCTCGCGATCGGGTTTCTGCTCTCCGCGGTCAACCCCAAGAACCTGCTGATGGCGGTCGGTGCCGGGGTCGACATCGGCGGCGGCGGGTTGACGGCCGGCGGCGCGACGGTCGTGATCGTGATCTTCGTGCTGATCGCGTCTGCCAGCGTCGCCGTTCCGGTGATCGGCTACCTCGCGGCATCCGCCCGGATGAGGGCACCGCTCGAGGCGATGCGCACCTGGCTCGGGCAGAACAACGCCGCCGTGATGAGCGTGCTG
>Ga0247730_1001533_pt1 | contig 12661 bp, 20 predicted proteins | sample UWRJL073202C2_FD_180959 | JGI IMG/M metagenome (GOLD analysis project Ga0247730, IMG submission 180959) | Plant litter microbial communities from Arlington Agricultural Research Station in Wisconsin, United States - UWRJ-L073-202C-2 | ecosystem: Environmental > Terrestrial > Plant litter >...
AAGACCCACATAGTTGTTGACTAGATTGCTTTCGTCTGAGAACCGTGCCTGTGCCCAAACCATCAGGAGCATATTGCTCGAGTCTGAAATACAGGTCAAATGTTAAGCGACACATGGAATATTGCAATACAAAAGGCAGAACCTTCGACTGCAAGATTTCGGGCAACTTCGCTATTTGGATTCCCGCCATTAACAATGGGGTAGGTATTACCTGTACATATCCGCGTCAGCTTGGATGGAAGCCCTGAGTGGATTGACTTACCCAAGTCTGGAAGAGCAAACACACTGTCTAGATTGACTTGAAACCTCAATAATGGTTCCAAAATGTATCTCCCATAGGTCGAGTTGATAGTCATGATGGCTGGCCAAGCAGCGTATAGATCTTCGACTCTGTTGGCATAGCTAAACATAAAATAGTTAAATAATTTGTGACTCGAACAAAGAACACTCTGCGAACCTAGCTTCGGTGCCAGACTCGTGGAGGCTTCCCATACCATTTACGAAAAACATTACGTCGTCCGAGCTAGACCCACATGTGACATCCATCGATGCCATAACTAGGCGAGTGGTCAATGTTACAAGGTCTGCCACGTCATTAGAGATCTCTTTGGCGGCACTGACGATCTTCTCGTCGAAGGTAGTGGCCCTTTTTTTTGCAGCGGAAAAGTTACCGAGGAAGTCGCTCAGCTAGTGTTAAGGGCTACATTTGAGAAGGATCGAATACGAGTTAGGATACAACTTACCGCTGCACCTACATCATCAAAAGCAGTTCTGAAGCAAGGTTTCCGCAACTCTGCTGTACCGCCTGGAGAGGGAGTAAATGAGATAGACGGGTCACGAACAAGGCCAATGGCGAATAATGCGTCTCCAGAAACATCAGGGGTGATAGCTCCCAAATCCTTGGACACTGACAATCCAAACCACGTTGATTCATTTCTTATCGGAAGGTCGTTAGAGAATCGCGCATCGTCAAGCTTTCCTTCTGTGAGGAAAATGTTACGAGAAGGGTCACCTTCACCCGTCCGATAGGTAGTAGAGTTACCCTTCAATACTGATGTAAGTAAACGTAAGCAATCTCAGAGCACGGATACACACAGATGGCATTCCAAGATACAATGTAACATCGTCTGCACGGCGGTCGCTGACTTCCATTGAGATGTTGGCAATGTTGGCAGGAGATGCTTCCAAGTATACGATCTTGTCTCCAGGGTGAGCACTCGAAGTTATGACAGTGCTTTGATTGTACGACAACCATTCTACAAGTAAAGTCTGCGTTGAGCAAAGGGAGAAGCACCGGCTAGAAAGAACTCACCGCCTTCCATATCCATGTATACCTGCACATCGTGCTGTCTTCCATCATTGGGGATTACATTGACAGAGACGTATGAGAAGGGAAACGATTGGCGCACAACATCGGCATCCTGGGCCAATTGTTAAGAAGAATAGACAATAGACATGAGAACCACCCACTTCGACTGGGCTCAAGTATGTAACAGTCAGATTGACTTGATCCGTCTCGAAAGTTTGGATAGTCGAGGTCGGTGTCATTGTCTGCTGCAAAAAGTCCGTCCTTTTTACATCTATGTGATCGGGATTTCCGAGCCAAGAAAATGTTGTGTTATCAATGCGTATCAGTCCTGTCAGCCCCAGAGACTATGGAACAATATTTAAGACTCATATTAGCGCTTTAAAAAAGAAAGTGACCGACTTCGTTGTCTTTTGTCCAGTATACTGGCCCTGAATTGTCGCCTTGAGGTGGGATCCAGGCATTGAGACTGGGTGACCTGACTAGCAAAGGACTGTAGTGTGGTGTAATAAGTGCCGCCATTATCGCCGCCGTAGTGGGAGGGATGAAGAGGAAGGAAAAGAGGAACAGTGTAGCTTCTTTAAAAAGTTACGCCATCTGTGTTCTCCGCTAAAGCTTCTAGATGTCATCATAGGCCGATATCAATACGCACAGCCAAAATTGCATCTGCCGCTTCCTCTCGGGTTCTTCAAATGCACAGTAGAGTTCTATTAAAATTCATTGCAAATCAATGAGCACTTAGTAGCAAACGCAGAACAAAAGCCTCAAACAGCTCTCTATACCAATTGCAAAGTGCGTCGGTAATATCCTCAAAGCCCAGCGCTCAAGAGCCACCAATCATAGCCAGTTTGGTATGCACATTGGTACTCGCGCGACTACTGCCACGTCTATGGGGATCCTGGGCAGGAAGGACAATATGAAGAACTAGCTGTTTAGTAGAAGAATGCGAAGATCTTCTGTATGCTCACCTTCACAGGTTTCGTACCCGTACATCCCGGGGAATGACACTTGAAGACTCTTCTTGGGACTTAAGACTAGAGAATTCGAAGTGATATCTGAATGCTCAAATCTGAATGCCCATCTTTGACAATCTGAGCGCTGCTAGTCCAAGCGCGACGTTCCTTCATGTGAGCTTCGAAGGAGCACCGCTTTATGAAGCATCGATGAACTCTGCGCTGACCATCCAATTGACAACTCTTCCCTTTGAGCCACGCAGCGGCAGGCAGAAACATGCGGAGTGACACGGGGCAATGGCGTCTGAGAATAACTGACCATTCAAGCCCGCCTCCAAATGCATGTACCTAGAATGCAAGTCACATAGCAGCTGCTAATCTGGCATGTTAATTTAGCATGCATATGCAGTGCAAGAGCATGAGGGGATCTCTTGGGCAGACTCACCACTACAGCAACGTAATGATCCGCAGCATAGGGTGACTCAAACAATATAACCAAGGACTGCAACCGAGAAGAGCTTCGCACATTATTGAGATAAACCGCGTCCATGACAGCCATTAGAATGTTTGGTTTTGCACTGTTGAAACGGCGGGGATGCCATGCTGTGCCGATGAGCGGAGATTGTAACTGAGTCCAGCCGACTGTCTTCGACCTCTGCGCGCTGCCTCTGAGTCACTGTCTTGTTGGAAGCACCCTACCTGTCGTTGACAACGCTGAGGCCGAAAGTACAGTGACATATCTAGCTCCTCTTGGAATTTTTGGTATCTTCAGGAATGAGACCATACATGTACGCTTTGTAAAGTGATCTCAAGCGATACCTCAAGCTTGAATGTTCGGTTCCTTCTCCGGTTTGAACCTTGAACGCGACGCCTCTAAGGACTTATGTTTGAAATTGCTGATTGCTCTCTACGAGATTTCTCTCTGGCTGGTATCATCAATTGTCGTCCATGTATTTAAAGAGTGAAGGACTTACACGTCTTGCGTCGCCGTTGTAGCTTCTCAAACCGATTCGCCGTCTGCATAGTGGTAGCGAGGAGAGTCAAATGGATATTTCAGAAGGCACACACACAGCAGAGGGGTCAAGGGCATGTATAATTCTATATTAGTCCAACACGATAGTCCAAATAAGAATAAGTAAATGTGTCCGATAGAAGAGTAGCGACAGTGAAAGTGATAGAGTACGTAGCAAAGTCATGCCCGTGGGGCTCAAGCTGACAAGGTAATGTCGGCCGTGTGAGGGTATCGAATGAGCTGCAAACAGAGTCAACACTTGGAATACACGAGGTGGATTTGCATATTACCTTGTCAATTCCCTCGGCGCTGTAGATCATAGCTGTACTATCATGCGAGACACCCTCGATGAAGTCAACGGTCGTCTGGGCGGGAATACCTCCATCCATGTCTTCAAGCATCGCAACAAAGTTCTGTCCTCGCTCTAGATGGGTTCCCCCTTGAGTCTGTGTGCGAAAATGCCGTGTTAGATGTAGCCATAAATGAGACCAAAGAGTCACATACCTCGGCTTGACAGCGAGTGTCACCGTTCCCATAGTCGTTCTGCAGACTGGTAAGTAGAGTATTCCTTTCTATAGAATTTCCTTGACTCACGAGACCCCATGCATAGTGCAAGTTGCGAGATCTGTATCTTTCTACTAGACCGTCTCTCCCGAGATTGTTTGCATCGCCAAGAGCGTAAGCAGGGAAGGAACCGTTCAGGCCGTACTTGTACTCGTCGAAGCCTTCACAGTCGGAATCAGGGAGAGGTCGATCTTCAGTGAGCCAAAGGATAGAGCCCGGATTAGCCACCCCTATACAGATGTTAGATATTGTCGCCTGGAGAAGTGAATTAGCCCTACAGTAATGAATTCTGTCGTCCCCTGATGTGGACTTGCGTAAGGCCGCATAGCGCTGAGCCATCTGTGCTCCTGCGCTGTGTCCCGCAATAACCACGTTCTAGAGTCGAAATTAAAGCCCCGCAGATCCATCGAATGAAGGAGACATACCTCAAGCTTTGGATATGTAGTTGTGTTGAGATAATGCTCGACGAGACGGTCGACTACATCGTAGCTGCTGATGGAGACTCCTTCTGGGGCGACGCTCTTCTGGCCACTAATCCATGTCGTGAGGCCAAACAACAGCTGTTCATCGGTTGCTGCTCCTGCTGCCAGGTCGTCCTTTGTCAAAAAACACGGGCTCATAATGGACACTTCATCCTCGATGACATCGCTAAATTGCTCTGCTGCTTGAATTAACGCGTTGTTGACCAGATTCCAGTCTGTATCCGTATCAGGTAAGTTCCGGGCAATCCAGATAAACGGTAAGGGGGCACATACAGTTCCAACAGTCTCTTGGCTGATGTTTCATCATCAGCCCATACTTAGCCCATAGCACATAAATCGCATACCTTTCCCGGGAAGACAATGATACCCCTCTTTACTTCGCTCTTAGTTCTGCCAGACGATTGATATAACGGCTAGGCCCATATTTAGAGATATTGAACCGGTAGATGGAAGTGAAACGTACAAAGGGAACACCATCTATCTTCCAAGTTGGATGCACGCCTGCACTGGGAGCTGCGGGAAGTGCTTGCCATCCATTTGTGGGATCACCAGGAGCATTAGGTGTTGGATTGATATCAGCACGACGGTCCAATGGCTGAGTTGGAGTAGGGGGAGGAATCGCAATCGCGAGGGTAGAGGATAGCAGAGAAAAGACAGAAAGACCCTGAAGTAGGAGGGAAGAAAAAGAAAGTAGTTGCATCGCGACACAAGGCCCGGGGGAAGCTAAACACGACTTAAGCGAGCCTGAGGCGAAGTGCGAGAAGCAAGAGGAAGCAAGCTATGTGAACCCTACGTAGATTTCATGTACTTATGTAGAAAATCAGCAAGAAACACGGGTATCATGGCCCGCTGTTTCGGGCAGATCCGATGTTTTGACGCGTGTCATCATCGCCTGCTTGTTTCAATTTTCGTTGCAATGAGCGTGCGCAAATCCTTTTGGAAGCGAGGAGGTTTGTCTTATCCGAATTGAAGACAGACCGGATAGATATGCCCAAAAAGAGTCAGTTCTGAGGCTCTGACAGGCTCTGTGCCGTTGCTAGTAATTATTCTCTGGAACTGGTTGCGATTCAATGGAGATCTTGCTCGGCACGGAAAACACGGGCACCCATCCAGAGAGTCGGCGTCTTTCCGAGCATGAAGTGAATGGTAGAAAGTTTGATATCCCTGAATGCGGGAGCAAGAGACGCCTGAGGAACCTTCGAACTTCCTCGTTCTTTTCTGTTCTTTTGATGGAAGAGCATCGAAAGGACAATGTGTGCTAGATGGGGAAGAGAAAGCTGAGAAGGGAAGACATGTAAGATCATCGCGCGCGCGGTGTGTCGATCCTGTGTTTCATTCCAACGCAAATTCGCTATGCAATATTCTGATGCAGATTGAAGAGCTCTTGTCTTCTCGTATGCAGAGAGCAGTCTCAAATTTCCGTTAAACGAGATGAACGACCAAAAGGAACGAATATTTACATAGGCACTTATAATGATAATATATCTATCAGGTGAATCTGAAAAGCCTACACCCTAATACAAGGCACTGGGAAATGTCCTACCAGGTGTAGATATGTGTAGATGTAAGATGTGCCTAGCCAACTGAAGGAGTACGGGTTCTCCATCTACTGCTTCACGAATTCTATGATGGTGAGAAAACTTAGAAGCGCTGCATAGAGGTAATGCAAGTATTTCGATTAGGTAGTCTCTCAGCTACGATCCTCATATTCTATGAACTCGAGTGTCTGATAGTCTAAGTTATGTCAATCAGGTTGACGGTCAACATTCCAGAAATCTTCATAGAGTAGGCGTCAGGCAAGCAAAGAGTCAACAATAATTATGAACCCAGAGATCAAAGTGAGATAAAGGATTACACATCAGGATAGGCTATATAACCGTAGGAGATAAGAAGATGAGGGAAGGAGTGTGGGTATATATACAAAGATATGAGTGTGAGTGAGCCTCCATCAAGAGACAATATAAGGATAAAGTGAAGCGAAAGGAAGGTCAATTGTATTGTGGAGGAGGATCATACGTGGTCATAATCTGGCGAACATCATTCCGAAGCTGGTCGATCTCTGCATGCAGATCTGGTCTCGAGTCTCTATTGTTTGGTACAACAGAGATGGGATAGGAGCTAGACGAAGTCCCTAGTCTTGGCTGGGAAGGAATACTGGTATCCGGTATAGGGTAGTTGCCATATTGCGGTCCTAATTTCCGCGTCTCCAGGTAGCTCGTGGAGTTTGTATCAACGCCGTCCATGCCAAATGGCGTCACCACAGGCGCATAACGCGTGTCTGCTTCGATATCCATCTTCTCATTTGAACCTGCTCCTCTTCCTTTGTTCTGCCTTCGCCGCCAGAGCAGGAATAGGATGACTGCGAGTACGATTGCACCAATTCCTCCAACGACACCCCCAGCAATGGCCCCAGCGTTCGTGGACTTGTGACCAGATCCGGAGTCACTAGCACCTTCGGAACTCGACGAGTTAAATTGTACCTGTCGCTGTGCCGCTAGACTATACGATGCGTTAGTAACGCCAGGATAGCTACCCAATTGAGAGCATCATACCTGCGAGCTTGGATTGCAAACATTGAGCCATAGGTAGAGCTGATTGCTCCTGATTGGTTCCCAGGTTTTCCATCGGCACCCAAATCATAGGTGTTCTGAATGAAAGGCGTGTTCGCGTCGAATGCATAGTTATGCACTGTTTTCATCAATCCTGTTCGCAACGCAGTGCCGTCAACAGTCCCGGCGGTAAACGCCGTCCAATCTGCAAGGGATCCTTTGAGCTCAAGTCATACTACCGCAGTTTCAAACGTCAGACTCACGAGGCTTCACTTGCATTGATGAGATATCATAGGGCGTGCCATACGGAGGCCAAGCTGTCACGATATAGGCATGAATATAGGAATCGATGTTGGTTTACTCAATGAATTACCTTGTGACTGATACCATGCCTCCTGCTCTTTGTAGACCTGCAAAAGCAAGATCTGTAAGAACAGATTTCAAAATGGAGAAGTCGAAGTAGACTTACATCTTCAGCCACAACGTGCAGGCCAAGCCATTTGTCGACATACATGTTGTACATGAGTCCCCAAGAATCAGGTTTGCCATATTCAAGGAGCAGATGGTTTTCGGAGGATGTAGTATTCACCCAGGCAGAATACAATTCCTGGGACTTATTCTGCAGTACGTAGTATAAGCACCATATCCAGGGAGATAAACACAAGACATACGAAATATCCCTGTGCTGCACCGGTCTCCTGCTTGATGGCCGCCAACTCAGCCATGGCTCGTACCCCGATAATACCTTTCAGAGCGAGGTTTGCATTGGCAGAAGCAACTCCATCCGCGGAAGTGGTATACGCTCTGCAAGGAAATGAGCACTTTGTGATGAAATCTTGTAAATGCATCCTCACCCAAAGCCTCGCACGGGGATATTGTCTGGCAAATAATCTGCCCATCGTTTGAAGACGTCGTACTAATAAGTACAGTTAGTGGCTGGTATAAGGGCATCTAGGGAGAATTGGGGCTGACATATTTATCCACTAGGACACTCTCCCCTGAGAAGCGTGCTTGCGCCCAAGCCATCACGAGCATGTTGCTTGACTCTACTCGTGGGGTCAGATATAGTTCATCAACCGCATAATCATCATGATAACCGACCTTCTACTCCAAGATTCCTGGCAATCTCGCTTGTTGGTTTCCCTCCGTCGACTATTGGATAAGAGGTACCCAAGTCAGGAAGTGCGTAAGCCTGTGCGCCATTTTCCTGGAATTTCAGAAGAGGTTCGAGGATGTATCTCCCATATGTCGCGTTAATAGTCATGATGGCTGGCCAGGAGGCATATAAGTCTTCCACACGGTTGGAGTACCTATGCATCACTTGTCAATCGCATGGTACATCTCGAGTAAAAACGCCATACACACCTCGCATCAGCAGCATTTACAGTCTCATGTGTACTGCCCATAGCGCTCACGAAGAACATGATGTCGCTCGGGTCAGATCCACAGGTAACATCCATGGATCCCATAACAGTACGAGTGGTCAAAGCTACAAGGTCGGCGACTTCATCTGAGACTTCTCGAGCCCCGCTCATAACCATGTTATCAAAGGCAGCGGCTCTGTCCCGCGCGTTAGGGAAGTCCGTAATGAAGTCTTTCAACTGGGGGGACGGTAACATTCTTAATGGTCGAGCGATAGAAAACAGAGATAATCGGACGTACTGCTGGCCCTACTGATTCATATGTGGTCCTGAAGCAAGGAGACCGAGACTCTGGGTTGCCGCCTGGAGAGGGAGTGAAGGCTATGGATGGATCTCGGACGAGACCAATCGCAAATAATGCATTGGAAGCTGTATCTGTGCCGACGTCTCCCAAGTCTTTCGACAATGAAAAAGAGATGAAGTCTGTTCCATTCTGGATCGGCTGGTCGGGTAGTGCGTCCCCTGTGTTGTTCAGCCTTCCGTTAAAGGCAAAACCTGTGCGACCGACAGAATCGACACCAATTTGATACGTAGCAGCGGTCTCCTGCATATAATATGAGGGAAAGTGACGAAGGGTTCTCCTGCACGTCTTCACGTACAGTAGGCATTCCTAAGTAAAGAGTGACATCTTGTGGTCGACGGTCGACGACTTTCATTGGTATGTTGGCGAGATTAGCGGGTGCCGCCTGAAGAAATGTGATGGTCTGTCCTGGCTGTGCGGAAGGTGTCAAGACAGTTGCGCCATCGTATGACAGCCATTCTGGAAAGAGGCGATGAGTTCTAACTATGCAAAGGGTCAAATAGCTTCACATACGGCCTTGCATATCTATGTAGACCTGAACGTTATGTGGATTTCCGTCATTCGATTTCACATCGACGGAGATATATGAAAAGGGAAAAGACTGGCGAATTACGTCCTCAGGCTGAATGAAAGTTGCAATGAGAGGAGGACATGAGCGCTCGTGGGAATCAGACACACCTCGATTGGGCTCAAGAAAGTGACGTTCAAATCAACACCGTTCGTCTTGAACTTGCGAATCGTTGACGTGGGTGTCATGGTCTGTTCCACGAATCCAGTCTTGCCGCCGGTAGGTGCTCCCAGCCATGGAAGAGTGACACCGTCAATACGTATCATGCCACCTAGCCCCAAACCCTTGCGTGCAGATTTGTTTAGTTTGGTTGTATTTGCTGAACGAAGAGAACTAGCCTACTGCACTATCTTGCGTCCAATATCTAGGCCATGCCCCATCGTCACCAGCGTCTGGCAGCCAGGCGTTAAGATTAGGTGACCGGACCAAGAGAGGGCTGTAATGAGGGACGGAGCTGGCAGACATCGCTGTGGCAGACTAGAACAAAGCGCCTGGAAGAGTGGGGAAGGCAGAAGAGATTTCAATCTGAGAGGCGCTCGGCTTTATAAGTGTTAGCTGCTGCTCAGGGATCCATCAAAACCGAATACACACCTTCCTTCTCCCGCATTCCGAGGAAGGAGGCAGCATTGTAGCAAGGCACACGGCCTTTTCAGCTACAAAGTCCGTCTTCTTTGAGCTGCTTGACGACCAGAGTTCTCGCGTGAGTCGACTGTCCATGCACGCGAAGAAGGAAAGCGTCGACCGGCATCGTCACCCAGCCAAAAGGGCCCATCTTAGCTCTCAAGCAATTTTATTTGAAAAGCCAGATTGTATCGCACTGATTTTGTTTGCAGCCGGCATCAATGGCTGGTGCGTTGCTCTGATTTCACCTCGTTCATTTCTTGAGATGCCGGACAAGAGATGATGATAGCTGGAGTTCCCTCTCTGTTTGTGTTCGGTTGAGCTGGACGCCGATACATAGCACGTCGTTGAGCGAGGTGAACGCTGGTGAACGTGAAGCACTGTTTCCATCTGATCTGTGTCCTACAGTACCTGCAGGTTACAGATTGGCCTCGAGGCTCTCGCTCCGCAAGGGCTGTGCTAATGTAGTGTTGAAATGAGGCAACCTTGCGTTATCAAGGTTGCTACTCAGCGTTTCCGATTCAGCGTAGTGTATCGTATGCGCAATGATCATGGTAGTTCGGGAAGAGGCGCGTCAAGGCGCGTCAACAACAACAAATAACACGTTGGCACATTCACCAAATTGGAATACTGCGCCACAGAGAGCCACAGCCGTTGCGTTGGCAGTGGGCACTGTAGGTGCAATCGGACCCACAATACTAATCCTATTTTGGTTGATCTTTGCAATGAGATTCACACAGGTACGGAAGACATACAGTTACAGAGTCAGACCTCATTGAGATCTTCTTTCTCTGCATACATGTTGAATACCAATCCCAGATATCGAAGATCCAGGAAGACTTGAAGTCGTCAAGCGAAGGCTTACTTCGACTTGTCCACAGATGATCTTGAGTCAAATCTTGGGGGGAAAAACGAATCACATTCTAGTTGTTGCAGGTGAGTTCTTTCTAGTTTATACATTGGTCAGTTTGCTAATAGATCGACTAAACCTCTCCTGGGCGATATAATCGCTACCACTTTAGATTCAAATGACAGCAAATCTCCTCCCCGGGTCGCAACCAAATCAGTATTTTGTGCGTGCTCCGAAATGCCAAGAAGCCTCTCCACATTTGTCGAAGCCATAGCCAAAGCATCCTCATATGATAGCACCCCATTTGAGTTAACCATGGCCTAGATCAAGGAGGTCAATAGAGTGAGCCAAGGCCAGCAGGGACGGACGCACCCATCCTGCATCAAATCGCAGATTTCTCACTACATAAGACGCCCCCATGGGCTCACCGCTGGCTTCTCCAGAGCCCTGAGGTCCAATAGCAACCGTGATATTATTGTTTACGAGAACATCAACGACACTCTCTGATAGTGGTGGACCAGGAAGACTAAAACAGTTCCTCGTCAGTCATGCAGAGATACCGTAACACAATACGCACACTCGTCGATGGTCCCAAGTATAGGGAAACGACCGTGGCGGGGTCAAAATAACGCCAACATCAGCATTCCGTAACTCAGAAACAACCAGGTGAGCTTCAGCAGCTCCCATGAAGACGAGACGCATTTTGTGCTTGTTGGAAGTCTCCACTTCGGCTTTGACGGCCAGAACGGTAGCTATGATGTCTGCGTTGTTAGTTTTCACGATCAATGGGATCGCTCCCTGCATGTAAACCGATATCAGTGACATGCTTCGAGGTCTCATAGGAATGGTATGCACTTTGCTCACAGCCTTGAACGCTTCTCCGAGCTTACTGTCCTCTAACCCTAACAGCAAGCGACGCAAGGTGGCGATTTGCGTGCTGACACTAACTTTTGTAAGCCCTCGATGCAGGACTACATGTAAAGCCACCACATTCTGTAGTACTGCTCCTGATTGCAACTTGTTACCTGCCCCTAAGGAGAAGGAAACAGATAACCCAGCGATGTGTCCATTTCTAATGCCTGGCGCTGTGATTGAGGACGATACACCTGCTCGATATGCCAGCCTAGGTGCTATTAGCCACAAAAGACCAGTGGATGGCAGATGATCTTACAACGCATCGCGAGTACCAAACTGCAAGCCATCTACAGCTTGGATAACCTCGCCATCTAATAAACTGGGAACCTTGCCGCTGAGAGAATCAATAACAGAACCGTCTGAGGTTGACGGTTCCGACGCAATGACTTGGAGTCCAACGGATGACCCAATAGACACCAGAGCAGGTGAAATGGAACCTCCGGCGAGATTGACCTCCATGACGTGCCCACGGTATAATGTTATATCACACTTGCTATAGCACTCAATGGTACCATTACGGACAATTGCAACTCCCTCGTCAGAGGGACTTGTGCGGCTGAATACTTTCCGTACATCCCAGCCATAGCGCATCCAGACACTGGTCACGTTACGGAATATGATAGTGTCTGAAGTTGATGTATCGACACCGATAGATGGCATTCCTGCGTGTGCAAGAGTCGCCTCCATCTCTGCATCAAAGGATGGCACAATCGGAGGATATTGCGCGGAAGCAGGCTTTTCAAGAATAACCGGTGTCTCAAACTGGGGAATTCCGTCTATATAGACCTGCTTTGGTGTGGCGCCAAGGGCTAAGGGGTGAGAATCCCAGACCACAATATCTTGTTCATTGTCAGCTCACATTTGGTATGTAATAATAGCATCGTCTTACCAGCGTCGTACCCAGCTTTAATGTACCCAACTCGATGGTTCAGTCCCATGATTTCGGCAGGAGTCGATATTACTGACTCGAGAGCAATATTGCTGGCAAGACCATAATGATGAGCTTGCTGCGCCTCATGGAGAAGGTATCTGGAGAGAATAGCTTCTGGATGATCGCTCTATACCACGATGAGAAATAGTAGGCCAGAATGGGCATTTATTTACCTTCATAACCACTTT
>Ga0247730_1001534_pt1 | contig 12659 bp, 15 predicted proteins | sample UWRJL073202C2_FD_180959 | JGI IMG/M metagenome (GOLD analysis project Ga0247730, IMG submission 180959) | Plant litter microbial communities from Arlington Agricultural Research Station in Wisconsin, United States - UWRJ-L073-202C-2 | ecosystem: Environmental > Terrestrial > Plant litter >...
CGACGATCCCGATTGGGGACATATGCCATCACCGCGCGACGGAAGGGCGCCCGATCGACGGCAAAGTGTTCGACGTCCATACCCGCAACGCGCTTTTGTCAGTTACCGATCCGGCACTGACGGCAGTCAGGGACACATGCCTTGCCGTCCTTGAAGCGCACTCCGAGGATTGAAACGCATGCCCGAGTCGATCGCCTACAAGATCCTGACGACTGATCAGATGGGGATGCTGGAGCACGCCGGCAGCTTTGCCGGCGCCCCCATCGATCAAGCGGACGGCTATATTCACCTGTCAACGGCGGACCAGCTGACGGAGACGGCGGACAAGCATTTCGCCGGCCAGGAAGGGCTGCATGTCGCTGCGATCGACCTGGACGCACTGGAAGACGCGGTGCGCTGGGAACCGTCGCGCGGCGGGCAGTTGTTCCCACACCTTTATGGTCAGCCGCTCACGCTGGAAACAGTCATCGCCTACGGCCCGATGGAGCGCAATGAAGATGAATCGGTGCGCTTGCCCGTCACGGGCTGAACATCAGCATCTGACGTCGATCGATCCGCGCCTCCCCGGATGAGTCGCTCAGTCGAGCGGAACGGCAAACCCCGGATCGGCCTTCTCCATCGCAGCCCGGAAAGCAGACCGCTCGCCTATCCGCTGAAGATAGGTGCGGATGTTCGGATAGGGTGAGAGATCACGCGGCGCGAACACGCGCATCGTGGTCAGCGGAAAGATGTTCAATATGTCTGCGGCCGTGAACATGTCGCCAGCCAGATAGCGGCTTTCGCCAAGACGGCTCTCGACCTGATCGTAGGCCCGGTTGAGGCGCTCACGAAAGCCGGCCAACGTGGGGCTGTCGCCGGTGAAGCGTTGAATGATCATGTCCACCATCGCGGCCGGCATGAACGAACCGTTGGCGAAGTGAAACCAGAACAGATACGCTGGAAAGCCTGGCTGACCCTTGCGGATCGCGAGCCGCCCGTCCCCATATGTCTCGACGATATATTCCACGATCGCCGCCGATTCGCCAAGAACCAGACTGCCGTCGGTGATCACCGGCGCAGTTCCGAACGGCGTGAGCGCGCGATATTCCGCCGGGGCCAGACGCGTCTGCGGATCCCGATCATATCGCTTCAAATCATAAGGGACGCCCAATTCCTCGCACAGCCAGACGATCCGGTCCGATTGCGAGACACCCAGATGGTGGACGGTGATCATCGGCTTCTCCTGCATATCGAATAGACAATGCCTGAGATCGCCAACCAGCACCGCCTTTGCGGTGAGGAGATGTTTCCGAAGGAGAAGAAGTCCGGGGGGTTCTGTTGCTCGGCCCCCCCGGCGGCCGCCGGAATCCACTTCTGTTGCCCGGTGTGGCCCGAACCGCGTTCAAGCCTTATAATCTAAGCCGTTAGGCCTTGATTATGCAGCAATCGCGAGCGCCTCGTTATCGTTGGCACTTGTAGTTTTGAGCCTTGAACGGGTTACTCAGCCCGGGCAAAATTACGCATCCCGCAAACACGTCGATCCTAGTTCGGCCCCGTCAGAGCCTCCGCTTGCGCGAAGGTTTTGGTGGAGCCGCCGGGTACCGCCCCCGGGTCCGCTGCTTCGAAACGTCGCACTGTTTATCGCCATAGCCGGAGCGAACCCCGGCACTGCGAATATAGGTCGAGCGACTTCGAATGGAAAGAGCGTCCGCTCGCAGCTTTAGGAAACGGACGGCCTAGCGGGCCTTCAGTTCGTCCCGGATTTCTCGTAGGAGGGCGATCTCGGGCGCTTCCGGGGCGGGCGGAGTGCTTGCCTCCTCGCGCGCCTTTTGCGCCTCGAATGCCGTCATCGCCCTGTTTACCGTTCGCAACAGCAGGAAGATGATGAAGGCGACGATGACGAAATTCACGATTTGCGTCGCAAATGCGCCGTAGCCCAGCAGCGACACCCCTGCTTTCTTGAGGTCGGCATAACTCGCGACGGAGCCCGCATAATCGGACGGGATCGGGCCGAGCCTTAGGAAGTAACCCGAAAAGTCGAGCCCGCCGAATATCTTACCGATCATCGGCATGATGATGTCGTCGGTCAGGCTCGTGACGATCTTGCCGAAGGCGGCGCCGATGATCACCGCGACGGCGAGATCCATGACGTTTCCGCGATTGATGAACGCCTTGAATTCCTTGAGCATCGAAACTCCCTTCCGGCCGTTCTGGTCTCTGCATCCCGTTTCCGCCTTCCGGCCGGGATGATCAACCCCGCTTCCGCCGATCTTGATTGCCGCCCGTGTGCTACCCAAGTAAGACGGCGCAACCGAAACAATCCTTCCGAGGACTCATGATGTCGCTTTCCGCAAAGACCCGCTTCGCTCTCGTGGCTCCGTTCGCAGCGGTCGCGCTGGGTGGCTGCGGCATCAATTCGATCCCCACGGCCGAGGAAAACGCCAAGGCGAAGTGGGCGGACGTGCAGAACGAATATCAGCGGCGCGCCGATCTGGTGCCCAACCTCGTATCGACGGTGAAGGCTGCCGGCGCGCAGGAGAAGTCTATTCTCGTCGAAGTGACACAGGCCCGCGCCGCCGCGAACAACGTGCGCGTTTCCGCATCTGATTTGACCGACCCTGCCAAGCTCGCCCAGTTCGATCGCGCCCAATCCACGCTTGGCCTGTCGCTCCAGCGTATGCAGGAGGCGTATCCGGAACTGCAGAGCCAGGCCGGCTATCAGACGCTCCAGAGCCAGCTGGAAGGCACGGAAAACCGCATCACGATCGCGCGGCGGGATTATAACCAGGCAGTTCAATCCTATAACACGCGCATCCGCACCTTCCCCGATGCCTTGGGCGCAAAGGTCTTCTACGGTTCCAAGCCGATGGCGACGTTCCAGGCGACCAGCGTCGGGGCGGAAACCGCCCCCAAGGTGAATTTCTAATCCCCGTCGTGAAATCGACCTATCCGCAGGCTGGAGAAAGCGGGGCTCGCCGGCTGAGAGCCCCACTCGCTGGCGTCGTGCGGGCAATGTTGCTGGTCGCGCTCGCGCTGCTGTGCGTTCCCGCCACGGCGCAGACCTTCCCCGCTTTTAGCGGGCTGGTTGTCGACACCGCCAACATCCTGCCGGCGGATCGAAAAGCGGGGTTGGAGGCCAAGCTCCAAGCGTTTCAGCAAAGGACTCAGCGCCAGCTTGTCGTCGTCACCGTCCCTGATCTTCAGGGCTACGCCATCGAAGATTACGGCTACCGGCTGGGGCGCAGCTGGGGCGTGGGCCTGAAGGATGCCGATAATGGCGTGATCCTGATCGTGGCGCCGAAAGAGCGAAAGATCAGGATCGAAGTCGGCCGCCGGCTGGAGCCGGTGCTGACGGATGCGCTTTCGAGCATCATCATCCGCAATCGCGTCCTGCCGCCCTTCAAGGCGGGCGACATGGGGGGCGGCATCGAGGCCGGCGCCGACGCGATCATCCAGCAGCTCAGCGCTCCCGATGAGCAGGCGAAGGCCGAAGCGGCCAAGGCGGCGACGCAGTTCGATCGCGAGCATCGCAAATCCTCGTCCAACGGCGGGGTACCACTTGGGCTAATTTTCTGGGGCTTCGTCGTCCTCTTCGTGATCCTGGCGATGCGGCGCGGTCGTAGCGGCTCGGGCGGTCCTTGGGGCCAGCGCCGCTATCGTAGCGACAGCGGCGGCAATGGCCTGGTCTGGCTTTGGGCCGCGAGCGAAATTCTCAACAATTCACATCGTGGCGGCGGCGGATCCGGCGGTCTCTGGGGCGGCGGCGACGCCGGCGGCTCCGATGGCAGCTGGGGCGGTGGCGGTTTCACCGGCGGTGGCGGCGGTGATTTTGGAGGCGGTGGCGCCTCGGGAGATTGGTGATGAAGGTCACCGATGAGGATTCCCGGATCGTTGCGGATGCTATCCGGGCCGCGGAGGCGCGCACGGATGGCGAAGTCACCGCGATCGTTTCCGCGCAATCGGACAGCTATCACGACGTGGCACTGCATTGGTCGTTGATCGTAGCGCTGCTGCCGCTCAGCATTGCCGCCGCTTTTCCATGGCTGCTCACCTCCAGGCTCGCTTCGCTGAGGGGCGGCTGGGAAGAACCTTCGCTACAGATAATGCTGACGATTCTTCTCGTTGCGACCGCCAGTCTGTTCCTGATCGCACGCCTCATCATCGGACGGACAGCGGTGCGGATGGCGCTGACGCCTGCCGCCACCAAGGCACGACGCGTCCGTCGGCGCGCGATCATGTTGTTCCGCACCGGCACGGAGCAGCGCACCCTCACCTCGACAGGTGTGCTCCTGTATCTCAGCCTGGCCGAGCATCGCGCCGAGATCGTCGCCGACGCGGCCATTCACGCGAAGGTAGATCCGGCGCTGTGGGGTGAAGCGATGACCGTGCTCATCGCGGCTGTCCGCGAAGATCGTCCTGGCGAAGGGATCGCCGCCGCCATCGCGAAGATCGGCGACGTCCTTGCGACCCATTTTCCGCGCGGCGATGATCCGAACGAACTGCCCGACCGGCTCATCATCCTTTAAGAACGCGAGAGAAAAGCCCGCATGGATTTCCCCGACAGCGATCAGCCGATCGAGACGATGTGGGCCGGCAAGTTCATCACCGCGAAGAAGCAGGGTCGTTGGGAGTTCGTTGGCCGTGCGCGGGGCATCCACGCCGCCGTGATCCTTGCGATCGACGAGGCACCGGATGGACGCCATGTCTTGCTGGTCGAACAGCCCCGCGTACCGCTCGGCGGCTTTTCGCTTGAACTGCCTGCGGGATTGGTCGGAGACGAGAACGCAGGCGAGCAGATCGAAACAGCCGCCGCGCGGGAACTTGAGGAAGAGACTGGCTATCGGCCCGAGCAGATCGAGATCATCGGCCGCTTCGCCTCTTCACCCGGCATGGTGTCCGAGACCTTTACGCTCGTTCGTGCGCGCGGACTGCAGAAAGTGAGCGATGGCGGCGGGGTCGAGGGCGAAAATATCCGCGTACATCGCGTGCCGATGAGCGAGCTTGCGGGGTTCGTGGCAACGAAACGCGCCGAAGGCCTGTTTATGGACGTGAAGCTGCTGGCCTTGCTTGGCCCATCTTTGCTCGACTAAGCGCGATTACCGCTTGAGCGCCCGCTCGGCCTCATGCGCCAGCAGCGTCAGCTCGATCATATTTTCCGGCTCGTCACGCGGCGCCGTATCAATGATGCACAGCGCACCGAGCGCATAGCCCATCCGATCGACCAAGGGCACACCCGCGTAGAACCGGATCCCCGGATCCTCGGTAACGAGGGGGTTATTCGAGAATCTGGGATCCTGCGTGGCATCGGGCACGATCAGCGGCTCACCGGGCCGATGGATCGCGTGGGCGCAGAACGATTGGGATCGTGGTGTTTCCGGCAACTCCAGGCCGTGGCGCGCCGCGAACCACTGCCGCTGCCGGTCGATAATCGATATTGCCGCCAGCGGAGCATGAAAGACCTTAGCCGCACGCTCGACAATCCGCTGCAAGTCACTCGCCGCCCATCCGCTGAGCAGCCCACTGCGTTCGACTGCGCGCTGCCGTTCGGTTTCACCGGGAGCAGTCGGCTCACGATTAAAAGCACAAGACATTTACGCAGGATAGCCGCCGCATGTGTAAAATGTAAGTCGAATTGCTTAAGTCTTTAAGCAAGACGTTGTTTACAGATCGTTAACGCCTACAGCCTGAGCGTTCGACTTGGTGTCCAACCCAAATATCAATTCTGCTCGCGAACTCGTTCGTGATGGCGGATCACTTCTTCGATGATGAAGCGCAGAAACTTTTCCGAAAAGTCAGGATCCAGCTGCGCGGACTGCGCGATCTGGCGCAATCGCGCGATCTGCTTGGCCTCGCGTCCCGGATCGGCTGGCGGCAAACCGTTTTGTGCTTTGTAATGGCCAACGGCCTGCGTGATTTTGAAACGCTCGGCCAGCAGACAGATCAAGGCGGTGTCAATATTGTCGATGCTCTGCCGATAGGCGTCGAGCTGTGTGTCGCTCACGATGATCCTCCCTCGATCCGCCGCCTTTTGTGGGCGCGAGAGCCCAAGCGCAAGCGCCGCCTGTTGCCTTTGGCGGCTCGCCGCTCCAAGGGCTCACCTATGGGACAGGTAACTCCTCTCCGCCGTAATCAGCCCGCCTCGCTCGATCCGATGATGAAGCTGGTCGCCGGCGATATGCACAGCGTCAACACGGTCATTCTTGCGCGTATGCAATCGGATGTGCCGTTGATCCCCGAACTTGCTGGCCACCTTATCGCGGGTGGCGGCAAGCGGATGCGGCCGATGCTGACGCTCGCTTGCGCGCGCTTGCTCGATTATCAGGGCACGCGTCACCACACGCTGGCGGCGGCGGTGGAATTCATCCACACCGCCACGCTCCTGCACGACGATGTCGTCGATGGATCGAATACGCGGCGTGGCCGGAGAACCGCGAATCTCATCTGGGGCAATCCCGCCAGCGTCTTGGTCGGCGATTTCCTGTTTAGCCGTGCCTTCGAATTAATGGTGGAGGACGGTTCGCTCCGCGTGCTGCGGATTCTCTCGAACGCTTCCGCCGTGATCGCCGAGGGCGAGGTCAATCAGCTGACTGCGCAGCGCCAGATTGCGACGAGCGAAGCCCGCTATCTCGACATCATCGGCGCCAAGACGGCAGCACTCTTCGCCGCCGCCTGCCGCATCGCGTCCGTCGTCGCCGAACGGGACGAACAGGTAGAAGAGGCGCTGGACGCCTATGGCCGCAACCTCGGCATCGCTTTCCAGCTCGTGGACGACGCGATCGATTATGCGTCGGACGAAGCGACCATGGGCAAGGATGCCGGCGACGATTTCCGCGACGGCAAGGTCACGCTCCCGGTCATTCTCGCCCACGCGCGCGGCTCCGAAGCCGACCGGCGGTTCTGGCGCGAGGCGATGGAAGGCCGCCGTACGAGCGACGACGATCTCGCGCGTGCCGTGCAATTGCTGAACGAGACGAATGCGATCGCGGACACGCAGGCCCGCGCCCGCCACTATGGCCAGCTCGCCATCGATGCCCTGAGCGGCCTTGGCACCAGCACCGCCCGCGCGGCCTTGGTGGAAGCGGTAGAGTTCGCGGTCGCCCGCGCTTACTAGACGTCATGTCGAGGGTGGCCATTGTTGAAGCGCATGGCGAACCAAGCCTGACGACGCCCGTTTCACAGACATGCACCGCCGCGCAGTTCGCGGAGCCCGATTATGCACGGTGGGCCGATGCGATTCGGGAGCCTGCCCGCACGCACCGCAAGCAATGGGAATTCGTCTACATTCTGCGCATGCTAGAGAGCCGAGGGCTCCTTCGCCCCGGCGTCCGCGCACTGGGCTTCGGCGTCGGCTTCGATCCGCTAACCGCCGTTCTGGCGGCGCATGGTGTTCAGGTCACCGCCACCGATCTGGCGCCCGAAGCCGCTGCAGCGGGCGCCTGGATCCGCACCAGCCAGCTTGCGCCGGATCTTTCGGCGTTGAACGGCCGAGGCATTTGCGATCCCGATCTCTTTGCCGCCAACGTCCGCCACGAACATGTCGATATGCGTGCCATACCCGATCATCTGCGCGACTATGACGTGGTCTTCTCGTCCTGCGCGTTCGAGCATCTCGGCACATTGCGGGCGGGCGAGGATTTCGTGATCGCGGCGCTGAAGACGATCAAGCCGACCGGCCTGGCCGTTCACACGACGGAATATAATCTGAAGGACAGTTGGCGAACGCGGCGGCGGGGCGCGACTGTGCTGTATCGCCGGCGCGATCTCCAGCGCATATTCGATCGCGCGGCGCAGCGCGGCTTCGGCACCACCGTCAACTGGAGCCGGGGCGAAGGCGCGGTCGACCGGCATGTCGATCTGCCACCGTATCGGGACGATCCGCACATCCGCCTGCTGTTCCGGGGCTATGAAATGACGAGCTTCGGGCTGGTGCTGGAGGGTGCAGCTTAAGCGCCTTTTCTTGCTTTCGCCTTCGAGCCGCATGCTTCCATTCCCAACTCGTTCGTATCGAGCGCATTCGAGAAGCCGGGATGTGTGACACGGGTTTGGGGGCGGAAGACTACCCCCGCATCGCGGCCATGAAGTGGCGCCGGCACAGCGCCACATAGCGATCATTCCCGCCAATCTCCGTCTGGTCCCCTTCCCGCACCGGCCGCCCGGCGCCGTCCACGCGCAGATTCATCGTCGCCTTGCGACCGCATTCGCAGACGGCTTTGATCTCACTCAGCGTGTCGGCAAGAGCGAGCAGGTAGCGGCTGCCCTCGAACAGCTCGCCCTGGAAATCAGTGCGGAGCCCATAAGCCAGAACCGGAATGTGCAGTTCGTCGCAGACGCCCGCCAGCGCCAGCACCTGATCTCGCGTCAGGAACTGCGCCTCATCGACGAGGACGCAGGCTAGCGGTCCTTGGCGCTGCCGCGCTTCGACCGCCCCACGCAAATCCGTGCCAACCGCAAAGACCGACGCTTCCGCTTCCAGGCCGATCCGGGACGTCACCATCCCCGGCCGGTAACGATCGTCGATCGCGGCGGTCCACAGCATCGTCTGCATCCCCCGTTCGCGATAGTTGAAACTGGCCTGCAACAGGTTCGTCGATTTGCCTGCGTTCATCGACGAATAGTAGAAATACAGCTTGGCCATTTTGCTCAGCCACGCACCTTTGCGATATAGCCATCCACCACGCGCTCCAGCAGCGTGAGCGGCACATTGCCGGATCCGACGACCACGTCATCGAACGCGCGCAGATCGAAGCGTGCGCCAAGCGCCGTCGTAGCCCTGTCACGCAGGCGATTGATCTCGTTATGGCCCATCTTGTAGCCGCAGGCCTGCGCCGGCATCGCGCAATAGCGATTGACCTCGCTTATCAGTTGCGCGCGCGACATGCCCGTATTCGCCTGAAACCAATCGACGGCCTGAGTAGGCGTCCAGCGCTTCGCATGGATGCCGGTATCTACAACGAGGCGGCAGGCCCGGAACGCAATCGATTGAAGATAGCCCAGTTGGCCGAGCGGATCGCCATCATAGGCACCAAGCTCATCGGCAAGCTGCTCCGCATAGAGCGCCCAGCCTTCCGAATAGGCGTTGAAGGTCAAGTAGGTGCGGATCAGCGGCAGCTTGTTGGCATATTCACCCTGCCAGATATGGCCGGGTATGCCCTCATGATAGCAGAGCGTGGGCAGCGAATAGCGCGGCCAGATGCCCGTATCCTTGAGATTGATGTAATAGTTTCCGGGCTGGCTTCCGTCGATCGATCCGGCCGCGGCATAGCCGTTAGGCGCACCATCCTGAATGGAGGCCGGCACGCGCTTGATCAGCAGGCTACCCTTCACCAGCGTACCGAACGCACGCGGCAGACGGCCTCGCACGTCCGCAATCCGGCCATTCAGATAGGCCAACAACTCGGCTCGGCCGGCATCAGTATTGGCGAACAGCAGATCAGGCCGCTTGCCCAGAGCCGACAATCGATCACCGACACTCCCCTGCGTCAGCCCCTGCGCTTTCAAGATCGCGTCCATCCGCACATGTAGCGACTTCAGCTGCTCCTGCCCCAGCGCGTGAATGTCCTCCGGCGAACGATTGGTCGTCGTCGCGAAGCGGAGCGCCCACGCGTACCAAGCAAGGCCATCCTTCAGCCGCCACACGCCCGCATCGGCCGTTGCCCGTGGTCGCGCCGCGCGAAGCACCGCCAACTGCCCGTCCATCGCCGGTACGATCTTGTCCCGCATGATCGCGGTGGCCCGCCCCGCATAGTCGCCGCGAAGCCCCGCTTTGGCCGCGCGATCGGCAAGCGAGCGGACGAGGCTAGACTGCTCGATCGGCTGTGCCCGTGACGTTGCGATCTGGCCTGCCGTCATATCCAGCAGGAAATCGGGCAGGATAATGCCCTGCGCCGTGTTCGCGGCGATCCGCTCATTTTCTGCGGCAAGCTCGCCGGCATAATCTTCCAGACGCGACAGATAGGCGTCCGCGTCCGCAGCCCTTTCGATGACATGGCGGCTGTCGAGAAAGTCGGGCTGATCGACGAAAGCGCCGCACAGCTGCGACGTGACATAGGGAGCGTTGCGGAAGCTGTTTTGCCCGTTGAGGACACCCATCTCCCCGAACGGAAACGCCCAGCCCTGCACGGCGAGATCAAAGGCGCTTACAGCGACATCCAGATCGAGCGCGGTTCCGGCCGACACTGCGCCGCGGTCGACCGCTTTCAGATCGGCAAGTCTGCGGCCAGCCCAGGCCGCGCGAGCTTTCTCCGCAGCCATTGATCGATCGGTAAGCCGCGATTTCAGCGGCACACCGGCACCCTTGTCCAGCCCATAATAGCTGGCGTTTTCCGGATATTGGGCGAGCAGTTCCTGCGCGATCGTGCCGAGTAGAGCCTGCGCGCTAGCGTCGCCGCCCGCCGCCACGGCCCATGCCGGAACGGCAACCAGCGCTGCGGCCGCCACACCCGAAGCCAGAATTTCGCGCCGCGTCAGATCCATGCCGTCACTCCCTTTGGTGCAACGCTAGCGGGCCAAATGTCGGCTGACGAGCATCTCAACGCCCTGGCGATCGATGCCGCCTCCGAGCCGCTTGGGACCATTAGGCTCCGGCGCCTGCCGGCAAGCCATCCACCTCGTGCAGAGCTTCCCCGAAACTGACCACTTTCGAATAACTTACTTCAGATCCCGGCATCAGGATTAGGCACACCCGCTTAACCATGGTACCGGGCCCCATCATCGGCAACGACCCTTCGGGCGCCGATGGCTGCGAGACCTGTGCGCTCCCGCCTTTCGGCCGGAGTTCCATACCATGTTTCCCACGCGACACTCCGCCCTCGAGCAATTCGTGAACCGCCTCTCTTCACGCTCGGTACTGATTGGAGAGGAACAGAGCGCCGTTCTTGGTTTGCCGGGGCACGTAACGGACTTTCCCGCGCATACGGACTTTGTCCAGCAAGGAGAGCAGGTCGATCGCTCGTGCCTCGTCATGAAGGGGCTCGTCGGCCGCTTCGGGCAGAGCTCGAACGGCGAACGACAGATCACCTGCCTGTACATTCCGGGAGACATGGCAGACCTCCCGTCCGTTGTGAGTCCCAAGGCCGGTTGGGGGCTGGCGGCACTTACGGGCACGACGATCCTGCACGTGCGACATGCGGATCTTCGCCGCCTCGCCGCGCAGCATCCCGGCCTGGCCGAAGCCTTTTGGCGGGACTGTGTCGCAGATGGATCAATCTTCTCGGAATGGGTCGTCAATGTCGGCAGGCGAGACGCCGTGACCCGCCTTTCACATCTGTTTTGCGAAATGGCGATACGGTGCGAGCGGGCGGGACAAGGGGACAGGAATTCGTTCGCGCTTCCCGCAACCCAGACTGACCTTGGAAATGCGACCGGGCTGACGAACGTCCATATCAACCGCACCTTGAAGGAACTCAGGACGCGGTCGATTTTGACGACCGCATCGGGGAAAGTCACCGTCCACGACTGGGATAAGCTGGTATCGACGGGCGACTTCAACGACGCGTTCATGCTGCTGGACGGGCCGTCTCCCCGCATCGCGGCGGCAACCTGATCGGCCCGCAATCTTATTAGAGGATGTCGGAAGGCGGCAAGCCACCCTCCGCCGCTCCGGCGTGCATGGCATTCCAAAGCGGCGCCAGACTCGCCTAAAGGGGGCGATGGCCGATCTGCCGATCCTGTCCGTACTGCCCGATCTGCTCGCTGCGCTGGATGCGGGGCCGAATGCGGTGCTGGTGGCGCCGCCCGGTGCGGGCAAGACGACGGCGGTGGCGCCTGCCCTGATCGATCGGCCGTGGTGTGCGGGGCGCGTGCTGCTGCTCGGCCCGCGCCGGCTGGCCGTGCGGGCGGCGGCGGAGAGGATCGCGGCGAACGCGGACGAGGCCGTCGGCAGGCGGATCGGCTATGCGACGCGACTCGATAGCAAGCAAAGCGCAGCGACGCGGGTGCTGGCGATCACGCAGGGCATATTCGTGCAGATGATCCAGAACGATCCGGAGCTGTCCGGCATATCGGCGGTATTGTTCGACGAGGTTCACGAACGCAGCCTAGACAGCGATTTCGGCCTGGCCCTTGCCGTCGATGCGCAGCAGGCGCTGCGGCCGGATTTGCGGATCGTGGCGATGTCGGCGACGCTGGAAGGCGAGCGCTTCTCGCGATTGCTGTCCGGCGCGCCGATTATCGAAAGCGTGGGCCGGAGCTTTCCGATCGAGCATATTTATGTCGGCCGATCGGGCGACCGGATCGAAGAGGATATGGCGGGCGCGATCCGGCGCGCTCTGGCGGATCGGGATGGCGGCATCCTCGCTTTCCTGCCCGGCGTCGCCGAGCTGCGACGCACGGCCGAACGGCTGGGCGATCTGCCGGCCGATATCTCGCTGCACCTTCTTTCCGGCAGCGCCGATCCGGCCGCGCAGCGGTTGGCGATCTCTCCCGAGAGGGATGGCCGCCGCAAGCTGGTCCTCTCCACAGCGATCGCGGAGACCAGCCTCACGATCGACGGCGTGCGCGTGGTAATCGATTCAGGGCTGGCTCGGCGCCCGCGCTATGATCGCGCGGCAGGCCTGACCCGGCTGGTGACGGAGCGAGTCAGCCGGGCAGCGGCCACGCAGCGCGCCGGCCGCGCCGGGCGGCAGGGGCAGGGCACGGTCTATCGCCTGTGGGAGCAGGCGGCGACGGCCGGCTTCCCCGCC
>Ga0247730_1001535_pt1 | contig 12656 bp, 13 predicted proteins | sample UWRJL073202C2_FD_180959 | JGI IMG/M metagenome (GOLD analysis project Ga0247730, IMG submission 180959) | Plant litter microbial communities from Arlington Agricultural Research Station in Wisconsin, United States - UWRJ-L073-202C-2 | ecosystem: Environmental > Terrestrial > Plant litter >...
GACGTCGGAAGACGAGAGCATGGAAGCTGAAGAGATAGCGGCCGTCGCCAACTTCAAGTCCTGGCTTCGCCCAGCTTCTCAGGTCCTTTCGCTGCCCGCCATCTCGCCTTCCACCCTCAAGCAGTTCGACTTAGCCTCATTGCAGAAGGAATGGGAGGCATACATGCGGTGGCTTGATGCACACGGCCAAGGGCAGGCAGACAGGAAGAAGGTCTTTGCACACAACGATGCGCAGTGCGGTAATCTTCTAAGAGTAAAGCATGTCAAGAAGGGAAGCCCTGACCATCACCAAATCATCGTTGTTGACTTCGAATATGCTGCTCCCAACCACCCTGCTTGCGACATCGCCAATCATTTCCACGAATGGACAACAGCCTACTCAGAGGCTGATGAGCCGCACATCTCCAACCCATCCCTATATCCTACTCTAGATGAGCGCAGGAACTTTTATAAGGCCTACTTGAAGCAAAGCGCGTACCTTTCTACAGGTACCGCAAGAGACCCTACAGAAGCAGAGATGAATGAATTGGACGAGGAGGTGAGGCTATGGAGCCCTGCCGTCCATGCGATGTGGTCTCTCTGGGGCTTCGTGCAGGCGAGAGAAGACGTCGAAGCGGGCGTGGAGAAGCCAGAGCTTGACTTCGACAACGTTGGTTTCTCGCTCTGGAGGGCTGAGCTGTTCCGTCGAGAGATACGTGCTTTGGGGGTGTAAGTTACTTTCTGTATGGGACTTCATCTCTCGGATGCTTCATTTTCGTAGATCGTACTGCAGTTGTGTTGGAAAGATGTCATAGATAATATATATACTTTATGAGATGGAATAAAAACATGTTGATAAAGAAACGATAACAAAATTACATGGAACAACGCAGGAACTCTTTCAACTCTTTTTGAGCGAACGCAAGAAGGATAACAACGCATAATGGTAATAGTCCAAACCACAGGCAGTGTCAAGCAAGGCCTCAAGCCCATGCCTTGTCTGATAATCTCGAAGGTCCAACGCTAGTCAACTCTGTCGTAGACCAGGGCGAAGTAATGTCCCCGCCGACAGGACTGGATGGATAGGCACTGTTCGACAGGTGCGAGCTGTTTCTCGACGCAGTAAAGCTGCCCCAATTTCCTGCACTGCCAGATCTTACATGACCATTTAGCCTGTGTCCTTGTGCTGGCTGCGCACTCTCCAGCGTGTAGGAAGATGTGGGGCCAGGATGAGGAGGGGAGCTGCCGAAGTTAATGTCCTCGGTTCCACTGAATGAGTGACGTGGATTGTGGGTCGGGGGAGTTCCCGACTTGTTACCTCGCTGTGTATGATCAGCATCATGTTCTTTGAAAATAGACGAAAGAACTGGCGTACGTTGTATCCCACAATCTCGTTACGAGCACTGCTTTGTCTGCCGAAATCTGGTCCAGCAGTGACAGGAACGGGCGACCTCAACGTGACGTTGTCTGAAGTGGGCTTCAGCACACCAACGCCGTTACTGGCATATGTCGGATATGCAGACTTGTTCTGCTTGTTGCCAGTCGTGTCAAGAGAAGACGTATCGACGCGCAACGATCCAGTCGGGGGACGGGACAGCTGGTAAGGACTGTTGTTATCCACTGGAGTGGAAGAGTTCGTGTTTGAGTCCTGCGTGCGCTTCGCAGAGATGCGCGCCAACAATGACGTTCCTCCACCTTCATTGGGGTCACTGTTGGTGCTCATAGATCGAGCTCTTCCATCGTGATGCTGCAGCTGCGGAGAATGTTCAATATTGCCAGGAATTCCTCCTGGAGCGGGTGCACCGGGAACAGGCAGCTCAGTATGAATAAAGCAACAGCGCTTTCCGTACGGGCAAGAACCTGAGACCCAGAAAGTCTAAAATGAAATGGAAAAAGTCAAAACGATATGCCTATAGACAAGGTGAGTTCAAGCATACCCTGCAGATCTCTGTCTTGTACTATAGCAGGCGCATGTCAGCCAGTACTCTGACAAGGGATCATAGAGCATACCTTGGGATGTCTGGAGACATTTCGCAACTCATCCTCCCCATGCGCAAATTGACACTTCGTGCCATACCTGCAAGTACCCTTCTCCTCCCAGCTGCGACAAAGCTCGGTTTTGTACAAACCAAGTTTTCGGTTGTTAGCACTGGGACCGTTCTGGCTGCTTCCTGTGCTACTAGGAGGCCCGGACATGCCAGCTTCCATTGGAGGAGGGGTCATCATTCCATAGGACTGACTACCAGTATATTGTGCCTGTAAACGGGCGGCCAGAATCTGCGACGGATCGCCTCGCTGATATGCTTCCTGCGGGTAGAACTGATTTGCATACATAGCCATCCCCGGTAAGGAGGTAGCAGGGAACATCCCAGGACCAGGGGCGAAAGGAGGCATCCCACTGTTGAGAGCCGCAATAGCAGCTTCTCTGGCAATAGACGGGTCGGATGACGAATGCTGATGAGCGCCACGGAAATTGTTAGGGACCTGGCGATTGCCCGACTGAGGGTTGTTCTCGGAAAGCATCATTTCATACAGCTGCTGATTGTTCGACAATGGAGCCTGCTGGGGAGTGCCCGAAAATCCGAGGCTGCTAGGGCTTACCATCCCTTGTTGAGGATAGCCGCGCGGAGCTGGGCGGTAAGTCATGTTGGGCCGACCTGGAACAAATTGCGCCGCTGCTCCAAAGTTCCCATAATCAGAAGACTGGCCTGAACGTAGATCGGAGGCATAGGCAGCGTTCTGTGCTGCTTGCCTCTGCATGGTTGGCAAGTTGTTGGCCAGCGACGGATAAGGAAGTTGCTCAGGGTTGGATTCACCACGGAACTGGGTAGGCGTCCATTGATTGATGGGGCTTTCCGAAGACTCCACGACGGGACTCTCTCCTGCAGTTTGAAGCCGACGTAGATCAGCAGTAGAGAGCGTACCGCTGTACGAGTGGGGACGTCCCTTCGGCTCTCCGTTGGTGTCAATCTTAAGGGACGGAGGAGGAGCCAGTTTATGGGCAGCAGAAGTCGTCGAGTCGACAGATGGTCCTCTGGAATGGGAGGATGGCCCTTGTCGATCTGAGTTATGAGGGGAAGAGCTTGCTGAAGAAGCGGTTTCCAAAGGACTGGATTCAACCAGCTGAGCGACAGCTCCAGACAGTCTAGATTGAGGAGGGGTGCGAACAGATCCATCCTCTTTTCCGTCGCTTATTTTGAGTCGAACAATTTCATCTGATAGATCCCAGCCAGCAGTCTCTGGATCAACTAATTGACCGGTATTGTTGAAGCGCCAGCGGCTGCTGGGATCTACAGCGCTTGCTGGATGAATGTGCTTGTTGTCTTGACGGGAAGACATATTGGCAGGAAAGGCAGAGTGTGGTTTACGTGTAATTGGAGAAATGGAAGTTGGTCGGTCCCAGCTCTGATGATGACGAAGACAAGAGTCAGGCTCGTGGCAGTGGAGAACACGAGGCAAACGTACATCTGAGGTGATTCTTGTATCCAAATTGGACAGCGCCCAACTATTCGTATCAGTCGTAGAGGTTCTGGTCGTGTGGTTCAGAGGCGTGAAGTCGTTAGCAGACGAAAGCAAATGATTCTTGGTGATGATCGTGGGGGCTTCAAGCATTAAACCTATATCGCCGAATTAGTATTCCAAGACTTCAGCAACGTCTATGCAAGATACTTACCAGAAGATCAAACTCCTGTAGTCCGCCTTTTCGATGGCGAGATAAAGAGCACCCGTGTTGGATGTGACGTCTGGAAGTTTGCTTGCGACGACGTGAAGGGGACGAAGTCAACGATGCGTGATTGAGTAAATAGATTTGCAGATGCGATGATTTGGTGAGAATACGGCAGATAAGTATAAAAACAGAGGTGTAGGCGAGAGGTAGTCGTCGTCGTTGGGGGCCTTCAGATGTGACAGCGATGGTGCTGGAGAGCGAACGTTGCGCTGGCGCTATCGGCACAGTGTTTTGCTGACTACACAAGGCCTAGATGGACGTTGGAGTATAAGAAGAGGGTGAAGGCGAGGCAAACAGCAGGACTTACGGAACCCACAGTTTTGATCACAGACAACGTGCCCTTCACCGGCCAAAATAATTAGTCCCGTGCACAGGAAGTCGTAGTGTCGAAGATACTAGAGACCGTCCTAGACTACACTGCAGCAACAGGAAATACTTAGAGAGAGAGAGAGAGATAGATATGCGAGGCGGAGGCTGATGGTAGTCGAGGAGTGAGTTCTGCCCGCCAAAAGAAGGAGCTGTGCCGTCTTATTTAGCATCCCATCATTCCGACCAAACTGTACTCGCTCGAATTCAAGTTCTACATATTCACAGCGGTAGTTATAAATGTAGGAGGCTAAGGTTATTGGACATTCGCGAACACAGCTCGAAAAGCGCAACTTTCTGAAGCCAGCGAATCGTCGAGCAGTTCACATTGAGCAAGCGAGTCGTAGATCCTCACCCTGAAATCTACACGTGGTGTCTGGCCTCGTTTTTGATGCACGTTTTAACATTTTTCTTCCGCTTTCTCCACAAGACAAATAACAATTGAGCGCAGAGTCAAGCGTTTGCCTCAATGGCTGCCCAGACTGGAGCTTAGCCAGAGAGGATAGGAATCGCCAGATCCCTTTCGTGCATCTTACTCGTCCCGTGAGCAGGGCATGTATTAATGAATCTGTCGAGGCCCCATGGATTCTCCCATAGATGCCGAGACCCCAACAACTCATGAATCGATGCAAAGCTATTCGCAAGTGAATATGTAGCACCACCAGAAAGAAATCTTAGAAGAGACTCTGGCGTGATTCTGTCAGCACGAAGCATGTATCGATTCTTGCCTCCGTACGGCGTCCCAAATCGATCCAGAAAGTTCTGTAATTGCCTCCGAATACAGGTAGTACATTTAGTCATGATCAAGCATCTGAGATGGACAACATTAGCGTCAACTACAGAAACCAGAGATGAGCACGCACAGTAAGAGGTGCCCGCAATCATCAAGGAAAGGTTTTGCAGCTCGTCAGCGTTGAAGGACATCTCGTCTTTGTGCCAGGTGTCCTGGTGCGTCTACGAATCGAAGATCAGAGGTGTGCAATGTCCACCAAATGAACTGCTTATACCTTCTTGAATTCAGAAGCACATTTGCGAATCGCTGTGGAAATCGGAGCTGGATCCGCTGCATGAGACGCAAGAACTTTGCTGCTGTCAACAAACCGATCTAACGGTAAGGGGAACTCGGAAATGGCTCACCATCTGTCAGTGGCGGCATCCAAGGTTCCACAGAGTAGGGGAATGTTTCGATAAGTGCACAGAGCCCAAGGATGCCCGAATGCAACTTGCGTAGTTGAGTCGCGTATTGAGGGTCCCGTCGCGGAGGTAATGTTGTCCTCCGGACCAAACTCACAAACCGATTCTGCGCAAGGCGAATTAGCTGAGACCCAGGTATAGGTAGATATACACGTTGTACTGACCTTCAAGGGCAATATGCTGTGCCTTTGAGAGCATCGAACAACGCTGGATAACGTCTTGGACGCCATTTCTCGTACTTCAATGTTCTCATCGGACAGGCAAAGAAGTAACACATCCATGACCTTGGAAGTGTCTTCCGAGGTGATGGCCAGAAGATTACGATAGAAGAAAACTACCAGAGTAGGTAGAGCATGAAGTCGTAATCGCCAGGAGGCAGACTTCTTGATTGCGTCTACAAAGATATTCAAGATGACGCTAATGTATGCTGAAGATGGCGGGATCGAAGAGATAATGTAGAGCACTCCAGACGAGTAAGATTGTAGCTCGGGGTTGTCATTTAGTTCGGTCATGCGAAGAATCTCAGGGAGCATCGACACAATATATGGGAACATCTATATCAAGTCAGTACTGGGAAATATCTTAGCCAACAAGACTTACGATGGGTGAGCTCGAATCATGCACAGAAAGCCAGAGCAATAGAAGCAGCGACAACGCTGTCTTGTCGTACTCCGACTGGCTCACTCGCGGCGGTGCAAGCCTATCCTCTTTCAAGCCAGGAAGGCGATTTAGAATTGTGGAAACCTGTGTGCTGTATCGAGCCTCCTGTTGCTTCAGGGGGTCATCCAACACTTTACAGGCCTCTAAAAAGTCCTGTGCATTCTTATATGCCGGTCTCCATTGAGCGGTGGTAATTGTCGACAGCATTTTTGTCATGAGAAGTCTGATCTGAACGATCATGTCAGTCAGAAACCTCAGAAACCACTGAACTGCCAATATGACTCCCTGACCTCTGCGTAACTAGTGTTCGCGTTTTCGAATACTAGTTCAGCGTATCGATCTAGTCCAACGTCAAAGCTGGTGCTTTCAATCAATCCATTTATTAGGACTAGATTCTTTCTCACTAGAAGGAAACCACCATCAAAACTGGACAAGAAACTCAAGATGTAAATCTTACTTTGGAATGCTGAATCGCCAGCAAAATCTAGTGGTAAAGACGTGATCCAATCTACCAGTGGTTGATTGCGTCTGAGGTCTCGAACATCCAGCATATACTGAGGTAATGTTAGATGACCGAAAGATTGAAAAACAAACACAATTACCAGGAATACGTTGTCCCAGAAAGAAAGTGTTTCTGGAGTAATTTGAAGAAGCACTTGGTTGAGGCGGGGGATCAGCCATGTCCAAAGTTTGTCGGTACTGGCTTTAGACCAGTGCTTGGATCCTGACAGCATACTTAGTTTGGGTTGATACATGGCTAGATTGTATGAAAGAACACTCGCCTCTAATCAGCCCAGCCAAAACTTCACCGCCACAGCGTTGTTTGAACTTTGCCGGGTCGAAAAGCAGAGGTTCAATGAGGCCGAGGAGACCAGAAACGGTCTCAAAGCCAAAAGTTTTCGCTGCCCATGGTCAGTATATATGGTGTGAAGGTAGCTGAAGCAGAACTGTACCTAAACTTTTGATGTACGTAACGTTGTCGGCTATTAGATCCAAGGAGCTCGACTCTTTCGTTGATTCTTGGCTCCACTGCCCGATGAGTAGACCAAAGTAAGATTCCTCAACCACAGCTCCCTGTAGTGCATCTAGCATGGACTGAGAAGCGTTCTCCCATTTCAGTGTTGTTCCAGATTTGGGCGGCTGAGAATACCCTTGGACAGTATCAGACCACGCAATGAACCCGGTCCTCAAATGGTCAAAGTAGAGAGATCTGCCGGCTGTGTTAGATCAACGGGGATAGGTGCGTAATAAACAACGGACTGTTCAGTCAGAGGCTCTTTCCTTCCCTGCACAAAATTTGCTGGATCACCGACGGGAACGTCAACAGCTAGAGGATTCCTCCACTCTGAACGCCATAGCTGGTCAGCGGAGTTCGAGTAGGAACGAATCTTAACGAATGCCAGGAGCTTCGAAAGTGCTCTGATAAGCCGCTGGTAAGAACAAAAACCATCTGCGAAAACGAGTAGTGACCGCACCTTAAGGCGACTCCTTGAATTGTAGGCTGAGGGCTTATAGATAGACCTGATAAAAAAGTCACCATCTCCGGGCTAGGATTGTCGTCCCGCCGAAGTAGTGTTGATAGAATCTTAATGCTCATTTCTACATATCTCCACTACGGGTCAAACATCAGCATATATGCCATTTTAATAGCATGAAGAAAAAAAACGAAATGTAGCATACGTGAGTCTGATTGTTCCGTGCAATGTCCAAAACCGAGGATACCTATATTGACAGTAAACAACCAGTGAGTGATGCAAATAAAAATTGCATACGGTATCTGAGTAGGATGTCCGACGTGCCAGTTCTCGCCTCGGCTTCATCTTTTGGGTTTCAGCGAGCAATTGACGGTCTACTAGGTTTGCAGAAAATTCCAATGACACGTCTTTCAAGGCAGCGTCGACCCTCGAACAAGGAAGGGTGTAACAATCGGTATGTACATCTTCTTCTTGGAATATCCCAAGGGAATCTTGAATAAGCTGACCAACCAACTTTTGAATAGATGGCTAAAATAACATGACCGTGGTGAGTCCGTTTTTGCCAGTCACAAGAAGAGGACATTACCTTCTGCTCTCGCTGGCAAGCTAGTAATGATACCAGATATTGACGTTGGAATTCCGGATCTTCACTGCGTTAGCGTGGCATATTCTGATTTCGGAGTGAAACGTAACATAAATACCTCCAATTGCATACGCCGCAATGCCTTTATCCCACAGAACGTACAGTGCGCCTTTGATGCGATCTGCATCGCTACCTTTCTCTAATGCCGCGTAGAGAAGAGGAATACAGAAACGCGTAGAACGAGCGAAATGCTATGATAGAGTAAGTGATCGTTCATGGCAATTCTAACGCAACGACAAACCCCGGTGGCATTCCTCAGGACCGACTGCGCATGCCTGAAAATAACGCACCATTAATGAGGGAAGCGCTATTCAAAGAACAAGAGACTTACACTCTGACTCTAGTATATGGAGAGAGGGAGAGTTCAACGAGCTCTGTAAGAAGTTCGTCATCTAAAGGAGTTCTTCGCCGATACAAGGAATGCATGTGGACTCTTGTGCTGTGGTAGAACTGGGCACGCCTGACCAACACCAGGCGAGAGAACTCCTTTTGCCCGGCCCATAGCCGAATAGCACTGAATGAGGTTAGGGGCTTTTCAAATGTGAGGATTTTGGTGCCAACTCACTCCCGCGACCTGGTATAACTTTTCTCTACGTTATCCAGCCCACTTCGGCCATAATCCATCATAAAGGCGTCAATCGCTCTCGAAGTCGCCATCACTGCATCGAGATGGTCTTCGCCTCCGCTACTTTTCCGCAGCGCCGATGCTGAATCCCGACACACAGCACCAAAACGTTGGCTATATGTCTCAAGAGCTTGGTATTGGGGGTTTGCAGGATTGCTGAGCACGAAGCCAGCATTGACAAGCAATGGTCGAATAACTAGCTCTTCAATCTCATAATCCCACACAGGGCTCATGAATCGCTCTGCTCTATCCTGAGAGACATTTGCCATCGACGTTGCTGTTCTGGCGGCTTGCAGATACCTTCAAACACGTTAACATCCATCAATGGGGAGCAAGAGAGGTAAAATAGCATACCTGCAGAAGTCGTTCCGATCCTCTGGCGACCAGGTACTAGCTCTTGGTACAAGAGCCTCAACGTGCTGCAGAGCAGGTAGTAAAACCTGCTGCTGTATGTCCAAGGCAAATGATAATTCCTCCTCGGATGGTCCTGCCGAGGCCAACGATTTAATAAACTATAGCCTAACGCATTGGAAAACTTACGGTGCCATTGAATCTTGGTATCCTCTGGCTTTGTCAGGCGGCCCCAGTGCAAGTTATGTGTCCGATTGAACTCTACCCGTTCAGAAGTTCATCAGTAGCAGCCGTCAACCTTTCTAAACTGTCAATGTACTCACCAGGGGTATCCCATTCACTCTCGTCTACAAACCGATTGCTTGTTGGGTAAAGTGTGGCGAGGGTGGTCAGTACGCGAGAGATCATCCTAGTGGTACTGGTATAACCCCTTTCATTCTTGGTCTTGTCCACCAACAGGGATAAGATCTCGAGGATGTCAGCTTTATGCTTCAGTAGCTATAATGGCGATAAGGGTAGGCATGGATGTTCCATATACGAGAAACTCAAGACGTACTGCAGGTCCCCCATGCGTGAAAGCTCCTCTCAGAATTCCCATATCTGCACAAATGAATCAGCATCCCAATTCCTGCACACTTTGAAACTCGTAAATCCTCACTCCAGTGTAAAGAAGTATCAGAAGCCACCGCGGCCGAGTTCGACGAAGTTGTTCGGAGACTCGAGGCGCCATGGCTCAGTTCCTCCTTGATACGCCGTACGCAGTAAGGCATGAACTTAGCGAGCACCTTTTCTGCGTTTGCACGCGATAAAGCAGCGATAAGATGTATCCCGAAAACTCGGACGGAGTTGGACTTCGCGTTTGTGGTCGCATATTCGAAGACAAGTTTCAGTACCAAATCGAAAAGTGGGTCGCTCAGTGCAAGGCAAACGTGGTCAAGCATATTCTTGATGTTCTTCAGCACCGTCTCCTCTTGTTTCCCACCAGTCGTATTCCGCTTGCCGCCCTCCTCGGGGAGGTTTTCGTCTATTTTCATGCTGAGTATCGTGATTGTTAAATGAACAATCGATAATGAACTCACATAATGCAAGGACCCGGCGAAACAATGTTGTCACCCAGTCTGCGAACCCAGAAGTGCTCTCTCGTACCAACGTTCGTTCTTCTGCGCGACTGAGAGCTGGCATACCGCCTTCCACTCCAGAAGGCATCGAAATAGTATCTGTGTCCATCTGGTCCTCCGCGTCATCTGTGAAAGCATGACCTGACTGAGTTAGATCGCCAATCTTGATATGCTGCACAATAGCCATTATGAACGATGTTGCATGTATTGTCTTGTTTGGATCGTTCTGGAAACGAATTAGTAAGATGGATGCCCCAGTCTGTCCTGAGACTTACTAGATCAATACCAGGAAGACACAGCTCAAGCAACGGAAGTATGTGTTTCTGACCACCTAGCCAGATCTTCTCATTAACAAGAGGCATTGCCAGACCCTGCAATATATTCAAGACGGCAGTGGTACGATGGGTTTCATTCACTACTTCCAGCCCCCCCTGTGCGCGTTCCAGCAGTTCCGGCATGATAATTGCAGGTTCCAGCATTGACATCAAGCGTACTGCGTTGGCAACGCACATGACGCTCATTGAATCCTTCGAAAACATAGCCAGCAATGCGGGCTGTGTAAGAATGCTGACGAATTCATGCCTAATCCCAGCAGTGATACGCCTCGTCTAAGCTGATTTTAGTTTCTTTCAATTCATGACAACTAACACTTACTACAGGTATCTTGCTCGGATTAGTCTCCTCTTTCTTGCATCTCGCATAGAATTCGCTGGCTAAACGATTGAGGAATGAAGTTAAGATTACGGTCCATGGTCCGGCATTTGACGGGTGGAAAAACGATTCCACGCTGGTAATCAGCCTCTTCAAAGAGTCCAAAGCTTTTGAACCGGCGGCAATTCCCAGGCTCGTACTGTCTTCACTGACAGGACTGTCGACAGAAATGGAATATATGATAATCTTTGCCAAAGCCTCTGTAATGCGGTTTGTGAACTTGTACAAGTGATATATTCGATAGCAACTCACCGTAACGGTCTACTGTCTTCTTGAGTTTAATGGGCCCCATACGTGCCGAGTCTGCATATTGGCTAATACTACCAGTCGACCCCTGATGCAAATTGTCTGATAATTGACACAGACACAAGATAGCGTCTTACCTTGGAAGAACCAATTGGGACGTCTAGAAAGCAGTTAGAAGTGATGTTTCAGAAGAATGGATAATCACGCACTCATGTATCCACTGCCACGCCCAATGAGAAAATTCCATTCCTGTGTGGTCCATATGCCGACATCTTTCCATGGGGAATTACCTTCTGCTCGTTCAATGGCAAGGTTATTCTCTGACAGGATTCCACAACGCTCTATCATTCGGTCTTCAATGACTCCTGAGTGAAATGCTTCCCACAGCTTGAAGAAAGCTGGCATGTATAGCTGAGCATGTGTGGTGGGGATGAAGGATGTTAGAACCGGGATCATGATCAAGAAAGTCTGTGCAGATATGAGTAGGCGAAGTTCTCCCTGAGAGGCAACATACCTCTTGAGTCAGGAGAGGTAGGAAAGTGTTTAACATTTCGGGAATTTCCGATGGGGGGAAGTAGTGACTACAATGCTCGGCCATGTAGAGAAGTACATTGTGAAGGTTTCGCCTAGTTTCGTCGATCGTTAGCATGCTTGGATGGAAGTACAAATGGCGAGGTCAGGCTAACGTTGGATCGCGCAATCTGTCTTTGGGAAACAATTCCTTCTTTAATACACGCCATAGAGGCTAGTACACCCATTGGTATCAGTGACGATTCCCACCAAAATGACACAAATGATAACTCACCTGCCACTCGAGAGTTAGGTCGGAGGACTCTAACTTTCGCTTCTGTCCGGGCTTAGCATTCGTGAGACGAGTGATGATGTCCGCCCAGCTTCTTGTCGTACGTGTTTCAATACCGGGCAGAATTGTTAGCTCGTAGTACAGTCTAGTCAATCGTGCGCGAGTTGTAGTCGGCATTGGGTATTTCAGTGATAGCCAGCTAGGAAAAGCTTTGGCATAAGAAGAGCAATGCGCATGAAACGAGACTACGCACTTCTGTAGAAGTCCATCCCAGGTGCAGAGAATGTTGAAGTTGCGCGTCTGAGCGCAGATGTAGATCTTCCCAACGATACCCTCCAGAACTTTCAGCATATCTTCGACCGATTCGGCGGGGTAGGGCAGCGAATCGACATAGGTCTGGAGGCTAGCTTTCTGTTTCTCAAAGGAAGACGGCTCCGCAGTGTCTAGTGGAGTGTCGGTATTCCCAGCATCCTCCATGGCTTCGTCTATGTCTGCGTCGTCGTCGTAGTTCACTGTAACAGGCGTACTGTCCGTGAGCATGTCGATGAGCTGGGGAAATATGTGTACGCTTACTGATGTATTCACGCTTATTTATATTCTGGGTAGATATCCAAGATTACGCGTCCAGGGAGAGTATGAAGCGTGAGTTTGGACGCGCGTTCTGGAGTCAAGCTAAATCGGCCCGTCAATTTCAATTTGATCGCATCATTGCGTCGTGGCTGTGTCGCGCCAACATGAGAAACTGTCTGAAAACTGTCC
>Ga0247730_1001536_pt1 | contig 12653 bp, 7 predicted proteins | sample UWRJL073202C2_FD_180959 | JGI IMG/M metagenome (GOLD analysis project Ga0247730, IMG submission 180959) | Plant litter microbial communities from Arlington Agricultural Research Station in Wisconsin, United States - UWRJ-L073-202C-2 | ecosystem: Environmental > Terrestrial > Plant litter >...
CGTTGGCTGCTGATGTGTCATGACCGTCTCCCCGGCGATGAAATCCGTCTCACTCATGACTACCTTGCGGTCATGCTGGCCGTGCGCAGACCAAGCGTAACTACGGCTTTGCATGTTCTTGAAGGGAACGGGTTCATCAGATCGAACCGAGGCGTTATCACGATCAGGAATCGCTCATCCCTCGAGGAGTTTGCTAGTGACGCCTATGGGAAACCTGAAGCTGAATATCGAAGATTGATGGAAGGTCTGTTCACGTAATAGGTTGGCACTTCGGTCTAAATGAGGTCAATCACGGCCCGGGTCATCAAATCTTTTTAAAGAATCGCCGCTCATGGAGACTGGATCCGCGGCACTTAGGAAGTTGAAACATTATTCCGGTTGAATGTGTATGATTACGTACCGATTATCCCACACAGCGAGCGTTTAACGCTAATTTTACACCGTCCCCTCACTTATGAATCAAATGGGTGGGGAGACCATGAACGTCATGGAAAACAATTTAGCTGCTCCCACCGGAGATGCAGGCGACTATCTACGCGGACGACAAGTGCGCGCGTCGGAAGAAAATGTCGAAAAGGGATTGGTGAGCTTTGCGGTGGCGGCCACCTTCTCGCTGGCGTTCTTTTACAACGAGTACGGCGCCTGGGTCGTTACATGGTATGCACTCGTGCTTTCAGCAAGCGCTGTTAGAATATGTTTTGCACGGTGTTTCATCAACACCCCTACGGGTCCTCTCACAATCCGCCAACTGCGGCCGTTTATCGCATGGTCAGTCTGTTCATCGGCGATAATGCTAAGCTTTCCGAGCTGGGTCGTGATGCATGCAGACGGCCTGGCGTTTGCTTTTATGCTCGCATTATCCCTGGGCACATTCTGGTCGGCGAGTTTCGTCCATGCTCCTATCCTCGCGTCTTCGATCGCCTTCATGCTCACCCAACTTGTGGTCATAACGATCGCAGCCGCATTTACTGGACCCACCTGGGATAATGCGGTGTTGATGGCCCTATATGTCATCGGGGTTGGGAGTGGTTACGGTCTCATCAAGCAGCACTCCGAAACTTTTCGCAGGTCAGTGCTTCAGCAATTCAAGCTTGAGAAACAGACGGAAGTCATTCGGTTACTGCTGCGCGAGCACGAGGATCAGTCAAGTGACTGGCTTTGGCAAACCGACACAGAGATACGTGTGGTTTCGCCATCACCCCGCTTCGCCTCCGCAATTGGGCATTCCGCCTCCAATTTGGCGGGCAGCCTTCTAACTGATGTCTTGGCTGATGCATTCACTGCCAAAAATACAGAAAGCCTTGTCAGCTTTCGTCAAAAGTTGGAAGAGAAGCGCCCATTTCGCGACCACATCGTTCCGACAGCCGTGCTCGGGTTGCCGCGTTGGTTTTGTGTCTCCGCCACTCCAACCCTGACTGCGGACGGTACCTTTGCAGGTTTCAGAGGCGTAATGTCCGACGTCACGACGTCTGAGCAGGCCGAGCAGCGCATACGTCACCTGGCCCTTCATGATGGTCTGACGAACCTGCCAAATCGCAGCCATTTTTCAGCTGCGATGGAAGCAGATTTTCAAGCGGCTCGCAGTTTTGCCCTGTTGAGCATTGATCTTGACGGTTTTAAGCCGATCAATGACTGCTACGGCCATCCGACAGGTGATGCTTTCCTCGTGGAAATGTCACGCCGCCTTCAGTTGGCGATGGGCCCGACCGAACTGATTGCCCGCTTTGGCGGTGACGAGTTTATAATCAAGACCTACGACTGCAAGTCCTCGGACGTCGAAAAGCTTTGCGAAAAACTGCTCAAAATCATAGAGCTTCGCGTCGAAATTGACCGGTTCGAGCTTTCAGTCGGCGCTAGTATTGGCGTCGCGCTCGCGCCCAAGGACGGCGCCTCGCAAGCGGACCTTCTGAAAAATGCGGACGCAGCTCTTTATCGCGCCAAACGCGAAGGTCGTGGCACATTCCGGTTCTTCGAAGCCGAAATGGATTCCCAGCTCTATCTCAAGAGCCGCTTGGCGTCAGACCTCCGTCAAGCTCTCGCTCGCAACGAACTTCGCCTCCTCTATCAGCCATTCATCGACGCTCGAACCGGAGCAGTAACGGGCTGTGAGGCGCTGGTTCGCTGGCATCATCGGGAGAACGGCGTCATATCACCGGCGGAGTTTATACCGCTCGCCGAAGCCACGGGCCTTATTGTTCCTATGGGGGATTGGATTATCAACGAAGCGTGTCGTACCGCAGCCCGCTGGCCCGAAGGACGGCGGGTTGCGGTCAATATATCCCCTGTGCAGTTTCGTGACCATGATCTGCCTGAACGAATTCTCGCGGCTCTTCACACGGCTGGATTGTCTCCGTCTCGTCTGGAAATCGAAGTCACAGAGAGCCTTCTCGTTGAAGACGTGGCGGGCGCTGTCGATATTCTGCGAAGGATACGCGCGATGGGTGTACGCGTCGCGCTTGATGATTTTGGAACGGGCTATTCGTCGCTCGGCTATCTGCGCCTTTTTCCGTTTGATAAGATAAAGATCGACAAGTCGTTTGTCGCAGAAATCGCCGAGCGGCAAGATTGCCAGATCATTGTGCGGGCGATCAAAGATATTGCGCACGGTCTCAACATGACAATCACTGCAGAAGGCGTTGAGACTGAAAGACAAGCTGCGCTACTGCGCGAAACAGGCTGCAATGAGTTTCAGGGGTACCTGTTCAGCCGTCCGATAACTGATCTCGAGTTGCAGACATGGGGACGCTGGCAGAAGGCAGCTTGACTGTCGCTGTTTTAATGACTGAGTGAAGAGTTGGAAATCAACGCCTTGATAGGAATCGAACTGGCGACAGGTTGGTCAGATAGCTTAAGTGGCTGAAAAGACATAGTTCGTAGGACAATAAGTATATGTGGACCTTATGCCAATCGTTTTGCACTTAACTTACCCACCTGACGCATTTTGTGGCTAAACATGTGCCGCGCGGACCAAGCCTATGAGGGCTAAGGACGGATGGCAGACAACGACAAGTGGGGAAAGAAAACCCTGATCTTGCCAGCGAAGGCTTTAAACAGCCGTGTGCTACCAAGGCAGATATGAGGTCGCCCAGGTACACGACCCGGCTTTCCGACCTTCCTACTGTCCGCGCATAATACGAGAGCCTGAGTTCCGACAAGCTTCCTTATCGGAATCTAGAAAAACGGGCCTTCCACCTTGCTCAAATTCCTGACTATGCTCTCCATGACCCGAGGCCGAGGCTGCTTGCCGAACCGATTCCTAAAGAACCGGGTCTGGCGCTCATCAGATGCAAAGACGAAGCGCACCGCGCCTTCAACGATCTGTCGATTGCATGCCTTGACGAGTGCGGTCTGATCGGCCCGCAGTAGGCCGCGAAGGAAGTCTGCATCGTGGGAGGCGATGAACAGAAACCGAGGACCAATTGGCAAGGCAATATGGCTGCCATTGCTGTCTAGGCCGTTTGTCCTGATGACCGGACGATCCGATGTCAGGAGTAGAGGAGCGGATGCTGGGGTTTGCAGGATGCGACAGTGCATCGTGTTGATATGTGTCCCGACCTCATCATGCTCTAGGAGCGTGTTCAACGTATTGAACATGGCCGACTCTTTAGCCGCGACAGGTAGCCCGAGCAGATATTCCGTAAACGTGGCTGGTTCTTCCGCCGTCCGCTTCTCCTGATAGTTCCTTTCAGCCTTCGCACTGACTCGGCCGAAATCCTCAGTCCACCAGTCCCGAAACCTATGAATGTCTTCAGGGCATCGCAGGAGAAGCAACAGTATGAAGCGCGTCCAGGCTGATCGGCTCTCCGAAGTCCAATCCGCGAGATGACCGTGCCGTTATAGCAGTTCAAGGGTTTCCGCAGCATTGGTGTCCAGCGGCTGGAAATAGTTGGTTTCGAACATCTGCGCGACGGCCGGATCTTGGCCCTTCATCTCGTACAGGCGGTTTTCGAACCCTGTTGCCTCGGGTGCCTTTGCCAAGACGATGATCTTGTCGTCGCGGATCTTGGCAAACTGGGCCACGTTCCCGGAGACAGCCCAGCGCTTGAGATAGAATGCAGGGATGTAATGATGCTTGGTAGGCGGATTCGCTGACTTCATGGATTCCGTATAGCAGTCACCAGGAGGTTTCAAAACCAGTCGAGACAATCCCTCGGAACTAGAGAGAAAGAGCTCCGTCGCTTCCCTGATTTTTTTGTAGCGCTTATTACAGCAGCCTTGCAATCCCAAAACGTTTCATTATAGTGATCGCTACTATCGCCTGTGAATTTCGCAGTGCTCGGGGGTGGTTGCACCTAAACAGCTCCAATTATCGCGAAAGCCGCGCGCTATCGTCACTCATCTACATAACGGAGACGACCATGAACGAGTTCATTACCGAGACCGGCTTGAGCCACGATTACGACCTCTCCACCCGAAATGACGACGATTTCAATCGTCAATTCAAGCACGGCTTCAAGACGATTGACGGGCTCCAGATGCACTTTGTCATTGGCGGTAGTGGACCAGAGACTATCGTGCTCCTTCATGGGTTCCCGCAGAGCTGGTACGAGTGGCGGCACCTTATGCCAAGGCTGCTTGCCGGCCACAGGGTCATCGCGATCGACCTGCCGGGCTTGGGGGATACAACTGGATCGTTGCGATCCTACGACAAAAAGACCCTCGCTGCCTATGTGCATCGCCTTCTGATCTCACTTGGGATCGTCTCGGGTGTGAAGCTCGTTGCCCATGATTTCGGCAGCGCGCTCGCCTACGCCCTGGCCGCAAATTATCGGGAGCAGGTAGCGGGACTGCTCATAATGGACTTTCCAGTCGCAGGACGCTTCCTGACCTTTGAGAAGATTAAGCCACTCTCGTTCCATTTCAGCTTTTTCACGGAGAAGCCGCTAGCAGAGAACCTGGTGGAAGGTCGGGAGCGCCAGTTCCTTTCCTACTTTTTCGAGCGCCTTTCGGTAGACGCCCTACCGGTGCTGAAGGGGCTGGAAGAATATGCACGAGTTTACTCCCGTCCAGGGGTCTGGCATTCTGGGATGGAGTGGTATCGAGCTTGGCCAGCAGACGAACTGGACAACGCAGAGTATATGAAGCGGCCCCTCACCATCCCGGTCCGAATACTCACTCAGCAATCGACCTTTGAGGCACTTTTTCGCGCATTGAAGGACGCAGCGCCCGACGCCACAGGGCGTCCTGTAGATGGATCTGGCCATTGGCTTCCTGAAGAAAAGCCAGAGGAAGTGCTTTCGGAAATCAGGGGCTTTTTCGGATTTTCTTAAACATACCATAATAGCTGCGTAATCGTCTGGGTGGAGCCGTCGGCTTGGGGCCCAAGCTGCTTGGTCACGTTGTTCACTCTGGCCGCCCTCCAAGCGCGGACATAGCCGCCCTCGTTGACAGGCAGCCTGGACGATCTTCGCGCTCTGCTAGATCTGGTAAAGTCCAGAAAACTGAGACCAATCGACATCGGAAACCAGTTGCGGAGTGCCACTAATGAGGTGCTCTATCGGGTTCGCGATACGAAGGTCCGTGGCCGTCTCGTGGCTGTCCCGCAAGAGGTCGACTCGTACGACCTAGCACGACATGTTTTTTTCTGGGCGCCGCATAGTCGGCGACTGCGGTGGGCGTAGCATTACTCGGTCCATTGTGGGCCAAGTGGCGGAGCTGCTGGCACTACAACAGTAGCGCAAAGGGTTAGGGCAAGAGGTATTGTCAGCGTAGTGCTGCCATTTAACTAATTCTTTTCGGTCAAGACCGGCCCGTCGTGAACCCGTTCCGCGTAGTATCTAAACCCGTCGCAAATTCCATTCGATTTCCGCCTACCCCGCGTCTGTTCACCGAGGAGCACACAAGACCGATTTCTTACTACAGCAACGCGCCGGTCTCGACGGTGACGCTCTGTTGTGGTGCTCCATTTATGCGATCAATGTGTTTCGTTCCCCACTCGCACAACGGCCCCGTGGCTTCGCCGAGCTCAATGCCGAAGGGGGTTAAGCTATATTCAACTCGCGGCGGCACTTCCTTATAATCATTGCGCGCGACGATGCCGTCCCGTTCCAACTCCTTCAATTCCTGGATCAGCATCTTTTCGCTGATATCGCCCGCTACGGAGCGCCTCAGCTCGCCAAAACGCTTGGTGCCCTGACTAGATAAAGCCCACAGGATGAGAAATTTCCATCGGCCTCCGGCCACGGCCAGTGCCGCCTCCAGGCCGCAGCTATAAGTCGCTCTACGCTTACGCATCTCTTGCCTCCATACGAATCAAAATTCTTGCCTAACAGCATACATACCAAAAGGTAGGTACTGTAAGTGCCGACATGCATACCCTAACTTGGGAGCGACGCAATTTGAAACGAGCGAAGGGTTCAAAGCATGTCAGGAAAACTAGAAGGCAAAGTTGCAGTAATCACCGGCGGTTCGAGCGGCATTGGTCTTGCCATTGCCAAGCAATTTGTCGCCGAAGGCGCTTATGTATTTATAACCGGCCGCCGAGAAGCGGAACTTGACAAGGCCGCCGAGGATATCGGGCGCAACGTTACGCCGGTTCAGGGCGATGTCGCCAAACTGGAAGACCTCGACAACCTCTATGAAGTCGTCCGGCGCGTGAAGGGCCAGGTCGATGTCATCATCGCCAACGCCGCCGTGGGCGGCCTGGCGCCAGAGGGCGCGGTCGGGTCTCCGGAGCATTTCGACAAAGTCTTCGGCATCAATACCCGCGGTGTTTTCTTCACTGTTCAAAAGGCAGTTGATCTCCTGAGCGACGGCGCGTCCATTGTTCTGATTGCCTCGAATGCGCAATACCTCGGAATTCCAGGGTTCGGGCCCTATTCTGCGTCGAAGGCGGCCGTTCGCTCATTCGCGCGAACATGGGCAGCCGAATTTAAAAATCGCGGTATTCGTGTCAACACCTTGAGTCCTGGACCAATCGATACCCCGATTATTGCCGCGTCTGGTCTTACACCAGAGGAGGTCGAAACATATAACAAGGAAATCGTCACGAGCGTTCCGCTTGGCCGCATCGGCCGCCCTGAAGAGATGGCGAAGGCGGCATTGTTTCTGGCGTCAACGGACTCCAGCTTTATCACCGGCATCGATCTTGTCGCCGATGGGGGCATGACCCAGGTTTGATGCCTTGTCGAGATCTCGGCTGATGGGAGAAGGCTCTCAGGAGTAATTCTGAGGGCTTTCTCTTTGCTAAAAATCTACAGTGACGCCCGGCTGCGTACCAGCCTGGTCCAATCGACGGAGTCCACAGTCTGCTGAAATGGCCTTCTTAAAGAGTTCCGTACTAAATAACGGCGGACCAGACGGCGGTAAAGTCGAAGGTGCCGATCACAGCGGCTAATCCGTTCTCGAAGTATAGCGGAGTGCAGCGTTACGCTGCCAATTGGGATTGCAATCGCGAAGCGCAGCGACTTCCATAAGACTATAAGAGGTAGGCGCTAAACCGGGGCCTCTATCCATTGCAGCGAGCGAGATTTACGGCGGAAGCAAATCGAAACGCTCTCTGGTGAGAGCCGGTTTAGCGCCTACGGGGAAAAGCAACATGACGCTTTTGCTGCCTTCCCTTTTCCACTCGGCCAGAATGGCCGAGGCTGAATTCTGAGGCGAGGACCTTCAATTGGCTGTGCTAGGGCCGTGAGAATGTTGCACAACCTGATCGCCCTTCTGTGTCTGCTGCGGTGCGCGGCGGTGAAAGAGCTTGTTCACCACCACAAATAGGATTGGCACGAAGACGATTGCCAGAAGCGTTCCTGTTACCGTTCCGAAGAAGGTTGCATAACCAATTGCTTGGCGTGCACCTGCACCGGCGCCTGACGAGATCACCAGCGGAACAACACCTAGGCCGAAGGCAAGCGAAGTCATCAAGATGGGCCTGAACCGAAGCATAGCTGCCTCGCGCACCACGTCGATAGCGGCCCCGCCCGTTTGCGCCATGCGTTCCCGAGCAAATTCAACGATCATGATGCCGTTCTTGCCCGTCAGGCCAACCACGGTGAGCAACCCGACCTGGAAATAGACACCGTTCGATTGTCCACCAAGCCATGCCCCCAAGAGTGCACCGAGGATCCCGACAGGCATCGCGAGCAGGACCGCTATCGGGATCGTCCAGCTCTCATACAGCGCAGCCAGGCAAAGGAACATCGTGATCAGGGCAAGCCCGTAAAGCGCAAGAGCACCCGCGCCCGCTTCCTTTTCTTCGAGCGACTGCCCGGTCCATTGAAGGCTGAAGCCTTTCGGCAGATCAGCTGCAAGCCTATCCATTTCGGCCATCGCCTCACCGGAGGAGTACCCGGCCGCCGGCGAGCCTTCGATTTTCATCGCCGGTAGAGCATTGTATCTGCTTACCTGCTGGGGTCCGAAGACCCAATCCTGTGTCGAGAATGTCGAGAAGTCTACAAACTGCCCATTCGCATTCGGGATGCGCCACAGAGATAGGTCGGCCGGTCCTGTTCTCGCGTATGGCTCGCCCTGAACGTAAACGCGCTTCATTCGACCCGCGTAGAGAAAGTCGTTCACGTAAGAACCCGACCATACAGTCGTGAGAAACGAGCCCACATCAGAAGCGGTGACGCCAACCGCACCGGCCTTTTTCCAGTCGATGTTCATTTTGAACTGCGACGAATCCTCGACACCGGTTGGCCTGACGGCCGTCAGTTTTGTGCTCTTTCCAGCCTGGCCAAGCAAGGTATCGCGCGCCTGGAGCAATTCCTCGTGGGTCTGACCCGCCGCCGCTTGCAGGTAAGAAGAAAATCCGTTGGAGTTACCGAGCTCGATCACGGGAGGTGGGATGATGGGAATGACAAGCGCATCCTGGAACCGGTCCATCAAAGGTACGAACGATCGCGCTGCGATAGCCTGGGCAGAGTCATTGATCCCCGGCCGTTCCGCCCAGTCCTTCAAGTTTACGAACATCATGCCCATGTTTTGACCGCGGCCGGCGAAGGAAAAACCACGAACGGAGAATACCGATCTTACATAGCTGCTTTCTTCCGTGCGGAAGTAGTTCTCGACCCTGCGCAGGACATCTTCCGTCTTCTCGCTCGTCGTTCCAGGCGGGGTCTGGACGATGACAATGAACGTGCCCTGATCTTCGTCCGGCAGGAAGGAGGTTGGCGTTCGTTGATAGAGGGCGATCATGCCTGTCGCGATGAGCGCGTAGATGATCAGCATTCGCACCGGCCGTCGCGTAGTCCCGGTTACGACCCAACCATATCCGTTGGTAAGCTTTCCGAAGTTGCGCTCGAACAGATCGGTGAACCGGGAAGCGATACCCTTTCGGGCAGTTTTTGAATGGGGTTTCAGCATCGTGGCGCACAATGCCGGCGTAAAGACCATAGCGACGAGCACAGACAGTGCCATCGCGGAAACGATCGTTACGGCAAACTGTTTGTACATCTCGCCCGTAGAGCCGCCGAAAAATGCCATTGGGACGAAGACTGCAGAAACGACCATCGCGATGCCGACCAAAGCCCCCGATATCTCGTCCATCGACTTTTTCGTTGCCTCTTTCGGCCCGAGATGCTCGTCGCGCATAATTCGCTCGACGTTTTCAACCACGACGATCGCATCGTCGACCAAAAGGCCGATCGCAAGCACCATCGCTAGCATGGTCAAGGTGTTGATAGAGAACCCGAGCAAAGCCATGATGCCAAACGTACCCAGAAGAACGACCGGCACGGCCAGTGTTGGGATCAGCGTAGCGCGTATGTTGTGGAGGAAGAGTAGAATCACCAGCACCACGAGGACGATAGCCTCGACGAGTGTGTGCACAACGGCTTCAATCGACAGCGACACGAATGGAGCCGTATCGTAGGCGATGACGTAGCTCAGTCCTTCAGGCATGATTTTTTTGATCGCGGCCAAGCGTGCCTTGACCAGATCCGCCGTTTCCAGCGCATTCGCGCCCGAGGCGAGCTGCAATGCCATTCCCGACGCGTTCTTACCGTCGAAATAGGGCGTTATCTCGTAATCCTCCGATCCCAGCTCTGCCCTGGCAACGTCGCGCAGCATCACGAGGCCGCCATCGGTTTGCGCACGCAAGACAACGCTCTCGAAATCCTCCGGGGTCCGGAGAAGGGACTGGGCTGTGACCGTGGCATTGAGCGCCTGCCCGGCTGGCGCCGGGCTGGCTCCGAACGATCCAGCTGAGATCTGGGCATTTTGCGCGGTGATCGCTGAGATGACCGCCGCGGGAGATATGTCGTAGTATTTCAGTTTTTGCGGATCGAGCCAGATACGCATCGCGTATTCAGAGCCGAAAACCTGGACCTTGCCAACACCCTTAACGCGCGCCAGCGGCTCGACCATGTTGGAATTGAGGTAGTCGGATAGGTCGACGGTAGAGCGAGTGCCGTCATCTGACAGCAGGGCCACGACCATCAAAAAGCCGGTTGCCGATTTTTCTACGGTCACGCCCTGCCGTGTCACCTCAGTAGGAAGGTTTGCCTCGGCTTGGCTAAGCTTGTTTTGGACCTGCACTTGGGCAACATCAGGGTCGGTTCCAAGGTTGAAGGTTAGCGTTATGGTCGCAATGCCCGTCGAGGTCGTGGCCGAGTCGATGTAGCGTAGTCCGTCCAGGCCGGTCATCTCTTTCTCGATGATCTGGACGACGACGTCTGCAACGGTTTCCGCAGAGGCGCCGGGATAATTTGCTCCGATGACGATAGAAGGACCCGCTATGGACGGGTACTGTGCGATCGGTAGTTTCAAAATAGCCAGGATACCCAGACCCATGATGATTATAGCAATCACCCATGCAAACACCGGGCGGTCGATGAAAAACCGGGCCATCTTCAGTTGCTTTCTTTGGTGGGAACGGATGCAATGCGAGCTTCGTCAATGATCTTGACCGAGGCACCGGGCGCGATTTTCTGGAACCCGGATGTGACGACCGCATCGCCCTCTTGCAGGCCCCCGGTCGTGACGACCTGATTCCCAGTAGCGTTGAATACCTCAAGGATTCGTTGCTCGACCTTCGAGTCTTTCACCACCCAGGCATACGCCTCGCCTTTGGTGTTCCTCATCACTGCCGATTGTGGAACCAGCACCGCAGCATTGGCTTTCGCCTGCGGAAGATCGACTTCTACGTATAGGCCCGGCAGAAGGGTGTAGTCGGGATTGGGAAAACTGACCCGTAGTGTGACCATCCCCGTTGTCGGCTCTACCTTAGGCTCGGCAGCCTTCAGGTCGCCTTTATGGCGATAGGCTGTGCCATCAGGCAGGAACATGACGACGCCAGCAGATTTTTCCAGACCGTTCGCACCGCCGGTCGAATTCCAACGTAGGAGGTCCGTCGCCGACTGTGTGACGTCTACATAGATGGGATCGAGCGTGCGGATGGTTGTTAGAGCATTCGTCTGCTGCGCAGCCACGAGTGCACCCTGCGTCGTGTCGGAAAACCCGATCGCGCCACTGATGGGTGCTCGAACGGTCGTTCTGTCCAGGTCGATTTCCGCAATCGAAAGCTCTGCTCGTGCCCTTTGCAAGGCGGCATCGGCTCTGCTTTGTTGGGCCGCCGCATTGTCGTGGCTCGAAGCCGTGCCTACCTTGCCGGCAAATAAATCGGCCGCTCGTCGAGCGTCGATCACCGCCAGGTCGTAGTTTGCCTGAGCCTCGGCCAGCGCCGCTTTTGCCGACGCAACTGCACTGACATAGTTTTCGTCGTCTATCTTGTAGAGGAATTGTCCCTTTTCGACAGAGGCACCCTCCTCGAATAGTCGTTCACGAATAATACCCGATACCTGCGGCCGAACCTCTGCCACAGTCGATGCCTTGATGCGGCCGGGCAGGCGCGCTGTGAGTGTATAATCTGTTGTCCTGACGTTGGTCACAGTGACCGACGGGACAGGGGCGTCCTGGGCCAGAGACGCAGCTGCCGGCAGGGTGATGCCCGCAGCAAGAAGCAGTCGGACGCCAGTATTCTGGAGACAATATAATGACATGCTGAACCTTCAAATGTTTGGACACGTCGCTTGGGATCGGCGTTATCCGACTGGCGTGGGGATGACAGCGGTGGATGGGGACTTGATTTAATATCGCTGCGAATGCCACCGCTGCCTGGTTTTGAGCAGGCCGCGACGCGATCTCTCTATTAAACGGTCGGTTTGTTTGTATAAATCGCGCAATAGGAGGTTGCGTCTATCTTTTCGGCCTTGGCCTCAAGGAGATACCGAAGCCGAAGACAGAGACGCCAATCAGTGTCATCGTCGTGAGGACGACCACCTCCGGCCTGAGAAGTCCGATTGCGATATGGTCGATCAATCCAAAAACGGTGACCAGAAGAACGGCCAGCCCTCCTGCTCCTATCCAGGCCCGGCCAGTGCTTTGCCTTGTGGTTGCGCCGATCCACAGTAGAAGCAACGCCACGATGAGCAGAAGGCCGAAAAAAACAGTCGTGTCTTGCGATCGAGCTAAATAGGGGCTCGTCTTCAGAACTATGCCGAGGCCGACCTGAACGGCGCCGAGCATGGTCCAGTCCCAGTATATTCCCGGCCTGCTGAGCTTGATCATGATAATGCCTATGACAAGGCCACCAAAGGTCCCAGCCAGTCCTGGCCAGTAGCCTGCAAGGGTCAACATTAAGGATGGCGCTGCCATGCCGACGAGTGACATGTCGACGAGGAGGCCGCCTAGAAGGATCAGCCGTCGCCAATCGTGTA
>Ga0247730_1001537_pt1 | contig 12645 bp, 19 predicted proteins | sample UWRJL073202C2_FD_180959 | JGI IMG/M metagenome (GOLD analysis project Ga0247730, IMG submission 180959) | Plant litter microbial communities from Arlington Agricultural Research Station in Wisconsin, United States - UWRJ-L073-202C-2 | ecosystem: Environmental > Terrestrial > Plant litter >...
ATAGAAGTACCAAGGAAGCGCAAGCCGTAGTAATGACTCATAGCTTTAGGACACTCTTCTATTCTGTCAAAGGCTTTCTTAAAGTCTATGCCCAATAGTTTGTCAAAGAACTTTAAAAGTGTGTACTGAGTAAGCAGAAAGAGTACAAATGCAGTCAATCCCATACCAAGTTTAATCATAAATAGCGTTATCATATTACATATTCCTAAGTTAGTTGTTCAATAAGTAACCAATAAGATTACTATCAGAGTTTATTAGAGTGGGAAATGGGGTAACAACCCTCAAACCCTTGTGTTACTTGGGGTAGCGACTATGTGAGTAGTCTATGTTACTTTGTTACGTTGGCCCGACGACATTTTTTTGACAATGTCAAGCATTATTTTCATTTATTTTCACTAGGTGACGAACGGTTACTGCCAGATTCTTGACGCCATGTCCAATGAATAATATTTATGAGAATACTCAGCCTAATAGACATAGCCTATATGTGAGCCTATAGAGAATACCTATCAGAGTACCTTAGTCCATTGTATTTACCTATGAGTCTAGCTAGCACAATGTAGTGAGGAGGTCAAGCATTGACCGACGAATGGTTACTACTAAATATATACACTTGACATACCTAGTACAGTGTGCATACCCCACCCCCTGCCTAGTCCTGTTCGTATAATAAAGAGAATATGTTAAATTGCTCTTACTCTCTCACTCATACTTTTAGTGTGTTGCCAATACATTGTATATTTCTATCAGCTTCCCTCTGTCCATAGTCTGTCTCTTCATTAGATTATTCTATCAATCTTCTGTGTCAAATGAATATAAACAATTGGACAAGCTGGCGGATATCCTGTAAAATAATAGTTGACGCCCGTCTTAAAAGCATAGTCCCATATAAACATATGATTAACTCCCCCTCCCCAATAGAAGTAACCTATTAAGGGTACAATCGAGAAAGAAACCTCTACAGGCTACTTTGACTATCCCCGACTACATATAGCCACACATACATTAGTTATTATTCGTCAGTAGACACTAAGCTCTAAGGCTTAGCGTTATGCTCTACTTGAATCTTAATTATCTCTACGTCCGTTTTCAGCTTATTAAGTGTGGCGTTAATATCACCTAGAACGTCGAGCTTTGTTTCTACCTTAGTTAATCGTGAGTCTACGTCTTCCAGCTTCTTAAAGCGGTCTTTAATCAACCACCCAATGAAACCAAGTAGACCCACAAGAACTACTCCAACTAAGTAAATAGCGCTTGCAGGTTCCATAACTTTATCTCCTTATGCTGTCTGAGTACCAACAGGGAACCAAGTACCAGCAGTACGCCAAATGTACATACCACCAACAGTACCGGAGTTAGTGAAGGTTACAGCCCAAGCACGTTTACTAAAAGCACCGTCGTCGTATTGTTCAACTGTAATAACACCAGTCTGACCTAACAAAGCAGCACCACCTACAGCGTTCTTAAATGCAGTGCTAGCAAAGTAATACTTACCGGCTGGCATAGTAGACAAGTTAGTTACGTTGGTGAACCAAGCATTAAACCCAGTTACCGAGTCAACAACAGGTGCAACAGTACGCTTTAGAACGTTCATGTTTTGAGAACGGAAAGGGTTAGCATATTGCCACTGAGTCCAAGGAACAAAAGTAGTACCACCGTCAAGGGTAATAAGGTTGTTAGTTTCGTCTACAAACGGAGCAGGCCATGCACCACCACCGCCACTAGAAACAACCTCAGACCATGCAGCGTCTTTACGTGCATATTGTTTACCGTCTACAGGGGCTTCCTGTACAGGTGCAGCAGGTACGTCAGCAGCAGTAATAAACCCACTGTCGTTAGTGAGGTCACTTGTAGCGTCTGGAATAGCAATAGTTACGTTACCAGTTCCGTCAGGCAAGTTACCATTAACAGCAGTAACCGGGGTAGCCCCACCAGTGTCAACAATCGCCCATGTACCATTCTGTCTACCGTAAATACTACCGTCTTCTGGTGCTTCTTGAAACGGTGCAGTAGCCAATAGTTCGTCAGCAATAGCTTGAGTTTGTGTCTTAATTACATTGGTGTCATTCTTTGCTTGGTTAGCCAATACATAGGAGTCATTAGACTGTTGTGCAAAGTTGTTAGCGTTAATTGCTTCTTGTATTGCTGTGTTAGCATTTGTGTTAGCAACGCCTGCACTAGTAGCGGAGTTAGCAGCAGCAGTTTGAGCAGCAGTAACAGAGGCTTCAATATCACTTGCACCTTCTGTCAGTGTTACTACGTCAGCTTCTAGTGTATTTGTTGCAGTGGTAATACGCACAATAAGCGCGTCAAAGTCAGCATTAGTAGCCATTAAGTTAATTCCTCGATTACGATTGGTGTTAGTTCGTGAAGCTCTCTAATTACAGCTTCAAAAGCGTCTACAAGTTCAGGCATTGGAACAGGTTCACCCAATGGGCTACCTTCTGGCCCCGGTTGGTCTGTTGCTGTGTACAGTGCGTCAAACTCATAGTGTTTAGGTGCTCTACCTGCTTTGGTGTAGTCCTTACTTGCAATAACGACATACCAGCCTTGTTGCTGCCCTATTTGAGTGTTACCAGTGATCCAAGCATAGGTTTTCTGTGCTACAGCGTCTGGTGGTAAACCTTCTGGCGGTGTCAGTATGGGCAGTTTGCGTAAGAACATAGTTCTGTAGTTCTTATAGCTACTTCCATAGTCAGCAAGTGTAAACATTGTTCCTTGTTTGAATGGTTGAATGTTACCCTTTATAAAATAAGGCTCTGTAGTTACAAAGACCGGGCTACCTTCACTGTTATAAGTATAGGTAGTTACAAAGGGAATCCACGTTCTGTAAAATGCGGCTATGCTCATAGTAGCGTACTACCTCCCAAGCGTTTATATTGTTGGCTGTTATTAGGGTTAATCCGAATTGTTGGAATGAGACTATTGCTTGTCAGCATGTTATAACAACTTGCTACGGCGTCCGTGATATCGTCGTGTTGTCCTGAACACTTGTCACCGTCGAATGCTTCCATTTCTGCATAGTGGTCTTTTGTAAACACACCGGGAGCAACAAACACTTTCCCTTCTTGTAGTGCAATTAGAAAGTTCTCAGCTCGTGCCAACTTGCCCTTTCTTGTACTGTCTAGCACCGCTCTATGACCTAATACAGTCAATCGGGCTTTCTTCTGGTCTGCTACAGTTCGTCCAGCTTGTCCAGCGTCCACCGGAATAGAAATATAAACTTCCTTACCGTCTGCCGCTGCCGTGGATTCAATAAGAGCACCTACCATTGCTGGGCTGTCTCTCATACTTACCATATCAAGAATATAGAAGTTACCACTTTCTTTGTCGTATGTTCCCTTAACGCCCCTAGTCCAGTCAGGATCTTTGTTCCCTGCATGGGGTTTTGTACTAGCTAGGTCATAACTGCGAACAGTTTGTAAGCCTCTAGGAATGTCAGACCATGCCACTTGTTTGAACCAGTCAGAATCTATATAGCCGTCACCCTCACTTTTTATAAACCAGTTCCCCAGCAAGTTACGGGCACGCTCAATAGGCTTTTGGTTCTCAAGTTTATGAACGTACTGTGGCAAATTCTTACGAATGTACGGATTATCATAGACGTTGGCGTTGTAGTAACAAAACTTCTGTGCCATATTGGCAGTTTCTTTACCTACAGCAGCAATCAGTTCTTTCTGTGTCTTGTACCAAACAAACTCACCACCTAGTTGAATCATGTAAGTGGTTACGCCGTCCATTTCTTTAATTGCGTATCCGTCTTCACCAACATAACCAGCCTTCACTAACCAATCACAAAGAAAGCTCGTATTCAGGGGGTTACAAGTTAGGCGTAGTTGGTGCTTCTGTTTACTCTTAGAACGAAGGCGTGAAGTTAGAAACCATACGTCCTCTTCTTTACACTGTTGACTTTCGTCAACTAGGAATTCTGTACACTGTGACCCATGCCAGTCTTCCACGTTATTGTATAAGTGGTGACATTTGACGACAGCCCCGCTAGGGAATGACCAGCTTGTTTCGATCTTGTTAGAGCTAATACCATAGGGTGCAAACAGTTTTAATCCTGTGTCCCATAGTGACCCCGGCATTTTCATTTGTTTCTGACTAGCACGGGCAATACCCGCTACATAGTTCTTATCCCACATACCAGCAAGCATAAGCCGAATCAAACTTAATTGGGTCTTCCCAGCCGCCATAGCGCCACCCCACACAATAATGTCATGGGTATCGTCGTTAAGGTATGTTTCTTGTTTAATACTGAGAGGTGCAAGCACTTCAATTTCTGCTAAGTCTTCTTGATCTATGTGGAACGTGTATTCTCTTTTCTTTCTCTGTGCAACAGCCATAGTTAGCCTCTTATTTTAGAAACAAAAAAGGGGAAAGGAGGTTTTTAGTCTCCCCTCCCCTGTGGGTTATGTTACTTAAACAGTCAGAGTAATCAGAACAGTAGCGCCGTATTGCTCGTTGATAACGAGGGTGCTTTGCTCAGATTCAACTTCAACGTAACGGTCTTTCGGGTCACGGTGCGAAGTTGCGAAACGCTTGCTACCAACACCACCCAAACCAGACAGGGTAGAAGCTGGGCCGTAGATTGCAGTACCCAAACGAGTACGTGGAACCAGAACACCAGTGTTAGCAGCCAGAACAGTTACAGCAGCGCCAGTTTTGGTAACGAAAGAATCGTCATACAGAACTACGTCTACGTTGCCATAACGGAACATGGTGTAGCCATTTGCAACAGTACCCAGTTCGTTACGCAGTGGATTACCAGCAGCTTGCGAGAACTGCCAAGCTTGCAGTACGTCAGGGCTAGCAATGATTGCAGCGAACAGCTCAGGGCTTGCAAACAGTACATAACCTTGGATACGACCACCAGTTTGCAGACCGGCTTTAGACTTGGCTTGTGCAGCTTGAATAGAGGCCAAGGCAGTAGCAGAGGTGAAGGCTTGAGTAGGACGGGTAACACCAAACTCGGCAGCCATGCTGATAGTGCCGTAGTGGGCAGTAACAACAACACCGTTAAGGGTCATTTGTGCTTTCAAGTATTCCTCATGGGTATCATGCAGGTCAGCTTGACGCTCAAGTTCAGCAGCAACAGCACCAGCAACAATTTGCTCAGACTCAGAACCGAAAGCACGAACACCAGCAAGTTTCTCACGGCCAATAGTTTTAACGATTGGGTAGTGTGGGATTGCCAAAGTGTGCAGGTCATAACCGCTTTCTTCGGTGCTGTTTTTCTGTGCTACGTTGCGCAGGTGATCGTCCAGAATGTAAAGGCTGTTAGCTTGTACGTCAAAAGACACAGCGTCAGTACGAACTACGTCTGTACCATACAGACCCATTGCACCGATCAGACCCGGCTTGAATGGGATACGTTCGATAGCTGCGGTTTGGTCAACTACTTGACCGTTGTTGATAAGAATTGCCATGTTGTTTATTTCCTTTCTTAGATTAGTGTCAGAGTGACTTAGTTGTTAACTACGATAATGTTTTTAGCAGCAAGGCCAGCAATCAGAGTTGCAGTCAGAGTGCTAAGAGCTTGAGCATTTACAGTGGTAGGGTTGCCACGGGTCATAACACGTACCCATTGCGAACCAGCAGCTTTAGGCTCAGCCAGAATACCGAAAACTACAGTGTCAGCACCGGCACTAGCAGCAGCAGCGGAAGCCAGCAGAGTACCAGCAGGCAGAGCGCCAGCTACAGTAACCAACACTTCGTCAAACGGTACGTTGTAGTCACCATTAAGTTGAACCAGAAAATCTTCTTTGTTGCCAATAGTTGCGATAACAGCCATTTTTATTTACCTTCGTATTTTTTAGAGAGAATTTGATCTACAAGAGAGGCACTGTCTTCAGTGGTTTGTTCTTCTGTAGACTTATCAGGGTTAGTTTCTTGCTTAAACCAGTCTCCACCACTCATGGCTTCAATCTGGCGTTCTTTCGTTTCCAGCAGTTCAAAGACTTGGTTAAATCCGTCCACACCTTGCAGTTTCATAAAGACTGGGGCGAGTTCATTAACTAGTTCTTCGTCATACAGAATGCCTTTCAACTTTGCTTTAATCTCAGCTTCAAGAGCACCTTTGTTATCGTCTGCTTTATTCTTAGCACTGCCCATAAGGCGTTCTAATAGACTCGGTTTGTCACTCATTTCAAATAATTCCTAAAGTGGTTTGATTGTTGTCCAAATGCGTCGTTAAAGTCACACCAGTTCTTTCTATCACTGCGGAGAATGACCGGAACTTTAGAACCTGTACGTCTTTGTGTAAGTGCAGTTAGTCTTTCAGTTAGTGCAGTAATCAGCGGGCCGGTTTCCGAGGCTTCGCCAATCTGCCAACGTTGAGGACTAAGAGCAATGTTATTAATAATGCTTTCCAGCGCCATAATAGAACCGTCAATAACACTGTTACCGGCTAGCTCATAGAAATAAACATAAATGGAATCTTCTAAATATGGTTCGTCCTCTATGAAGTCGCCAGTGTTAAGTCTCATTTGGTCTACAAAGTTGCTGGGGTCAAGGTTTGTACTAGCCATTCTTAACCCTCCTTATCGCCAGCACGTTCGGAAGCGTCAGCAACCACCGTGTTGTTAAGTTTCTTGGTATAGTCAGCCATAGGAGCCGCACCAGCTTCACGGAAGAACGTTTCAAGGTCTTGTGTAGCAGTAACACCACCAGATTGCAGCAGACGTTGCCAACCCTTTGTAAACTCGTCCCAGTCGAGAGGCTGAACAGGTTCAAACTCAAGGTCAGGGATACGGTCATTAGGTAGACCGTTAAGTTCAAACGCGATACGAATAGCTTTCTTAAACTCTTGGCTTAATACTCGTTGTACGTTCTCGATAAACAAAGTCATTAGGTACGTGCTATTGTCACTTAGTGCGAATGAACCACCTCCTTCTGCACCAAGGGAAAGAACCATAGTTTGCAGAGACAACATAATCTCTTGGTTGTAGCGGGAGATTGCTTGCCCTACGTTGTAGTTTTGAGCATTGCCACCATTACCGCCAACAGTTGTAATCTCAAACATGCGTTGGCCGTTGTCTGTACAGTCAGAAGCAGACAGAATGTAACTACCTTTACCAGCGTGCAACATTTCCGCTTGTGTCAGCAAGTTGGAAACATACACAGCTTCTACACTGTTTGGCTCTGCAAAGTATTTGTTAATGTAAGTGGACGGTACTTTAATGTCCAATACACCCGACAAGTTTTTAGCAACACCAATTGCTTCATACTCTTGAAGAATCTTCTTAGACTTCCAAGCGGTGTAAGCTCCATAAAGCAAACTCTTACCAAGGGGAAAGTCTGAATCAGGTTCAATACGGAAGAAAAGAATCTTACTACCGCTAATGTCTTTCTGTGCTACGTCTACGTTGTAAACAAGCCCGTCATTGTCAGCAGGATTCAACAGAAGTTTGTCTAACAGACCGCCCTTCATTTGAAACTTTTCAACAGTGGTAAGGTGAATAGGGGAGATTGTTTTAAATACAAACTTACCAGCTACACGCTCACACACAACTTCATTCAATGAACAACCATAATCGAGCATTTGAAGCCAGTTAGAAAGAAGTCGTTTCTTGTCGTAATCCTGCATGTTGTTTAAACTTGCATTCAGTGCGTCAATAACACCCTTTTCTTGCTGGTTGCTTTTCTCATGGTAGGCAATCTTATAATCACCTTTAGACAGTACCGCTTTAATGAACGACATAGAGCCGCTGATAATACCGTCTAGTTTCATGTCTCGGTAAGTGTAAAAGGCTTGGTTAATACTAAGCTCTTGTTTACCAAGTTGAAGAACTGTGTTTTCTACGTGCAGTGGCTTACTCTGTTGCGAGAGGTTAGCCGCCATTATTTTTCTTGCTCCTGTTTCTCTAAGTCTTGGGTTAGTTTATGCAACCAAGCGGAGTACACCATTTTGTAACAACCGCCGTGTGCTGTGTATTGTTGTGTAAATCGCCAAAGGTACTCTAAGTCATTAGGGTGTGTATCCAGCATATAGCGTAAATACTTTCTAAGTTCAGGGCTTGGCGTTTTGGTACATTCCTTATTACTGAAACAGTGAAGAGGAATATCTTTTTTGTCCTTATAGGGACTCTGTGGTTTCATTGAATTGTTTCCTTAACTTTAATCAGCTTCCCAAGTTCACGCATAACGCTAACTTCAAGCTCTACGCCTTCGCTACGGTCATACACTCGATTGTAAGAGCGGTTCTTAGCTTCTGTAGCGGGTTTGGTTGACCACTTGCGCAGAGTTGCTTTGTTAGCTTCTACCCAATCCTTGAGTACAACAGATTCAATTACTGCCCATGTGTCGCCATACTCAGCAGTCCAGATACGCCAGAAGTAATAATCTGATTCATTGGTATAGAAGCAACCGTTACGCTTTGCACCAGTGCGAGTATTAATAGTGGTTAGTTCCAACTGTACGGAAGTCCACCCTTTTGAAGTGCCCCGCAATTGGTCTTTAACAGAACAACTTTTGATTGACCCGTCTTTAGCAGTAATAAACAAATCAATGTCTTTGTATTGGTCTTGCTTTACGTTGGTCAGCTTACCGTTGAACTGGCTAGCACAGATTGCCTCAGCTTTGAAGCCTTCACCGTCAAATTTAATTGCTTGCATTTTTCACCCTCCAAGGGCATGATATGTAATAAGTGGGAGACTTACTCCCTGTGGTTTAAAAACGTTTAGACACGACAAAACCCCCAAGAAAGGAGGTTATTTAGTCGAAGTATTGCTACAGGTCTAAATAAAGTTTAGTTGAATTCGCGGCGTAGGCACCACACTAACCATGTCCTACACATAGGCACCATACTGTGCCCCTCTCCACCACTTACACACAGTCACAAGACCGGTGCTCTTTCGTCTAGTGGCAGACTCATTTGTTCCAGAATCCACCACTCTACATTCTTACCTTCTTTTTCCAATGACTCTAGAAACTTGTCACTGTACTTTCTACGCACTTGGCGGAAGTTCTCGCCGGTTACTATGTCAAGTCTCATAACACTTACTCAGTGTTGGAATGAAGTACCATTAAATCACATGTAACTACCGTTTGTCAAGTAGTAGTGTAACTTTATTTTGAACAGTCAAACTCACCACGGTAATTAGCACCTTTAGGAGCTAGTGCAATACCAAGACTTTCATAGTAGTCTCGCTTACCTAACTTGCGTTCTTTCTGTTGTCTAAACATAAAGTTGTTTAGTTCAAGCTGACTCAACCACATATCCCGAGGAAACATTTTAATGTCTAAGGGTTTCCCCTTGTTCGCTTCCATAATGTCTACATACTGTTGACTTAAAGGCATACGTTATTCCTCTTGCACCACCACACTTTATACGCCTCTAAGCTCTCATGGTGCTTAGGACTAGTAAGGTATTCAGTTACAGCGTAGAACGCCTTAGCGTCCTTAAAACGTCGCATGAATTCTATTTCTGTTGGACGTTTGACTGCCACACTGGAAAGGTTTGGGTCTACTCGCCACGCTTCCATAACTTAATACCCCAACTCTTGCAAGATAGCTTCCCAAGTGTCGTATTCTTCCTCTACGTCTACAAACTTCTCTAGGCATACGTCTAGCTTAACGGGTAGGTCTGGATTCTGTGTTAGGAATTCAACAGCTTCTGTATTCCTGTCACAGCGCTTACCAACACCACTAGGGTCATAACCACCCACTACCAAAGCAAACAGCTCTTGACGGATACTGTAGCCACCTTTAGGAATGTCCCCAAGTTCAGGGTAAGCATTGAGAAAGGTTTGAATCTGTTCCTCAACTGAATCATAAAGACTCTGCGCCATACCCAGCATTAAGTTATTGCATTCCACTGGTTGTGCGCGGTCTAACCACTCAGGTACAAACATTGCAACCTTGTTCTGTTTGGCTGCCTTCTCTTTCACTTGACTACGAACATAAGACTTTTGAGCTTGAGTGCAGTTAAGTTTCTCATACCCCAAATCAGTGTCATACACAGAGCCATAGGCTTGCTTGAGAATGTGAAAGTATTCCGAAGGCTTAACACCAATAGGGCGAATAGCCAAAGGGAGAATAAGTGCTACTGCCTTCTGTGGAGAGCTTGCAAGCTTCACAACATTGGAGCCTTTGCACACACGCTCTAACCATTTCTTTGTTACCCCATACTCGCTGTACTTCTCTAGGAGCTGTGCATAGGTCAAGCCTGCTTTACGATCTTCAACTACTTGTGCTTCTACGTCTTTGCTAATTACTAGTGCCATTTGCTAACCTCAATTGGTTGTGTTTAGTGAAAAGGGGAAATCCCAACACTATATTTATATACCCGTTTTGTTCTCTTTTTAGTGAACAGTCTTGTTATACAGGGAAACAAGAATAAGATCAAGAAGAATTGAAGGGCTTTTGTTTTGTTGTAAAGCCAGAGAATCCAAATACAAAAGAGCGTCTGGTGTCAGATAGAAACGACGACGAATTAAATTCTTGTTTTGGTGTACTTCTGGTGTGTCTTGTGTTAGGTTTAGCTTCATTGTGTTACCTCATTTTGGTTTTAAATTAAAAATCAGTTGTTTTCTTTGCTCTCTCACTGTATTATACTACTATTTTTGTTAGTTTGTATATAGCTAGAGTGAAATAAATAGAAAATAACTATGAATAACCACTAAATCCGACAGACGGTAGTGGTATTGGGCTTTAAAAACATATACCTTATACAACATTGTACCACGAATTAGGAGTTGTGTCTACTCTTTTCTTGTGGTATGCACAAAAGGAGAAAACCAAACACTATATATATATACTTCACCCTTCTCCTTTTTCTGGTTACAGAGGGAATGAGAGTGCAAGAAAGAAAAGTAAAAATAGTTCTTGACCTTGCTTCGCTGTTGCTCTATTCTCTGTCTTACACAAACAGCAAGCCTTTAGAGGTGTTAGAAATGGAACATGTAGCCACAGTTAGCCAAATGCGTGCAATCCTTGACTCTACCGCTGGTAAAGTATTTAGTGTATCGTTCGTAAAGAAAGACGGTAGTGTTCGTGACATGGTATGCAGGAACGAAGTTAGTAAGGGTACAAGCGGTGGTGTAGCTGGTCATGCACACAAAGAGGAGCTTTACACTGTGTGGGATATGCAAGCTGCTGGCTTTCGCTGTGTGAACCTTACCACTGTGAAACGTATTAAGTGTGGTGAACTCAACAAGGAGTGGTATGTATGAAAGCCTTTCAACTGTTTGTAGAACAAGACACACCTAACAGCTACCTTGTATTGTGGTTGAATAACCCTTCCATTGTGCAAGAGATACAGAGAGCGGCTAAAGAGTGGGGTAAACGTACCTTTGTTATCCCAACCCTCTAACAGCCTCTACAAGTTGTAACACTTCGCCCCTTTCCCCGAGGGGCTTTTTTATACCCGTTTATTTAAACTTCTGTAATTGAGCGTTACCCTTCCTTACTTCCAATGTGAGGCTAATGTAACATTGTGCTAGCTCTGTTTCGCTGTAGTCATTCAGAGGGCATTCAGCAAGCGCCTGTACGTCATACACTGGACATACAGACTCACTTACCATTGAAGTCTTTGAGCACCCTAGCAACAGGCTCAGACAGAGAGTTATTAACCCCGTTCTTACTACGTTCATTTGCAATGCCCTTTAGTGTGAGTGAATAGCCGTCTAACTCTTTCTTAAACTTAGCTGTCATTGTATCTAGTTCTTTATTCCATTCCTTTCTTTGTGTTTCGTATAACTTCATTTGTTCTATTGAGTAATTAGCAGACTCTAACTTATTCTTAGTGCCAGCTAGCTCCCAATTGACGTTAGAAAGCTCATTAGTTAAGGCAGTATATGAGTATAGAAACCACAATAAGGCTAAACCCAAGCTACCCCACAGCACACCCTTAAACGTTACATTACTTACTATAAACTTCCACATATTCCCATATCCTTTTAACATAGGTTGTTGTTTCAATCGAATGGTGTCCTGTGACTAAAGGGAGTGCCTTTGCCATTGGAGAATAAAGAAGGCTGTTCCCTCCTTTAGCTTGTGCCTTTAGAATGTTTCCTAATCCGGCATTGTATGAGGCTAGTGCTAAAGAGTGTCTATCAACTTCTGGTCTAGGCTTCTTAAACTGTGACCGTAGGTAGTTCATGTAATAAGCATGAGCTTGAATGTTGTACTGACTTGTGTAAGCACTTGCATTAGCTGGTAAGCCTAATTCCTTCCTAACCTGACTCCAAGTATCAGGCATGAACTGACCTAACCCCATAGCCCCTACAGGTGACGTTGCATTAGTGTTTAGACGGCTCTCAGCTACTAATTGAGCCTTAGCCCATATCCAAGGTATAGAGGGGTTATAGAAGGCGTTCCATTTGGCTATTTGTCCGTCATAAATGGCATTCCTGAGAGCGTTTGCATGTACAGGAGGGCTACCCCACAGAGTAAGCAATAGAACGCATATAATAGCGGTTAAATACCTATGTAATTGCATTGTATTGCCCTCACACAATGAAGGCTACACAGATAATCAAACCCATAGCAATAGAAGTACCAAGGAAGCGTAAACCATAGTAATGACTCATAGCTTTAGGACACTCTTCTATTCTGTCAAAGGCTTTCTTAAAGTCTATGCCCAATAGTTTGTCAAAGAACTTTAAAAGTGTGTACTGAGTAAGCAGAAAGAGTACAAATGCA
>Ga0247730_1001538_pt1 | contig 12644 bp, 13 predicted proteins | sample UWRJL073202C2_FD_180959 | JGI IMG/M metagenome (GOLD analysis project Ga0247730, IMG submission 180959) | Plant litter microbial communities from Arlington Agricultural Research Station in Wisconsin, United States - UWRJ-L073-202C-2 | ecosystem: Environmental > Terrestrial > Plant litter >...
AGAGAAGACAGAGAGTCGCTCGAAGCATCAGGTTTTAAATTTAACCTCAATACAATCATTGGCGGACAACTGAAGGATGATGAAGAGCATAAACTGTTTTTACTGTACCCTGAGGGAAACTGGGTTGAACTGGGGCAGGGAGCACCTTTTGTAATCGTGGGGAATTCAGGTCATGGTAAGGCAATACTCAACAGGACACTGACCAATGATTCGAGCATGCACCTGGCATTGAAAAGCGGTTTTCTCTCTTTTGACTCTACACGGGTAAGTGCCAATGATGTTGATTTCCCTATTGACGTTGTGCTGTATCAGAACAATAGTTTTGAGATGATCGAGCAGCGTTACACAAAGAAAGATCTTGAGAATATCTCAGAGCAATGGGCGGAGGAACTGAAAACAGCGCTGGAAAAAATCCCGACCAACTGGATGGACACTGCCTTTAGCAAAATGCACGTACCTAATGAAAACGAAATATGAAATTTGAGGTATCGGCAAGTGTAGCCTACAAAGCTTTATCGGCATCAACACTGATTTTAAATATACAGCCCTTCAGATCTGCAAAACAGGTAGTGCTCGATGAATCTTTTACTACAGATCCTTTGCTGAAGATGAAAGAACTGAATTCCATTTCAGGAGAGAAGAGGTTTAAGATTATCGAAATACCCGAAGCCGGTGATGTCAGCATCACTTATAAGGCTATAGTTGAAAATGAATTCAGAATTATCCCTGCTGAGCGGCTGGATGATGTGCCGATCAGTTTAATGCCCGCCTCTGCTCTTAATTATCTCAATCCCAGCAGGTATTGCCAGTCGGACAGGTTATACAGGTTTGCCTACCACCAGTTCGGCAGTCATCAGCATGCTTATCAAAAGGTGATGGCTATCCGCGACTGGATATATACGAATGTTCAATATGGGGGATTTACTACTGCGCAGACCTCGGCTTATGATACGATCACCGAACAGATAGGTGTATGCCGTGATTTTGCGCATTTAGGTGTTGCGCTTTGCCGTGCACTGACAATTCCTGCGCGATATTTTACAGGATATGCCTATCATCTTACTCCTCAGGATTTTCATGCCTGCTTTGAAGCTTACCTGGGCGGTCACTGGGTAGTGATCGATGCCACAAAACTGGCGCCCCTGAACGGCCTGATAAAAATAGCCACTGGTGTTGATGCAGTGGATACAGCATTCGCCAGTATTTTCGGGAACCTGCAATTTGTGAATATGAGTGTCAGTACAGCCTCACTAAACCCTGTGTTCGAAGAGCTCGACTTTGATACTACTGCACAGGGTTACTCATATATTTAATCAGGCTTCGCGCCTGCCCCTGGGATGATCTTTTTCTTCTATTCCGAGATCTCTCAGGCATCTGTCGTAACCATCTTCAAAACCCTGCTTCAATAATCTGCTTTTCTCATCTGAATTTAACTCACGCACTTTATTAAAATAATCTGAAGATATAGCATGCATCGGTATCATACGCACCTTAACAAGGTGCCGGTTTCTTAATATTTTCATAGCTGTAGGTGCTGGTCTAAAAGGTATTACGTAAAATTGCTATTTCTGGTTTAACGTTTTTGCTACTTTTCTAAATTAATTTAAGTAATTACAATTATTTTCATTTGCGATAATTAAAGTTAGTAATTATTATTAATAAAAGAACTATTTTGTCGTTATTGTTTTGGTAAATAAATGTATTAGCTGCACAATAATGAAACTGGTTATATTTAAATATAGAATTTTGCAGTTTTTTCAAAAAATTGCTGAAGGACTGATATACAGCCTTCAGCAATTTAGCTCTGATTATCGTGGTAATTCAGAAATTTCCTTTTTGTTCCAGTCGATTTTTGCCGACAGGTACATAGTTACAGAGATAATGATAAACAGCCCTACGCTTCCAAAAATCAATGCCAGATCCTGCAGCTGGATGATCACATAGATAAATCCGTAAAAAACCGTGAGTATTCCTCCAAACATTATTGCCGGTTTTGTGCTCCTGAGCAATGCTGCGATGAATAAACCAATCAGTCCGATAGTTGCAACAGAGGCAATGAAATAGGCAGCATCAAAGCCAACCTGCTCACTGAAAGAAAGCAACAGGGTATAATAGATGACCATTGCCGCCCCAATCAGGATGTATTGCAGAAAATGTACTTTTCTCTTCAGCATCAGTTCTGAAAAGAGCAGGGATATAAAAGTTAGCAGAATAATCAGGGTTGAGTATTTTACGCAGCGCATGGTTTTTTGATACTGATCTACGCCCGGGATAAATTTTATGCCAAAAGTGGTATCGCTACCGGCAGTATTGAGCCTGGTGTTTTCTGCCGTCCACTGCTGTGGCAATGTCCTGTTAAAATGCGCCATTTTCCAGCTTGCGGTAAAACTTTTGGCAGAGATCTTTCTTTTTTCCGGCAAATAACGGCCGGTAAAACTTGGATTGTTCCACTTTCCTTCTACCGTAACATTAGTGCTTTTTCCCAAATGCTGAAAAGTTAGTTCCGAGCTCCCCCGCAGGTCGAGCTCAAAGCTGAAATCCAGGGCGGTGCTTTTTTCTGCGCTCAGATCCGGAAGTGTGACCAGGTTATTGGTAAAAATGTTTACCGAACCAAAGTCGGGTTCAAGCGCATGAACAGTACGGTCAATTTTTATCGCGGGGTTGTTCTTTAATCCTTTGAGATCGCTGAGCCCGATTACTGCCTTTGCTTTTTCCCACTGTACCATGGCTGGGTTTATACCTGATTTGGCTAATTCCAGGGCACTGAATTTACCGCTTACCCTGATCCTTGTATTATATACCACTGCGTCGAATATTCCTCGGTGCAATATTTCAGGATCTACATGGCTCATAATGTTCAGCACTTCGGGCAGGATGTAAATATTTGTTAGCAGGGGAGTGTAGGTTGTTTTTCCTGTCGCGGCATCCCTCTCGCTCTTCATCGTCTGATAGGGGATCACCAGTACAGGCCCTTCTACCAGCTGTTTGCCAGACCATTTATCTGATATTTCATTGGTCACTTCAATTTGCCTGTTTTGCCGTTCTTTGATCAGATCCTGGATCAGGCTGGATGGGATCAGCAGTACGAGCGTGATAAATCCTATAAATCCTAGTTTTACCAGTACTGATTCTCCGAACCAGTTCATGGCAGCAGTTACGGGTGATGTTTGTTGATTGTCCATTTTTTCTTTTATTTAGCTGAAAGTACTTTGTGTTTCAAAGTGTAGACGTAAAAAAAATTATTTATGTTGTTGTTTAATTAAATTTTCGAGTGCCTGCAGGTGTTTTTTGAATGCAAAGCGGCCTGTATCCGAGGCTGCATACCGGGTATTGGGTTTTCTGCCTAAGAAGCTTTTGTTTACGGTGATATATTCTTCTTTTTCCAAAGCTTTTAAATGGGACGCAAGGTTGCCGTCAGTAACATTCAATAATTCTTTCAGGGAATTGAAATCATATTCGTCATTGGCTACCAGCACGCTCATGATCTGCAACCGTATCCGGTTTTCAAAAGCTTTATCAAATTGTTCTAGAGAGATGTTCACTGGTTGTATTTAAAATGCATAATGGAACCATATAAAATATGCAGCAGGCCAAATCCAATTGTCCAGAAGATGATTCCATAGCCTGGAAACATGGCAGCAAGGAGGCCAAGTATAATCTCACAGCAGCCGAGCCACTTTACATCTGTAAAGGTGTACTGGCTCCCCGAAATCAGCGATAGTCCGTAAAAGATCAGAGAAGCTGGCGCAATGATCCCGTACTGTCCCTGATATAACAGGATCAACATAAAAAGGCCACCTGTGAGCAGAGGAATCAGCATGCTAAAGAACAAGCGTTTGCTCACCGGGTTCCAGAAGTGTTCTCCTTTTTTACGTGCTTGTCTTACCGTAAGCCAGATACACGTGAGCAAAGAAAAAAACAATACGGCTGCCGCCACAAAAAATAACTGCCATAAAATTTGCGTTTCGTTCAGCATATGCAGCCTGTAATCCAGGTCGCCGGAATCTCCATAAACCAGCTGATATCCGATATATGCGCCAATCAGCGCATAAATACCGGCCATAACTCCTGATAGGCCACTCAGGGAGATAAACCTTGTTGAGCGTTCCATCAGGTTCCTGATAGAACTGAGTTCGTTGTAGATGTCTTTTTCCTGCATTATTGAAAGAACTTTGAAATTCAAAGTAAAATATAAATCTTCAATAATCCAAGAACTTTCTGCAAATGAGGCAACCTAACCGGCGGAGAGTTCCATAAATTTAATGATCTGGTAAAAGGTTTCGTTAACGGGGGTAGGTATCTGATGTAATTTTCCCATCGCGATCACCGCTCCGGCAAATATTTCTACCTCAGTTTTTCGTTTTGCTTCTATATCCTGCAGCATCGAGGTTTTGCCATCTGCTGACAGCGTTTCAATGATTTTTATGAAATCGGTGATATCTTCTTCTTTAAGGTTTACCCCATAAAACTGCGAAAGATTTAATACTTCACGGGCGGCCATAATCATCAGTTCCCTTGCGGGCGTATGGTGCTGAAATTCTCCATAGGAAGCTTTAAGGATGGTAGATGCCTGATTGATGCCCACATTCATCATAAACTTGGTCCATAATGCCCGTTCAATATCGTCGGGGGCAAGAAAGGGGATGCCGGAGCGCTCAAAAAGATCCTTCAGTGCCAGTACTTTTGCGCTGGTATTGCCATTCTCTTTGTCGCCAAACACAATTCTGCCTATTTTGGAGTAACTGAGTGTTGTGCCTTCACGCATGGCATCCATGCCAACTGCATAGGCATGCAGAAGATGCTCGCTGCCGATCTCCGCTGCAATCAGCTCTTCGCTGCCGATCCCGTTGAGCAAAGAGATGACCAGCGTGCCTGGCCCCACAAAAGGTTTGATATCCTGTATCGCCTGGCTTAACGCATGAAATTTTACCGTAATTACGATCAGGTCGGCAAATGGCACCTGATCTCCCGGACTGATATATTCGAATGCACGCGCTGTGCCATTAACGTTGAAGCCGGAGTTCCTGTACTTCTCAATCCTTGGCAGATCTGCGATAATCTTAACGATACCGGGATTAAGGTCCTGCAGTTTGGAAGCATACATGCCCCCCAAAGCTCCCAGGCCTGCGATGTAAACATTATTGATAACTTTGACAGACATGTAGTAAAAGTATCTAAACTTTATTTAACAGGCACAATTTTTTCGATTTCTATCAGTTGTATTGGGATTTTTGGAATTCCAACCTTTCCGTCGGCAGGGAAAGGTTCGATATGCCCTGTGCGTTTAAATCCAAAGCGGATATACCATTCTATCAATTCAGAACGTACATCGATGACAGTAGCGACAAGCTTAGTGCAATTGTTTTTTCTGGCATAGCTTTCTGAATATTCCAGCAATGCTCTGCCAATGCCTCTTCCCTGGGCTGAGGGTGATACTGTCAGCATGCCAAAATACATGCTGCTGCCCGACGTTTCCAAATATATGGCACCGATTATCCTGCCTGTTCTGGGATCAGTATATTTTAAAATCGCACCATTCTCCGTATCCATCTGCTCTTTGAGCATCGGTTGATCAATTCTTGCACCCTCTAATAAATCGGCTTCGGTTGTCCAGCCCATCGGACTGGGTTTGCCGCGGTAGGTGATGTTCACCAGTTCATTCAGTTCAGGGATATCTGCGTCAGTTGCTTTGTTGATCGGCATATTTGATATTTTCCACAAAGGTACCGGAATTTTCTTCCCTTAAAAATCCACTAATAAGGGGATTTTTTTTGATGATTTAAATGTATTTGCATACAGATGGGCATATGGCTAAATCGAATTCTTTCTTTTATTTTGGAATTTCGTAAATTTAGTTAGTCTGATTGTGAGATTTAAGTGTCTTTACCATGAACCAGCCTGAATTTTATTAATAATAATATGAAAAGAAGAGAACTTGTTAAAAGTTTAGCAGCCCTGCCCCTGGCAGGAGGTATTATCGGCAGTGGATTATCTGCATTTGCAGCAGAAAAGCCAGCAGCACCGACACGTGATTTTTTTAAAGAGCTGGGTGTAACACCTGTTATTAATGCGGCTGCTACGATGACCTTTTTATCAGGATCATTAATGCTGCCCGAAGTAATGGATGCCATTAACTCTACCAGTCACCATTTTGCAAATATGTACGAACTGCAGGATAAAGTAGGAGCTAAGATTGCCGAAATGCTTCATGTTGAGGCGGCAATGGTTACATCCGGCGCAGCTTGTGCAATGTTACTGGGTACAGCAGCATGTATCACTGGTTTAGATGCAAAAAAAATCAAAATACTTCCAAACTTTGTTGGCGAACGCCCTGAAGTGATCATCCAGAAGTCGCACCGTTATTTATTTGACCAGGCGATTACCACTACCGGCGCAAAATTCGTTGAAGTGGAAGGAGCAGAAGAAATGGATAAAGCTTTCAATGCAAATACAGTTATGGCTTTGTTTTTCAATGCAGGTGAAGTGGGGAAAAACCCGATCAGTCACGAAAAATTTGTAGAACTGTCAAAAAAACATAAAGTTCCTTCATTTATTGATGCAGCCGCTGATGTTCCTCCGGTAGAGAACCTGTTCAGGTTCCAGAAAATAGGTTTTGACCTGGTTACATTTTCTGGCGGAAAAATGATGAGAGGCCCTCAGAGTGCCGGTGTATTGTTTGGACGTAAAGACCTGATCGAAGCAGCACGAGCAAACCACAGCCCTAATGAAGCGCCTATCGGCAGACCGATGAAGGTAAATAAAGAGGAAATGTTCGGTATGTATGCCGCCATCAAATCTTATATCGAAAGAGATCATAAAAAGGAATGGCAGGATTGGCTGGACCGTGCTGCTCGCATGAACAAAGCCCTGGAAGCTGTGCCAACGGTGAAGTCTAAAACTGTAATCAGCCCGGGACCGGCAAATGCTTTTCCGGGATTAGAGGTAACATGGGATCAATCAAAAATTAAAGTCACTGGTGAAGATGTAAAAACCGCGCTGAAGGACGGTACACCAAGCATCGTGATCAACGGTAATAAAAATGCGCTGCATGTGGGTATCGTGTTGTTGAAGCCTGAGGAGGTTGACATTGTGGTTAACCGCGTGAAGGAAGTATTATCGAAGGCTGTTTAAAATTATCTAACCAAATTTTACTGTGAACAAATTCAACATCTACAAGCTGTCCCTGGGTTTGGCGGCTTTGTGTGTAATTACAATAATTGTACTATTCTTTACAACTGGTCTTGCTCAGGCAGGACCAGTTATGATTGCTTTTTTTATCCTGCTGGCCATCGGCTTCAGGGGTTTCCCGACACTGAAAGGTTTTGCATATACTGTCATCATCTTCGCTGCGGTAACCACAGCACTTTACTATCCCTCTTATTTTGTTGAATATAACGGTTTCAAATTTGCGGTCCTGATTACGCCACTGATCCAGCTGATTATGTTTGGAATGGGGACTTCAATGAGCGTCCGCGATTTTGTGGGGGTGGTAAAAATGCCTAAAGGAGTTTTTATTGGTGTATTCAGCCATTTTCTGATTATGCCGCTGCTTGGATTTACACTGGCCAATATCAGTGGCTTTACTCCGGAGATTGCTGCGGGAATTATCCTCATCGGATGCTCTCCAAACGGAATGGCGTCAAATGTGATTTCGTATCTTGCAAAAGCAAATCTGGCGCTTTCAATTACGATTACCGCTGTTTCTACGCTGCTGGCACCGCTATTGACGCCACTCCTGATGAAACTGCTTGCCGGAGCCTTCATCAAGATAGATGTGAGCCACATGATGCTGGATATTACTAAAATGGTGATTATCCCGATTGCTGCCGGACTGATTGTAAACAAGATCCTGAAAGGCAGGGACAAATGGCTGGAAACGATCATGCCATTAATATCCATGTCGGGAATTGCATTTATCATTGTGATCATAACCGCTGCAGGTCATGACAGTCTGCTCGATATTGGTTTTAAACTGATTTTGCTGGTATTGATCCACAACCTGCTGGGCTATACGCTGGGCTACTGGTCGGGCCGTTTATTCAAAATGAAGGAACGTGACTGCCGTACCATGGCCATTGAGGTGGGTATGCAGAACGGAGGACTTGCATCCGGGCTGGCGAAGGAGATGGGTAAAATGGCTACAGTAGGTCTTGCGCCTGCTGTGTTCGGTCCATTGATGAATGTAACGGGTTCGATCCTTGCATCATACTGGCACCGCAAGCCGATTACAGATGAAGAGATTACAGAAGAAGAAATTGTACCGGTAACTTAATCCCGGTACCTTATTAATCTTTAATGAAATGATTGTCGTTACCGGCGTTCAGTGGGATGTAAATGCGCTCCCACTGGTCGCCGTCAATGATTTCCCAGCTGTGCCCGGCACCGAGGGTATCTTCGGCGATCAGTATAATTCCCGGCTCTACAATAAACGTTGTACCATCAGATACTTTAAACCTGAGTTTGCCTTTAAGCGTAACCACATATTGTTTGCGCGGGGCAGGGTGAGGGACCTTCTCATAGTCATCTACCTTTGTCTGGCCAAAGAAATAGCTGACGTCAATTTTGATCTGTGTTGCTATTATACCTGTTTCAAAGGCACATTCTGTTTCGCTGCTATTGTAAAGCCTGATCGCCTTTAGAGACGAAGTATTGTGTTCTTCCATAATCCGGGAGCAAATTACGGTTTTCCGTTGTCATTATTGTTTTTCCAGAATGCCCTTTAGGGTACTAAGGCTGCTCTCAAGGTCTTTTCCCAGCATATTATCCACAAACAGGTTAGTAAAATTGAGGGGGTAAGGACTCGTTCCCTTCATTTCCCATTTCAACCGGGTCTGATCAGGTGAAATAAAATAAGTAGTGATAGGCGTGTATGCAATACCCTCAAAGGGTCTGATAAAACGTACCTGCACATCGATTCCTTCTCCTTCATTGATATTTATGATTTCCTGCTCTCCTTTTCCGGCTGCTTTATTTCCATCCCAGGCATATGTGAAGCCAACGGTGCCGTCCGTTCCTGTCAGCGTCTTTTTCATGTTCGGGTCCATCATTACCCATTTGCTGTAATGTTCCTGGTTGTTAAGGAACCTGATATAATCGAATACCGCTTTCCGGGGCCGGTTGATCGTGATTTGTCTTTCTACATGATATTCTTTTTGATGAACAGCGCAAGGATCAGGGGGATGGCGATGATGACCAGCAGTACAATCAGGATTTTAACAATGATATTCATTTGGTTAGGTTTAGAGGGCTGATTATGCAAATTTACCATTTGGAGTATTTGCCAATAGGGTGTGAATACGTCAACTTATAAGGTGGTATGCGCCATTTTACTTTATCACTTTATGACAATACTTTAATTTAATAACAATGATTTAATATTTTGTTGGCATATACGTCGGGAAGTCTTGCCTTGCAGGGCTCCATCCTTAATCTCAAACAATTCTTTAAGAAGGATGTAGTAGAATCAGATGGAAGGGAGCTGTTCTATACTGCGGTATCTTATCGGATCTACCTTTCTGCCGCAGGCAATACTGACTTTACACCTTTGGTTGCTTACCGGGGGGTGGATAAAACTGCTAATGTCTGGGATGCCGGGGGGCAGTTGTCTTTGGGCGGCAGGCAGTTTTTTCTCAGTGCCCTCTACCATAGTAACGATATTGCCACCTTTGGTATCGGTGTAAATTACCTCAATAAATATATGATTAACGGCTTATACAATGTCAATACCTCTGGATTGAATGAAAACAACAATGGAAGTTTTGAAATAGGATTTGGTATAAAGATTTAGCAGGCGGGACCGCGCCTGCAATTGTCGCGTATGCCCCCTAAACTTGACTGGTGCGGGCATCATCCCGCAACTGCGGCCCGCTTACCTTAGCTAAAGATAAATTAACCAAATTCTAAAGATATGACACAAATTAATGTATACCTCACCTTTGATGGTAATTGTGCCGAAGCGATGAACTTCTATAAAGAATGCCTGGGCGGAGAACTCATGCTCAATAAAGTTGAAGGTTCTCCGGCAGAAGGAGAATGCGCTGAAGCAAAACCAGGTGCAATTATGCATGCTGAGCTCAAAAAGGACAATCTATTGCTGATGGCATCGGATATGCTGATGCAAACAGAACTATTAAGGGGCAATGCTACAGCGCTGTCTTTAAATTGCAGCAGTGAGACGGAGATCAGGGGTTATTTTGATAAGCTTTCTGCCGGCGCAAGCGACATCCATCCTTTAAAAGTTGAGTTTTGGGGAGCCTTGTTTGGTATGTTTACAGACAAATTCGGTGTACGATGGTTGCTGAATTTCGATCAGAATACTGAACACTAGCTCGAAAATCTTATCTGTTTCTTTGTGGTTAACTCTTAATGCCCTGTCTGCTATATGCGGGCGGGGCATTTTTTTTATCTAGGACAACTGCAATTTTTTGTACGTTGCTTTCCTTTAAAGTTCATCTATAGTAGTTTACTGTTTTTTTTATTCCAGGTTCTGCCCCTCTGTCTAAAGATGCTTTCACCGATTTTCTGATTTTGAATTCTATGTCGGGTCAATTTTTTGATGTAAAGAAATTATTTTTTAAAATGAATAATAATGAATAAAAATGAACACAATAATTTGAGTTTAAATTTCTTTTATATTAATGTTAATTGAACATTAAGAATTGATATAGAAAAACGTTTTAAAAAGATGTAAATGACGGTATTCATTTTGTTCATTGTTTTAGCGCTGTTTTAAGTCGTTTAAACAAGTAAATGTTTATTTACTAGGTAATTGTAAAATTTATGAGACTAAAAAAAATCATTTAAAGATTTAATTATAAATCGATAGCTTTATATCAGTTAATGACAATTAAGATAAAATTATATAGAGTTTAGACATTTATATAGTCAGTTATATAACTATGAATTGATATAATTTAACTTTTTTATGTGATTATTTGAAAGAAACAACTATTAATTATCGATATGAAAGCTGCCACTATAGTCGGGATTACTCCGTTTGAAATGCCTGATGTAAATCTCGCTCTCCAGTTATCTAATGCTAAAGCCTTTCCTGTACTTCATTTGGGTAGAGACCATGCCACTGCTGTCAGTGCACTAACGCAACTCTCTTTAGTCCATTCAGGCGAATTTGGGGTTTGTATGGTTTCGGGTTACTGTCAGGATGTTCCGCTGCCTGCACAGGTCAGTATGATTGTTTTACCATGGGGATTAAAAGTGAATACCCGCGACAACGTGAAATTATTTTATCAGGTACATACCCTCGATGAAGCCATGGAGGCCATGGCTGCCGGAGCGGGGGCAATTGTTGTGAAGGGTAATGAAGGTGCCGGTAAAGTAGGATATGAATCTTCCTTTGTACTCTTCCAGCGCATTATTGCAGCAGTAAAAGATATCGATGTTTATGTACAGGGCGGGGTGGGCATACACACTGCTGCGGCAGTAATGGCATTAGGTGCCAGGGGGGTAGTGCTGGACAGCCAGCTGGCGCTTTTCCCGGAAGCGGGCACACCGTCAGCCGTTAGGCAGGCATGTGAGAAGCTAAGCGGGAACGAAACCCGGCTCTTTGGTGATTTTCGGGTATTGGTACGGCCAAATTCGCCGGCAATCGATAGCCAGGCTACTGAAAAAGATATCGAAAACTACCTTCATGATTTTGACCTGGAGAACAGCTATCTGCCATTGGGACAAGATATTGCCATTGCGACAGACCTTGTAAGCCGTTATAAGAAACTGGACAGGCTTATTCCGGCCATTCATGAATCGGTGCAAGGACATCTGAAACAGGCAAAGGCACTGAACATTATCAGTCCGGGAAATGCCCTGGCGAAAGATCTGAATATCACTTTTCCAATTGCCCAGGGGCCAATGACGCGTGTGAGCGACGTGGCCCCCTTTGCAGATGCTGTGGCGGCTGCGGGCGCATTACCATTCATTGCACTTTCCCTGTTAAAAGGTGGACGCGCGAGAGACCTGATCCACGAAACGAAAACGCTGGCGGGCAATAAGACCTGGGGAGTAGGGATTCTTGGATTTGCACCGCAGGAATTGCGCGAGGAGCAGATGGAATATATAAAAGAAGCCATGCCGCCGGTTGTACTCATTGCAGGCGGTCGCCCTTCACAGGCAAAATCTCTTGAAAAACTGGGGATCAAGACGTTCCTGCATGTTCCTTCGGTATCCCTGCTGGATATGTTTTTAAAAGAGGGTGCCCGCAGGTTCGTATTTGAAGGCCGGGAATGCGGCGGGCATGTTGGCCCCTTATCCGGTATGGTACTATGGGAAAAACAAATCGAACGTTTATTGCTTGAAGACCATCCCGAAGAGATCAGCGTTTTTTTTGCAGGCGGGATCCATGATGCACGCTCTGCTTCATTTATAGCCGTAATGGTTGCCCCGCTTGCCGCCAGGGGGATTAAGGTGGGCGTGCTGATGGGCACCTCGTACCTGTATACGGAAGAAGCGGTATCTACCGGCGCTATCCTGGCCAGGTTCCAGGAACAGGCAATGCAGGCCAGTGATACTGTATTGCTTGAGACGGCCCCCGGTCACGAAACCAGGTGCCTCAAATCGCCTTTTGCCGAATTTTTCAACCTCGAAAAAGAAAAACTCAGCAGGCAGGGGATAGACAAAAAAGAGATCTGGGC
>Ga0247730_1001541_pt1 | contig 12623 bp, 15 predicted proteins | sample UWRJL073202C2_FD_180959 | JGI IMG/M metagenome (GOLD analysis project Ga0247730, IMG submission 180959) | Plant litter microbial communities from Arlington Agricultural Research Station in Wisconsin, United States - UWRJ-L073-202C-2 | ecosystem: Environmental > Terrestrial > Plant litter >...
ACATCAGCGAGCGTCGCGAGTTGATTGAAGAGCTCCAGGCCGCCAAGGAGCAGGCCGATAACGCCAATCGGGCGAAAAGCACCTTCCTGGCGACCATGAGTCATGAGATCCGAACCCCGATGAACGCAATTATCGGTACGATGTTATAATTTGGAATCTTAGTAAGGGCGATGGCGGTACAAAATGACCAAGATGGCATTCAGCTACATTCGGTTCAGCTCGCTACGCCAAAAGTTTGGTGACTCTCGTCGGCGTCAGAATGACATGGTGGGCGCATGGCTAGCCCAGAACCCCGAATACAAGTTGTCCTCGCTTGACTTCGAAGACCTTGGTCGATCTGGGTACAGTGGTGCCCACCTTGAGAATGCTTTCGGACGTCTATTGCTCGCCGTCGAGACTGGAGCGATCCCAAAGGGGTCAACCATCCTTATTGAGGCAATCGACAGAGCGGGTCGTATGGAGCCAATGGACATGCTCCCGCTGTTATCCAAAATTGTTAAGGCTGGCGTAGATATCGTCACTCTGGATGATGGGATCAGGTACGACAGGCAATCAGCGAACAGTAACCATCTGTTCCTACTGGTAGCGAAGGTGCAGCAAGCCTACAACTACTCGGAGAACCTGAGTCGTCGCGTACTGGCGGCGTATGAGCGTAAGCGAGCTGTGGCCCGATCCGGCGTAGCCGTTGGGCGTAGAACGCCACTGTGGTTGAAATCCGAGTTTCCTAATGGCAAGGGCACGCCTCCCGTAGTCACATTACGTGAGGAAATCGCACCGTTCGTGACGCAGGTGTTTGAAGACTACGCAGCCGGATTAGGGGAGCGTCGTATCTTGGCCCGACTCCGCGCTCAGAACGATGAATTCAAGAAGGTGAGTTTCAGCACGATCAAGCGATGGTTGAATAATCCTGTCGCTGTTGGTCGCTGGAACGACATACCGGACGTATATCCGCCTGTGGTCAGTGCTGAGCTTTGGTTTCGCGTGCAAAAGAAGCTCAAGGAAGTAGGTAAGCCCAAATCAGGCAGTTCAAAACAAATCATGTCCGGTCTGGTGAAGTGTTCAACGTGTGGGAAAAACTACTGTACGACAGGCGAGAGCGAAAACCGTGCTCTAACCATGAAGTGCATCACCCGCCACCACTTTGGCGATGGGCCGGACGGCTGTAGTAACAAGCGGTCGATACCATATGCAGTGTTCGATTTCATTCGTTCACAGACTGCCCACGCCGCGCTAGTGCGTGCCGTCCAGAGTCAGACCCTCACCCAGTCTGAGAAGCGAATTATTGAAATCGAAGGTCAGTTGATTGAGCTGCACAAACAGAGTGAGCACGCAGCGGAAGGACTTGCCACCTACGGTATGTTGCCCGCCATCAAGGCTGTGTTAGATCGTGTGACAGCTGGTATCAAGGAGCTGGAGCAAGAGCGCGCATTGCTCAAGGCGGCACCAGCACCAACGACGTTGGGCGATATGATCGATGAGGAAGAAATCCTTCTCGACGACGACCCCGAACGGTTGAATGCGCTGCTACAGAGCGTCGGCTACGCCGTGTGGGTTGATGATCGAACAATCACCGTGCAGGAAGCGAGCATATTCAACGATCACGCCGAACAGAGGTTCGTGTTCCTTGGGACCGACCGTGTGAACGGGACATACAAGCTGACGCAGAACGGAGTGCGGATCGAAGACCTGCCCAACCTCGACTCAAAGGTGCAGAAGGCAGAGCTCGCCGCTTACCAAGCTGCCGAGGCAGCAGATAAGCAACTGGCCGATGATGGTCTGGTCTGTTGGTTGACATACTACGTGCAGGACGATGGACGCACGATGCTTCGGAAGCGTGAATAGTGAGCAACGGCGCAAAATGGGCTGATTCGGCGGGTTTGGCCTGTCCAAGAGCATCGGAGCAAAGCGGGCCAAAAACGACCGAACATCGGCTAATTTGTAATAAGTGTCAATTTACCTTGCAATTATGAACGAAATATGTTGACAGAAGCAATAATCCATGCGACAATGTCCCTGGGGAATAGAGATTTTTCTACAACTCTCTGAGCAAGTCGCCAAACACCCATCCGGCGCGCATTCATCCTCGCAACTCCATCAAATTCAAATCCGCAACTGATACCCCTTCCTGACATTAGGCGGTATCGGTTCGTTAGATCACGGGTGCTCCAATCTCCCGCCTCGTTACTTGCTCGAAGTAACTGATCGAATCGAGAAGTGGACGTAGGACTCCGCGAGTTGTTCCACCACAACTTCAATGACGTTATTGCTTTTCGTCAGGTGGTCGTATTCATTGCTCCAAAATGGTCACGGAGACTCATTGCTCCGTCTTGGCACTCTAGCTGTAGTGTTGACCAGAACAGTAGTTGGACATGGGAAGCCAACTTGCTACTCCGCTTTACATCTCATTGTGTGACCTCTTTGAAAGCCGTACTTCAAAACTACGGCCTTTGTTTTGTTTGCACTTCCTAACGTTACATTATCATCCAACTACTCACTTGAGAGGGAGAGCCAATGCTCGTCTACCGTTTATGCAGTCATTGTGGTGTTCGTTACGCTTCCAGAGGGAACCGTAGTGCATCAGGTGGCTACTGCTCCACACGTTGCCGTGTAGCCGCTCACAGGGCTAGCAAACAACAAACCGAAGAACCGTACATCATTCAGTATCCGTTCCCGTACAACGCACAATATGCGACACCAGAAATAGTAACGCCCGACCTTGTAGCTATTGCTGATGAACGATTTTCACCAGAGTTCAAGCGTGTACCCGTAACACTGACATTTGAAGACGGACACACCACTAAAACCAGCATCACTCGCAGCAACCTGAACAGCCTTGTAGGAACTGAATTCCAAACGGGCGATACAACCCGCACAATTAAAGAGGTAACAATCGAATGACAGATGTCCACAATCGAGCTAAATGTCCATAATGTTCTACCAGCCAAATGCAAAAAATGCCGTAGCGTATGAAGAGATTCCCCATCAGCCAGTAATCGAACAAGCCAGTGTAGATTGGGTTTGCAAGTATTACGGAATGGATGTTGCCGTGTCGATATATCCAGTTGCTCAACTCGTAATCAGATATGTCTTTGCCGGATTCCCAGAAGAAATGACGCACGAAGCGATACTAACAGGCCATGGCCTAACACAACTGATTCAAATTAACTAATAACCAATACGAGGATACACATACCATGAAAACATCAGTAACTATGAAATTCGAAAAAGCAGAACTGCAAAGTAGACAAGACACCCAGAAATTCCAGTATGAAAACCGATATGACGGGCATGACGCCTTCGAAGGTCGATACTGCACAGGCGCTCTTGCTCAGTTCACCGAGGTGAGTTTACAAGCTGGACTGGAACGCTTCCACGAACTACTGACCCAAGGCTACACCACTACCGATCTATACGCTCAAGGCACAGGCACTGGGATCACATTTACATTGCGTAAGCCTTCGAACGTTGTTGAGCTTGAACTCAAAGAAGAATTGAAAATTGTGGAATCGCAGTACAAGGCTGAAATCGAAGCTTACAACGAAGCCTTGATCGAATCCGAAGTGCAGAAACACTTGGCTACCGCCGAACGTAAACGACTGGAAGAAGCTGTACAAGCAACGGCAACTTATCGCCAAGAACTCGCCTTAGAAGTTCGTGCCGCATTGGGAGTTAAATAATGACCTCCAAAGTATCAGAAGAAATCGCCCGAGCGCGCGAAGACTTCAAAGAAACGAAGGTTAAAAGTTTTGATCGGACCCAGGAGTTGTTGGAGAAACGTTACCGCCCGGATGCGGTAACACCTCCGCAGCCGGAAGTTAATCCAGAGTACGAAGAACACTTAGAAGCTCAACGCCGCTTAGACAACTACATCGCCAAGCGCAGACAACCACAACCGCAACTCAGCGCCCCTGACACATCAGGTCTACCAGTGTACGTGCAGCAATTCTTAGAGAGGATTAAATGACCCCAGAGGTAATTGCAAGACTAGTTGGTATTCTTGGCTTCCAAGTAAATACCGACGGGCTACAAAGATTCAGAGCAGCAATGACAGCAACACAACGCCAAATGCAAGCCGTTGGACGTGAAGCCGAAAAGCTTCAAAAGCAACTCAACTTGAAGCTCAACGTAAAAGGCACAGGCGACAGAGCCAAACTTGACGCAGAAGTTAGACGCAGCCTTGATCGTGAACTCAAAATGGAGACACGCATCGCCCAGTATCGCCGTAATGTGTTCTCTCAGGAACTCGCCGGACAGAAACTAAAGTTTGCGAATACTAAAGAACAAGCATTCTTGCAAACAGCTTCACTGAAACGTCAGCAAGAAGCAGCTACGTTATCGGCCAAACAACAACGTGCGGAGACTGTACGCTTACAAGCCCAAGGGCAAGCTTTGAAGAATGAAGGCACTATTGCAACCAATAAAGCGAAGGCAGTTCGAGCAGAACAAATCCTAGCCCAACAGCAAGCCCGTACAATCGCGCTACAGCAGAAGCAACAAGCGGGCCTAACGCAGATGCAGCGAGTTGAACAAAGCCTCTTAGAAGCCCGCACACGCGCTCAGAGAGCCGCCGAAAGTCATGTACAACGCATGGCAGCAGCTAAGGTGCGAGCAGCACGCCAAGACACTGCACACGAGCAACGTACACAGCGTTTCAATTGGGCACAATCCCGCCAACAACAGTGGATCGCGAACCAGAACAAACCAGACGCCTCTACAGGCTTCATGGGCCTTGGTACAGGTGCGTTAGCCATTGGTGGTGCCGCTGCTGGTCTCGCCGCTGTAGTTGCCGCAATCAACGCCTTAGGTGACCGTCTGGACGCTACACAGGGTCGCGTGAGTGACAGCCAAAGCTGGACCAATACGCTTGAGCAGGCCGGTGGTAAGAATCCCGCAAATCAGAAATACGCGAGAGACGAATTCCTCCGTATCGGTCAGGAGAATGGCTCCCCAGTGGATTTGCAGGCAGCTAAGGACTACCGCACATTCCTATCTGGTGCGACGTCTCGCGGTCTGGCTCTCTCCGCTGCAATCAAGCAGTTTGAAACACAGCAACAGGCTTTCCGTGCCGCTGGTATGTCGAAGACTGAACAGGACCGTGCAACGCTTCAACTTGGTCAGGTGCGTAGCAAAGGCCATGGCGACACAGAGGACTTCAACACCCTGAGTGAAGCTGCTCCACTACTTGCTCAAGCTATCCGCGAAGCATGGGCACAGCGTACAAAGTTCAAGGGCAAGCCCGAGGAGCTAAATGGCGCTTTCGCTAAGGCATTGCCAAACCACGGCTATCTTGCTCAAGACGCAGACGCCGGTATGTCGCGTTATGTCGCACAGAACCAAGACGCTTTGCAGAAGCAATCGGCCTCTATCGCAGCCAACCAGCAGCGCCTTGAGAATGCCCAATACATCCAACAACAAGGGATCGACCAAAGCCCTGACCTGATCAATGCAATCAATGATCGGATCAAGGCCGAAACTGAGCTAACTGCCGCAATGGAGCCGCTCAAAATCGCCGCTGCTGCCACCGATGCCGCGTTGATGAAGCTGGCAGCAAGCTTCCTTCGCTGGGCTATTGGCAAGGATGCAACACCAGAGGACGCAGCCAACAAGATCGAAACCCTATCACCCGACAAACCCGCTATTGATATCAATGGGTTTGGAGGCTCTAGAGACGCTCCTGAAGGCTCGCCAACGCCAACTGACCCAGTTGATAGGCTGTATAAGTATTTGTTCGGCAAAGAGGCTCCTGTGAAGCCTCAGGATGATAGTAAGTCACTGGGTAACATTCCTAACGTGCCACTATTCCCCGGAATGCAATCACCGCTGAATACTGGCAGCTTGGATAAGTATTCCCGCCCTAACTGGGGCGCTTTATCCAATATCCCAGCATTCAACCCTATAGCGATGCAGAACATGCAAGGGGTGATGGATTCGAGCACTCGTTACACCGCTGAGAATATGTTCCGCGAAGCTGGGCGTCGTGGGACCGCTGGCACTCAAATCAATCCAGACGGCACACCCGCTACACAAGCCGCCGTTAACACCAACAGCAACAACACTACAACAATCGAGGTTGCTCCCGCTAACGTGAATATCAATGTCACAGCACTGCCCGGAATGGATGTCGAGCAAGTTGCAAACTTGGTGGATGAGAAATTCCGCAAAGATTTCCGAGGCGAACTGGGCAGAGTTTTCGGTGAGTATATGCCCAAGGAAGTCTTTTAATGCCCGGTTTCATTCGTGCAATTGTCGCCGCCACCTTGATTCAAATCTTGGTGGTGGTGGGGTTGGTGGTCTACATGAGCAATCATGACACAGACATAGCCAAAGAATACGCATTACTGGCTGAGTCTACGCTCGCATGTACACCGATACTCGCAACCTCGAACTCTATAACAGATTGCAACAAGAACGAAACGCTGATCGGCTGGACATGCAAGTCTGGCTTGAGAAAAAAATCACCCTCCAACTTTTGAAAAGGAAGTATGAATGAACAAACTCTTCGCGTCCTTCGAAGACGCAATGCAGAATGCATACGAGCTATCGAAGCAAACAGGACAAGTGTACTACCGCCATCAAATCGAAACCCGTTTCGGCAATCGCCGCTGGCTTGTCAGTCTAATCAGTGATCACACCATTGCTGAAATCCAATACTACTTGGACGAAGGAAAGTGACACGCCCCTAGTAGAGGAATATTCCTCGATAAATGCGTGCGGGCCATATTCTATAAGGCTTACAGCCACTTTTAGTGTGCGGCCAGCACACAACACTACCCCCCATCTTAGGAGTATCAAACATGAAAGCAAGAAACCAGCGTGTCTGCCATTGCACGGAGTGCGGAATCAATTTCCTCACTTGGAAGCAGACAGCCTATTGCAGCAGCCGCTGCCGACACACCCACACTGATAAACTAAAAGGAGTGACCAAAGATGGCATCCGTAACACAGGCAACTAAGAAAACAACCAGACAACCAGTCTGTAAACATTGCTCAATACGTTTCCGCACCACCAGTATCAACGCTATTTATTGCTCTCGCAATTGCAAGGAACGAGCTACAACACAGAAACGCCAATCCACTCAAATCAGCCGTGCAACAAACTCAACGTTCTTCTATTGGCTCGCCGCAGAATGCGAACGTGCAGGCACACTGGAAGTGTTACGCCTTCACACCGTTGAATCACTGGTCACCCTGTACGGAGTATACAAGCTATGGCTTAAAGCCAACGGTTATGGCGATTACAAAAAATTTGAAATCAGCCATGTTTCACCTGTAAAGGGGAAAGGAACGCTCGGTCTCCTACACCCTGACAATCTAATCGTAGCGCCATTGAAAATGAACCGTTCCCACGGAGTGAAACACTTTGCTCATGGCAAGAGCATTCTACGTGCTGAAATTGATCACCGTTATGCCGTAGACAAAGGCAGTTCCCGCAAAGGGACAATTGATCGCATTGTAAAGTTTATCGGTGCAGAGGTAGTTACTGAGGTTGTCCGAATCGCGAAGATTCAGCCAACACAACGCTACAAAGTTATAGCTTGGCTCCTTGACCATTTAGACTCATCTATCCCTGAGCATTGTGCTCACCTTGCCACTCTGGACAGTCTATCTACCAAAGCCCTAACGAAGCTGAAAGCAACGCTCCTTGATAAAGAAGGTGTATTCTCCCCGGCTTCGTTCTACATGGACGAGTTCACCGTGCTAATGAGTGAATGGGAGCGTGTAGCTCACTCGTGCAGAGCAGACTTACTACCTGCATTCCAGCGTTTCCAATCCGTAGTGGCTGACTTGATTCCTACCGATGAACTCTTGCAAGCACTGTTCAATATGCTACATGGTCGGGACGACACGACAGTCACTATGATGATGGATGCCACACGCGAGCTAAGCGATACAACCGCCGTAGTAATGGAAGACATACCCGCCACAGTGCAGATCCCTCCTATGAGGACAACAGTTGCAAGTTTGAGTCTTGATGGCATCATAGAGGCTGAAATGCCTTACATGATTCCGGTGCTGAACATGGGAGGTTATATTGAACTCCCTGACCCATGGACTAATCAGTCCTCAAAACGATCAATCGCATAGTTGATAAACGCCGAGCAGCAGATGAGCATAAAGCGTGCGTCGGCTTTACTGACCGAGGGCTGATCCTCCATAGATGAATGTCGAATGCCATCCGCATCGCTGGTATAGCCGTACAGTTTGGAAAACGCCGACTTTAGAGCTGGTTCAAGTCTATGCTTCTTCTCCAATACGGCTAGCGCCGGTCCTAGCGTCGCTTTGGGATCATTAGTGAGATGCCGAGCCAAGCTCTCTACAGCGCTGATGCTTTCCTTGACAGAGTTACTATAGTCGGGCCTCACCTTGTCGGTAAGGAAACCCAAGGCATTGTTTAAATGGCCTTTTACACCGGAATATGGCGTCGCTGAACTAATGGCTTGTTCTATCTCCTCAATCTCTTCGACGGAGGTAATCGGGGCAAGCTTTCCTTGAACAAATCGATAAGCAGAATTAGCTCGCTCCAGTATAGAGTTGCTTACCTTGATAAACTCTGCTCGAGAGTCCCTGCTCGTAGAAGTAACAGGACCGTTTGCGGCCATATATTCAACGAAAGTATATGTACGATGCCATTCCGATGTGAAGAATATCTTTCTAAGCATCGCAAGAAACTCACTCCAATAGTTAGGAAGCTGGTCTATTGCAATGTCGTGACTGATAGCGTAAATCTTTACGAAGCTATCGAAGTTCGATCCCGAAATATACGCTCCGTTGTACGGCCGCTCATACTTGTCCCAGAAGTAAACCGTTACAGCGTTCCATAGTGCTATCTTCAGCTCCTCATCCATGCTCTCAATCTGAAACGCTCTAGCTACTGGCTTTAAGCCCATCCTTTGCGAGAAGTCCATTACTCATTCCTGATGATTCACCATCAGCAAAGTAGACCACGGCAACGCACGCCGTGCAATCTACATCGTTCTAAGCGGAAACCTCGAATAACTGGTCAATAACCCACGGAAACTATAGGTTATTCTCAAGTGCAGAATTTGTAACACGTCTGTAGCCCTGATTTCATGGGGCTTATACCCGCATTCTGCTAATTAAACTTCCGAAATTGGGTTTAAATTTCACAATTCACACTAGAAATGCATTTTCCATGCGTGAAACGCAGATTCCATCGCCGTGACCGCAGGGCACTACTGAATCCTCTTTGAGCCTCGCCTTGACAGAGTTTCGTGTGCAGCGCCCCCACAGTGCTCCGTGCTAACAGTCCCCGCTAAGCCATGTCACTAATTCACTTGCTCGGCTTGTGAACAGGCAGGGTTGGATGCTTCGGTTTGGTTTCTGGGTTTACATGATGTCGGCGATCATCTTTGCCATCGTCACGCTTCGGTTTTGGTCCCGGGTTGATATCGGTAAACATACGTATCCCTTCATGGTCGCCATCGGATTGTGGCGGATGGAATATATCAATATGCCATCTCCATGAGTCGATCCAATGGTCTGGTATCAAAAAACGACCGATAAATGATACCTTCCAGACAGCCGGTATCAAGCACCATCAAATTAGCCTAGGTGCATTGTTGATACCTTGGTAAACTGATACCACGTTAAATGATGCCCTCCGGTGTCAGACGATGCCAAGGAGCTAACCACAATGTCCCGCACCTTCCTATATGCACGCTGCTCCACTGCATCCCAGTTCACAGAGAATCAAACCCAAGAAGTGCGGGCAGCAGGATTCGACGTGCAAGCCTCTCGCACTATCGAAGAGACGATCTCAGGCAGCATTGCTGCAAAGGAACGTCCGGGCTTCCAGAAGCTTTTAGACCGTATGGAATCTGGTGACGTGCTGATCGTCACGAAGCTTGACCGCCTAGGCCGCAACGCCATGGATGTACGCCAGACAGTGGAACACCTCGCTCACAATGGTATCCGTGTTCATTGCCTCGCCCTTGGCGGCGTAGACCTAACATCCCCAGCGGGCAAGATGACTATGCAAGTGCTCGGGGCCGTAGCTGAGTTTGAGCGTGACTTGCTGATCGAACGCACACAACAAGGTTTGATCCGTGCAAAAGCAGAAGGCAAGAAGCTGGGAAGACCTGAGGCAATCGACACCACCGCGCTAGTGCAGAAGTCCAAGGCTAAAGGCATGACACAGGCTGAGGTAGCTGCTGACCTCGCTCTGGGGATCGCCACTGTCAAGCGTCATTGGAACAAGGTCTGAGACGCGCTGTAGCCCTCTGAGGTGCGTATATTCCTCGCCTTCATCCTTCGTTTACCCAGTTCAAAACACGTCTGTAATCGCTCTGGAATCAGCCCTGAGAGGGTTGGTGAGGGTGCTCAGACTTATTTGTATATTCCTTAGAACGCCATTTGCCCCCAGTGTGCAGCGTTAAGAGCATGAGACAACAATCTGCTCCCAGGTTATTTTTTCTGGGCTACACAGGACCGATCCCCACCCTGTGCAAAGTCGCTGAAACCGGCAGCTCAAAAGCTCGGGAAAAATCACTTGCACTCATAGGCGGCTCTGTACGCTTGGACAGCCAGCACGATGGCGGATTCATTCAGTGTCTCTGGATGATCATCGAAATACTTCATGAGTACCCGCGTGGCTTGCCCTATAGTGAATCCTTTTGTTGGGAGACAAATAAATATCTTTTCAGGCGCTGCCAAGCGCGCTGCCGCTAAAGTGTCGGTGACCCCTCTTACAAACCCAGCGCAAACGCCCGCACGAAACTCTTTGCCGGGCGAAGCTCGCTCTTTCAAAAACTCCCGGCAAGCGTCAGCCATTTCGTTTCCAGTGTCTGCCCTTACGTACGCTGGTGTTGCAGCGATTGCCAAACTCATTACCGCCAATACCGCTATCCCTGCTCTCATACATGCGTCACTCGTTGGCTGATCACACGATTATATTCTCAGCTCCTTCATCGCGCCACACCTTCGCTTTGCCCGCTGTATGCACTCCGACTTGAGTGTGCCATCATGCCTGCTAGCACTTTTAGACGGAGCTTTTGATGCCAATATCTGATGAGTTACTGAGCCGAGTAAACGACGAGCCCCTTGAAGTGACTCAGGAGGTTTGCCAGTCTATTACGGGTAACGCGGGCGCTGCCATGGCGACCCACTACGTAGAGGTGGCGATATTTCTTCGAACTGTCATAGAAGCAGGTTTGATTGAGTATGACGGCCCAATCCCTGCTGTAGAGGAGGGCAAAATACAGAAAGCTGTGGCAATTCAGTTTGCCAGCCTCGTGCAGAACTCCATTGAAATTATCTTAAATCGAAATAAAGCTATAGCCGCCCAACTCTCAATTGAATCCCGAATCAGACAAGTAATTAAGGGAAGCTTCGGCTACGAATTTACAGATGGCGACATCAAGCGTGTTCAAATCCTAATCAATGAGCTGAGAGAGCTGCTGGCCGCTGACACCTCGCTCGATGAAAATCACAAGAGACGGTTGCTAGTGCGTCTTGAGGCATTGCAGAAAGAGTTGCACAAGAAGATTTCTGATTTGAAGAACTTCTGGGCACTGGTTGGGGATGCAGGCATCGCCTTGGGGAAACTTGGCACAGATGCGAAACCTTTCGTTGACCGCCTTAAGGAAATTGTCCAAATTGGCTGGAACTCCCAAGCTAGGGCGGAAGAGCTACCTAGCAATATAGGGAATCCGCTGCTTGGTCATGACGATGAGCCACCGGCGCTAAACTGAATACACGGCGTGGGCACCGTCCACGCCAGCCACTCCAGTAAGACGGGAGCTGTGTATACGCTCCACTTATCGGCCTGTCAAGGATTAAGCGATAAAAGGCTTGACACAGAATTCAGCCGGGTGTATACTGCGCTTTCCCTTCAGCACTGACAACACATGTCTTCCAGACAAACGAATAATAGATAAATAGATTACTCGGTCTAAAGCTCCGCTTTTGATCTTAGCTGCGAGCGAAGCTCGAATAGTTATCCTCTTGTGAGCGTCCGCTCACGGTTATGCACCAACAACCAAGATCAAAGGCGAGGGCGGGATTTTCGTACCTTCTTTTATTGGACCGAGTACACCCTTGAGTTTTTCATTGGTCACGCCAGTGATGGGCATAATTGCTTTCGTGCAAATTCCAGAGTGGGGACCACTCAGCTATGGTGCTTCGCTTCTCTCTATATATATTGCGACGTTAATTCAACCCCTTGTAAATCAATGACTTGGATCGACGATAGCTCCCAACGCAACCCCGATAACGAAGACTGCCGCAGGCGCGAGAATTCTTTCCTGTGCTGGCAAATCCCCGTCGAGCAGTTCATCACAGGCAGCGTGACAGAGTAGGCCTACGTCTACGCCCATGCTTGCCGCAGTGCTCAAGATGATGTTGAGTGCTAATCGAGTTTCATTGCTTTCCATGGCATGCACGCTCCTGTTCAGTCCCTGAATGGTAGACAGATTGAGCACGTCCGTAGGACCGGTTTGCAATATCAGCCACCACTGTAATAGCGGATGATTCGAAAAAATAACATTGCATACTATTGCGCCGTTATCGGCATGCTCGAGCTGGCCCTCAAGCGTGCAGACCAAGGCCATCTGGATCGCCCGGCAATCGAAGTCGCCTACAGCTCGGCCAAAGATCTGCTGGAG
>Ga0247730_1001542_pt1 | contig 12621 bp, 10 predicted proteins | sample UWRJL073202C2_FD_180959 | JGI IMG/M metagenome (GOLD analysis project Ga0247730, IMG submission 180959) | Plant litter microbial communities from Arlington Agricultural Research Station in Wisconsin, United States - UWRJ-L073-202C-2 | ecosystem: Environmental > Terrestrial > Plant litter >...
ACGCCTCCTTCCACTGGTTCTCGGGGACGGCGTCGACGTTGACGGCATCGATCGCGCGGAGCGGGGTCTCGTCGATGGGAGCGACGAATCGCTCCTGCCCCGGACGGGTCTCAGACATAACGGATCCTCGGGTCGAGTACGGCGTACAGCAGGTCCACCAGCAGGCTCATGAGCACGTACACCATGACCATGAAGGTCACGATGGCCACGACGGTGGACGTCTCGCCCTTCTGGATGGCCGTGTAGGCGGCATTGCCGACGCCGGGGATGTTGAAGATGGTCTCGGTGATGACCGCACCCGCCATCAGCGAGCCGAGGTTGATGCCGATGTAGGTGATGACCGGGACGAGCGAGTTGCGCAGCACGTGGTTGCGCACGACCAGGCGGTTGGACAGTCCCTTGGCGCGGGCGGTACGGACGTGGTCGGCACCGAGGTTCTCGGCCACGGAGGTGCGGGTCAGGCGGATCGTGTACGCGAAGTTGGCGATCGCCAGGACGATCGCCGGCAGCAGCAGCTTGCCGACGTTCCAGTCGGGCCCCACCGTGGGCTCGACCCACCCCAGCTTGACGCCGAACACCAGCTGCATCACGAAGCCGACCACGAAGATCGGGATCGACAGCAGCGCCAGCGAGACGACCAGCACCGACGAGTCGAACCAGCCGTTGCGGCGAAGGCCGGCGATGGTGCCGAGCGTGATGCCGAGAATCGCGTCGATCGCGAGGGCCATGATGGCCAGCACCACGGTGACGGGGAAGGTCTGCTTGATGAGGTCGAAGACGGGCTGACCCGAGAAGGTGTCGCCGAAGTCGAGCGTGATCGAGCTCTTCACGAACTGGATCCACTGGACGAAGAGCGGGTCGTCGAGGTGGTACTGGGCCGCGAGCGCGTCCCTGACCTCTGGAGAGACGGGCTTGTTGCCGGCGAGGTTGAGGATCGGGTCACCCGGACGGAGCTGCAGCAGGATGAACAGGATCAGCGTCGCACCGAGGAACACCGGAATGGTCTGCAGCAATCGCTTGCCGACGTACCACCACACGATTGACCTCCTGGGGTCGTGGGAAGGGTGGGCTCGCGCCTCAGGTCACGCTACTCCTCGAGCACACGTGACGTGGGGGACGCGGGCCGGATGCGCTCCGGCAGGGCGGGCGTGCAGAACGGAGGCGGCCCGGTGAGGGGCCGCCTCCGTTCCGTCAATCGAACAGGACGACTACTTGGTGAGCTTGTAGTAGTCCGGCTTCTGCTGCCAGTTGAACTCGAAGCCCTTGAGGTCCGTGGACGTCGCGGCAGTCGCGTTCTGGTACCACAGCGGGATCGCCGGCAGATCGGTCAGGAGCAGGGTCTGCGCCTGGCTGATCAGCGTGTAACGAGCGTCGCCGTCGGCCGCGGAGGCCTCCGTGATCAGCTTGTCGAACTCCTTGTTGCTGTAGTCACCGTCGTTGGAACCGGCGCCCGTGGCGTAGATCGGTCCGAGGTAGTTGAGCATCGACGGGTAGTCGGCCTGCCAACCGGTACGGAACGCGGTCTCGATGGTGCGGTCGGTGACGTCCTTGCGGAGCTCGTCGAAGGTCGGGTAGACCTTGCCCGAGGAGTCGATGCCCAGGACGGTCGCGATCTGGTTGGTGACCGCGTCGACGAACTCCTTGTTGCCGGCGCCGTCGCTGTTGTACGCGAGCTGGAACGAGCCGTCCCACTTCGAGATGGCGTCCGCCTCGGCCCACTTGGCCTTGGCCTCTTCCTCGTTGAACGTCAGCACCTCGTTGCCGGGCACCTCTTCGGTCCAGCCGTCGAGCACGGGCGACGTGAAGTCGGTGGCCGGCGTACGGGCGTTGTTGAAGATCTTCTCGGTGATCTGCGGGCGGTTGATCGCCAGCGAGAGCGCCGCACGACGCAGCTTGCCCTCTTCACCCTCGAAGTGCGGCAGTCGCTCGGGGATCGTGAACGACGAGAAGCTCGAGCCGGGCTCGTTGTACGCCGTGACCTTGCTGTCCTTCTCGAACGTCTTGAGCGCGCTCGGGGGGATCTGGTCGAGCACGTCGAGGTTGTTGGACTGGACATCGGTGTACGCCGCGTCGGTTCCGCCGCCGGCGTAGAACTTGAAGACCAGGCCCTTGTTCTCGGGCTTGTGCGAACCGGTGTAGTCGGGGTTGGGCTCGAGCGAGATCTGCTTGTTGCGCTCCCAGCCGGACTTGGTCAGCTGGTACGGGCCGTTGCCGATCGGGCGCTCGCCGTACTCCTTGGTGATCTTGCCGTCGGCGTCGTACGCCGAGTCGGGCACCGGGAAGTAGGCCGAGTAGCCCAGACGCAGCGGGAAGTCCGACTCGGGGTTCTTCAGCGTGATCGTGAACGACGTGTCGTCGACGACCTTCAGGCCCGAGATGGTGTCGGCGCCGTCCTCGGTGTTGCCGTTGTCGTCGGTGCCCGCGATCGGGTAGAAGAAGTAGTTGTTGAGCTGCTTGTTGTCAGCGTCGGCGCCGTAGTTCCAGGCGTTGACGAACGAGTTCGCCGTCACGTCGGTGCCGTCGGTGAACTTCCAGGGCTTGAGCTTGACGGTCCAGACGGTGCTGTCCTCGTTGGGCTCGATGGATTCCGCGACCTCGTTGACGATCGAGCCGTCCGAGTTGTACGCGGTCAGGCCGGAGAAGAGGTTGTTGAGCGGATCTCCGCCACCCACCTCGTTCGTCGCGGTCGGGATCAGCGGGTTCTGCGGGTTGGTGCCGTAGACCGTGATCACGTTGTCACCAGCACCGCTGCCGCCGTCGCTGTCGCTGCCGCCACCGCAGGCAGCCAGAGTGAGGCTGGCAGCCGCGATCAGGGCCACACCCGCAAGGCGTGTACGCCGGGTGAGTCGCATGGAATCCTCCTGTGATTTGTCAGGTGCACGCTGGCGCGCGCCTCCTATGACTATCACCGCGAGAGGCTCCCGGCCCAGCACAAAGCGGTTGCTTAACCCAACTGACACCAAACAAGTCAATAGTCAGCCGGGGTCATACCGAATGGTCCGGATGACGACCCCCTGTCTCGCATGACAAGACGACGGCCGGTCCCCGCAGTGCGGGAACCGGCCGTCGTCGGGCTGCTGGGTGGGTCAGCCCTTGCGCTTCTTGACCTCGTCGGTCGCCTGCGGGAGGACGGCCTTCAGGTCGCCGACGACACCGAAGTCGACGAGCTCGAAGATCGGTGCCTCGTCGTCCTTGTTGACCGCGATGATCGTCTTGGACGTCTGCATGCCGGCGCGGTGCTGGATCGCACCGGAGATGCCGTTGGCGACGTACAGCTGCGGCGAGACCGTCTTGCCGGTCTGGCCCACTTGGAAGCTGTGCGGGTACCAGCCGGAGTCGACCGCGGCGCGCGAGGCGCCCACGGCGGCACCGAGGCTGTCGGCGAACGCCTCGACCTCGGTGAAGTCGCCACCGGTGCCACGGCCGCCGGAGACCACGATGGCGGCCTCGGTCAGCTCGGGACGACCGGACGCGGCCTTCTCCTTGGACGACGTGATCTTGGCGGTCTTGGCGGCGTCGGAGATGTCGGCCGTGACGGCCTCGACCGTTCCGGCACCCGCAGCGGCCTCGGGCGAGGTCGAGTTGGGCTTGACCGTGATGACCGGCGCGCCCTGCGTGATGGTCGACCTCACCGTGAAGTTGCCGGCGAAGACCGACTGCGTCGTGGTGATGGTGCCACCGTCGGCCTGGACGTCGACCGCGTCGCCGATCCAGCCGGCCTCGGTCTTCAGCGCCACCCGGGCGCTGATCTCCTTGCCCTCGGTGCTGGCGCCGACGAGGACCGCCGCGGGGCTCTTCTCGGACACGAGCTGGGCGAGGGCCTCGGCCTTGGGGCCGACCAGGAACTCGCCGTACGTGGCGTCGTCGTAGGTGTAGATCTTCTCGGCGCCGTACTCGGCGAGGACGCCGTTGTCGGCGCTGCCGAACACCACCGCGGACGGCTCGCCGATACGACGGGCGATCGTGAGCAGCTCGAGCGACGGCTTGGTGACCTTGCCGTCGGGGGCGTCGATGAGGACGAGAACTTCAGTCATGGTTGCTTCTCTCTCAGACGAACTTCTTGGAGGCGAGGAACTCGACGAGCTTGCTGCCGCCGTCTCCCTCGTCGGTGACGATCTCGCCGGCGGTGCGCGGCGGGCGGGGCTCGAACGACTCGACCTTGGTCCAGGCGTTGTCGAGGCCGACCGAGCCGGCGTCGAGGCCGAGGTCCTCGAGCGTCCACTCCTGGACGTCCTTCTTCTTGGCGGCCATGATGCCCTTGAACGACGGGTAGCGAGCCTCGCCGGTCTGGTCGGTGACCGACAGGACGAGCTTGCCGGTCGCCTCGATCTCCTGCGTCGCGACGTCGCCGTCGCGGCGGATCTTCACCGTGTCGCCGTCGACCGTGATCTCCGAGGCGTACGTGACGGCCGGCAGGCCGAGGCGCTCGGCGACCAGCGTCGGGACGACACCGAGACCGGCGTCGGTCGAGGCCATGCCGAACACGACGAGGTCGTAGTCGAGCTTCTCGATGGCCTTGGCCAGGATGAGGGACGTCGCGAAGGCGTCCGAGCCGTGGATGGCGTCGTCCTGCACGTGGACGCCGGCGTCGGCGCCCATCTGCAGGGCCTTGCGGACGGCGTCGGCCGCCTGCTCGGGACCGACGGTCAGGACGGTGACGTCGCCGTCGCCCGCCTCGATGATCTGGAGCGCCTGCTCCACCGCGTACTCGTCGAGCTCGGACAGCAGACCGTCGACACCAACGCGATCGACGGTGTTATCGGCGCTGAAGGTCCGGTCGGCCGTGGCGTCCGGGACGTACTTCACAGCGACAACGATTTTGGTCACGAGGACCCTCCTGTGAATCTGGGGCACGACGACCAGACAGCCGTCGCGTCAGTCTGTGGACTGTGCGAGAGCCACCATCCCACGCGAAGCGCAACTGGTTAGGTGGCCCTACTTCACCTGAATGTTACCTAAGCGTAGTAAAGAGAGCGACCTGTCACAGGCATGCGGTAGGTCACATCACGTGACGACGGCCACGCGGGGCGGACGTGCGGCGATCCAGGACGCGGGCCATCACGGCGCTGTCGTCGAGCGAGGCGGCACGTCCGGTGCTGATCAGGACGGCGGCGGCCACCGCCACGACGAAGGAGACGACGACGGCAACGACGATGAAGGAGAGCATGTGGGGATCCGATCGGGAGTGTCACCGGACGTGACACCCATGAAGAGGCCCGCACCCGCCCACCATGACGCGGCCGCACCTGTGGGCGACGACACTCCTAGTCGTCCGCCGCCGATCGCAGGAGCGACTGGGCCACCATGCCGACCAGCAGGTAGATGATCGAGCCGGCGCCCCAGGCGACCAGCGACTCCTTCATGTCGGCGTTGGAGCCCGAGAACGAGAAGACGTCACGCAGTGGACCGACCAGGGCGTCGCTGACGCTCGAGATGACGTCGTAGACCGTCCCGCCGTCGGCGTCGAGCGCGACCAGCAGTGCCCCGAACGCCAGGACCACCGAGCAGATGAGTCCGATCGCACCGACGAGACCCGCGAGGGTCGAGACCACGCGGCGTCCCCCGCTCGATGAGGTCGTTGCCGCAGGAGCCGGGCGCGCAGCGGGCGTGGTCTCCTTCGAGCGGCTGCCCCGCAGCCTCTGGACGAGCGGCGTCTTGGGCTCGCGGGGCGCCTCGACGATGTGGTCGTCCTTGGCGGCACGCTCGGCCTCCTTGGCCCGCTGAGCGGCGGCCTTGGTCTCGGCACGCTCACGGCGCACCCGCTCCTCGCTCTCCTGGCGCGCCGCCCGCGCGCGGGCCTTGGCCTCGTCCTTGGCCGATCGCTGTGCCGCCGCTGCGGCCTGCTCGGCCTCACGGTCGGCGACCTTCGCGGCTCGCTCGGCCTCGAGCTGCTCGGCCTTCGCCGCCTGCTCGGCCTTCAGCTGCTCGGCCTTCGCCGCCTGCTCGGCCTCACGCTGCGCCCGGTCGGCCCGTTCGGCCTCGAGCCTGGCCTCCTCGGCCTCGCGCTCATTCACCCTGGCCTCCCGTTCGGCCGCCGCTCGTTCCTCCTCGACGTTCTCACGAACGGCCTCGTCGCGGGAGTCCTCGATCGCGACCTCGTCGACAAGGTCGACCTGCGGCACGGCCGGCTCGCCGAGCTCGCGGACCTCCGGGGAGACCTGCTCGGCGGTCTCGGAGTCGACCAGCTCGGACTCCTTGGCCCGGATCGCCTCGGCACGCGCGCGGGCCTTGTCGTCCGCCAGCTGCTGCCGCGCCTCCGCCCGTTGGGCGCGCGCACGGGTCTTGGCCTCCTGCTTGGCCTCCTTGGCCGCGCGCCTGACGGCGGCCCGGTCGGGCTTCGCCTCGGCCACCACCGCCGGGGTCTCCCCCGGCAGGGACCCAGTGCCGCGGGCATGACGTGGCATCGGCTCCGCCACGGCCACGTCGGGTGTGGGGACGAGCGCCCGGAAGGATCGGGGCCGCTCGACTACAGCTGCCTGGGGGACCTCATCGGCGTCGGACGACTCTTTTTTTGATCTTGGGGGCGAGGGCCCCGGACTCGTCACTCACCTCCTCGGGCGAATGATCGTCGGTGTCGTCGTCGGGTGCCTCGTCGACGTACTCGTCCACCAGCGGTGCCGGCGCCGACAGCGGGGTCGAGGCCGAGGTGTGGTTGGCCATGACGATGTGCTCCTGGGCGACCCGCTCGGCCTCGGCCTCGGCGGCCGCGACCCACTCGAGCGCGGTGCGCTCGGCCTCCTGCAGCTTCTCCTCGGCGGCCGACCGCGCAGCGGCGACTGCCTGGCTGAGTCGCTCCTGCGCATCGCGCTTGGACTGGGCGGTCACCCGCTCGGCCTCGGCCTGCGCCGCGGCGACCCGCTCGCGCGCATCCTCCTGCGACTTGGCGGCGACCCGCTTGGCCTCGTCCTGGGCTGCCGCGATCCGCGCCGCGGCGTCGCGCTCGGCCTCGGCGATCTTGCGCTCGGCGTCGAGGCGAGCCGCCTCGACGTCCGCGGCCAGCTTGCGCTCGGCCTCGTCGCGCGCCTCGCCGGCCACACGTGCGGCCTCGTTGGCGTCGGCGGCGACACGTTCGGCCTCCGCCTCGGCGGCCCTGATCTTCTCGGCAGCGAAGCGCTCGGCCTCCGCCAGCTTGGCGGCGGCGTCGGCCCGCTCAGCCTCCGCCTCCTTGGCCAGCTTGTCGGCCTCCTCGTTGGCGCGGTCGACCAGCGCCTTCGCCTCGTCACGCTCGCGGGCCAGCTCGGCGGCCGACTCCTCGTGCCGCTGGGCTGCCTCGGCGGCCAGTCGGTCGGCCTGCACCTTCGCGGCGGCCAGCTTCTCCTCGGCGGCGCGCTCGGCGTCGGCGACCCGCACGGCGATCGCCACGCGTTCCGCGGCGGTCTCCTGGGCGTACTTCTCCGCTTCGCCCTTGGCGGCGGCGACGTGGCTGGCGGCTGACTCCTCCGCCTCGCGGACGGTGCGCTCGGCCTCGGCCCTGACCTCGGCGAGGCGAGCGTCGGCCTCCTCGCGCTCCCTGGCGAGCTGGGCCACGGCGGCCTGGCGATCGGCGGCCGCCTGCGCCGCGACCTGGTCGGCCTCGGCACGTGCAGCCTCGATGCGGCGCTGCGCATCCTGCTCGGCCAGCTCGAGACGACGCTGGGCCGCCTCCTCGGCGGCCTTCTCCGACTCGGCCAGACGGCGCTCGGCCGTGAGCTTGGCCTCGATCTCGGCCTCGTCGGCCAGCCGCCGCGCTTCAGCCTCAGCGCGATCGATGCGCTGCTGCGCCTCTTCGTCGGCCTTCAGCTTGGCGGCGGCGACGCGCTCGTCGGCGGCGCGCTGGAGCTCGGCGATCTTCGCCGCGGCGGCCTCGCGCTCACGGGCGATCTCGGCGGAGACACGATCGGCCTCCTGCTGGGCGGCACTGACACGCTCCGCGGCCGCCTGCTCGGCCGCCTTGAGCTTGGCGTCGACGACCTGGCGCTGCGCAGCCTCGTCGGCGGACAGCCGCGCGGAGACCTCGGCACGCTCGCGAGCGGCCTCCTCCATCAGACGGGCGGCCTCGGCGCGGGCCGCGGCCACACGCTGCTGCGCCGCGGCACTGGCCGCCGCCAGCTTCTCGGCGAACGTGACGGGTGCCGGCTCAGGTGCTGAGGCGACAGGTGCGGGCGCGGGCGCCTCGAAGACCGCGACGGGCTCCTCGACCTGCTCGGGCTCGGGCTCGGCGATCGCCTCGGGCTCCGGCTCGGGGGTGGGCTCGGGTGCTCGGTCGGGCTCGGCGTCGACGATCGTCTCGATGACGGGCTCCTCCACGACGACAGGCTCCGGCAACGGCTCGGGCTCCGGCGTGGGCTCCTCGACGACGACGGGCTCGGGCTCCGGCGTGGGCTCGTCGGCCGCGACGGGCTGGTCGGTCGAGAACTCGGCAGCGGTCGGGGCGCTGCCGAACCGGCCGAACGGCGATGCGGCCGGCTGCTCCGGCTCGACGTGGGTCTGTTCGGGGGCGGGCTCGGCCTCGGCGACGGGCTCGTCCTGCACGGCCTCGAACGTCCGCGTCACCTCGACCTGGGGCTCGGGGACGACCTCGGCCTCCGGCTCGGTCCGGTCGGGCGGCGTGGCGACGGCCTCGCGGGCGGCGTCGAGCTTCTGTGCCAGCGTCTGCTCGACCGGCGTCTCGTCGGCGGTCTCCTGCGGCTCGGCAGGCGAGCTGTCGCCACCGCGTGCCGACTGACGGCGCGACGAGGCGAAGGACTTGGCGGCGGCACGCTCGGCACGGCGCTTCTCGGCGGCGGCCTGTCGGGCGGCGCGGGCAGCGGCGCGGCGGGCACGCGGGTTGTTGTCGTCCTGCTCGCGGGCGGCGTCACCCTCGGCGTCCTCGATGCCGTCGGCGGCACGGGAGAGGACGTCCCGCGGGGCGGGGCGGGAACCGGGACCGTCCTGGCGAGACGTCGCGGGGCTCGCCGGGGCGTCACCCTCCTCCTGCGCGATCATGTCCGCGGCGACCTGCAAGGGATCGGCCCGCCGACGCTCGACCGGCTGGTTGGACTCTGAGTCGGTCATGACTCCCTTTCATCTACCGCTGATGGCACGTCGAGGATCAGTATGCCCCATCCGTCCCGCCTGTCACGACCGATTCAGGCCTCGGACGTGGATGTTCTCGACCCGGTTGAAGGCGGTGAAACGGGGCCAGATCATCCAACGATCGAACCCTCCGGAGGTCCCGCGCCCACCGCGGACGACCCGCGCCGCCCACCCCTGAGGCGGTCCTGCCGCACACCCGGCATGATGGACCTCTACCGACGAGTAACCGAGGAGGCCGGGTGCGGATAGCGCTGCTGTCGTATCGGACCAAGGAACACTGTGGCGGCCAGGGCGTCTACGTCCGGCACCTGAGCCGGGGTCTGGCGGAGCTCGGACACGAGGTCGAGGTGTTCTCCGGACAGCCCTATCCCGAGGACCTTGATCCTCGTGTGGGCCTGACGAAGGTCCCGAGCATGGACTTCTTCCGCGAGCCCGATCCCTTCCGCACCCCGCGGCCCGGTGAGTTCCGGAGCGCGACGGACGTGCTGGAGTACGCCGTGACGTTGACGGGGTGCTTCGCCGAGCCCCTCACCTTCAGCCTGCGGGCGGCGAAGCTGCTCAAGCGACGCGTGCACGACTTCGACGTCGTGCACGACAACCAGAGCCTCGGGTACGGCCTGCTGGCGATCATGCGCCGCATGCCCCTGGTGGCCACGGTGCACCACCCGATCAGCCGCGACCGTCGCGTCGACCTGGCGGCCGCCACCTCCTGGCGCCGCAAGCTGTCGGTCTCGCGCTGGTACGGCTTCGTCCCGATGCAGGCCCGGGTCGCCCGGCGCATCCCGGTCGTCCTGGCGGTCGCCGGCACCTCGGCGGCCGACTCCGTCGAGGACTTCGACCTCGATCCCGCGCAGATGCGGGTCGTGCCCCTGGGCGTCGACACCGAGATGTTCGCCCCGGCGGACGAGCGGGTGCCGGGGCGCATCGTCGCCATCGCCAGCGCCGACCGTCCCCTGAAGGGTGTGGTGCACCTGCTCGAGGCGTTGGCGAAGGTCCGGACCGAGCACGACGTCCACCTCGAGCTCGTCTCGCACCTGGAGCCCGGCGGTGCGACCGAGCGACGGATCGCCGAGCTCGGCCTGTCCGACGCGGTCCACGCCGTCAGCGGCATCTCCGACGAGGAGCTCGCCGCGCTGCTGGCCTCCGCCGAGATCATGTGCGTCCCCTCGCTCTACGAGGGTTTCTCACTGCCGACCGTCGAGGCGATGTCGTGCGGCACGCCCGTCGTGGCGACGCGCGCCGGCGCGCTGCCCGAGGTCGTCGGCACCGATGACGACGGGGTCAGCGACACCGCGGTGCTGGTCGAGCCGGGAGACGCCGAGGCCCTCGCCGCCGCGATCCGCGGCCTGGTCGAGTCGCCCGGGACCCGTGCCCGCCTGGGAGCCGCCGGTCGCCGGCGCGCTCTCGAGCGATACAGCTGGACGGCGGTCGCCGAGGCCACCGTCGCGGCCTACACCGAGGCGATCGACGCCATGAACCAGAAGGACCACGATGCTCACCGTTGACTTCGACCGTCTCAGGGTCGGCCGCCGCACGCGCTTCATCGACGTGGGGGCCGGCGCCGGTCGCCACTCCTACGAGGCCCTGCGTCGCGGCGCCGTGGTCACGGCCTTCGACATGGACGAGGTCGAGCTCAAGGCCGTCGATGACATGTTCGCAGCGATGGCCGAGGTCGGCGAGGTGCCGCCCGGAGGCTCCGCCGAGATCGAGGTCGGCACGATCCTCGACATGCCGCACGCCGACGGGACGTTCGACGTCGTGCTCGCGTCCGAGATCCTCGAGCACGTGCCCGAGATCGACCAGGCGGTCGCCGAGCTCGTCCGCGTCCTCGCGCCGGGCGGGATCCTCGCGATCACGGTCCCCCGTTGGCTTCCCGAGCGCATCTGCTGGGCCCTGTCGGACGAGTACCACGCCAACGAGGGCGGGCACATCCGCATCTTCAAGGCCGACGAGCTGCAGGCGAAGGTCGAGGCGCACGGGCTGACGACGACCCACCGCCACCACGCCCACGCCCTGCACTCCCCCTACTGGTGGCTCAAGTGCGCCGTCGGCGTCAACCGCGACCAGCACCCGCTCGTGCGGGCGTACCACCGCCTGCTCGTCTGGGACATGATGAAGGCGCCGGCCGCGACCCGCCTGGCCGAGAGGGCGCTCGACCCCGTCATCGGCAAGAGCGTCGCGCTCTACTTCTTCAAGCCGTTCTGACGCATGGCCATCCCCTTCGTCCCGGGCGTCCTGACCCCGGCGCAGGTCGAGCAGACGGCCGCGTCGATCGTGACGACGCAGCTGGCGTCCGGCGCGATCCCGTGGGACGAGGGACGGCACACCGATCCGTGGGACCACGTGCAGGCGGCCATGGCGCTGAGCGCGACGGGCCGGCTCGACGAGGCCGCGGCCGCGTACGACTGGTCCCGCACCCATCAGCGCCCCGACGGGTCGTGGGCGATCCGGTACCTGGACGAGACGGTCGAGGACGCTCACACCGACTCCAACTTCTGCGCCTACCTCGCCACCGGGGTGTGGCACCACTGGCTGATCACCCGTGACCGGACGTTCCTGGCGGCCATGTGGCCCGTCGTCGAGCGCGGACTCGACGCCGCGCTGACGATGCAGCGGCCCGACGGCGCCGTCTCCTGGGCGTTCGCGAACGGCGCTCCGCTGCCCGACGCGCTCGTGACGGGCAATGCGAGCATCCACCTCAGCCTGCGGTGCGGGCTGGCGCTGGCCGAGGCCGCCGGCGAGAGCCGGCCCGACTGGGAGCTGGCGGCGGCGCGGTTGCGTCACGCGCTCGACGACCATCCCGAGCTGTTCGAGGCGAAGCCCCACCACGCGATGGACTGGTACTACCCGGTGCTCGGGGGCGCGCTCCCCCGCGCCGCCGCCGAGGCGGTGATCGACGAGCGGTGGGACGACTTCGTGGTCCCCGGGCTGGGATCGCGTTGCGTCTCGACCAACCCCTGGGTCACCGGCGCGGAGACGTGCGAGCTCGTGCTGGCCCTCGACGTGCTGGGCCGCACCGACGACGCCGTCGCGCAGCTGTCGGCGATGCAGCACCTGCGGGACGCCGACGGCTCCTACTGGACCGGACTGGTCTACGACGACGGCGTGCGGTGGCCCGTCGAGCGCACGACCTGGACCGCCGCGACCGTCGTCCTCGCTGCCGACGCGCTGTCGCGCACGACCCCGGCGAGCGGCGTGTTCCGCGGCGCCGGCCTGCCCCTCTGCGACTGGAAGGTCGACGCCCCGTGCCCCCTGTGACCCCACCCGTGACACTGCCGCCCCGGCTGGCCGACCTCGTCGAGGAGACGAAGGGGTTCATGCCCGCCGACGAGGGACTCGCGCTGCACGCCGCGGCCATCGAGCACCTGCAGGGGGGCGTGGCCGTCGAGATCGGGACGTACTGCGGCAAGTCGACGATCTACCTGGCGCACGCCGCATCCGTGACGGGCTCGACGGTCGTGACGATCGACCACCACCGCGGTTCCGAGGAGCAGCAGCCCGGCTGGGAGTACCACGACGAGTCGCTCGTCGATCCCGAGCTCGGGCTCATGGACACGTTGCCGTTCG
>Ga0247730_1001543_pt1 | contig 12621 bp, 9 predicted proteins | sample UWRJL073202C2_FD_180959 | JGI IMG/M metagenome (GOLD analysis project Ga0247730, IMG submission 180959) | Plant litter microbial communities from Arlington Agricultural Research Station in Wisconsin, United States - UWRJ-L073-202C-2 | ecosystem: Environmental > Terrestrial > Plant litter >...
GGCCGTCATACAGCACACCATTTTTTTTGAAGACGATCTAAGGAATCATCTAACCAATGTGCTAAAACCAGTGTACTAAACCAGTGTACTAGACCACTGTGCTATACCAGTGTGCTAAACCCTTATGCTAGACCACTGTGCTAGACCAGTGTGCTAGACCAGTTTACTAAACCAGTGTGCTAGATCCTTATGCTAGACCAGTGTGCTATAGACCAGTTTGCTAACTCCTTACGCTAGACCACTGTCCTAATCCAGTGTGCTATACCCTTATGCTAGACCAGCGAGCTAGACCAGTTTGCTAAACCCCTATGCTAGACCAGTGTGCTAAACCATTATGCTAGACCAGTGAGCTAGACCAGTTTGCTAAACAAAAAATGGTGTGCTGTATTCCGGCTGCATAGTATTGCTGCGCAAAAAGACGCTAGGCCGGCATACAGCACACCATTTTTTTTGAAGACGATCTAAGAGATCATCTAACCAGTTTACTAAACCAGTGTGCTAGATCCTTATGCTAGACCAGTGTGCTATAGACCAGTTTGCTAACTCCTTACGCTAGACCACTGTCCTAATCCAGTGTGCTATACCCTTATGCTAGACCAGCGAGCTAGACCAGTTTGCTAAACCCCTGCGCTAAAGAATGGTGTTTAGCAAACTGGAACTTGGTTGGGAGGCCTGGTCACTCTACCGCTTTGTAGGTAACCTTCTGACTAAGCTTTACACCAGCAATTACCGATGAAATAGTCTCGGGATATTGATCCTGATTGTAAGTGTAAACGAAGGTCTGGTTGTTCGCTGGCTTTGATGGATAGGTACAGCTGCTGATATTATTCAGGCTGGACAGGAAGAGCTTGCCCGGCTCTTCGATTACAAATAGCCAGGCATATCCTGCGTTTTTGAAAAGGCCATTCTTGTCATCATAAAGATAGTCCGCGGTAAATGCAGCATTAGAGTTTTGTTCCCTGATCAGGTTTCCTTTTTTCTCGTAAAATCGCTCTTCAGTATTGGTTAGTATTTCCTGGCCATTGTAATAAAGGATACCTGCGATCAGCAAATCACTGCTATAGCTGAATGTGTAAGACCCAACCTTTTTGTACACATTTCCAGTCGTGGCATAGTTCGCTGCTTTGATCACTCTGTTTGCATTATCTAATCTATATTCAGTGTAAGCAATCATTTCCTCACCATCATAATGCACAAGAGCATAGGGAATGCCGCCGGGGGTAAACTCCAATACTGTACTTGTCCCATCGCCATACTCTATTTTGGACAAGGAATGGTTTGTGGTATAACTGAAAGACATTTTTGATTTTCCCGTTCCAATCTGGGTGGGGACCAACTTTTTTTCGGGCAGGGTGGGGACTGCTGGTTTGTTGTCAGCACTTCTTTCCGGTGCCGGATCATTTCGTTTGCAGGCTGCCAGTATGCTCAATCCGATGCACAGGTAAAACGGCAGAATTTTCAGGTAAGCTTTCATAATCTTAATAGTTTAATTATTTAAGTTCTAACTTAATTCTGTTTGTGCTTACACTGGTTATTTAATTAAAAAAAATCGTCATTTATTTAATTCGGGTGTTGTGGATTTATTTTGAAATATTCACAAACAAAGTGTCGTTTTTTCCGGTTATAACTCATATTTTAATCTCAGATTTGTTCAGTTTCTTTGATTCCCATCTTTAAAATTATATGGAAATAATTCATTTGAGTGCAGAATGTTATCCGGTCGCGAAAGTTGGCGGCCTGGGTGATGTTGTTGGTGCTCTGCCAAAATATCAGAACAAGCTCGGGCACTTTTCTAAAGTGGTTATGCCTGCCTACAACAATTCCTTTATGCGGGAAAATGAGTTTGAGGTAGTGTATGATGCCTGGGTGAACCTGGGACGTGACGGATATCCCGTCCGTATATTCAGGGAAAAAACAAATAAACTCGGTTTTGATCTGTACCTTGTTCATATTCCCGGACTAACCGACAGGGATAAGGTTTATGGATATGGCGATGATACAGAACGGTTTATTGCATACCAAATTGCTGTGCTCGACTGGATCAGCCAGTGGGAACACCGTCCGGATGTAATCCACTGCCACGATCACCATACGGGGCTTGTGCCCTTTATGACGGCCAACTGCGAGCGTTATAAAAGCCTGAACCATATTCCTACGATACTCACTATCCACAATGCGCAGTACCAGGGACAGTTTGGATGGGATAAATTGCATTATCTGCCGGCCTTCGACCTATGGAAATCGGGCATGCTGGAGTGGAAGAATGCCATCAACCCACTTGCTTCGGCCATCAAATGTGCCTGGCGTGTAACTACAGTTTCTCCAAGTTACCTTGATGAACTGAGCCAGCGCGCAAACGGACTGGAAAGCCTGCTGAGCATGGAACGCGGAAAGTCGTCCGGCATCCTCAATGGTATTGACAATGAGGTATGGGACCCTAAAAAGGACCCGATGCTTGAAAAAACTTACAATTTCAGGACAGTAGACAGTGGTAAAAAGGCAAACAAAGCGGCCTTATGCGCTGTTTTTAACCTGGATCCATCAAAGCCCCTCTTTACATTTATCGGAAGACTGGTGGGGGAAAAGGGTGCAGATCTGTTACCGGATATTTTTCACAATGCGCTGGCACATAGCCGGGGAAATATTAATATTCTGGTTTTAGGGTCAGGTGACCCTGTTGTTGAAGGGAAATTATCAGAACTTCATCATTGGTTTTCAGGTAATTATAATGCTTATATAGGGTACAATGAAAAGTTGTCTCACCAGATTTATGCAGGGGCAGATTTTCTGCTGATGCCATCGAGAGTTGAACCATGCGGGCTCAACCAGATGTATGCGCTGAGATATGGAACGATACCTATCGTTAGAAGGATCGGGGGCTTAAGGGATACTGTTACAGATATCGGTGATGGCGGATTTGGAATTTGCCACGATCAGACAAGCGTTTGGGATGTTGGCCAGGCAATGGGCAGGGCTTATGAGCTGTACAAGGATAAAAAAAGAATGAAGGAGATCCTCAAATATACAATGCAACTGGATCATTCCTGGGATAAGGCAGCCCAACAATATATAGACACATACCAAATGTAAATTAATAATTATATGACTGAAAAAGTATTAGGAGTTATTCTTGGCGGTGGTCAGGGCTCCAGATTATCACCACTTACCCAAACGCGTTCAAAGCCGGCAGTTCCGATTGCGGGTAAGTACCGTTTGGTAGATATTCCTATTTCCAATTGCCTGAACTCCGGTATACACCGTATGTTCGTATTAACGCAGTTTAACTCTGCCTCTCTGAACAAACATATCAAGAACACTTATTACTTCAGTCATTTTAGTGATGCATTTGTTGATATCCTTGCAGCAGAGCAGACTCCCGACAATCCTACATGGTTCCAGGGAACGGCGGATGCGGTGAGACAAACGATGCACCATTTGTTGCAACATGAGTTTGAATATGTCCTGATCCTGTCGGGAGATCAGCTTTATCAGATGGATTTCAATGAAATGCTGCAGGCGCATGAAGCAAGTGGTGCAGCAGTAACACTGGCGACCATCCCGAGCACAGCAAAAGACGCTACGAGTTTCGGTATCCTGAAAGCTGATGAGAATAATATCATTACTTCATTCATAGAAAAACCGAGCAGCGATCTGCTGGTAGACTGGGCATCTGATACCGGCGCTGAAATGCAGGCTGAGGGCAGGAACTACCTGGCTTCAATGGGTATATATATTTTCAATCGTGATTTGTTGTTGAGCATTTTTGCGGAGAATCCTGATGAAAAGGATTTTGGAAAAGAAATTATCCCAAGAATGTTGAAAGAGCAGAAAGTACTGAGTTTTCAATATGAAGGATACTGGACGGACATAGGTAATATCTGTTCTTTCTTTGAGGCAAACCTTGGGCTTACTGATGATATTCCTAAGTTTAATCTTTTTGACAGTCATCAGAGTATCTTTACACGTCCACGCATGTTGCCACCAACGAAGATCTTAAGCTCTTCACTTGATAAAGCCGTGATCGCTGAGGGGTGTATCCTGAATGCAGATTATATCAAACACTCTGTGATCGGCATCCGTTCCAGAATTGGTAACGGAACAACGATCGAAAATGCCTATATTATGGGTAGCGACCGTTATCAGACACTTGGAGAAATCGCCGAGGAGAACGGGAAAGGCAACCCGCTGATTGGTATCGGAGACCGATGCAGGATCATGAATGCAATTGTAGATAAAAATGCCAGAATAGGTAATGATGTACAGATCAATGGCGGGCCGCACATGGCCGACGGTGATTTTGAATCATATGCTGTGAAAGATGGTATTGTAGTGGTGAAAAAAGGCGCCATGATTTCGAACGGTACTGTCATAGGATAAATTCCTGTTAAAAAATAATAAAGCGGAGGATGTTGAGCAAACATCCTCCTTTTTTTTACCCGCTGCGGTATTAATGTGTGCCGCCCAGTTCGGCGGCAATCTCAAGCATTCCTTCCTTAAATCCGGCTTCGTACCCTTTTTTGAAGAATTCAAGAAAAGTTTCCTCTAATTCCTTGTTCAGCCGGCCATCTTCCATTTCCTTCTGTATGGCTTCTTCGGCGGCCTGATCGGGATTGTAAATTTTAAAAATGCTTTTTCGCTTTTTCAATCCGGCGGAGTACAGATCTTTTTGTTCAGGGCTTAAAGCTGCAAACTCAGCAGCCTCAAAAACTTTTGCAAAGCTTTCGCCCTGCAGTGATGACGGGATCTGCTCAAGATGCCGCAGATGTTTCAGGAGGTAGAACCATTTGTCCAGTTCTGTTTCCAGATCGTTGCCTGCCTTTTGGAATGCAGGTATTTCCAGTAATTTGACACCCATTCTGCCGGCAGGATTTTTCTTCCTGTTTACTTTGGTAAAAGTCGCTTCACGGTAATAGGGATCCTCTGTATCGCCGGCAGTAAAATCAATCAGGATCAGCACATACATTTCTTTCAGCAGGAACTCCGGCCCCTGTTTACCTGATTCCATTTCTGTGAAAAAACCGGTGCTGAACTTGCCCGAACTGTTCCTGAAAAATTCTTCATCTAGCCGCCGGATGGTCACCTGGAACTCTGTTTCATCTTTTTCTTTGCAAATCAGCTCAGAAAGCACACTTTTGCCGTTGTCCCTGTTTTTTTGAGCAGGCATAAAAACAACATCTACGATCTGTTTTTTTCCTTCAAAAACAGCATTTAGAAATTTTAGCAGGATTCCTTTATTGGGCTCGCTGCCAAAAAAGTGTTTGAATCCGAAATCTGTTAAGGGGTTAATGTAACGATTTATTTCTGACATAGTTAATGAATTAGATGTCAAATGTAACTGTCGTTATTTATTAAAGCAAATATATTTAATATTAAATTAATTATTAGTATAATTTGTTTTGCTTCAATTTCTCTTTAATTTAATTGTGATCATTTGTTTAGTTCCTGCAAACGTGTTTTTTTTAATTAAATCACAATTCTAGTATTGTTTTCTGTGGGATGCCCGGTACAGATCAGCACTCGTCCCTGTGCAATTTCCTGGTCGGTAAGTATTTCATTGTAATCCATTCTCACATGGCCTGAGGTACAGGTGGCCACGCATGAACTGCAAATGCCTGCCCTGCAGCTGTATGGAACATTGATCTCATGCTCCAGTGCCACCTGAAGAATCCTTTTATACCAGGGCACTTCCAGCTGGTAAGTCTGCTGGTTATATTCAAGTACTACCGTATACGTATTTTTATCACTGACCTCTTTCTCAGTCATATCATCATCATCCGCCTCGTCGTCGGGAATAAAATAGGTTTCCTTTTTGATCTGATCCAGGCGGTAGCCCATTGCCAGGAGCGATATCCGGCAGGTGACCATATAATCAATGGGGCCACAGGTATAACAAAGGGCATCTGCCTGGTCAAATTCAAGATTCGCTGCAACAAGTTCCTGGATCAAAAAGCTATTTAACCTTGCAAACTGTAATCTTTTTGCATCGCTGAACAGATATATCAGTTTAAACCTCTCGGGGTATTTTTGCTGCCAGATATTAAGTTCGTCAAAAAACAAAGTACTGGACTGCGACCTGTTACTGTAGATCAATACCACCCTGGTATATTTTTCTTTCACCAATGCAGTTTTCAGGATAGAGAACACGGGTGTGATGCCAACCCCTGCGGCAAATAGAAAGACCGTGCGGCGGATTTCCTCCACAGGATGATAAGTAAACAGACCATTGGGAGCTAAGGCTGTAAAGAGATCGCCGACTGCCGTTTTATGGTGCAGGTGTTTGGAGATCTCGCCGTTTTCAACCAGTTTAACAGCAATGCTCAGGGGTTCATCCACATCCGGCGAACTGCAGATCGAATAGGAGCGCCTGATCTCTTTTCCGTTGACCACAAACAATACGGTGAGAAATTGTCCCGCTTCATAGTAAGGCATTTTACCATCAAGGGGAGCTAACTGAATAAAGACATTGTCACCGGGCTCTTTTGAAATCGCTGTGATGCGGAACTGTATTGTGGTCATTCTGCAAATCTATCGATTTACTTTAAACATAATTGAACACCAGTGAGAAGATCGTTCTCTCGCATGGCACAGAACTTACTTCCAGACTTCCATAATGCATTTTCATGATATTCCTGGTGATTGTAAGCCCTATTCCCGAGCCGTTCTTCCGTGTGGTAAAGAAAGGGACAAAAATCTTTTCCAGCAGATCGGGTTCAATTCCTTTTCCATTATCGGCCACATCGATAAAGAGCTTGTTCTGTTCAAGCCGGTAATCAATCTCTATCAACGGGTTTTCTGTTTCTTCAAGGGAATGGATGCTGTTGGTGACCAGGTTTATGAGCGCCTGTTCTACCAGCTTGAGGTCTACATTCACCGTGATCTTAGACGAAGTTTGCCCTACCTGCAGCCTGATGTTTTTTGCTGCAGAAAAGGGCTGCATCAGCACATGGATATGCTGCAGTATCCCGCCAATACTGTGAAATTCCAGTTCTGGTGTGGGCAGTTCTGCAATCAGCCTGTAGTCCTTTACAAAGCCCAACAACCCTTCTGATCTTCTTTTGATCGTTTGTATGGCCGGTTTAAGATCTTCAAGGTCTTCCTTGCTCAGAAAGTCTTTATTCAGCACCATGCTGTTTACGGTATCGGACAGGGAACTGATAGGGGTGATGGAATTGAGGATCTCGTGTGAGATTACTCCGATCAGCCGGTTCCAGGCTTCAATCTCCTTCTGCTCAATCTCATCTTTAATATTCTGGAAGGATACGATTGTATAATCTGCGCCGTAAAGATTGAGTGGGATGACCTCGGTGGACAGCTGGATAAGTTTATCCTGTATCTTCAGTTCCAGAAACCTTTTTCCCCCTTTACGGATTTGTTCGATTTCTGTAGTGAAAACCGGCAGGTGCTGTTTTAACCGGTGCCAGTATTTGTAGGCAGGTACGTTCAGCAGGCCTGCAGCGGCCTCATTAAAAAAAGCGATCTCTATTTGTCCTGCGCTGTTTTTTGTTTCCTTTACTACAATCACGCCCACAGGAACCTGCTGCAGGATCGTTTTGATCAGCTGGAACATGGCATCCTGCTCCAGCTGGATGTCTTTGTGTGTTTTGATGATGTCGTCAAACGAGCTGTACAGATCAGGGAAACTTCCTTTGGTACTTTTATTCTTAAAATTCAGGGTATGGTCGCGTGTTTTAATCGCCAGGATAAAGCGTTTAATGTCAGACCTGATCTGGTTGATATAGCTGTACAGCGACACCACTGCCATCAGCAGAATAAAGGAAATACCTGCAATGGTAAACCAGAGCCGTGTTTTCAGGATCAGGTAGCCCAGCAGGATGGCCAGGATGTTGATGAACAATAGTTTGAATATCAGCCTGAAGGTAAAGCGCTCATAAAACATAGGCCTATAATCCGAATTTTTCTATCCTGCGGTATAATGCAGCACGTGTGAGTCCCAGTTCTGCCGCGGCACGCGAAATATTGCCTTTATGGTTATCTATCGCCTTTTGTACCATCATCCTTTCCATTTCTTCGAGATCCATATTCGCAGTTACCGGAGTGCTGCTGCCAAACCGCTGCGGGCTCAGCTGCAGGTCGGTTTCGGTAATCTCATGGCCGTCGGCCATAATAATGGCCCTTTCTATCACATGCTGCAGTTCGCGTACATTTCCCGGCCAGTGGTAATTGAGCAAAGTCTTGCCGGCTTTATCATTAATGCGGCTGATGCTTTTATGGTATTTGGTACTGAAAGTCTGCAGGAAATGATCGGCCAGCAGCAGGATATCTTCGGCACGCTCATGCAGGGGCGGCAGCATCAGTTCTACCGTGTTGATCCTGAACAGCAGGTCCTGCCTGAAAGTTCCTTTGCCTACCATCTCATTCAGAGGCATATTGGTGGCCGTGATCAGCCGCACATTCACTTTACGCTCCCTGCTTTCCCCCAGCCTGGTGACCGTCCGGTTCTGCAGTACGGTCAGCAATTTCGACTGCAGGGGCAGCGACAGGTTACCGATCTCGTCCAGAAAGATTGTCCCGTTATCGGCAAGTTCAAATCTCCCCGGCCTGTCGTCCCTGGCATCAGTAAAAGCGCCTTTCGCATAGCCAAACAGTTCGCTTTCAAACAGGTTCTCATTCAGGGAACCAAGATCCACGTGCATGAAGATATGGTTCTTGCGGAGCGAGTGTTTATGCAGTTCATAGGCAAATACCTGTTTCCCTGTACCATTTTCTCCGAGGATCAGAACATTGGCATCAGTAGGGGCTACCTTGGTCAGCGTATGCTGCAGGTGTTTAATGGGCCCAGATGTGCCGATGATGTTCTCAAACTTGCGGGCGATATCGTTTTGCAGAGAAGAGTGTATCTTCTCCAGTTTTTTTACTTTCCTGGTAGAAGCCCGCAGTTTGGAGGCCGCTGAAAGTGTAGCGTAAAGCTTATCGTTCTCCCAGGGCTTTAGTATAAAATCTATCGCTCCTTTTTTGATGGCCTGAACGGCCAGCTCTACGTTGCCGTAAGCAGTCATGAGAATTACCACATAATCTTTGTCAATAGAAAGGATATGCTCCAGCCAGTACAGGCCCTCGCGCCCGTCGCTCGCACCCTTCTGATAGTTCATATCCAGCAGGATAATATCGATATCATTATGGCTGAGGAGGACATTGATCTCCTTCGGGGATTTGCAGGTGACTACCTGGTTAAAGTGCTGTTTTAAAAACAGTTTGGCACTCAGCAGGATGTCGTCATCGTCATCAATCACTAAAACGTTGGCTTCTGTCATTTTACAAGATTTATCCAAAAATAATTGAAATGTCCGATGTTGTACATCAAGTGTCCGATAACGAACGGTATTTTTCAAAATAAATATTTAAAACGTTGAAATATAGTGCTTTGACTGTGTATTTTTTCTTTGGCATATCCTTGGCATAGGGGATAGCAGAACTACAGGTACAACAATGGATAAGATTATAGAGAAAAAGAGATTTAGTAAGAAAATGATATTTATGGCCATAGGCGGTGTATTGCTTATAACACTGGTAGCTTACGGTTATAAATTATCCTTAAGCAAAGTATATAAGGCAGATGCTGATAAACTGACCATCAGCAAAGTACAGTACGGTGACTTTGAGGATGTAGTATTATTGAATGCCAGTGTAGTACCGCTGACTTCTGTAATTGTAAGTTCATCAGAGGGCGGTACCGTAGCCGAGATCTTTGTAGAAAATGGTGCCAGTGTAACAAAAGGCACGCCTTTGCTCAGGATTGCCAATCCGCATGCACTTTCCGGTTACACCACCAGCGAAACAGGTATCATCGAGCAGCAGAACCAGCTGCGCAAGGTTCGTTTAGACCTGGAGCAGAACCAGCGGGTAATGACACAGGACATGATGGTGATCGAAGATGCCCTGCGCACAGCGAGGCGCAAGTTTAGGATTGACAGTGCCCTGTTTGCGAAAAAGGTAATTACTAGAGAAGAATTTAATACTTCGAGCCAGGATTATGATTATAACAAAGGCCGGAAAGAGATCATGAAACAGGCCGTGAAACAGGAAAACCAAAGCCGGGTAATGCAGCTGCAGCAAATTGATTTTTCTGTGGGCCGCATGAATGAGAGCCTGGAATCTATCCGGGAGAATATTGAGAACATGACGATCAAAGCCCCGGTATCAGGCAGGTTATCATCCTATGACCCAGTGGTGGGTAAATCTTATGCCGCCAATGAAATGCTGGGCAAGATTGATGTATTGCAGGGTTATAAACTGCAGGCAGGAGTGGATGAATATTATGTGAACAGGGTGAAGGAAGGACAAACTGCCAATTGCGAGTTTAATGGCAAAACATATGAGCTGCGGGTGAGCAAGGTAATTCCTGAGGTTACGGCAGGCCAGTTTCAGGTAGAACTGGTATTCCTGGGAAAATCACCGGATGAACTGCGCAGAGGTTTATCTTTACAGGTAAAGCTTACCCTGTCTGACAACAGTAAATCGTTGCTGCTTGCCCAGGGACAGTTTTTTCAAAGCACCGGCGGCTCCTGGGTGTTTGTGCTGAAAGATGGCAGAGCCCAAAAAAGAAATGTGAAGATCGGCCGCAAGAACTATCAGTACTATGAAATTATGGAAGGACTGCAAAAGAATGAGGAGGTGATTACCTCGTCATATGACCAGTTTAACCAGTACGACGTGATCGAAGTGAGTAAATAGAGCGATTTGCTGCATTTGATCAGTAGAGGTGACTGCTCAATAATAAGTAATTAGCAAACAGAGGATAAAAAGATATAAATCATAAATAAGAATATCATGATAAAAATTGAGAACCTGGAAAAAGTATACAAGACGGAGGAAATAGAAACAACTGCATTGAACGGGATCAATATGCATGTCAAAACCGGTGAGTTCGTCTCCATCATGGGGCCTTCAGGTTGCGGTAAATCTACCTTGCTCAATGTGATGGGCTTACTGGATAAACCTGAAAGCGGCAGTTACAAGTTCCTGGAAACTGAACTGCTGACGATGAATGATAAGCAACGTTCAAATTTCCGTAAGCAGAATATGGGTTTTGTATTCCAGAATTTTAACCTGATCGATGAACTGACGGTATTCGAAAACATTGAATTGCCCCTGATCTATAATAAGGTTCCGGCTACAGAACGGAAGCGGCTGGTGAATGAGATCATTGAAAGGATGAACATCGTGAACCGGAGCGGGCATTTTCCGCAGCAGTTATCCGGCGGTCAGCAGCAGCGGGTTGCAGTAGCACGTGCGCTGGTAACCAAGCCAAAGCTCGTGCTGGCGGATGAACCTACAGGTAACCTGGACAGTTCACATGGTAACGAAGTAATGGAACTGCTTTGTGAACTGAACGAGCAGGGAACAACCATCGTGATGGTTACCCACTCTTCGCATGATGCCAGTTTTTCCAACCGGATCATTAACCTGAAGGATGGGCATGTGATCTCAGAAAAGATCAATAAAAGCCGTACAGAAGAATTGATTTAGTCATAAGATACCATTTAGGTGATGGAATACCATTTGGGGTAGCTGGTGCATTTGAAGATTTCGTCTGGGGGTCTTCAAAGCACTGGCGGTCCTGATGGTCATGGAGAAAATAAAAAATAAACCCTGTTGCTATGTTCAAGCTCAACTTTAAAATAGCCTTAAGAAACATCTGGAAGAATAAGACCTCTTCACTGATCAATATCAGTGGACTGGCAATTGGTTTGGCCGCCTGCCTGATGCTGCTGCTCTATGTGTCTTATGAATGGAATTTTGATAAACAGAGTAAAGACGACGCCAATACCTATCAGGTGATGATGAACTATATAGGGGCAAACGGAGAGATTACAGTAACCGGAAGGAGTACCTCAAATGTGATAGCACCCTTGTTTAAACAAAATTACAGTTGGGTAAAAGCGTCATCCAGAATCAGCTGGCCTGCACCTTTCTTAGTAGCCAGCGGCAATACCAGCTTTAAAAAGAAGGTTGTTTTTGCTGACCCAGACATCCTTGATATTTTTGACTATACCTTTATCCATGGTAATGAACGCACTGCATTGACTGCACCAAATAGTGTTATAATTACAGAAACAACAGCGCGACTGTATTTTGGTACCGCAGATGTAGTGAACAGATCTATCCGCTTTCAGGACCAGCTGGATCTCAAAATTACAGGGGTTATTAAAGATCTTCCGGCCAATATGTCCAGATCTTTTGACTACCTGATGCCCTGGTCGGTTTATGAATCTCAGTTTGCCTGGGTCAAGGAACCGAACTGGGAGAACTTTAGCTTTACTACCTTACTAAGAATAGATCCGGCAGCGAACGTTGACCAGATCAATTCATCCATCAGAAATCTTTATCAAAAAAACCGGTTTGCTTTAAAGGTTAATACCGTGATCTTTCCTTACAGCAGACTGCATCTGTATGGGGACTTCAGTAATGGGGTCAGCACCGGTGGCAGCATTGAACAACTGCGCTTGTTCATGGGACTGGCTCTAGGAATCCTTTTAATTGCCTGCATCAATTTTATGAACATGGCCACGGCTAAGTCCGAAAAGCGGGCTAAAGAAGTAGGGATCAAAAAAACTATCGGTGCAAGCAGAGGCAGTTTGGTAAGCCAGTTCCTGATGGAGT
>Ga0247730_1001544_pt1 | contig 12616 bp, 10 predicted proteins | sample UWRJL073202C2_FD_180959 | JGI IMG/M metagenome (GOLD analysis project Ga0247730, IMG submission 180959) | Plant litter microbial communities from Arlington Agricultural Research Station in Wisconsin, United States - UWRJ-L073-202C-2 | ecosystem: Environmental > Terrestrial > Plant litter >...
TTAGGGCCAACGAACACGCGGCTGGCGTCCGAGCCCTGGATGTTGGCCTTGCTCAGGTCCTGGCTGTTTTTGGCTGCAGCGGCGCTATCGACCACATGGAACAAGCCGTTCGTACCGCTCGGCAATATGAAGCCCGGCAGGTTGGTCGGGTTGACTTGTTGCTGTGCCAGGTCAGGTGGTAGCTGTGGGTTCAGCACGACCACGGCGGGTTTGGTCACTGCAGTAGCGCCGCCTTTGTCCGAAACCGGTGTAGGCGGTGCGAACTGTACGATGCTGCTGTTTTCTAGCTGTTGGGTCGCCTGGATGCTGATGTTACCGCCCGCTTGAATCACCGAGGCGATCGGGTCGCCAGGGGTCACGGTGGTGGTATCACCTACCAGATTGAAGGAGTTGAGCGCGCCTACCGGTAGTACCTTGGGGTTACCTTGCGCGTTGTAGGGGTAGATCCAGTTGGCACGAAAGCGCTCGTCTGTACCATCGGTAATACGACCGGTGTTCCACGTACGCGTGCGCGTGCTGGTACCGGTGGTCGCGCCAATGTTGGCGAAGTTGTCAGCGGTGATCAGCAGATCAGCGCCCGAGGCCATGGTGCTGTACTTATTGAGAACACTTGACCCTTCGACGGTCAGCTTCGCGCCACTCTGGATCAAAGAGCTGGCCGAATCTGTCGCCACCACACTTTTGGAGACTTCATGTGCAACGTAGTCGACGTTGTGATGATCACCACCGCAGTCGTAGCACGTCACGCTGAGGTAGCCCGAGACCGCCTCGTCGACGGTGCTAAATACGTCCTTGCGGTTGATCACGCTGTCGCTGCGCACCAGCACATCGTTGGTGGCTTCGATATGGCTGGAAATGTTTTCCAACGACGCACTGCGTGCCACGCCGTCGCGAGCCATCATGCTCAGGCCGCCCAGGCTGTAGATATCGGCGTAGTAATTGGTCAGATTCTTGAAGCGCAGCGCCATGTCGGTGCCGCTGAAGATCAGGCCGTGGTCGTTACGTACAGCTTCGGCGTTCAGATCCACCTTGCCGGCGCCACCGAGGGTACCGGTGTTGATGACGTTGGTAGCGGTCAGGGAGAACGTCCCGCCACTGGTAATGCGCCCGGCATTGGTCCACGTGTCGCCCTTACCGGTGAAACTCTGGCTGGCGGCAAGCTTGCCGGTGGCTGCCTGGTTGAACTGGCCTACGGTGACGTTGAGCACATCAGCTTGAATGTCGGTGCTGTTGTCCCAGGTCGCGGCATCGACGGTCAGTGTGCCGGCAGTTGCAACGCTTCCGCCGATATTGCTGAACTTCGCCAGATCGACTCCAAAGGTCCCAGTGCCGACGTGCTGGATATTGCCATCCGTGTTGTTGAAGCTGGCCATGCGCAACGAGACGTCATGGTTAGCCGCTTCGATTATGCCGCTCTGGTTATCCAGCAATTGCTGGCTGGCCACGCTGGCGGTGCCTTGTTGGCCGAGGGAACGCAACTTGCCGTTCTGGTTGTTGATGGAGGCGGCGCCGATCAACAAACCGCTGGAGCCTTCGACCAGGCCTGACTGGTTGTTCAGTACGCCGGTCAGGCCGAAGTCGATGGCGTCGGCGGCCGCGCGGCCTTGGGTGTTGTTGAGGTCGTGAGCGCGTACCACCAGCTGTTGCTTGGCCAGCAAGGCGCCGCCTTGGTTGTCGAGGGTGGCGGTGGTGATCAGGGCATCGCCATTCAGGGCAGACACTTGGCCGCCGTTGTTGAGCACGGCCTGCTGGGCACCGAGGTCGAGCGACTGAGCCTGAATCAGCCCTGCCTCGCCGGAAATGTTGAGCGACTTGCCATTATCCAATACAGACGCCAGGGTGGTCTTGAGCTTGCCCGCGACACTCGCCAAAACTCCCCCACGGTTATCGACGCTATCGGCATCAATAGTGAGGTCGTCTGTTTGCGTGATGACGCTACCGTCCCTGTTGTTGAGCCCCTCGCTCAACGTAGCGGTGATACCGCTCTGGCTGAGCAGGCTGCCGGTGGTGTTGTCCACCGCACCGCCGCTGATCGTCAGGCCCTGCTGGGTGCTGATAATGCCTTTGCCGGTGTTGATCAGCAGTTGGTGCGCGGTCAGCCCCATCGCGTTGGCGGAGGCGATATACCCATCAAGGCTGTTATCAAGGGTGTCGGCGACCAGGGTGAGCTGGCCCTGGCTGATCAGCTTGCCGCCCTGCTGGCTGAACGTTTTGGCCGTGGCGAGGATGTCTCCCTGACTGGTGATCTGGCCCTTGGCGTTTTCAATGGTCATGCCGTCAAGCGTCAGGGTGTTTTTGGCGGCGATCTTGCCGCTGGTGTTGTCGAGGCTGGCTACGTCCAGGCCGAGCGTATCTTGGCTGCTGATGACGCCATCAGTATTTTTTACTGCCACAGCGTTCAACGTTTGCTCGCCGCCGCTGGCAAGAGTGCCTTTTTCTCGGTTGTCGAGTGTGCCGCTGAGGGTGGTCTTGACCGCACCCTGACCCGTCAAGGTGCCGCCACGGTTGTCCAGATCCTGCGCGTCAAGCGTCAGGCGGGCGCTGGCTGAAAGTGTGCCCGCACGGTTGTCGAGTGCTTCGGTGGCGGTTGCCTTGAGGTCACGGCTGGCGACAACGCTCTGGCCACGGTTGTCGATGCGCTTGGCGGTGAGCACCACGTCACCGGTCTGGTTGCGGGTGTTCTCCGGGGTGACGCCGGCTTCGATCATGCCCAGGTTTTCAAGCTGACCCGCCGTGGTCAACGCAACGCTGTCTTGGGCAGCGATTGCGCTGCGATTGGTCAACGTACCTTGGGTGGTCGCTTCAACACGGGTGCCGGCGTAGATCTTGCCCTGGGCATCCAGGCTCTGGGCCTTGATGACAACCGCTTCGGCGGCGGTGGCTTGCACCAGGCTCAAATGACCACTGGCATCCAGTTGCATGTCGCCGCCACTGGCGAGCATCTTGCCGTCGAGCTTCACGCCCACGCCGGCTTCGCTGCTGACCAGCTTGATTGCACCGGCGTACATACCGCCCAACGCCGAAGAGTCGATGGCCAGTTGAGGCGCGGTCGCCGGGTCAGCGGTACGTGCCGTTGTCTTGAGGGTCTTGGCATCGACGTCGTTGGCGCCGGCGATGATTGTCAGGTTCTTCGCCTGGATCTCGGCATTGATCTTGGCCGAACGGGTGATGATCTCGAAGCGATCGATGTTGTTGGCGTTGAGCCCGGCACCTTCTATGGAGACGCTGCCTTGATCGACTTGGTAACGGCTGACCTGGCCGTTTTCGATCACTGCTTTACCCGTGGTCAACGTGGCCTGCGGGGTGTTGATGAAGCCGCAGCCGTTGCAGGTGATGCCATAGGGGTTGGCAACAATCACATGCGCCGACTGCCCTGCCACTTCGGTAAACCCGCGTAACTGGCTCGGACTACCACCGTTCACCTCGTTAAGGATCACATTTGCGGCATTGCCCTTGAGGTTGGAGTTGCCGAGGATGATCCCACCCAACTGCGTGGACTGGGTCCGGCTGGTGGCGTTGTTGAGGATCACGCCCTGCTGGCCGACGTTGTAATCCTTGAACTGGTTATGCGACAGACCACTGCCATTGGGCGCAGCAATATTGACGATCGGCACGCCATTCGCCGCCTGCCCCAGGCTGGTTCCCGGTGCGCTGACTACAATACCGTCCGCCTGGGCCAGCAACGGTTGCCAGAACATGGCGTTGGCCAACACCAGCGCCAACCCACGTTTGGGTAGCCCCAGGAAGTTGGAACGACTTTTCAGGGCCGCAGAAGGTTGGCGCGCGAGGAAGGCGAACTGGCGAACGTCCATGTGATGTCTCGATGCCCAGAAGGCGGTAAATTTAAAGGAACAAATCCAGGCGGAAATAGATCGGCGCTTCACGCTCGGTGATCGGCCCCGGTCTTTCCAAAGAATGTGCAAAGGTCACCGTGGTGGCGACGTTCTGGCCGCGGGCGAACAGGTCGACCGAGTTGCTGCTCATGCGCCCATGCTGCTCGGCGTTGTAACGGCCGTGGCTGATCACGCCCTGGTCGTAGCCGAGGCTGGTGCCGTATTCGCTGAACACCGGCTGCATCCAGGCCCAGGTCACCGGGCGGCTCCAGCGCAGGTCGTTGCGCCAGTAACCGCCGCTGTCGCCGCTGAGGGTCTGGTCCTTGTAGCCACGAATCGATGACTGCCCGCCCAGGCTCATGCGTTGTGGGCTGAAGAGCACGTCTTCGCTGCGCTGGCCGGTCATCAGGCTGCTGAAGCTGAACGACTCGCCCCACAATTTGAAGGGGTACAGATAGCTCAGCGTTGCGGTGTATTTGCGATAGCGCGCATCAGCCTGGCCCGGTCGAGGGTTGTGATTGGCCTGGGCGTCGAAGGCGCCAATGCCGTCCTGCATGCCCAGGTCGATGTTGAGGAATGACCCGCCTATGCGCCGACCATGGTTGATGCCGAACTGAGCTTCGCTGAGGCGGTTGCTGCTCAGGGCCAGCTTGCTGTCGTCGATGAAGTTGTTGGTACGCAGGTAGGCCACGCCGGTGCTAAGGGAGGTTTTACTCAGAGCATCACGATGGACGACCCGCTCCAGGCGCAACTGGTGGTTCTGGCTGTCGCCGGACTGCTTGAAGTTGAAGTTGCTGGCATGGGCCAGGGAGCGGTACTCGGACTCGCTGTAGGTGTAATTGAGGTTCCACCAGCCAAAAGGCAGGTTGTAATTGAGCATCGAGTTACGCGAGGTTTTCTGGTGATCGCTGACCGCATCATGGCCGCCGCGCAGGGACAGTTGGTCGGCCAGGCCGAGCGGGTTGTCCCAATCCAGGCTCGCTCCCCACTGCTGTTCGCCGGTGCTGCGCTGGCCACCGTTGTGGCGTGACAGGCCGACGCGCCAGGGTTTCTGCGGGGCGTTCTTCACCAGCACGTCACTGCCGCCGACGGCCTTGCCGGGGGCCAACTCCATCTGCGCCTGGTTCGACGGAAGGCGGTTCAACTGATCGACCATCTGCTCGATTTCACGCAGGTTGAGCAGGTCGCCGGGTTTGCCGGGGAAGGTCATAGCCAGTTGGCGATCGGTGATACCGCTGCCCTCTTCGCCCTTCATTCCTTCGAGGCGGCCTTCGATCACCTGCACCTTCAGGTTGCCACTGGAGAGGTCCTGTTGTGGCAGGTAGGCACGGCTGGTGACCAGGCCTTTGCCCAGGTAATGATCGGTGATGACTTTGAGCAACTCGTTGAGCTGCGGCACACCGAGGCATTTGCCGATGTAGGGTTTGAGCAGGCTGTTGCGCTCGCCTTCGGACAGGGCGTCGGCACCGATGAGTTCGATGGTGTTGATGGGGAAGCAGCGGGTGTCGACAGGTGCTGATGGCTTGGCTGGCGCGGCGGTTTTGTCGGGCAGGTCTTTGAGTTCTTCTAGGCGGCGTTGCTGCTCTTCGAGCAGGCGGTCCTGGCGGTCGCGGATCAGGTCAGTGACGCCTGGAGTGTTCGGCGGAGTTGCGCCTTGAGCCAAGCTGGCTGTGCCCAGGCAAAAAAAAGCGGACAGCAGGCCGAGCCTGGTCCGATGTACCGAACGCCACATGTCTAGATCCCTCTACATGGCCTTATGCCATATTTTGGCGGCGATCTTATGGTGGCGCTTTGATGACGTCAATAAAATGTACGAGTTTGTTTCAGCACTGATACTCGGGATAGCTTGATAAAATCCGGGCAAAAAAAAGCCTGCATCTCTGCAGGCTTCTCTTTATGTCGCTATCTGGCTCCACGACCTGGACTCGAACCAGGGACCCAATGATTAACAGTCATTTGCTGGCTGTTAGGCGCATAGGGACCACGAAAAAAGTGATGGAGAGATGGGATTGCTGCATAGCGTGGGTCGCATGAATGCGTCACGCCAGGAAAGTTAGTCGGGTTGGGTTGGCTTGTCAAAGCAGAGGGAATCAATGATCCGTAGGAAAAGGAGACAAACATAGTCAGCTCTAGGTGCTTTGAAGTCACCATACATTTAACGCTTAGAATCCGCAGCATACGGGCGATCTTTAGAAAGCGTCATCCGTGCTTGATCGTTACCTAGAATCCGGCAACCAAACTGGATCCACAATCACTTCGGCACAATATTTGCGCTAGCGCTACTCGATATTAAAGAGATAGGAAACTCGACACTTTCACCTTCTACGTAGCGCCAGGTTATTAGAGATAATTTTTTTGATACATCACGATCAACCGGCATAAAATTCATTAAAAAACTTTCCAGCTTGTCGCCATATTCAATGCCTTTGATATCACCATTCTTTCGCAGCTTCCCTTCAAAACTGATATTAACGCCATCAACTTCAAATGTGTAGATAATTTCACGCATCCTTCTCAAGAAAACAATAGATTTGACATCAAGGTTTTTCTTTATAAACAGAGTATCTACCACATCCTTCACCCATCGAGCCTCTGATTACAAACATACTTCATCGGGAAAGACTAGCCGATTCAAACCTTCCCCTAACACACTCACCCAGCGAACCTGTCAAATTTAATTAACCGGCCGCAATGAGACAGCCATTCCCAATACAATATCCAGATGGGTACTCTCACCCTCTACTGCACCAGGCTTCAGCTCATCAAATGCGTAAACAACTTCCACCCTAGAACCCACCACAAATAGCTCGCGATCTTCCGCGCTTGTAAAATCATATATACTTTCTTCACGCACAGATCCGTCATCGAGTAAAAAGCTAAAACTATTAGCTTTAGACGATGGATCTTGCCCCGCAATATAGGTCCTTTGAATTATTCCAGAGAGAAACAGCAAAGGCATTCTTTTGTCATCGATACTCTTCCACCATTCCTCCGAACCAAAAAGCCCATAAGTGCCCTTAAGCCCCATATAGGGTTTTGACGCATTCAGTGTCAGCGCTTGCGCCAACGCGACTCTCTCGGGGTTTTCTTTCAACTCTCCTTTCAGCAAGTACACCACTTTCATAGGGACACCTGTCTTATCAAAATTAAATAACATGACCACTCCCCATCAAGGTACTACCTCAAACTTAACGATATTTCCGTTGAAAATATCCAGCGCTTTATGAATCGCCCCGGATTCTCTAGACACCTTGCAAGCTCATTGCGTAACGCTTTTCAAACTCTACCGGTGACAGCTGATTGTTGAAACCATGGCGGCGTTTTACGTTGTAGAACATCTCGATGTAATCAAACACATCACTCCGAGCATCTTCCCGCGTGGTGTAGATTTTTCGCTTGATCCGTTCCCGTTTCAGAAGCTGGAAAAAGCTCTCGGCCACGGCGTTGTCATGACAGTTGCCTCGGCGACTCATGCTGGCAACCAAATTGTTTGCCTTCAAAAAGCTGCGCCAATCGGAGCGGCTGTACTGGCTGCCTTGGTCGGAATGAACCATCACCTCTTGCTTCGGTTTACGCCTCCAAACCGCCATCAACAACGCATCAATAGCCAAATCACTGGTCATCTGCGACTTCATTGACCAGCCAACGACCTGCCGAGAAAACAGATCCAGTACCACCGCCAAATACAACCAGCCTTCATACGTACGAATGTTTGTGATGTCGGTTACCCAAACCTTGTTGGGTTCCACAACATCGAACTGGCGCTTCAGCAAATTGGGTGAGACGACCGCTGGCTTACCGCCGTACTTTCCAGGGCGGCGTCGATAACCTGTCTGAAAACGCAGACCTTCAAGACGCATCAGCCTCGCCACACGATGACGACCACAATCCTCACCGACCTCGCGCAGATCGTCGTGGATTTTGCGATAGCCATAAACGCTACCGCTCTCCAGCCAGGAATGCTTGATCAAACCCAGCAGTCGCTGGTCGTCTTTGGCGCGTACAGATTGCGGCTCAGACAGCCAGGCGTAATAACCGCTGGGATGGACTTTCAGCGTCAGGCAAAGCCGTCGAATCGAATAGTCGCCCGCGCGCTGCTTGATAAAAGCGTACTTCAGCCGCACTCCTTGGCAAAGTACGCGGCGGCCTTTTTTAATATATCTCGCTCTTCAGTGACGCGCTTGAGTTCCACTCGCAGACGACGTAGCTCAGCGTGCTGATCATCATCCTGCTGCCGTTCTTCTTGAGGTTTGCTGTAGCGCTTTATCCAGGCATAGAGGCTATGCGTCGACACGCCGAGGCGGGCCGCTACCTCAGCGACAGGCAGCTTCTTTTCGGTCACTTGATTGACTGCTTGGATTTTGAATTCTTCGGGATAACGCGGGTTGCTCATGGCACCTCCTGATTGGCCTCATTTTAAAGCATGGAGGTGTCTACGAAACCCGGGGCGATTCATGTGGTAGATAAGATTTGCATCATTCGTTGCATCCAGTTTGTTGATCACGATGTTCAACACGGGTGTCACTGCACCCAATGCAGCCAAGGGCTCCAGGTCACGATAGAGCTGGAGCATCCCACGCTGAAACTCTCGAGCCGTCAACATATCGGGCGTGATGGGAGAGATAGCCACTTGAGACCCCAGCAAGGCCATCTCTAGCACGATGGAGCGAGCGCCCTGGGTATCTATCAAAATCAGATCAAAGTCCTGCGCAAAGGCCGGCATCAGATTCTTGAGACGAAGGCGTCCGTCAGCAGCGTGCAGTAACAAGTTACTCAATAGATTGAAGGGATCATTTGACTTGATCAGCGACAGATTGGGGATGATGGTTTGAGAAATGATCTGATCAGGCGGAGTCTCATTACTCGTGATCAACTGATAGGTACCGCCAGGTGCCTCGTGCGACAGGTTGTAAAACGAGGACAGTGACGGCTGATTATCAAGATCAATGAGCAGGGTCCGAACACCTGCATCGGCGCAGAACGCACCTAAATTGGCGCCTACCGTGGTCTTACCCGGCCCGCCTTTGGTTGAAACGACTGCAGCGACTTTCATGGAGCTTCCCTCTGAATCGTAAGATTTGGGACGGCTTCATGCTGGTCACGCTGTGCGCTTTGATCACCTTAGAGAAATCCAAGGCAAAAAAAAGCCTGCATCTCTGCAGGCTTCTCTTGATGTCGCTATCTGGCTCCACGACCTGGACTCGAACCAGGGACCCAATGATTAACAGTCATTTGCTCTACCAACTGAGCTATCGCGGAATGCGCCGTATGTTACTGATTGAAAAGGAGAAGTCAAGCTTTCTATAGCATTCGGCGCGATTAAACCGGATGGCCGGTTGAAACGGCGTGTTCCCTGGCCAGTTCCAGCCATGCCAAGGCGGCGGGTGGCAGGTGGGCGCTGGTGCGCCAGGCCAGGGCGATATGCCAGTCGGTGTGCGGTTCGTCCAGAGGGATCAGGGCGATGCCGGCGTGTTGATGCTTGTGCGCCAGCATGCGTGGCAGGAAGGCCACGCCCAGGCCGGCCGCGACTAGGTCGACAATAAAGTCGATCTGCCCGCTGCGGGCTGTCACTTTGGGGGTGACGCCTTTGCGCTCACAGGCGGCGAGGATCTTGGCGTTGAGGGCGAAGCCGGCTTCGAACAGGATGAACGGCGAATCGGCCAGGTGGGTGAAGTCGATACGCCCGAGGTGAGCCAGTGAGTGGCTGATGGGCAGCACGGCCATCAGCGGCTCATTGCGCACCGGCTGGTAATCGAAGTCTTCGTCGACCGGCAGCAACAGCGCCGCCAGGTCGACCTCCCCCGCTTCCAGGCACTCGCGCAGGCGTTTGCTGCCGTATTCGGTGAGTTCGATGTCGATGTCCGGGTAGCGGCTGCGGTAGGTGGCGAACATTGTTGCGAAGAGCACGCCGCAGCCCACGGGTGGCAGGCCGATGCGCAGCACGCCACGCTTGAGGCCGCGCAGGTCGTTGATTTCGGCCACCAGGTCATTGCGCTCGGCGAGCAGCACCAAAGCGCGGCGGTAGGCAATTTCGCCGGCAGCGGTGAGTTCGTTGCGGTGGCCCAAGCGATTGAGCAGCGGCGTGCCCAGTTCCTCTTCCAGGGTCTTGACCGCCTTGCTTACGGTGGATTGAGTCAGGGCCACCACCTCGGCAGCCTGGGAGAAACCGCCCTGGCGCACCACTTCGACAAAGGCCCGCAATGTTCTGAGGTTCATCAGTATTCCTTTGGCGACTGGCTACCAGTGATAAAAGTTGTTTTTATCATGCCAGAGAGTTGCCTATCCTGAACCCACTTTGCCTTGTGGAGCCCCTAATAATGATCATCTCGTCCGCCTCCGACTACCGCGCAGCCGCCAAGCGCAAGCTGCCGCGCTTCCTGTTCGACTACATCGATGGCGGCGCCTACGCCGAACACACGATGCGTGCGAACAGTTCGGACCTGGCCGAGATCAGCCTGCGCCAACGCATCCTGCGCAATGTGGACAACCTGAGCCTGAAAACCACCCTGTTCGGGCAGTCACTGGACATGCCGGTGATCCTCAGCCCGGTCGGCCTCACCGGGATGTACGCGCGGCGCGGCGAAGTGCAGGCGGCCAAGGCAGCGGCGAACAAAGGCATTCCGTTCTGCCTGTCGACGGTGTCGGTCTGCCCGATTGAAGAAGTGGCGTCGCAAAGCGCGCAGGCGATCTGGTTCCAGCTGTATGTGCTCAAGGACCGTGGCTTCATGCGCAACGCGCTGGAGCGCGCGCAAGCCGCTGGGGTCACCACCTTGGTGTTTACCGTGGACATGCCCACGCCCGGCGCGCGCTATCGCGATGCTCATTCGGGGATGTCCGGGCCGTTCGCGGCACAGCGGCGCATGCTGCAAGCCGTGACCAAGCCGCAGTGGGCGTTCGACGTCGGGTTGATGGGCCGCCCCCACGACTTGGGCAATATCTCCAAGTACCTGGGCAAACCGACCCATCTGGAAGATTACATTGGCTGGCTGGCGAACAATTTCGACCCGTCGATCAGCTGGAAAGACCTGGAGTGGATCCGTGAGTTCTGGAAAGGCCCGATGATCATCAAAGGCATCCTCGACCCCCAGGACGCCAAGGACGCGGTGAGCTTCGGCGCCGACGGCATCGTGGTCTCCAACCACGGCGGCCGCCAGCTGGACGGCGTACTGTCCACCGCCAAGGCCTTGCCGCCGATTGCCGATGCAGTGGGCGATGACCTCACGGTGCTGGTGGACTCGGGCATCCGCTCCGGACTGGACGTGGTGCGCATGCTCGCCCTGGGTGCCAAGGCGTGCCTGCTGGGACGCGCCACCGCCTATGCACTGGCCGCCGATGGCCAGCACGGCGTGGAAAACCTGCTGGACATCTTCGCCAAGGAAATGCGCGTGGCCATGACCCTAACCGGCGTCACCTCCATCGAGCAGATCGACCGCACCACCCTGGTCTAACCCTGCTGCTCGACGATCCCGCGTGCCTTGAGTTGGGCCAGTTGCTCCGGCGTCAGGCCCAACCGCCCGCCGAGGATATCGTCGGTGTGTTGCCCCAGCATCGGCGCCGGCCGCACATACTCCACGGGCGTACCCGACAGCTTGATCGGGCTGCCGACCATGGCAAAGTCCGGGTTGCGGGGGTGGGGGATTTTCACCATCAGGTTGCGGGCAATCACCTGGGGCTCTTCCAGGGATTGGGCGATGGAATTGATCGCCCCCACCGGTACTTTCGACGCATGGATGCACGCCACCCACTCATCGGCGCTGCGTCCCAGGAAGTGCGCCGAGAGCAGCGCGACGATTGCTTCGCGATGCGCCACGCGGTCGGCATTGCGGCGAAAGCGCGGGTCGTCCGGCAGGTGTGGCAGGCCAATGCTCTGGCACAAGGCAATGAACTGGCTGTCGTTGCCGCAGGCGATGATGAAGTCGCGGTCGGCGGCGCGGAACACCTGGTAGGGCACGATATTCGCGTGGGCATTGCCATAGCGCTGCGGCACCTTGCCCGAGGCCAGGTAATTCATGCTCTGGTTGGCGAGCGTGGCGACCTGCACATCCAGCAGCGCCATATCAATGTATTGACCCACACCGGTACGTTCCCGGCTGAGCAGCGCGGCCTGGATTGCCACGGTGGAATACAGGCCGGTCATCAGGTCGGAAAACGCCACGCCGACTTTTTGCGGGCCGCCGCCCGGCAGGTCATCACGCTCACCGGTGATGCTCATCAGGCCGCCGATGCCCTGGATGATGAAGTCGTAGCCGGGCTCTTCGGCACGCGGACCGGTCTGGCCGAAGCCGGTGATGGAGCAATACACCAGGCGCGGGTTGAGCTCTGCCAGGGTCGCGTAGTCCAGACCGTAGCGGGCCAGGGAGCCCGCTTTGTAGTTTTCGATCAGTACATCCGAGCTGGCCGCCAGTGCGCGCACCAGCTCCTGGCCTTCGGGGCTGGCCATGTCGATGGCCACGGATAACTTGCCACGGTTGGTCGACTGGTAATACGAAGCCTCGCCGGACGACTCACCGGTGTCGGTCTTCATCCACGGCGGGCCCCAAGCACGGGTGTCGTCGCCGCTTTTCGGGCGTTCGATCTTGATCACTTCCGCGCCAAGGTCAGCCAACACTTGCCCACACCAGGGGCCGGCCAACACACGGCTCAGATCCAGCACCCGCAAACCTGTCAATGCACCCATTGTTCTTATCCTGTGAGGTTGGGAAATCAGCCGAGTGTCGGCTCTTCATGGCGCAGGGAAATCCCCAGCATCGCCCGCCGCCGCAACCAGGGGCTGGGGCGGTAAC